>Ga0182012_10008751_pt1 | contig 9986 bp, 6 predicted proteins | sample 612S2SmetaG_FD_120486 | JGI IMG/M metagenome (GOLD analysis project Ga0182012, IMG submission 120486) | Permafrost microbial communities from Stordalen Mire, Sweden - 612S2S metaG | ecosystem: Environmental > Terrestrial > Soil > Wetlands > Permafrost | place: Sweden: Stordalen | collected... | reverse complement strand
GTATCTGGCGAATCACGCGGCGTCGTCCCGCTCCCAGGGCCATGCGCACGGCAATCTCCGCGCGCCGAGTAGTGGCGCGGGCCAACATCAGGTTGGCGATATTGGCGCATGCAATCAGCAGCACGACAGAAGAAAGAATCATCAGCATCTTCAATCCTGTGCCGGTCTCCTGTTGCATGCTCTGGGTGCCGCCGCCACCGGGCACAACCGTCACGTGCTGCTTGGGAATGATGGTCGCGCCGCCATGGTCTGTATATGCCGTACGCCCGGAAAGCCACTGTCGCAGCGCCACCGAGAGCTTAGTCTGGAGCGAGCCGATATTCGTGCCTGGTTTCACGCGGCCCAGCGGATAAAGCCAATGCGAATCCGCATGGTGCAAAATCGCACTGGCTTCTCCTACGACATAAGGCTCCAGTTGAATCGGCAACCAGAAACTAGGCGGATTGTCGCTCACCCGGTCGCCAAAAAATCCCGGCGGAGCAATGCCAACAACCGTGAAGGGCCGCGTCTGAACGTAAATCGTCGAACCGACGATAGAAGGATCGCCCGCGTATTCGCCTTGCCAAGCCTGGTAGCTGAGCACTGTTGCCGGGGCTGACGAGGGAGTGTCATCGTTATCGCTCAGCAATCGCCCCGCATAGGGTCGAAGACCAAGAGTTATGAAATAATTCCCGGAAACAAATTCAGCGTGAAGCGGCTTGGGTAGCGCATTGCCGCGGCGCACGCTCCACATCGACTGCCCTGCCTGCACGGCAGCAAGCTGCTCAAACTCCGGCGCTGAATTCTTCAGATGCTGAAAAAGGTCGTAGGAAAAAATGTCGAAGTCGCCATTGTCGCCCACAAACCCGCCATTCACGCAGCAGTCGTCGGTGTCTCCGATGCGATAGAGCTGCGCTGGATCGGCCACAGGCAGCGAGACCATCAAGATGCCCTGGACCAGCGTGAAGATCGCCGTGTTGGCGCCGATGCCAAGCGCCAGCGTGATGACCGCGGTGAGCGTAAAGCCCGGCGCCTTAAGTAGCTGGCGTGCTGTGTAGCGAATGTCTTGAAGCAATTGATTCATCGTATTTTTCCTGCGTGGACTTTTAAGGTGATATCGCCTGCTCGGCGCAAAGGCACTGCAAAGGTTCAATGGATGCGTTTCAACTGTGGACCTACTCGCCTCGAAGCGCCTGCATCGGTTCAATCGATGCGGCGCGCGTGGCCGGAATCAGTGCCGCAATCAGTCCCGCAACCACCAGCAGCAAAGCCAGCAGAAGGAAGCCCCCAGCCTCCTTCTGCGCTTCGAAGTAGATCACCATGCCGATTACCTTGCGAGCGACAAGAGTCAGCACCATGCCCGCAGCCGTGCCCGCCGCGAGCATCCATGCGACGCGGCTGAGAACCATGGCGAGGATGTTTTTGCGCGATGCTCCGAGGGCCATGCGCACGCCGATATCGCGCGTGGATTGCTCCACCTCGTGACTGACAAGACCGTACAGGCCTACCATCGCCAACGCCAGGGCCAGCGACGCGAAGATCCCGAAAAGCCAGCTTTCCATGCGCTCGAAGACCAGCGATTCCGCAATCACGTCAGTCATTGTGCGCGGCTCATCGAATGGCACCGTCGGGTCTAGATCGTGGACAACCGAGCGCACTGTTGAAGCCACCTGCATTGGATCGCCAGCCGTGCGCACGACCAGGAACATAGTGGACATCAGGTCGGCTTTGTACTTTGCCGGAACCTCATCCATCAGATAATCCATCTCCGCCATCGGAGGTTCATAGATGCTCTGCTGCACGTTGCCCGTCACACCGACAATCCGCGACCATTCCTCTTCTTTGACGTTATCGTCCATGCGCTGCGTGGTTGGATCGAGCTGGCGCGGAATAAACTTGCGCACGAATGCGTCGTTCACAACCACTGTACTGCCCTTGTTCTCGGGGCGGTCGAGACTCTGCGAGAGCTGTCGGCCCTCATGCAGTGGAATACCCATCACATTGAAGTAGCCGGCGCTGACAAATCTGCTTTCCGCCAGCATCACCTGATTCGGGGGATTCGGCGGCTGGCCGGCAATGTGAATAATCCGGTTATCGCCGAAACTATCGATTGGCAAAACATCGATCAGTCCCGCCGCCTGCACTCCAGGCAAGCGTTTCACGCGCTCTTCAAGCGGCCCGTAAAACGCGGCGACCATATCGCGCCCTTCATAGCGCGCCCGTGAAAGCCCTAGCTTCACGGAGAGAATCTGCGCAGGATTGAATCCGAGATCTGAATCGCGGTAGCGAGTCACAACGCGCATCAACAATCCGGCCACTACCAGCAGCACCAGAGTCAGCGCCACCTGCGTCACCACAAAGCCCGAGCGCATGTGTGTCTGCGACCGTTGTGTTCCGGCGCTTCCACCGTTCTTCAACGCGCGATTTGGATTGATGCCGGAAAGACGCAATGCGGGATAAAGCGATGCCGCCAGGCTGGTGAACATCGCGACCGCGACGGCAGCCGACAACACCACCAAGTTCATGTGAACGTCGGCTCCGCGATCCATGGCCTTGACCAGAAACACACGCATCGCATCCAGCAGCACAGACGCCAGCAGCACGCCACCGGCAGCACCAAACACGGCCAGCATCAAGCCTTCCGTGAGCACCTGGGCAAACAGCCGTCTGCGTCCGGCGCCGATAGCCACACGCATCGCCATCTCGCGCTCGCGCTTCACGCCGCGCGCCAGCAGAAGCCCTGCAACATTGACGCAGCCAATCGCCAGTACGGCCAGCACCGCAAATAGCAGCGCGTACAACGGCCCTCCGGTTTTTCCCTCCACATGCTCTGCCAACGGCGTCAACAGCGGCGTTTCGCCACTATTGGTTTCCGGGTGAGCCTTCTCGAGGCCGGCGAATACATGAGTAAAGTCGGCCTGAGCCTGCTGAATTGTGGCCCCATCCTTCAGCAATCCCACCGTGCGCAGCCAATTTGCGCCACGGTTCTGCATCCATTCATCGGTAAGCAGTCGCGGAGAGTAAACAGCATTGTGCAAATTGAGAGGATAGCGAAAGCCGGCCGGCATAACGCCAATGATCGTCGATGCGCGGCCATCCAGCTTTACAGTTTTGCTTAGAACGTCGCGGTCGCCGTTGAAGTACTTCTGCCATGCGTCATAACTCAACACAACAACGTCGTTCTTGCCGTCCTCCTGTTCGCCGGGCAGAAAGGTGCGCCCCAACAGCGGCTGCACGCCAAAGACCTGAAAGAAATTATCCGTGGACCGAACGCTATCGAGCGAGACTGGACCGTTCGACGGCGTCTCGATCGTTATCTTCCTGAAATCGAGATACCCTGCCAGCGCTTGAAATGTCTTGAGTTCCGCGCGCTCATCCTTAAAGTTGGGCCACGAAGCGGGATGCTGAAAACCACTGCGGCTGGTAGCTTGAACAAAGACAATCCTGTCCGGATTCGCAAAGGGGAGTGGGCGCAGAATGACCGCATCGATCACGCAGAATACGGCAGTCGCTACGCCCACGCTAAGGGCCAGGGTGAGAACAACAGTGAAGGCAAAACCGGGGGCGCGTCGCAATTGGCGCACCGCATATCGTAGATCTTGAAACGACGTGCGCAACGAATTGCGAAGCAGCATGGTTAGGCCTCCACTTCCTCAGTGAGCTTCTTGAGCTCGTCTTCCGAGACCACCTTTCCGTCGAAGAGATGCACCTCGCGCTGCGCATGTTTTGCGAAACGCGGATCGTGCGTCACCATGCAGATGGTCGAACCCTCGCGATGCAGATCGGCCAGCAGGTGCATCACCGCTTCGCCGTTCTTCGAGTCCAGGTTACCGGTAGGCTCGTCAGCCAGCAGGATCGAAGGCGAACCAGCCAGCGCGCGCGCCACCGCCACGCGTTGCTGTTGACCGCCGGAGAGCTGTGCCGGATAGTGCCGCATGCGGTGCGCCATATTCACACGCTCCAATGCTTCCTTCACGCGCCCCTTGCGCTCGGCCGAAGGCATACCGGCGCGATACGTCAGCGGCAGCTCCACATTCTCTTCCACCGTCAGGTCGCCAATCAGGTTGAAGCTTTGAAAAATGAAACCAATTTCCTGGTTGCGGATGCGTGAGCGGTCGCCAAAACTCAAATTCTCAACCGGATTGTTGTTCAGCAGGTAGCGGCCGCCGGTGGGCGTGTCAAGAAGGCCCAGAATTGAGAGCAATGTCGATTTGCCGCAGCCCGAAGGGCCGGACATCGCAACATACTCGCCGCGTGAGATGGTGAGGTGAATGCCGGAGAGCGCATGCGTCTCCACTTCGTCGGTGTAGAAGACCTTGGTGAGTTCTTCGATTTCAATCAGCTTGTCGTTCGCCATCCTGTCCCCCTTGTTTATGTTGTCAGTGGTCAGTTGTCAGTAGTCAGTGGTAAAGGCTCACTGACCCCTCAGTCCCTAGTCCCTACGTCCCTAGTCCCTGTTACTCCAGCCGTATCCGGTCCACAGCATCCTGTCTCGACATATCGGAAAGAATCACTGTATCGCCTTCCTTCAACCCTTCCAGCACTTGTATGGCGTTGACCGAGGCGCGGCCTACCTTCACCGGCACTCTTACAGCGCCCTTGCCATCGGGATCCTCTTTGAAAAGGCTCAGCGTGGAATTCTCGTTGCCCAGCGCCGGCCGGCCCACTTGCAGCACGTCTTTCAGCATTGCCAGATTGATGGTCCCATCCACGCTCAGGTCAGGCCGTGCCCCCGGAGGTAATGGTCCATCCAGTGCTACGTCAACGGTGACCGTTCCGTTCAATACTGAGGGATCGATTCTTGAAACGTGTCCCGGAATAATTCCGTTATGGGTATCAATGGAGGCTGGTTGACCAATCTGGATGTCGCGCGCCTGAGTTTCGGCAATCTGCAGGGCGGCCTTCAGTTTATCCAGCTGAATCACCTTGGCAACTGAAGTTCCCGCAGTCACGTGCTGGCCCACCTGCAAGGGAACCGGAAGCTGTGCAAGCACGCCGGAGATTCCAGCCTTCACGTGAAGCGCAGCCGATTGCTTTTCATAAAGGTCCAGCTGGGCCTTGGCCTGCTCAACCTTGGTACCCGCGGAAGCCAACTGGACCTCGATCGCTTTCGCGTTCACATCGAGTTGCTCTTCCGATAGCTTTTTCTGCGCGGTCAACTGGTCCGCCGTATTCTTCGAGGCGCCCGCAACCACACCTGAGACCACGCCTATCTTGTAGAGCTGCTCGTCCGTCTGCGCCTGCCGAAGGTCCGTGGTATAGGAGGCATTCACCTGCGCCGCTGCAATCTTCTTGTCCATCAGCGTGCTTTGCAGCGTGGCCTGCAGGCTCTTGTAGTCGGCCTGCGCTCCCTTCAGAGCGGATTGCGCGCTAAGCAGTTGCTGCTCAAGTTGGGGGTCGTCCAGGTCCATCACCACGGTGTCTGGCGTAACTTTAGCGCCTGGCAGCGCGAGGATGCGCACCACAGTCGCATCGGTCTGTGCCGGAATCAGGGCAATCGAGTCTTCGCGGGGCACCAGGCTGCCCGTCGATCCGCGGACTTGAATGGTCAGATCCCCGCGTTTGACGGTGTCCGGCCAAATCGTTGAACGGTCCACGGTCGGCGCGGCCGGTTTGAGCCGCGAGACAGCGACTACAGCAACGGTCAACAGCACCGCCGCGACGCAAGCATAAATAACATACTGGCGTATCTTCTTCTTTCTCAGGTCTGGGCGAGCGATATCCATCACATCTGGATATAGCACTTGCCATGCCAAAGGAGGCCCCATGCCTGATCGCTGAAAAGAAAGCACTTCAAGCAAGGTCCGAAAGCTCTTGTCACAATTTCACTGACCGCTTCCGTTGTGAAGGTGTCCGATATCGGACAGTGGGGATGAGTCGGCCGTGGGGCAAGACGTAAGTCGTTTGTTTTAGGAGGTCATTTTGGATTTTATTGGTGTAACGTCATTATTTTCATGTGGGTGGGAGGAAAAGGGAGGAGGGGTGGGGTATACAACATCGTGGGGGTATGGACTGGGCACATGCCTGACACTTTGAACCGGGGCGATTTCCTGAATTCTGGAGGCCATGAATCGATTGTGCGCGTTTTCTCGAATCAGACTGCAAACTTTGGGAAGAAATCCGGGACCTATTTTGTCGGCAGGTTTCTAGTTTCTAAATCAAACTCGCTCCACCGCCAACCCGACCGCGTTGCCGCCGCCCAGGCACAGCGCCGCAATCCCCCTGGTCTTCCCATATCTCTCCAGCGCATACAGCAGCGTGGTCAGCACCCGCGCTCCGCTGGCCCCAATCGGGTGCCCAATCGCCACGGCCCCGCCATGCACATTGACCTTCGCAGGATCAATTCCCAATTCCCGATTCACCGCCAGAGCCTGCACACTGAACGCCTCATTCAACTCGAACAGATCCACATCCTCGAGCGCCCATCCAGCCCGCGCCGCCGCCCGCCGCACCGCCTCAATCGGAGCCAGCCCAAACCACTCCGGCTGCCCCCCGCTGGTCGATTGCCCTCGAATCACAGCCAGTGGCCTTAGCCCCAGCTCCCGCGCCCGCTCCTCGCTTGTAACCACCAGGGCAGCCGCCCCATCGCTCACCCCGGGCGAGTTCCCGGCCGTGACAGTCCCGTCCTCTTTGAATGCCGGCTTGAGCCGCGCCAAAATCTCCACAGTCGTCTCGGGCCGAATGGTCTCATCCGCATCGAAAACCCGCGGCGCCGCACCCTTCCTTGCCGCCGGAATCTCCACCGGCAGAATCTCGTCGCGGAAAAACCCAGCCTCGCTCGCCACCGCTGCCCGCCGGTGCGATTCGGCCGCGAACGCATCCTGTTCTTCCCGCGTAATGCCGTACCTGGCGGCAATCATCTCCGCGCCCACGCCCATGTGGAAGCCTCGGTAAGCCTCCCACAATCCGTCCTGAATCATGGCGTCAACAAGGGCCCCGTTCCCCATCCGATAGCCGGCCCGAGCCTGCGGCAACAGATAAGGCGCGTTGGTCATCGACTCCATGCCGCCTGCCACCACAATCTCCGCGTTCCCGGTCTGGATAGCCTGCGCCGCCAGCGCCACTGCCTTCAGCCCCGATCCGCACACCTGGTTCACCGTGAATGCGCCCGACTCCGGCGATAGGCCGCCGTGAATCGCCGCCTGGCGCGCCGGGTTTTGCCCCAACCCCGCCTGCAAAACGCATCCCATGATGCATTCGTCAACCTGCGCGGCGTCCAATCCCGCTCGCCGCACTGCCTCCCGCACCGCCAGAGCGCCCAGTTGCGGCGCGGAAAATGTCTGTAGCGAGCCCTGGAACTTCCCTACCGGCGTGCGCACGGCGGAAACAATGACAGCTTCTCTCATGAATAGACTTTCGTCGCGAGTGGAATGAGCATCGAGTGATTTAGATGCGGCCAGCGGCGCGCAAGTCGCGAATCTCCGCTTCGTCGAATATGCGCGACCGAATCAGGAACCGGACGCCCTCAGCATTGTCGAGCGAGAACATTCCGCCACGCCCCGGAACCACATCGAGGGTAAGTTGCGTGTGACTCCAGTATTCAAACTGGCTCTTGCTCATATAGAACGGTTCGCCATCCACTTCGCCAAGCTGCACATCCGAATCGCCAATCATAAACTCGCCGCGCGGGTAGCACATCGGCGAGCTTCCGTCGCAACAGCCGCCCGATTGGTGGAACATAAGCGGACCATGTTTCTGGCGCAGCAAGCGTATCAAATGAATAGCCAAGTCGGTAGCAACGACTTGCGGTGGTAGTTCAGACATCGGTGGACCTTCTTCGGAGGCTGGGAGATCCCAGGTCTCAAACGCGAGACCTGGGGCACCCGCTTTCTGTTCCGCAGTCCCTGGCGTGGTGAGTCGATGTTGAGTGTGAAAACCGGGGAAGGACAGAAACAGATCCTTCGACTCACCACCCCCAAACTGAAAAGCGTTTGGGGCCCCGTTCGCTCAGGATGACAGGGGCTTTTTTGACATGAACTTCGGCTTCAGGACACTCGTCCCTGTTCCCTATTCCCTTGTCTTAGAAGAAGCCCAGCTTCTTCGGGCTGTAACTCACCAACAGGTTTTTGGTCTGCTGATAATGATCCAGAATCATGCTGTGCGTTTCGCGGCCAATGCCCGATTGCTTGTATCCGCCAAACGCCGCATGCGCTGGATACGCATGGTAGCAGTTGATCCACACGCGCCCAGCCTGAATCCCGCGTCCCAGCCGATGGCAGCGATTGATGTCGCGTGTCCACAACCCGGCGCCCAATCCGTAGAGAGTATCGTTGGCAATCGCCAGCGCATCCTCTTCGTTTTTGAACGTGGTCACCGAGACGACAGGCCCGAAGATCTCCTCCTGGAAGATGCGCATCCGGTTGTGGCCCTTGAAGACCGTCGGCTGCACATAAAAGCCATCTTCCAGATCGCCGCCCAAATGTGCGCGCTGGCCGCCGCAAAGCAGTTCCGCGCCTTCCTTGCGGCCGATGTCGATGTAGCTGAGAATCTTTTCCAACTGCTCGCTTGAAGCCTGCGCGCCGATCATCGTATCGCTCTCCAGCGGACTGGCCTGCTTGATAGCGGCAACCCGTTGGAGCGCCCGCTCCATGAAGCGATCGTAGATGCTCTCTTGAATGAGCGCGCGGCTCGGACAAGTGCAAACCTCGCCCTGGTTGAGCGCGAACATCACGAAGCCTTCGATCGCTTTATCGAAGAAATCGTCGTCCTCATTGAGCACATCGGCAAAGAAGATATTCGGCGATTTGCCTCCCAATTCCAGCGTCACGGGAATCAGGTTCTGGCTGGCGTATTGCATGATCAACCGCCCAGTGGTTGTTTCGCCGGTGAAAGCGATCTTGGCCACACGAGAACTCGAGGCCAGGGGCTTTCCTGCTTCCAGTCCAAATCCGTTCACAATATTCAGCGTGCCGGGCGGCAGCAGGTCGCCCACCAATTCCGCCCACACCAGGATGCTGGCCGGAGTTTGCTCGGCCGGCTTGAGGACAACGCAATTGCCCGCCGCCAGTGCCGGAGCCACCTTCCACGTAGCCATGAGCAACGGGAAATTCCACGGAATAATCTGGCCGACCACGCCGAGAGGCTCGTGATAGTGATAGGCAACAGTATCCTGATCGATTTCGGAGATGGTGCCTTCCTGGGCGCGAATGCAGCCTGCAAAATAGCGCCAGTGATCGATGGCCAGCGGCAGATCGGCAGCCATGGTCTCGCGGATCGGCTTGCCGTTGTCCCATGTCTCGGCCAGTGCCAGCATTTCCAGGTTGTCTTCCATGCGCTGGGCGATCTGGATCATGAGGTTGGCGCGATGCGTTGGGCTGGTGTGGCCCCAGGCCGCGCGTGCCGCGTGCGCCGCATCCAGCGCCCGCTCAATATCCTGCGCGTTGGAGCGAGGGATTTCGCAGAAGGTTTTCCCGGTTACGGGTGTGACGTTTTCAAAGTACTGGCCGGAAGCGGGCTCGACCCACTTGCCGCCAATGTAGTTGCCATAACGGGGACGAAAGCTCACCGTCTCGCTGAGCTTGCCCGGATGCAGTGCTGTCGCTGTCGCCATGTTCGCTCCTCCAAGAAGACAATTCTATGGTCCGCGCGGGTGCGGCTGGGTTGGGTCATCCGATTCGAACGTCCTGACGCCCAGCATTGCGCCGTTAGATGAATGGGACGCAGAAATCGGAAAATCGCTCGCCGACCGCGGCGCAGGAATCATACACGCACCGCTGTACGCCTGTGCAGTCCCCCACGTTAACCCCTTGAGAAATCTGAGAACCTGTCTAAAAACCTCCTGGATTGAAGGGTACGGAATTCATCCCGTACTTTAATGGTGATTTTCAGGCCTCGGCTTTAGATTGGATGAGACGGCTGGTCCCGCGGAGAGCTAAGCTCACCGCAACGCACTCGAAGGTGCTAGGAGGAGACCAGCAAATGTAGAAGCTTAGCAAACAAGCGCAGGAGATGGAAGCGACCCTCGGCAAGCCGACGATGACCCTGGGTCTGGATATGGGCGACCGGTT
>Ga0182012_10008748_pt1 | contig 9988 bp, 6 predicted proteins | sample 612S2SmetaG_FD_120486 | JGI IMG/M metagenome (GOLD analysis project Ga0182012, IMG submission 120486) | Permafrost microbial communities from Stordalen Mire, Sweden - 612S2S metaG | ecosystem: Environmental > Terrestrial > Soil > Wetlands > Permafrost | place: Sweden: Stordalen | collected... | reverse complement strand
CCCGTACTACCCGACCGAAATCCAGAAGCGCTACCTACGGCCTTTGGGAGTGAAGTTGGGGCTGGGACCGATCGGCTGGCATACGTTCCGCCACACGTACCGTTCGTGGCTGGACGAAACAGGCGCTCCGATGAAAGTGCAACAAGAACTGATGAGGCACGCTTCGATCCAGACGACCATGAATGTCTATGGACAAGCGATGCCGGCTTCCAAGAGGGAAGCCAATGGGAAGGTTGTTGAAATGGTACTCACCCCTGCCAGGATGAGTGCCTAAAGTCGGCAAATTTTCTTATTGGGAGTTTTTGGGAGTCTGTCCGAAGGGCTCAATCCTTGTAAGTCGTTGAAAGGATTGGTTGCGGGGGCTGGATTTGAACCAGCGACCTTTGGGTTATGAGCCCAACGAGCTACCGGGCTGCTCCACCCCGCAATCTGATTGTAACAAGGTGCGGGGGGGAGGGTCAAACTGGGGGGCTATTCCGGAAGAAACTCCCTAAGGTCTTGATGCTAAGCGGGTTACAGGTCTCAGTAGTGCAGATTTTTGGGTTGGCGAATGCATTTCGGTGGGATTTGTCAAATTATTGTGACTGGAATGTGGAAAGCGCTTCCGCCGGCTCGGGGCGTACTCGAAAATCGGCATGGGCTTCAGCAAAAGCTACCCTTCCATTTCGCGCGATGACGTAGGTGGCAGGGAGGGGTAGGCGCCAGCTTGGCTCGCCATTCAGGAAAGGCAGGTTGACCAGGATCGACTTCAGGTAGACCTGGTGGTATTCGGGAACGGTGTAGACCAGGCCGAACTGCTCGGCCAGCCTTGCGCCTGGGTCGTGCAGCAGCGGAAATGGGAGTCCGTGCTGCTGGACGGCGAAGTCGGACTGGCGCTGCGTCTCCGGGCTGATGGCGACCAGCAGAGCTCCGCGCTCGCGGAGCTGGCCGTAGAGGTCGCGCCAGGTTTCCAGCTCGGTGATGCAATAGGGGCACCAGCGGCCGCGGAAGAATTTCACCACCAGCGGCCCGACGGCCAGCAGATCCCGGCTGCGGACGAGGCGGTTGGAGGAGTCGCGCAACTCGAACTCAGGCGCTGCGGCGCTAACCGGCAAGATTCGCTCTTCAATGCCGGTGGCGAAGAGCTCCTCGACTGCGCGCTCGCCTACGGCAAGGCGCTCGGCCTGGACCAGCTTGCGGGTGCGGGCAGTGATTCCGTCGAGTTGGTCCTGGAGGCTGAGGGTATTCGGCAAGTACGCCTTCTCCTTGCTTTCGAGCCAGTAACTTATCGGCCGAACTTTTGTTTTGGGCTGCCGCCCATCATGCCGGCCATGCCTCCGCGCATCATGTTTTTCATCATGCCGCCTTTGCCCATCTGTTTGAACATTTTGCTCATCTGGGCGTACTGCCGCAACAACTGATTCACGTCCTGCACATCGGTCCCAGAGCCTGCGGCTATGCGTTTTCTTCTGGAGCCGTTGATGAGGTCGGCGTTCATCCGCTCTTTTTTGGTCATGGAGTTGATGATGGCTTCGAGGCGGGTGAACTGGCCTTCGTCCACGCTCTTGGAGGCCTGCTGCAGGCCGGCGAAGGGGCCGACGGATGGGAGCATTTTGAGGATCGACTCCATGGATCCCATTTTCTTGATCTGGCGCAGTTGTTCGCGGAAGTCTTCGAGGGAGAAGCCGTCGCCTAGGAGGGCTTTCTTGGCGAATTCTTCGCTCTTTTTGCGGTCGAGGACGCTGTCGGCCTTCTCTAATAGGCTCATCATGTCGCCCTGGCCGAGAATGCGACCGGTGATGCGGTCGGGATGGAAGGGCTCGAAGGCGTCCGATTTTTCGCCGGTGCCGATGAACTTGATGGGCTGGCCGGTGACGTGGCGGATTGAGAGGGCCGCACCGCCGCGTGCGTCGCCATCCATTTTGGTGAGGACTACGCCGGTGAGGCCGAGGCGGCGGTGAAAGTCGGAGGCTGAGTTGACGGCATCCTGGCCGGTCATGGCGTCGGCGACGAAGAGGATCTCCTGCGGGTCGAGGAGTTTCTTGAGCCGCTCCATCTCCTGCATCAGTTCTTCGTCGATGCCGAGGCGGCCGGCGGTGTCGACAATGAGCGTGTCGCAGCCGAGGATCATGGCTTCGCGTTTGGCTTCTTTCGCCAGACGCTCGACCAGCGCGGAACCGGGCTGCTCGCCTTTGGTATCGCCCTCGTAGATACGGGTTTCAGTGGCTTTTGCGACCACTTTGAGTTGTTCGCGGGCTGCCGGACGGTAGACGTCGACTGAGACGAGCAGCGGGCGATGGCCGCCCTTTTTGAGCCAGACCGCCAGCTTGCCGCTGGTGGTGGTTTTACCGGAGCCTTGCAGACCGGCCATCAGGATGACCGTGGGGGGCTTGGAGGCGAATTTGAAGCGCGCCGTGTCTTTGCCGAGCAGGGCGACCAGTTCGTCGCGGACAATTTTGACGACCTGCTCGGTGGGCGAGAGGGCGGTCATCACTTCTGTGCCGAGGGCCTTGTTGCGGATCTGGGCGATCAGATCCTTGACGACGCCGAGATTCACGTCGGCTTCGAGCAGCGCGATGCGGATTTCGCCCAGCGCTTCGTCCATGTTTTCTTCGGTGAGCACGCCCTGACCGCGGAGGTGTTTGAAGGCGCGCTGCAGCTTGTCTGTGAGGTTTTCAAACATGATTTTCCCAATCTTTCGTGTCTGATCCAGTGTATCGCGCCCCATCTACAAAATCCGGTCCAGCGCAAACGGTGCTCTGCGCGCGGTAATCGGGGCAATTGCATGAACGATGGCTCGGCTTGTCCTAAGAAATAGCTGCCATAATGGGCTCAAGCCGGGGGTGGTACTATCATTTTTCTCCATATCATCAACTGAATCAATCGGATACGGCCAATTTTCGGTGCGCTTAAGCGCACTTTAGGCGTACTTTAGGGACATATTTGGCGCGCCTTTTTGCCTCCCTGGGCCTCGACCTGCTGCTTTTAAGCAGGAGGCGAGCAGGAGCAAGGCGGTGACCGCACTTCAACCCGAGTTTCATTATGCTCCTTTTGGGAATGGGGCAACGCAAACGCAAGTAGTTAGAAACAAATCACTTGCAACAAATTTGCTTGACAAAATCGGGTTCGTTGCCTGGGGCCTGGGGCCCGGCCTGTCAGCTCCAATTTCTCTTCATGCGATTGAACTGGCGCGGTAACGCCACCAGCGACATGCCGCACCGGCAGAGACTACAATTCACGAACGAAACGAGGGCCCCAATGTTCACCATAAAATTGTCCTTGACCTCAAGTCTCCGTGCTGTACTGTTCGCTTCTGGGATGGCATTCTTAGCCGCCCCTCTATATGCCCAAGCGCCCCACCCGCCGACGCCGGCTGAGGTGCAGCGGGTTGACGCGCTTATCAAGAAGATGACGCTGGAGGAGAAGCTGGCCTACATTGGCGGGACCGGCTTTGGACTGCGCGCGGTGCCGGAGTTGGGGATCCCTGAACTGAATATGTCGGACGGCCCTTACGGGACGCGCTCCAACTCCGGTTTCCCGTCTACGACGTATGCGGCTGGGATCAATCTGGCCTCGACCTGGGATCGCGCACTGGCGGCGCGTGTCGGCGCTGGGATTGGGCGCGATGCGCGGGCGCGCGGCGTTCACTTTATGCTGGGGCCGGGTGTGAATATCTACCGCTCGCCGCGCAATGGACGCAACTTTGAGTACTTTGGCGAAGACCCGTTTCTTTCGGGGCAGATTGCCGCCAACTATATCGAAGGGATGCAGAAGCAGGGCGTGAGCGCCACGGTGAAGCATTTCCTGGCGAACAACAGCGAGTTTCTGCGCCACGATTCGGATTCCGTGGTGGATGAGCGGGCGCTGCGGGAGATTTACCTGCCGGCGTTTGAGGCGGCGGTGAAGCAGGGGCATGTTTCGGCGGTGATGGATTCCTACAACCTGATCAACGGCCAGCATGCGACGCAGAATGGCTACTTCAACATCGACATACTGCGCAAGGAGTGGGGTTTTTCCGGCGTGCTGATGTCCGACTGGGACGCGACTTACGACGGCATTGCTGCAGCGAACGGCGGCCTGGACGTGGAAGAACCGAGTGGCAAGTTTATGAATGCCAAGGATCTAACCGCAGCGATCAAGGCCGGCACGGTGAAAGAGGCGACGATCGATGAAAAGGTGCGCCGTGTGCTGCTGGTGGCGGCTTCTTATGGATGGCTGGACCGGGATCAGAAGGACAGCTCGATCTCGTTTCTTGACCCAAGCAACCAAGCGGCGGCGCTGGACTCGGCGCGGGAAGGCACGGTGCTGCTGAAGAACGAGCATGGGATACTTCCCCTGGAGGCTTCAAAGACGAAAACGATTCTGGTTGTGGGGCCGGATGCGTATCCGGGTGGTCCGGTGGGTGGAGGCAGCGCGGGGGTGGTTCCTTTCCACATGGTCAGCGCCCTGGAGGGGATTTCCAAAGAGCTAGGCCCGACAACAAAAATACTTTATGACCGCGGTGTGCCGACTCTCGCGCATCTTGCTTCCAACACCAGCTTTACGGTTGCTTCCGGTGGCGGCGAGGCTGGTCTGAAGCTGGAAACCTTCCACAATCTCAACGTGTCGGGTGCGCCGTCCAAGACTGAAACCGTCGATCACGTAACGCTTGCGGGCATGAGCATTTCCAGCGTGGTACAGAATCTGGACGCCATTATGGATCAGCTCTTTCACACGCCACCGACGGAGATTTCCCACCGCTTTTCCGGCTACTATCAGGCTGCCAGCGCGGGCAAGTACATTCTGGCGCTGGAGTATTCCGGCGAAGGCAGCGGCAATCGTGTTTTCCTGGACGACAAACTGATCGTGGACAACTGGCGATTGGTGCGGGCCTTCCAACCGCATGTGACTCTCGAGCTTACCGCCGGGCCGCACAAGATTGTGGTGGAAGAGTGGCAAAAGGCAGTTGTGGGCGGGCATCTCTCGCTGGCGATTGTGCCGGAGAGCGGGATCGTTAACAAGAGCGCGGTCCAACTTGCGGCCAAGGCCGATGTTGTGGTGATTGAAGCAGGGTATTCGCCGGACAGTGAGAGCGAAGCTGGCGACCGCACCTTTGCTCTGCCCTATGGGCAGGACGAAATGATCCGCGAGATTGCTGCCGCGAATCCGAAGACCATTGTGTCGATTACCTCCGGTGGCAACGTCGATTCGCATAGCTGGATGGACCGGGTTTCGGCGGTGCTGCAATCCTGGTATGGCGGTCAGCAGGCTGGACAGGCGCTGGCGGAGATTCTTTTCGGCAAAGTGGATCCATCCGGTCATCTGCCGGCTACCTTTGAGCGAAGCGCGGAGGACAACCCTACCTTTGCCGACTACTACCCTGACGGGGATTCGATTCAGGTTCACTACAGGGAGGGGATTTATGTGGGCTATCGCGGCTACGAGAAGAACGGCACCAAGCCGCTGTTTCCCTTCGGGTTTGGGCTCTCTTACACCACTTTCAAGTTTTCCAATCTGAAGGTGTCGCAGGAAAAATCCGCGGACGGTGTTCATGCCGTGGCGACCTTTGAAGTGACCAATACGGGCAAGCGCGAAGGCGCGGAGGTTGCGCAGCTTTATGTGACTGAAGACGCTCCTAAGGTCGATCGCCCGAAGCATGAATTGAAGGGGTTTGAGCGTGTATCGCTGGCACCGGGCGAGACGAAACACGTCTCCATTCCGCTGGATGCGCGGTCGTTCTCCTATTACGATGTGGCGGGTAAAAAGTGGGCGATTGGGTCGAACAAGTTCACGATTTCTGTGGGGGATTCGGTGGAGTCCCTGCCGCTGACGGCCGGGCTTACGCTGGCCGGAATGCAATAGAGGAGCGCTAACTTCGTTCGCGCTCCGGTGATTGAAGGACCAGATCTGCTGGCGCGTTCTCTCCCGGGTATTTTGTCATCAGTCGCGAAAGAATCAGCCCCCAGTAGGCAATGTCCGGCGCGTAGAACGGCTGGTTGTGGGTCATCTCCGGGACCACGACCAGTTCCGATTCGCAGTAGCTGGCGAGTTCCTCGGCCATGGCGACGGGAAAGATTTCATCGCGCTCGCCGTGGACGATGAGGACTGGCGCGCGGTGGTCGCGAAGATTTTCGTCGGCGTGCCATAGGTCCGGCAGGGTTAAAGTGAGGAATTTAGGAAATCCGATGCTCTGCGCCGCTGCGCGGAATGAGGTGAACGCTGCACAGAGGATCAGACGGTCAGACGGCACGCGGCGAATGATTGCTGCGGCGATTCCGCTGCCCATCGAGTAGCCGAGCATCGTTATCGCATGGTTGGGCATGATCGCTTGCAGGTGCTCAAAGGCGGCGATGGCATCCCGCTCACACTGCGGTCCGGCGGCCCAGCCGGTGCTGCGCCCATATCCAGAGTAGTCGAAGACCAGCGTGGCTGCTCCGTTCGCCGCAAAAAGCCGCTGGACGGGGAGCCAGTGTTCTACTGTTTCTCCGATGCCGTGGCAGATGAGGACGACGGCTCGCGCCGGGCTTATCGCTGGTTTTACAAAATACGCGTCCAGCGTGTTGTTGCCGCTGGAGATTGCGATTCGCGTTTCCTCGGCCTCGGCGCTTGGTCCGAACCAGAGTTTGCGCGCTCTGCGGCGCCGGGCGATGGGTCCTATCCGGCCTCGCAGCAGATCGCGCACAACCGTGAACCGGCTGGTCACGGTGAGCGAGGCGGTAAAGATGTATTTGCGTAGCTGCATGAGAAAGAGCCGCCGAGGCCCAGTTTATCGTGGTTGCGCTCGCTGGACTCCGATTTCGGTCTCAAGACTTGCTTGAAACGTCGATTGCGTCGCGCAGCATGCGGTCGCTCGTGGATAATGATTCGCGCTAAAGAAATTTATAGGAGAGCCATGCCCAACCCATTGAGCAATTCCCTGAACCATGCCAATCGCCGCAGTTTTCTCATTGCTTCCGGCATTACTGCCCTGGCTTCCACCCGTGTGCTCGGCGCAAACGACAGGCTCAGCGTGGGAGTGATCGGGGCGGGTGGGCGGATGAATTCCCTTCTGGACTCGGCGGAAAAAGTTGCGCCTGTGCAGTATGTGGCTGTGAGCGATGTGTACAAGCCGCGGCGGGAGGCGGTGGTGAAACGTTCGGACGGGCAGGCTAGTTCGCATCTCGATTATCGCGAAGTGCTCGACAAACAGCTTGACGCGGTCTTTATCGCCGCTCCGGATCACTGGCATGTGAAGATGGCGGCCGACGCGCTGGCTGCCGGCAAGGATGTCTATCTCGAAAAACCGGTGACACACACGATTGAAGAGGGAGAAGTGCTCACCCGCGCCGTTCGCTCAGGGAACCGTATTTTGCAATGTGGGATGCAGCAGCGGAGTTGGGAGCATTTTCGCAATGCGGTCGGGCTGATTCAGAGCGGATCGCTGGGGCGGGTGGTGCAGGTGCGGACGTATTGGTGGCAGAATTACCAGTCGCCTTACTCGAAGAACCCGAGTTGGACGAGTTCGGATCATCCGGTGGATACGGATGGGCTGGATTGGAAGATGTGGCTGGGGGTCGATCAGAAGCTTGGGCCCGATCAGCCTTTCAGCAAGGAGAAATTCTTCCACTGGCGCTGGTTTTGGAATTTTGGCGGCGGGGCGATGACGGATCTGTTTACGCACTGGATCGACGTGGTGCATTGGGCGATGCAGTCGGACACGCCGAGCCGCGCGCAGATGCTGGGCGACAAATATATCTTCGACCAGTGGGAGTGCCCGGATACGGTCCAGGCGGCTTTCAGGTATCCCAAGTTCGACGTGGTTTATGAGGGGATGATGGCCAGTTCGATCGACGACGGCGGGCTGGAGTTTCGCGGGACCGAGGCGACGTTGAAGATTAACCGCAGCGGATTCAGCGTCTTCCACGAGGGCGTGGGCGGGAAGGATAACCCGATTTTGACGGAGACGAGCTACCGCGATGGGACGATCAGCCATATGGAGAACTTTTTCGATTGCGTGAAGTCGCGGCAGCAGCCGAATGCGCCGGTGGAGGCGGGGGTGGCTGCGGCTCGGGCTGGGCATATTGGGAATCTGGCTTATCGGGGGAGTGGGCAGGTGGTATGGCCCGGGAAGGTGAGTTGATGAGCACAAACGGCGCGCCGAGGAACGCATCCGTCTGGAAGGCTCTGGCGCTGTCTGGAGCAGTTTGCCTCTTTATAGGCTTTGGCGCGTTCCTCGTCGACTATTGAGTTTATGGAGGCGTCGATTTCATCGACCAGCATATCGGGATATTTCAACTGGCAATCCTGATCGGGATGCTGGAATTATTCGTCGGCCTCATCGGATGGGCGAAATGTCTGGACAGACATGCCCGGATAAGGATGGGAATATTTCTGTTGCTGGCGGCCATTGGAGTATGCATCCTTGGGTCTCTCATAAGTGGGACCAATGTCCACGGCCCGTTCTTCTTGATTTTTCTGCCCATGTTCCCGATTTCGGTAATGGGGCTTGTGTTGCTAATCGTTGTGGCGATCTCCTCGGGGCATTGGAGATCGAGAGCGGCGGTCAAGCTATTCTTAGCGCCGCATCCGCGCTAAATTTGCATCCCTGCGCGCTTTCTGTCATACTCCATAAATGTGTCCGCTCTCCGGAGTGGACCCATCACGAGCACCACGGCAGTTGGGCGAGATGGACGGGTGAGGAAATTCCCCGAAAATCTAGCTTCTCGTAAAGCGAGACTGGCAATTGCGGTGGGAGATGAGGACAAATGGCCAAGAAAGCCAGCAAGAATATTACGAAGTCGCGCGCCGCTGTGGAAACGCGGCTCTACCTGCTGCCCGAGGCGGTGGGTCTCCTGAAACAAGTTAAATTCGCCAAGTTCGACGAGACCGTCGACCTGACCATGCGTCTTGGTGTGGACACGCGCCATGCCGACCAAATGGTGCGCGGAACTGTGGTTCTGCCGCACGGGCTGGGCAAGACCAAGACTGTGGCTGTCATCGCTTCGGGCGACCGCTTGAAGGAAGCCGAAGCTGCCGGCGCAGATTTTGTGGGCGGCGAAGATCTGGTCGAGAAGATTCAGAAAGAAGGCTGGACGGCCTTCGACGCGCTGATCGCCACTCCGGACATGATGAAGTCGGTTGGCCGTCTGGGCAAGGTGCTCGGACCGCGCGGCCTGATGCCGAATCCGAAGACTGGCACCGTGACCCAAGACGTAGCTTCGGCCATCCGCGAAATCAAGGCCGGTAAAGTTGAGTTTCGCGCTGACAAAACGGCCCTGGTGCATGTTCCGGTGGGCAAGCTGAGCTTTCCTCCGGAGAAGCTGGTCGAGAATGCGACCACGGTTTTGGCCAGCGTGATGCGCGCCAAGCCTTCCGCGGCCAAGGGCAAGTACGTCAAGGGAATCACGCTGAGCTCGACGATGGGGCCAGGGGTTCCGATAGACGGCGCGGTTGCCGACGCTTCCATTAAGTAGGCGGCAAGTAACCGGATTTCAGGATTCTCCCGGAACTCCTCTTTTCAGCCTCTGCGGCCTAGAACGCAAGCAGCAAGATTTGAGCGGCAAGCGACGGCAGCAGGAAGAGACGAGACTTTCAGCCCCTTTCAGGGTGGGGCCGGCGGGCAAAGCAGAGCGGGCTGAGCGGAACGGTATAGCAGGAGCGAAGCAATGGCGTTAACACGGGCGACAAAGAAGAAGAAGGTTCAGGTTCTGGCCAAAGAGCTGGAAACCTCCACAACGGCCATCATCGGCACCTTTGCCAAGATGACCGTCTCTCAGGATTTTGAACTGCGCAAGGTGATCCGCGGCGCGGGCGGCAAGTTTCGGGTGCTGAAGAACAAGCTGGCGGCTAAGGCCAGCGAAGGCACCAAGGTCGAGCAGGCGCTCAAGGGCCTGAAGGGTGTGAGCGCCGCGGCGTTTACCTCCGGCGACCCGGTTGAGCTGGCCAAGGTCTTCTCGAAGTGGGTTGGCGAGAATGCCGAGTTCACTTTCAAGCTGGGCATTGTGGACGGCAAGCTGATCAATGTGGAGGAAGTGAAGGCTCTGGCCTCGAT
>Ga0182012_10008747_pt1 | contig 9990 bp, 6 predicted proteins | sample 612S2SmetaG_FD_120486 | JGI IMG/M metagenome (GOLD analysis project Ga0182012, IMG submission 120486) | Permafrost microbial communities from Stordalen Mire, Sweden - 612S2S metaG | ecosystem: Environmental > Terrestrial > Soil > Wetlands > Permafrost | place: Sweden: Stordalen | collected... | reverse complement strand
TTGAACGATTCCGGCACGCCAGGTTCGGCTGCGGCTTCGCCCTTTACAATGGCTTCGTAAATCTTCGCGCGACCATAAACGTCGTCTGATTTTGCCGTTAACAACTCCTGCAAGATATAAGCGGCGCCGTAAGCTTCAAGCGCCCAAACTTCCATCTCACCGAAACGCTGTCCACCGAACTGCGCCTTGCCGCCCAACGGCTGCTGCGTGATTAACGAATACGGCCCAATCGACCGCGCGTGAATCTTGTCGTCAACCAGGTGGCTCAGCTTCAACATGTAAATCATGCCCACCGTAACCGGCTGCTCAAACTGCGCTCCGGTCATGCCGTCGTGCAACATAATCTTGCCCGATGTTGGCAGGCCCGCCTCTACCAGACGCGCCTTGATATCTTTTTCTGTTGCGCCGTCAAACACGGGCGTAGCAAAGTGCAAACCCAATTTGGCAGCGGCCCAGCCTAAGTGGGTTTCCAGAATCTGTCCCACGTTCATACGCGAAGGAACGCCCAGCGGGTTGAGAACAATTTCAACCGGCGTGCCATCGGGCAGATACGGCATGTCCTCTTCCGGAACGATGCGCGCGATCACGCCCTTATTACCGTGGCGGCCGGCCATCTTGTCGCCCACCGAGAGCTTGCGCTTCATGGCGATATAAACCTTCACCAGCTTGATCACGCCAGGAGGCAGTTCGTCACCCTTTCGGAGCTTGGCGATCTTTTCTTCCGTGATCTTTTCCAGCACCGCAATTTGGCGCGAAGTCATTTCTTCCACTTCGTCAATCTGCTCGTTCAAGCGAAGGTCTTTCGTGGAAAGCCGCATGCGCTTCAAATCGCGTGCGCGCAATTTTTCCAGCACGTCACGGTTCAGCGGACTCTCTTTCGAAAGCAACTTCTTATTCGTCTTTTCGTCGTGCAAGTCAGCTAAAAGTTCTTTGCCTCTCAGCAACTCTTCTAACCGCTTGGCGCGTTCGTCGCTCAGAATGCGCTTCTCATCTTCCAGGTTGCGGTGTAACCGCTCTTCCTGCAGCGTGAGGATCTGCTTGGAACGTTCGTCGAGTTCAGCGCCCTTGCGCGAAAACACCTTGCAATCCACAATGGTGCCTTCAATGCCAGGCGGGCAATACAGCGATGCGTCCTTCACATCGCCCGCTTTTTCGCCGAAAATCGCACGCAGCAACTTCTCTTCTGGCGTCAGCTGAGTTTCGCCCTTCGGCGTTACCTTGCCTACCAGAATGTCGCCCGGCTTGACCGTTGCACCGATACGAATAATGCCGCTTTCGTCCAGATTCTTAAGGAACGATTCCGCAATGTTTGGAATATCTCGCGTAATTTCCTCAGGCCCTAGCTTGGTGTCGCGCGCTTCGATTTCAAACTCTTCAATGTGAATCGAAGTGTAGTAATCTTCTTTCACTAACTTCTCGCTCACCACAATGGCATCTTCGAAGTTGTAACCGCGCCATGGCATGAACGCCACCAGAACGTTGCGCCCAAGCGCTAATTCGCCGGCTTCCGTGCAGGGCCCATCTGCCAGCACATCGCCCTTCTTCACCTTTTGCCCTTGCTGGACAATCGGCTTTTGGCTGATGCAAGTATTTTGATTCGAGCGTTTGAACTTGGTGAGCTGATAAATATCGGCGCCGACTTCACGCGACATTTGCCCTTCATGCGCACCGCCATCGACGCGAACAATAATTCGTTCACTATCAACCGAGTCCACCACGCCAGAGCGTTTGCAGATCACCACCGCGCCGGAATCGCGCGCTGTCACTCGCTCCATTCCAGTACCAACGAATGGCGCTTCAGCCCGCAACAGCGGAACGGCTTGGCGCTGCATGTTCGATCCCATGAGTGCGCGGTTCGCATCGTCGTTCTCAAGGAATGGGATGAGGCTGGCAGCCACTGAGACCAACTGCTTCGGACTTACGTCCATGTATTCAATTTCATCGCGATGCTTCAGAACGAAGTTTCCGGCCTGGCGAGCATTCACCAGATCTTCCACGATTCGCCCTTGCTGATCGATGGCCACGTTCGCCTGGGCAATGATGTACTTGTCCTCTTCCCAAGCCGACAGGTAATCGGAGTGCGCCTCAATCTCCGCTTGCTGCTTCTTGCCCGCTACATTGTTGTTAGCCTTTTCAACGATTTCGCGTTGGACCACTGCGCCCACCTTGAATTCGGTGTCGCCGGGATTGAGAATTCGCACTTCATCTACTAGGGCACCTTCGCGAACACGACGGTACGGGCTTTCAATAAAACCGTACTCATTGATCCGCGCAAAGCACGATAGTGAAGAAATCAATCCGATGTTCGGACCTTCTGGCGTTTCAATTGGGCAAATTCGGCCATAGTGCGTAGGGTGAACGTCGCGCACTTCGAATCCAGCGCGCTCACGCGACAAACCACCTGGCCCAAGAGCCGACAGACGACGCTTGTGCGTAATCTCAGACAGCGGGTTGGTTTGATCCATGAATTGCGACAACTGGCTCGAACCAAAAAATTCGCGGATGGCTGCCATCACGGGCTTGGCGTTTACCAAGTCGTGCGGCATCGCCGTCGACATTTCCTGATACACCGACATCTTCTCTTTAATCGCCCGTTCCATGCGCACCAAACCGATGCGAAACTGGTTCTCAAGGAGTTCGCCCACCGCACGTACACGGCGATTGCCCAAGTGATCGATATCGTCTACCGCGCCAATACCTTTGCGTAGTTTCAACAAATACAGAATCGTATCGATGAAGTCTTTCTGATCGAGTGTTCGCTTATCAAGCGATGCGGCATCCGCCTTGTCGTACAACTTGATGTTGAACTTCATGCGGCCCACGCGCGAGAAATCATACTTGCGCGCGTCGAAGAACATGCCCTGGAACAACTGCGTTGCCGTATCGAGCGTCGGCGGATCACCAGGCCGTAGCTTGCGGTAGATTTCCAATAGCGCGTCGTTCTGCGTCTTCACAGCATCTTTGCGCAGAGTCGCCGAAATAACGTTACCTGCGTCGTCACGATCGGGGAAGAAAATTTCGAACGTCGTGATGCCCGCTTCCGCCAGTTTGCCAAGCGTGGTTGTGGTCAACTCATGGTTGGCTTCAATCAACACTTCGCCGGTCGACATGTCAATCACGTCGGTGGCTACATAAGCGCCTTCTAGATCGTTGGCCGCCACTTCCACCTGTTCGATCTTGGCTTTCTGAATTTCGCGGTAAACCGAGTTGGTGATCTTACGGCCCTGCGGGACAACCTGTTCCGACTTGCTCATAATCGCGTGCGAAAGCTTCATACCAATCAAGCTTTCATTCACGCCCCACATAATTTTGCCGTTCTTCAAGGTCATGGTTGAGAGCTTGTAGAAGGCGCGGATGATATCGGAATCGGTCTTCAGCCCTAACGCGCGTAGAAACACGGTGCCGTAGAATTTGCGCTTGCGGTCGATACGCACATACAGCAGATTCTTGTTGTCGTACTCGAACTCGACCCAGCTACCGCGGTAAGGAATGATTTTGCCGAGGAAGTAGCCTTGCGTTTGAACGCGCTCGAAAAACACACCGGGCGAACGGTGCAACTGCGAAACAATCACGCGCTCCGTGCCGTTGATGATGAAGGTCCCGTTGTCGGTCATCAGCGGAATTTCGCCGAAGAACACTTCTTGCTCTTTGATGTCGCGAACGGTCTTCGCGCCGGTTTCAGCATCTTTGTCGTAAACCGTCAGGCGAATGGTCACTTTCAGCGGCGCGGCGTAAGTCATCCCGCGCTCTTCGCACTCCGGGACATCGTATTTCAACTGCAAAGCGACAGGATCGCCGCAGCGATTACAAAACGTAACAATGTTCTTGTTGAACGTGCCGCACTTATGGCACAGCACGTCGCCCGCATGAAACGGATCGGTGCGGATCTCAGCTCCGCAATTCGGATTGCGGCAAATGGTGCGCAGGTGATGAAGCCCTTTTAGGTTCCCGCACTTGCACTCCCAGTTACCAATTGAATAGTCGACAAACTCGAGTTGGCTCAGCCCTCGAAAATCGGAAATCGGAAATACGGAACTGAAGACACTCTGCAAACCCGCGTCTTCACGCTCCTTCGGTAACAACTCCATTTGCAGGAAACGTTCATACGAACGCTTCTGTACCTCAATCAGATTGGGGATTGGTATCGAAGTTTTGATCTTCGAAAAATCAACTCTCTGGCGGAGTGAACTGTCTAACACGTTGGGCATCTTACGCTTGTCCTTTTAGGAAACCAGTGACAAAATAGGGCATTCAGCAATTCGCTAAACAGAACGCGGCCGCTATCGGACCGCGAACATGAGAGGCGAACCAAACGATCCGCCTGCATAGGCTTGCGCGAAACTAAAAATTATTTTCGCGCCGGACGAAAAACTGTTGAGAACGTCACAAAATGACGATAATCTCTTTGTAGATCTGAGGTGAGAAACAGAGCCTCTTGGCCGCTGTATCTGCGGATTTAGGAAAGTTCGAAAAGTAAACATGCGAAAGCCCCGCCGACCTGACAGCGATCTGCGGGGGATTAACTGACTGATTCTTGCTGGAACGATCTGGCTTGACGTCAATTAAATGTTAACACAAGAAGGTCCAGCCGCGCTTATCCCGCACGGCCAGACCCGTCCACCTTCCCTTATAGTCCCCAACCCTACCCGGTAGAGAACTGTAAACTAAAGCAAAGAAACTACTTCACTTCGACGGTTGCGCCCGCTTCAGCGAACTTCTTCTTGATGGCTTCTGCTTCGTCCTTGTTGACGCCTTCCTTGATTGGCTTCGGTGCGCCGTCCACCAGATCCTTAGCTTCTTTCAGGCCTAGGCTGGTCACTTCACGAACCGCTTTGATAACGTTGATCTTGTTGGCGCCGGCCGCCGCGAGGATCACTGTAAATTCAGTCTTTTCCTCTGCCGGGGCCGCTGCGGCAGCGCCGCCGCCAGCAGCTGGTGCAGCCACCGCAACCGAAGCTGCCGCCGCCGACACGCCCAATTTCTCTTCCAGCAACTTGACTAGCTGCGAGGCTTCCAACAGGGTCAAACCCTGGATCTGTTCTGCAATTGCGTTAATATCCGCCATGTTCTTAACTCCCGATTCCTCGATAAAATTCAGTGCCGGCGGATTTCCCGCCACAAACATTACTGCTTAAACTTGCTTTCCTTTGTTGCTTGATCCAAAACCACCGCCAGATTGCGCCCAACGCCGTTCATCGACGTAACCAAACGCGTAGCGTTGGCATTGATCAAGAAAAGTAACTTTGCAAAAATCTCTTCCTTCGGCGGCATGTTGGCCAAATCGCCGATGGCTTTGATATCAATAACGCGGCCTTCAACAATGCCCGCTTTGAAAGTAAACTGGGCGTTCTCTTTCGCGTACTTGGTGAGAGCCTTGGCCAGCGCCACTGGATCTTTTGCCGTGTACGCCAAAGACGTCATGCCCTTGAGTGCGCCAAGAACTTCGTGAGCGGAGGTGCCTTCCGACGCCTTGTCCGCAAGGTTGTTCTTAACAACATGGTAGTTGCCACCCGCTTCGCGAATGGTTTTACGCAGTTGGAAGTCCTGCTTGACGGTCATCTTCTCGTAATTGGTAACGAAGAAGTTCTTGTTTTCCGCAAGCATCTTCTTCAGTTCAGCGAGGTCTTTCTTCTTGTCGTCTTTATTCTTCATGCTGGCCTCTGCACTCTCGCCCTTAAGCGATAGCCTTCGCGTTAAACGGTGTCACATCCAATTGCACGCCCGGACCCATCGTTGAGCACAACGTGGCGCTCTTCACGTACTTGCCTTTAGCCGCCGACGGTTTGGCTTTAATTACGGCTTGAATCAAGCTGTTAGTGTTCTCAAGCAACTTGTCGGTTGCGAAGCTCACCTTGCCAACCGGCGCGTGAATCACGCCAGTCTTATCCACGCGGAACTCAACTTTACCGGCCTTGATTTCTAGAACAGCGTTCTTGATATCGGTAGTCACGGTGCCGGTCTTCGGATTGGGCATCAAGCCGCGCGGTCCTAAAACCTTACCCAAACGACCAACCGACCGCATCATGTCGGGCGTAGAAATCACGGCGTCGTAATCCGTCCAGTTCTCAGTCTGGATCTTCGTCACCATGTCTTCGCCGCCCACGAAATCAGCCCCGGCTTCCTGCGCTTCCCGCAATTTCTCACCGGAGGCGATCACTAAAACTTTCTTCGATTTGCCAAGACCATTGGGCAGCACCACTGTGCCGCGCACCATTTGATCGGCATGCTTTGGATCGACACCAAGGCGCATATGCACCTCAACAGTTTCGTCAAACTTGGTGTACTTGATCTTCTGAACGAGAGGCACGGCTTCGGCGACCAGATAGGGCTTAGCCTCTACCTGCTTCGCCGCAGCCTCATACTTCTTACCGGGCTTTTGGCTCATAATTTTGACTGGTACGAACGGCTCGGGCCGAAACGCAGACCTTCGCCTCCCAAAGTGGTTGGAAAACCTTTTCGTAGAATACCACAGAGTTACAAAAAGGCAAAGAAAATTTTCAGTCGCGCATTCGCGGGAGGTCCCTCAAAGCCGCGAAAGGAATTCCCAAATTTTCGGACCTTGAGTTGAGGCATCGTGATTGCTCGCCTAATCCCTTTATCGTCTCATTTGCGACAAAGCAGTTGCAAAGCCAGTTACACCTTCATCTCACGCTAGAGAACGTCAACGGCCGCAAAATCACATTGCTAATATTCGCCACAATTTCCGCATCCTTCAACTCGGGACGCGCACTCAATTTCTTCCATTCAGCATCAGAAACGAAATCGTGCCAGAGCTGGTCGCGCGCGGCCAAATCATCGTAGGAAAGCATGTACATCAGGTTCGGCTGCTTCGGCCCAACAATTGTTTCGCCGAAGAAGACCGGCCGCATTCCCAATCGCTGGAAGATCTGCATCTCGCCTTTGTTGAACATCTCCACCTTGCGAGCCAGCGTTACAAACGACTGTGATTCATAGGTCCGCAACTCAAAAATCCGCGGCGGCCGTTTTTCAGCAGTGTCGGCCAAAGCTATCGCCGGCATGCCATCAAAGCTCCGCAGCAGACTGCTCTCCACCCGCACAAACGGCATACCCGCGCCCGCGCTTAGCTTTTGCAATTCATTGTGATGCGCTTCATCCGCAGCAAGCTTAGCCAGCGCATCCTGCATCGCTGCTAACGAACTGAACTCGCTAACGCTCACGTAGTACGGGCCATCCTGTCCGATCACATTCGAAAACGCCCCCGCCAACTTCGCACCTGCTCGAGCCATCGCGGGAGCTAACCCAACTTCTAAGTAGTCGGCAACTCTTGCCGGTTGATTCTCCTGGCTATTGTGAAAACGCCAAGTCTTCACTTCTAGAAATGTATTGCTCGGGTTCAATCCGCGTCCCTCCGCGCTCATCATGCCAGATGCGGATGCGCTTAATGCGGCGAGCACGTCGCGACGCTTCATTCGCTATTTGTCCCGTGCCGCTTGAATCAACGCTTCCATATGATTCAGGTAGCGTTCAAAAGCCTTCCGGCCGGCTGATGTCAATCGGTATTCGCTCTTCGGCATCCGCCCTTCGAAACTCTTTGTACAGGTTACGTACTCAGCTTCTTCCAACTTTCTGGCATGGACACTCAAATTGCCATCGCTCGTTTGCAAAAGCCGTTTGAGTTCGTTGAAAGTTAACCTATCATTCACGGCCAGCGCGCTGACAATTCCCAAACGCATGTGTTCGTGAATAATGCGGTCCAGATTTGGCAGGGGCGCTTCAACAAGGTCGTGTACGCCGCCCTGCTTGGCGGCCTTCGACGTGCGAGCCTTCGCCGTCGTCGCATCGATTGATCGTGCAAGAGCTGCTCTACCCACCGTGCCTCCTCGCTATTAAAGTTCCGAACACAATATGCATAACTCCAAACCCTAACGTCAGAAAAATATTACCCCAAGCCGCCGGTCCAAGCAGCGAGAGGCCGCCCAGCAACATAAAGCACAAACCCATCACCGGCACTATCCGCACCGAAAAAGCACCACCCGTCACCACCGCCGCGCCGTACAACAATAACCAAAGTCCAGGCAGAACCATCAAGACATCGGCCCGGTACAAAACCGTTGTCAACACTGCGCCCGCCATGAGTGGCGGAACAAAGCTCAACAACGCGCGTTGCGCTGGCCGTGAGCTGAGGGGCAGCGAAAGCCGCTTTGATTTCATCCGCACGGCAATTGTCCCGATCGCCATCGCTAATATTGCTTCCGCCAGCCACAGGAAAAACTGCCGGTGCGGCGTCATGCCAAAGGCGATCGCTCCCGTAACAACGGCCGTAACGCCGATTGCCACCCCGCCCCAGCCCGGAACTGCCGTGAAAGAGGCCGCTCGCTCCATCGTGTCCCTGATGAAACGTAAATTGTCCGCCGCCCGCGTATCAATCGGTATCGGTTCGGCGTACTGTCGAGCTCGCTGAGCAAAAGCCATGTACTTAGTTTGCCTTACTTGCCGCTCAAAAACACTTGCCCCTCTCGTCAAGTATACGAAAGGGACAAGTGCTTTGCAATGTAAAGACTATTTAGAATGCAAGACGCATACCGCCCACCGCCCAACGACCCGGAGTATCGAAACCGTCCTCGTAATATTGCTGGTTTAGCGTGTTCGATATTCGCGTGTAGAAACGTAGGGTCATCCGATCGTTGAGCGGAACCGAATAGCCAGCCGCCAGTCCTAATGATTTCTGCCCCGCAAATCTAAATGCAAACGGCTGATAGTTGAAGAAAGCGTCGTATCCATACAGGGGAAACAGATAGCTGCTACTGCCCGCAAAGTCCATCGCAAGATCAATGCGCTTGCTGAGTTGCTGTGTCGCCACCACATTGAAAGTTTGCGGTGCGATACGCGGAGTTTGCACCGGGTCAACCGCCGTGCCGGTATAGTATTGCGATTGCCGGTCACGGGCGTTCGTATAAACATATGAAGCTCGAATGCTTGTCTTGCGTGTTAAATGAACGTCGGCACTTAGTTCGGCCCCGCGGGCAATCCCTCCCGGCAGTACCGCATAGCCAGTCGTTCTTCCATAGACGTCTAAATAACCGGGCGGCAGATTGATGTAGCCAATCACCTGTTGCAAGTGCGAATAGAAATAACTGGCGCTCACTTTGACATGTTCATGCAAAAGGTATTGGTCGAAACCCGAATCGACAGAAATCGCGCGTTCTGGCGGCAAACTCGGATCGCCCAGCGGATAGTAAACACCGCCATAGAAATATCCGCCAAAGCGTTCGTAAATAGATGGCGTTCGGAAGCTATTTCCCACGTGCGCGCGCCACTTGGTTGATGTCCGCCGAAAGAAATATGAGACAGCCGCGTCACCGGTATACGCCTTGGGCGGCGTCGGCAACGCTACCACTGCGTAGGGTGAAAGAGCTGTGCCGACAAACGATGGTTCATTCAACGCGACCTGCGTGAATCTTCCCGAAAGCAAGATTTGGAATCGTCCCGCAAGCAACCGAATCTCGTCTTGCGCGAAAACGGCATTGGTCTGTTGCCGCGCTTTCGTCTGGTCGTAAGTCCGCAGGCTAACCATGGGATTCTGGTCTGTCGCCAACTCCGTGTAGTTCTCGCGCTGAAACTCATAACCGCCCGAGATCGTTTGATGTGAGCCCCACAAATAATTCGCCCGCGCTTGCAAAGTGTCCACCCGCCCGGAATAACAGTCGGAAGTATTGAAGCTCGGTTGATAAATATATTCATTCGTCGGACCCGCTGGACCATTCGTGTAATCGCGCGACGAAGCCACGATGCCATAACCAATTCGATAAGAGAAACGTGAATTCACGTCGTGCTCGAAACGAATCAAAGAGTTCACAAAATGCGAATACTCGCCATCGTCCGGGTCACCCAACGACGTAATAATCGTCGGAGCCGCGCCACCGGCCGTGGCATTAATGATCCCCGAAGTCGGTGCCGTGAGCGAGGGCGATGGACTTGTATCCACCTGCAAATAGCCTTTGTTACCGAAGACAGTTCCAATCACTCGCA
>Ga0182012_10008746_pt1 | contig 9990 bp, 12 predicted proteins | sample 612S2SmetaG_FD_120486 | JGI IMG/M metagenome (GOLD analysis project Ga0182012, IMG submission 120486) | Permafrost microbial communities from Stordalen Mire, Sweden - 612S2S metaG | ecosystem: Environmental > Terrestrial > Soil > Wetlands > Permafrost | place: Sweden: Stordalen | collected... | reverse complement strand
CTTCCTTGATGCAGCGTATCGCCTTGCTTACTTTAGCGCTGTTGCTTAGCGGCTGCGGCTATAAGACATGGTGGAATCCATCGTTTACGGGTGGGTACAATCCGAACCTGCCCCGAAGCGACAGCGAGAACATGCGACGTGTGGAGGGTGATGAACCGGCTGTGCCGACTTTGACGACCGAACCTGGCGATATCTGGCCAGGTCCGCTCGCTCCACCGCCAACTCTTAAGGATTTGGAGGCAGCCGGCGGCGTAACGCCCCAACCTGAGGCGCCCGTGCCGGGCTCTCCGTTGAGCCGCGGCATTTCGGCGCCCTATCCTTCACCAAGCCCGAGTACGGGAAGTTCTTCCCCACCCGAAAATAACCAACCTGGTCTCGCTACGCCTCAGCCGGCCCCCCCTCTGTCGAGTTATGCGGCGCCCCCAGCAACATCGGTGGGTCGTGGATCAGCAGGCCAGGTCATTCAAACTCCGGGGGGCCCAAGCGTGACGACCGGGGGTGGCCCAGGGTACCAAACAACGATATCTCCCGGCGGAGGGCAGTCCATCATCGTCCCGAATGGCAACGGCACCAGTACCGTGATCCACTCAGATGGACGAATCGAAACCATCCCCACGGCAAAATAAATGAGCCTGAAATAGTGCTAAAGCCGCTGACGATCTCGTACTTTGCCTGGCTGCGTGACCGAACCGGCTTTGCGCAGGAGGAGTTTGCACTGCCGGAAGGGATTGAAACCGTCGGTGAGCTGATCAGCTACCTGATAGCCAAAGATGCGGGCCACGCTGCTGCATTTCGGAATCGTAAGATCGTAAGATGCGCGGTGAATCAGGAATTTGCCAGCGACGCCTCGCGGATCCGGCCTGGTGATGAGGTGGCGTTTTTTCCACCTGTCACCGGGGGATGAGGTTCCGCCACGCAGTTGGTTTATCTACCTGTTGACGTCGGGCTTTATGTGTCGGCGATCAGGCCAGCGGACGGATCCCTAGATACCGTTGCCGCAAATGGGCCTGAAACGCCGAGGCATCAAGTTTATGACTCGTTGCCCGCTCCATTAGCGTATTGAAGTCGAATCGGCTGCCGACAGAGTGGACATAAGTGCGAAGCCAGGCGAGCAGCGGCGATAAATCTCCACGGGCAAAGGCTTGATCCAAATCCGGAATTTGCTTACGCGCGGCCTGCATAAGCTGCGCGGCCGCCATCGCGCCGAGTGTATAGCTTGGGAAGTATCCGAATGCACCATCGTACCAATGAATATCCTGCAGGCAGCCCTGCGCATCATCTATTGGGATTATGCCAAGTAATTGGTCCAACCCATCGTTCCAGGCGCTTGGTAAATCCGCAACTGCCAAGTCACCTGCGATCATGGCGCGCTCCAGCCGAAACCGAAGGATCACGTGGGCAGGGTAGGTCAGTTCGTCCGCGTCTACGCGAATCGTGCCCCGCTTAACACGGCGCCAAATAGGCACAAGATTTTCGAGACGATACGGTTCCGGCGCCCCTCCGAAGGTTTCATGCAAACGAGGGCCGAGCCAGGATAGAAATCCATCCGACCGGACGGCTTGCATTTCGACGATCAGGGACTGGCTTTCGTGAGCTGCCATACCCACTGCTTCGCCGACAGGCTGACGTGCATAAATTGTCGGCAGACCACGTTCGTACAGGGCGTGGCCTGTCTCATGCACGACCGCCAATATCGCGGACGTGAAGTCATCCTCGACATACCGCGTCGTAATTCGAACATCCGAGGGGATCCCGCCCGAGAACGGATGGGCAGATTGATCTAGTCGGGCATGGTCGAACTCCAAGCCCAAATTTTTTGCAAGATCACGACAGAATATCTCTTGGGCCAAGACGGGAAATGGCCCAACTGGTGCTAACGGCGCCGGTTGCCGGGATTGATATTGTTCGACTTCCGGCAAGGTTGCGGCAAGAAATCTTTCATAGGAATCGAACACCGGCTCGACGTCGGCGGCGCCGATTCCTGGCTGGTAGCCGTCCATAAGCGCATCGTATGGGCTCAGTCCGAGAGCATCGGCCACCGCGGCGGCGGCTTCGCAGGTAAGTTTTAGGACCAACGCCAAGTGTGGCTGGACCATTCCGAAGTCTGCCGACTGGCGGGCGATGCGCCATACTTTCTCACAGTTCGAGTTAGCCTTGGCCCGTGCTCCAATCAAATCCGCCGGCAAGGCCTTGGCGCGGGTGTAAGCATGGCGCATCAGGCGGAGATTGGCCGCCTCCCACGGATCAAAAGTCTCTGCTGTTAAAAGATCTGCTTCGGTCTCCGGCGCAGTCAGATGCTGATGCTGGAGCACCGCGAGCACCGAAAGCTGGTCGGACCGAGCGTTTCCTCCGCCCGCCGGCATGACCGCAGCAGCGTCCCACCCCAACATGGACGCACACTCGCCCGTCGTAGCGACCAAACCGAACCGGGCGACCAGCCGTTCATAAGCGGACGGATTAGTCATGTTCCTATCGCCTTTCGTGCCCAGACGCCGAATATCACAGCCAACGCGACCGCCAGGCCATACCAAGTGATCACATAGGACAAATGATTATTGGGTGGCCTGGGAAGGTGCGTTTCCGGAGCAGGGTAAGTCTCAGGCTGAGACGTGCCAAGTGCAACCAGCGTGAACGGCACCAGGTTCGGAGCGCCAATTGCGGCCCCAATCGCCGCTGGGTCGAGTGTATAGAACTGCCGAACTTCCGAATCATCGGTCGGGCTGAACCAATGCTGAACTTCTCTCGGTCGCACATAGCCGGTCACTGTCACGTCCCCCGGCGGATTATCGAGCGGTATTGTTCGCCTCTGTGGAACCCATCCCCGGTCAACGAGTACAGGCGGTTTGCCGTCCCTCTGCAGCGGGACGAGTTGTTGGTATCCCATGGTGGGACCAGCCTTTAAGTCGCGGACCTCGGCGCCAAATTGCGCGACCTTATCGAAACGAAACCGGCCGGTAACCGAGACCTTGGTGTATGGCGCCGGGTCGGCCTGAAGCGGAATGGGAGGCGCGGCCTCTGCCGTAGCGACCTGATCCAGGATGCCCTGCTTCCAGCGGAGGCGATAAACTTGCCAAGTCCCGAGTCCGATCAGTACTGCAAGCATAAGGACCGTGCTGATCGCGGGAACAAGGAGGCGGCGCCAAGCGGTCCTCACAAACCCATCTCGGTGGCGCGCGTACGAAATTGCACCGCGACGAGAGCGGCCTTCATTGGCCGTGTTATCAGGACGGCAAGTGGAATCGTTATTACAGGCCAGAGGACTGCGTGCAGCCACAAGGGCGGATTGAAGCGAAATTCAACCCAGACTGCCATGCCGATCACAAATGCGCCCAAGATCATAATCACAATCACGGCTCCGGCATCGCCGGTGTCGGACTTCCCGAAATCCAGCCCGCATACCGAACAAGCCGGTTGCAAGCTTAGCAGTCCTTTGAACAACTTGCCTTTTCCGCAGCGGGGGCACCGACACCGTAGCGTTGCCTGAATAATCGAAATCTCCGGTTTGGTCACGGTGCGAGGGTTACTCCGCCGCGATCTGTCCGGCGCCGTACCAGTAGATGCAGATGAACAAAAACAACCATACCACATCCACGAAATGCCAGTACCAGGCTGCTGCCTCGAAGCCAAAGTGTCGTTCAGGCGTGAACTGGCCGGCTTGAGCACGGAACCAACAGACGATCAAGAAGCATGTGCCAACAATGACGTGAAAACCGTGGAAGCCGGTCGCCAGAAAGAAGACGGATGAATAGACACCGCCACCATTAAACGCGAATGGTGCATGCGAGTATTCGATGCCCTGACAAAGCGTGAAACTTAGCCCGAGGATGACCGTCAAACCTAGGCCCTGAAGCAGTCCCTTCCGATTCCCCTCCAACAAGCAATGATGCGCCCATGTCACTGTGGTGCCGGAGAGGAGCAGAATCATTGTATTTAAAAACGGCAGGTGAAACGGATCAAACGTATGAACATTGGTTGGCGGCCATACCGTCTGACCATTGCCCTGCGTATCGGGAAAGATCAGAAAATTAAAATATGACCAGAAAAAGCCAACAAAGAACATGACCTCGCTGCCTATAAACAGCGTCATGCCGTAGCGCAGGCTCAGTCTCACGATGGCACTATGCGCGCCGGGCGTCCGTGACTCCCGCACCACAGCTCTCCACCAGAAGAACATGGTCGTTAGCACGGTCAGCAAACCAAGCACGAGCACGACATAATTCCCGAAATGCGCGGCCAGGACGATACCGAATACCGTCATAAAGCCGCCGAGAGCGCCAACAATGGGCCACGGGCTCGGATCGGGAAGGTGGTACGGATGCTTCAAACCAGAACCAGCCAGGGCCGTTGCACCGTGTGCGTCGCTGCTCATGCTATTCCCATAGTAACATCGCCGGGGGAAACCGCCCCGACCCGGCTAACGCATAATCGCCAAATCTCGTTCGCGTTCAAGAGGGGCATGCTGTTAGGGCCCCGTCCGCTAGCCGTGGCAATCAGTTGGTGTTCGGTCTCTCCTTCTGCTCCATCGCCGACATTGGCCCGACATGGGGTCCAGCCTTGGCGAGAATCCCAGATTTCTCAGCATCGTCCAGGGACTGGAAAAACGTGTAGGAGAGTGTCACTACCCTCACGTCCGCAGTGTTTGGGTCGGTTCGGATCGCTGGATCAACCCAAAAGCTCACCGGAAATTCCATGCTTTGATTTGCAGTCAAGGTTTGCTTGTTGAAGCAAAAGCACGCTGTTTTGTGAAAGTACTTTCCTACCTTTTCCGGCGTAACGTTGTATAGCGCAATTCCCGTAACCGCTCGGCTGGAGCGGTTTGTCGCGTGATAAAACGCGACTTGCTCGTCGCCGAGATCGAGCGAAACTTCCAGTTGATCCGGCGCAAACGTCCAAGGCAACCCTGGATTTGTGTCTGCGTTAAATCGAACGCGGATTGACTGACCATCCGACATCGGAGCGGCAACCAACCCGGTATTCGGTGTCCCCCCGTAGCCGGTCACAGCACAGAACAACCGATAAAGGGGGATGGCGGCAAACGACATTCCCAACATCGCGGCTATGACCACGACGATTACCGCGGCCGCCAATGCGTTGCGGCGGTCGGAGATCATTCAGAAATGCGCCATCTTGACAATAGTGATCGCGTAAAAGAGGGCACATAGCCCTAATAATACAATTAAGATGGCCCAGCTGCGTCCCTTACGCCTACGCGCCGCTTGAGAGTCGGAGGGCCCGATGGGCCGCTCAACTTCGGGGATCATTCGCTTATCCGACAAGGTGATCAAGGGCCAACGCTCCAAACAGCGCGAACAGGTACACAACCGAGTATCTGAATGCGGCCTTAGCGGGAGCATCCGCTGTCAGGCTGTTACCATGCTCGTCTTGCCGATCGGTGATCAAGCCGTACACACGATAGAGAAACAGCAAGCCCAAGATCGAAGCCATTACGCCATAGGGAACCCCGCTGAAGCCTAAGGCGAAAGGTGCGAGGCTTAACGGCATGAGAGCCAGCGAATAAATCCCAATCTGTCTACGTGTTTCCTTCGGGCCGGCAATTACCGGCAGCATAGGAACCCCGGCACGGCGGTAATCGTCATTGGCCCAAAGGGCTAGCGACCAGAAATGCGGAGGCGTCCAAATAAACACTATTCCAAACAGGACCAGCGGAATTACATCCACCGAACCGGTTACGGCGGACCACCCGATGACTGCGGGGAAAGCGCCCGCTGCGCCGCCGATTACAATGTTTTGCGGGGTGCGGCGCTTCAGCCACATGGTGTAGATAAAGACGTAGAAGCCGATCGACAAAGCCAGAATCAAGGCGGTTGAGACATTCACTGCCAATCCCATCAAAAGCACAGAACCGATCGCCAATGTCACGCCGAAACCCAATGCAGCGCCGGGCTCTATCCTGCCCGCCGGGATCGGGCGGCCACGGGTGCGGCGCATGATCGAGTCGATGTCTCGGTCGTACCACATATTAATGGCACCACACGCTCCAGCAGCAATCGTTATGCAAAGGATCGCGGTAAATGCAAGGATCGGGTTCAAGTGACCTGGTGCGACCAGTAACCCGATCGCTCCGGTAAAAACGACAAGGGTTAGGACCCGTGGTTTCAGCAAGATGATCCAGTCACGATAATCAGGTTCAAAAATTTCTGACTGCGCAACCGGGGCGTCCTTAACTCGGACTTGCGTGCGCGTACCCTGTTCGACGTCGCTCGATGATAATGTCAGATCGCTCATGGATTCTTACGATATCCGAGGCATTTCCAAAAACGTGTGGAACGCAGGTGGCGACGTTTGAGTCCATTCCAAGGTTGTCGCGCCTTCACCCCAGTAGTTGTCCGCCACATGCTCTTTCGAGGTGAAAGTCCGGAAGCAAACATAGAGGAAAACGACAAAAGCGATGCCGCTGATATAGGCGCCGATCGACGACACAAAATTCCAACCCGCGAACGCAGCTGGATAATCGGGATAGCGACGGGGCATTCCCGACAATCCCAGGAAGTGCTGCGGGAAGAACACCAGGTTCACGCCAGCGAAGGTCAACCAGAAATGGACCTTGCCCCAGAACTCCGGATACTGATGCCCGGACATCTTCCCAATCCAGTAGTAGAAGCCGCAGAAAATGGAGAACACCGCCCCGAGCGACAGCACATAATGGAAATGAGCGACAATGTAGTATGTGTTGTGGATCGCTTCATCGATACCGGCGTTAGCGCATACAACACCTGTCACCCCGCCCACGGTGAAGACAAACAGGAAGCCGATCGCCCACAGCATCGGTGTCTTGAACTCAATCGAGCCGCCCCACATGGTGGCAATCCACGAGAATATCTTGATGCCGGTCGGGACGGCGATTACCAGCGTCGCCCCCATGAAGTAGGCTCGCGTGTCTACGTCAATCCCGGAGAGGTACATGTGGTGCGCCCACACCACGAACCCGACCACGCCAATCCCGACCATGGCGTAAACCATGCCAAGATAGCCGAAGATCGGCTTCCTGCTGAAGGTCGAGATCACATGGCTGATGATCCCGAATCCAGGCAGGATCATGATGTAGACTTCCGGATGGCCGAAGAACCAAAACAAATGCTGGAAAAGCACCGGATCGCCGCCGCCCGTCGGGTCAAAGAATGCGGTTCCAAAATTGCGGTCGCAAATCAGCATCGTGATTGCACCGGCCAGCACCGGTACTGCAAGCACCAGGAGGAACGCCGTCACTAACTCCGCCCAGATGAACAGCGGCATCTTGTGGAGTGTCATACCCGGGGCGCGCATATTAAAAATAGTGACGATGAAGTTCATCGACCCAAGCAGCGAACTGATGCCCGCGAGATGCAATGCAAACAATGTGCAGTCCATCCCCATTCCAGCCTCATACGTCGCATTCGAAAGCGGCGGGTAGAGGGTCCAACCAGAGCCTGATTCGCCCATCACCAAGCCGATGCAGATCAGGACAAACGCCGGTGGCAGCAACCAGAAACTGATATTATTCAGACGAGGGAACGCCATGTCGGGCGCGCCGATCATCAAGGGTATGAACCAGTTGCCGAATCCGCCTATCAACGCAGGCATGACTGAGAAGAAGATCATCAGCAATCCGTGGCTGGTGATGATCGTGTTCCACTCCTGACCTTCAGTTACAATGTGGTTATTGGGAAACTGCAGCTGCGCTCGCATGATCTCCGAGAGAATACCGCCAACCGTGCCACCTATGACGGCGAATATCAGATAGAGGCTGCCGATGTCCTTGTGGTTGGTGCTGAAGAGCCACCGCGACACAAAGCCGGGTTTGTGATCGTGATCAGATCCATGATCATGCGTATGTGCATCAGTCGCCGAATCCATCACATTTCTCCACCGATCCGCCTGTACGTTTGCAGCACCAATTCCCGTTGACCCATTCTACACGATCATCATCTGGATGCGATCTTGGAAAGGTGAGACATCGAAGCGGCTTTTTTCGCCTCTTCAACCCAAGCCTTAAAATCTGATTCTGATACGGCCCTTACCGAAATTGGCATCCGACTGTGATCCTGGCCGCAGATCTGATTACATTCGCCATAGAAGGTGCCCACTTGATCGGCTTCGAGCCACGTTTCGATCGTCCGCCCAGGGATAGCGTAGCGCTGGACCCCGAACGCCGGAATGAAAAAGCTGTGGATGACGTCCGTGCTGTTGGTCAGGATCCGGACCTTCTTTCCAACCGGGATTACCAACTGGTTATCCACGTCGAGCAAGCGCAATTGTCCAGGTTTCAGATCCTCATCGTGAACATAGCGGCTTTCGACGTCGAGGTTGCCCTGGTCGGGATAGCTATATTCCCAATACCATTGATGACCGGTGACCTTTATGGTCATGTCGGGATCCGGTGTCCGATCCTGATAATAAATTAGCCTGAATGATGGGATCGCGATCACGACCAGAATGAGCACAGGGATCACGGTCCAGGCAATTTCCAGAATCGTGTTGTGGCTCGTTTGGCTAGGCACCGGGTTTCGCTTTGAATTATAACGAATCATGACCCAGATCAGGAGGCCGCCGACGAACAGGGTAATCACAGTGATGATCACCAACACCAGATTATGCAGTTCGATCACGCGATCTTTGATGGGGCCGTAGGAGTGCTGCATTCCCATCTCCCAGGGATGGGGGGCACCAACGACACCTTGTGCCCACGCGAACGGCCCTGCTGATACCGAAAAAACCCAACCGGCGACGATGGCCTGGGTCCATTTTAGCGTCCGCATTGATTGACCACCCATCACCTGTCTGTCCGGACACATGGCCCGATCCGATTGATACATGCTGTTCCGTTCGCCTACCGGACGTCCAGCACAAGATCAAGGTCTTGGATTGAAAGTTGCTGCCCGAACCGCGCCCATTATGCCCGATCCGCCGAACGTCGGTCCTAAACTCTCAGGCGAACTAACGTAAAGATCCCGAGTGGGGGAACAGGGTCGGCTTCGATCCGTGCCATATCGTCTAACGAAAATATCGCATCCATCGCGAAATCAGGGTGCCAGCCGAGAGCACGTGATGCGGGCGCCATAGCACGCTCTAACCACCATCGCGGACCCTTTGCAGCTGAAAAATGGTTGACCAGCAGAATGTCACCACCAGGCCGCACCAAGCGACGCATCTCTGCCAGAAAGCGGCGTGGGTTTGGCACGACGGAGGCAACAAACATACCAACAGCAATGTCGAATGACGAATTATCAAATGACGTGGCTTCCGCGTCCATCTCGTGCAGCGCTTGGACGTTGAAGAGAGCCTCCTTGCGAATTCGCAGCCGTGCTATTCGCAGCATCTCCTTCGACAGGTCGATGCCGGTGATCCGTTTGTCCGGATTGTAATGTGGCAGAGCAAGCCCGGTTCCGACTCCAACCTCCAGCACATCTTTGCCTGGCAACCGATTGACGAGTGCGGTCGCTCGCAATCGGCCCTTAGATGAGATGCCGCCAAATACGGTATCGTAGATTCCTGCCCATCGCCGATACGCCTCGACAATCGATGCCTGATCCAACGCAGCAATCGGAACCAAGCGCGACGCGCTGCCCGCTGGGTTGTTCTTTCGAAGAGTTTGGTTCATTCGACGCCAGACATCCCTATGCCGTAAGTACGCCTTAGATTACGCGCGCTTGCGGCACAAGCGGTGCCTAACCCCCAAAGTGCCATTTAAGACACACGACCTTAATTGGTTGCCGAGCGTTCACGGTCCGTCGAAGTGGTGCTGGTTCCCGGTCCGGCTAGAGTGCCGCCAGCTTTGGGTTGGGTCTCCTCCATCGAGGCGTCGTCTGGCTCGGCAAGATTCTTTTTGAAAGATTTGATGCCTTTTGCGAAATCGCCCATCAACCCACTGATCTTATTGCCACCGCCGAACAGTACAAGAATCACAGCCAACACGATCAACCAGTGCCATATGCTAAAGCTTCCCATACATCCTCCACATTCAGGACGATAATTCCGACGGTCGCCGACTTT
>Ga0182012_10008744_pt1 | contig 9992 bp, 7 predicted proteins | sample 612S2SmetaG_FD_120486 | JGI IMG/M metagenome (GOLD analysis project Ga0182012, IMG submission 120486) | Permafrost microbial communities from Stordalen Mire, Sweden - 612S2S metaG | ecosystem: Environmental > Terrestrial > Soil > Wetlands > Permafrost | place: Sweden: Stordalen | collected... | reverse complement strand
TTCCTGATCGCACTGCCAATTGGGATTTACTTGTTCATATGGTTCGCTGGAAAGAAGGGTCCGCCCTTCCGGACATGTATGCGGAACTTTGTACTGCCCACGTTCTTGATTCTCAGTGTCATAGCCGCAGGCATGGCGTACTACTTTTATCGCGTCACCGGTGATCCGTTCCGCATGCCCTATCAGGTCGATCGCGCGACCTACGCGGTTGCCCCTTACTTTATCTGGCAAAAACTGCGACCTGAGCCTATCTATCACCACCCTATGCTGCGCGAGTTCTACGCCGGATGGGAACGCAGCGAATTCCTGCAAAGCCAAACGCTAACGGGATGGCTAAGGCGGACGGGAAGAAAGTTTCACATCTCTTGGCACTTTTATCTCGGTCCAGCATTGAGCGTGGCGTTGCTGGGTCTGCCCTGGACCCTCCGTGATCGCAAGATGCGCCTTCCCGTGATCGCCGCTTGTGTGTTTTGCCTGGGTCTGCTGGTCGAAACCTGGACTTACAGCCACTACCTGGCGCCCGCCACCGGTTTGATTTTTTTGCTTATCACGCAATCGCTACGTCATCTCCACACCTGGCGTTGGCGGGGAAATTCCTATGGCGCTCAAATGGTGCATGCCATCCCGGCAGTCTGTCTGGCGATGATTCTCCTTCGCGCCACGGCCATTTCGCAGCATGTGCGGATCGAAGCCGATTGGCCGCGCGGAAACCTCGACCGCGCCCGCCTCATCCGCCAATTGGACGCTTTGCCCGAAGCGCAGCTCGTGATCGTGTCGCAATTCCCTTTCACGGACAAGGAATATGTTTACAATGAGCCGGACATCGATCATGCGCACATCGTCTGGGCGCGTGATATGGGCGCGGAGAAGAATCGCGAACTTCTGCGATATTTCAGCTGGCACGAAGTCTGGTGGCTAGATCCTGCGGTGGTCCCGGCGAAGCTTGTCTCTTACGAAACCGCTATGCCGAAATCGTCAGAGAACTCTGCTACAGATTCGGGGCGAGTCCAGTAAACCTGTGCTGCCAAGGTCAACGCAAAGAGCAGAATCACAGGGAACATTAGATAAATTCGGCTGTTCCACCAGTAGTGTCCGCCTAGCGCCAGCAGTAGCAGCGGGCCAAAGAATACGAGGCCGCATCCGAAAATCAATAAGTGCCGGGGCGGCCCTGACGAACGGAACGCAAAATCCACAGCCAAGTACAGCGGCAAAAGCAGCAAAGTCGAATCCTGAAAAAAGGCGTAAGGGGAAGCGAGCAGCGCCAAGGTTACATAGAGCGCAAACAGAAGACTAGTGCTGCGCTCGCTGATGAAACGCGTACAGAGTGCTCCGAAAACAATCAGCACGGCGGAGATCGCCAGTGTGTAAGTCTGCGTGTTGTGGCGCCAACCCAGGCCCGCGAAAAAACCGCGCGCATTTACCATGAGATCTGTGTGCAGGGTACCAAAGCCATCGCTCACGTCGTAGTTGTGGACAAAGCCGACATACTCGCGGATTCCCTCTCCGCCGAAGAGAAAAAAAGTAACAGTCAGCAAAATCGCACAACCCAAAGCAAATCCGGCTGCTAATCTCCATCGCCGTCCCAATAGCAGAAATCCAACCAGCATGAGAACATATTGAAATTTGGTGGTGGCTGCCGCCAGCACGAAACCCGCGGCTGCGTCGCGTCCCCGCTTCAGCAACACGTATCCCACGCCGAAGAGAAATAATAGAAGTATGGAGTCCTGTCCCAGCGTGAGCGCAACCATAACGGGCGCAAACAACATGCCGAGCAGCCCCAACTGAGGACGCCGCCTTACGAAGTCTGCGCATTCGGAAAAAAGCACGGGCAGGGAGCCCAGCAACGCCATATTGAAGAGAGTCCAGACTAAGAAAGCTTTCTCGATCGATAAGTAGGACAGCGGAGCCAGAACTGCCGCGAAGAATGGCGGGTGGAGAAAGTATTCATGACTCGGATGACCGAGCAGCGCAGCCAACTCGGGGCCCTGCGTTTGGATCTCATACAAACTGGCGGCATTGCCTTGGCGAACGATAGTCGCCGCGGCGTAGAAGTTTACGAAATCCGTAGTATTTAGCGTGGCGCGATTCGCCCACGGCAAGAGCGCAAAGACCATCGCCGCTTCTATCACAATCACGCTGACAATCAGTACCCAAGGCTTCATCTTTAATACTGCGGAGTTTAACACGCTGCTCGAGTAGGAGCTGAGACGAATTCAGAGCTTCGCGCATACCCAACAGTAACCTCTCCTCCGTTATCTCACTAGATATACTTATGATCACTGAGATGCCTACGCGCTGTGCTCAATGCGGATACGACAATAGCCCCCAGCATCAATTCTGCGCGATGTGCGGAACGCGATTGTCCGATGCAGCAAGAGCGTCTTCGGCGGGAGTTCCCAGCGTGGGTCAAAAGTCATTTTCACCTGGAACGCCCGATCCGTCCCCACCGGCTCGCGTGACGCCAACTTTTCTTGACATATCAGAACCCGAGTCTGCCTCAGAAAGAAAAGACCGGCCCGCAATGCGAGAGGATGCCGTTAAAGAGGCGTCCTATCTGCTGGAAGAAGATGAACCGCCGCACGGCCATGAGCGGATGAAGGTCGCCTTGCTCTTGCTGGTCATTGCGATCGGATTGCTGGCATGGCATTGGCGGCAAGATATGCGCGCCTTGTTGAGCGGACTGCACGGTGGCCCGAATCAAACCGCGACGTCGTCTAGCCCCGATGCGGCATCGTCCGCATCGCCGGACACTGCTCCGTCGATAACACCGCCAACCAAAGCAGCGCCGGAGACGCCCGTGCCGACTGAGTCTGCTTCATCCAAAACGGCAAAGGTGCCCGACGCGAGTCCTGCGCCTGCGATGTCAACTGCTGATTCGGCTTCGACCGGAGCGACTGCCGTCGATGCACCTCCAGCGAAGAACCAGGAGACGACGACCGCCAGCAGCGCTGCCCCGAACCCAGAGACATCAAACGAAACCGCGAATACGGTGACCGCTTCTGACGCGCCTGCACTTCCGCCGGTCGTCAAAGTCGTAAAGCCTAAGCCGGAAGCCACCTCAGCGTCCGCTGTTCCTGCTTCGCCCGGAGCCGCATTAGCCGCGCAGGGTGAGAAATATCTATACGGCACCGGCGTGCCGCCAGATTGCGACCGCGCCAGGAAGAGTTTGCTCGCGGCGGCTCAGCAATCCAACTCCCACGCCCAAAGCGTCCTCGGAACGATGTACACCACCGGGCACTGTGAAGGACGCGACTTGCCCACCGCCTATCGCTGGTTCGCCAAGGCGCTGCACGGCGACCCTAACAACCAGCGACTGGTTGACGATCTCGAAAGCCTGTGGCGCCAGATGACTCCTGGCGAAAAACAGGCTGCCTTACAGAAGTAACCCCACTTTCGGGTAGCATCCCGCTCAGGTATTCTAGCTACGCGGTAACGGTCCGGAGGCTGACGCTGGCAATCCGGTACAGGCCAGTTACCGTACTTCAATTAGAAAGAGACGAGGATTGTCGAGCAGCGAAGCCAAGTTTGCAGGGAACGACGCTGCACTCGTTTCAGCCATACGCGCCGGGGACGAAAGCGCCATGGCCGCTCTCTACGACCGGTATTCGTCCATCGTGTATTCTGTTGCGCTGCGGGTGCTGGGCGATACGGGCGCGGCCGAGGATGTCTTGCAGGAAGTCTTTATGCAGCTATGGCGCAATCCCGCAGCCTTCGACTCGGGGCGAGGAAACCTGGCCCCGTGGCTGGCAGTGATTGCTCGTAATCGGGCGATCGACCAGATTCGCAAGCGTCCGGCGATGACCGATATTGAAGACGTGGTGATTTCTATCGAGCCAGATATGGCAGGCGAGGCGGCGCGTTCGGTCGCTATGGAAAAAGTCAGAGGTACGCTGGGAAACATGCCGGCCGCCCAACGTACTGCATTAGAGATGGCGTACTTCGAGGGTTTGAGTCATACAGAAATTGCGGAGAAGACAGGCGAACCGCTCGGAACGATTAAGACCAGAATTCGCTCGGGACTTTTGAGTCTGCGTAAAGCGTTTAGTCCGGCAACTTGAAATAAGTTCACAGATGGCGGCACACGAACAATTCGGCGAAGACCTGGCGCTACACGCGTTGGGCGCTCTGGACGGTGGCGAGAAAACAACACTCGAAGCGCATTTGCAAGAGTGCGCGGCATGCCGTCGCGAACTCGATTGCTTACGCGGCGATATGGCGCTGATGGCGTTGTCCGCCGCAGGGCCGAAGCCGCCGGCGCGTTCGCGTTCGCGTTTGCTCGAAGCTGTGTCGCGTGAGCCACACCAGCCAGCGGTGAGGACAAGTTCCGTCCGGCGAGGATGGTGGCGCATGCTTCCCATGCTGACCTCGGCGGCGGCTGCGATTCTGATCATCGTGATTCTCGGCAAAATGACCGACCTGAGAAATCAGTTGGTCAGCGTGCAGAACCAATCCGTCCAGACCCAGGCCGAATTGCAGCGCGCCAAAGAAATAACCGCCACTTTGACCGCGCCGGATGCCCTGCGCGTGACGCTGGTCGCGGCAAAGACTCCTCCACAACCGCAAGGCAAAGCGATTTATGTGAAAGACCGGGCAAGCTTAATCTTTATAGCCAGCAATTTCGGTTCGCTTCCGGCGGACAAGGCTTACGAATTGTGGATCATTCCCACGCAAGGGAATCCAATTCCCGCCGGAGTATTCAAACCGGACGCACACGGCAGCGGAACGATTATTAATCCGACGATACCGAGCAATGTCGAGGCCAAAGCATTCGCCATTACCGTCGAGCCCGAAGCGGGTTCAGCCGCGCCGACATCGACGCCCATCATGCTAGGAGCGGGCGGTTAGCCGGACGGGTTCGGTTAACGCTGCACCGAATGATCGAGTTGCGACTCGTGCCCTTCGGCAAAGAAAGCCGCAGAGCGGCGAACGACTCTCGCACCTGCAAGTCCCCAAGAACTCAATCATTCCTTCTTGCGCGCATAGATCACCGCGGTCGAGTCCCCATAGCGTTCTTGCCACCCTGGAGTGACTTCGAGAATATTGGCCAGCGCCGATTGGTAAGGAACGACAACCCACTGCACATGCTCATCGTTCAATAAGTTCTCCCATCCTGGGGAGGCGTTAATTGTCTCCAGATATCTCCGAAAGAAATTCGATCCATAGAGATCGTGCCGGTCATCGACGAAAACTCTATTCCCCGGATACAGACGGTAGATCAAGTAGCCTCCCCAGAAGTCGGGACAGAAGAGCGGATCGCGAATCCCATTGCTTTCCAGAAACGACGTCGCTTGAACAGGAAATCGGGCGGCATCGAAGTGAGCGTCTATGTATTTCTTCCCGCCAACCTTCCCGCTGTGAGCGCAAAGCCAAGCTCCCGCAAGGATGGCGAGTGCAGGCCAGAGCGGCAAGTGCAAGCGCAAGTCGGTCGAGGTCAGACGCTGTGATAAGTCGGAGTAGCGACCTAATAAGAGCCTGAAGCGAGGCACCAAGACTTCGTTCCTGGAAGCATCCTGAATCGATTGCGAATAGATCGGCGCCATTATCAGCACGATCAACAACGACGCGATGGGCAGGTTGCGCGACGAATAAAGTCCGCTATACGCGCAGAATAGCACCAGCAGCAAATGTGCCGGACGATTCCTGCCGCCGCGCATAGCCAGTCCTGCAAGAGAAACGATCAGCAACAAAGCAAAGCAACGAGGCGCCCACTGATGAAAATTGGGCGACTGAAACTCATTGATGTGATCCATCAGAAAGCGGTCAGACAAGTAGCCATAAATGTGCGTGTACAGGCGGAATCCGTACGGACTAGCGAGAGTCGCAACCGCGCTGAGGCCGGTGACGACGAGGCGCCGAAGCTTCGCACGCGCTTGTTTCGAACCTCGATCCGCGATCCTGTCAATCAATGCATCGATCAAGAAACACCCCAACAAAACAAAACCGAAAAGAAATCCGCCATGCATGTTCGCCCACAACAGCATCAGCAGTACTAGCCACAATAATCTGCGCCAGGAAGTGTCTGCTGGACCATCCAAAATCGCGAAGACAATCACCGCGAATATCCAACTCAGTAAATGCGGTCGCGCGAGCATGTGAATGCTGGCGGCGGCAATCGCCAACAGAAGTAGCGGCAGCCCCACTAATAAAGTCGCGCTACGAGTCAACGTCACGCGCAGAGCTAACGTGAAGGTCAAGGCGATCAGGGCTGCGGAAAAGAAAACGACGCCGTTCAATCCGGCGTAGTGGTGAATTGTGGCGATCACGATATCGTAGAGCCACTCCCAGGCGAACCAGGGTTGGCCCCCCTTTGTCACAGAAAAGGGATCCGTCCTCGGAACGGTATGGGTGCTTAGAATTAGTTCACCTGTCCGAATGTGCCATCCGATGCCCGCGTCTCCCAGCAAGCGCGCCGGCAGCGGGCCTTGGGTAAGAGCGAAAAGAATTCCGATAAAAAAGAGTCCCGTAATCGATGGCGCGATCCAAGAAAATATCCGGTTGTATTTCACCGGACCAACGTCGGCAAGCGAGTTTGCGGAATCAGAAGGCAAGAGAAGCGATAATGTTAACCGAAAGGCAAAGCGCGGCGAATTGGTTTTTTATTCGCAGTGCCAAGAACGACTTATGCCAGAAACTGTGCCGGTGATGAAACGCGTCGTAGTGATCGGCGCTGGCTTCGGCGGACTGCAAGCGGCGACGAAGTTGGCGGGCTATCCGCTGCAAATAACGGTGGTGGACAAGAGCAACCATCACACCTTCCAGCCCTTGCTGTACCAAGTCGCAACCGCCGGACTCTCACCCGGAGAAATCGCCGCGCCCATCCGCTGGATTCTGCGCGATAAAGCAAACGTCGAAGTCCTCATGGGCGAAGTGCTCGACTTCGATCTAGCCAAGCAAATCGTCAAGCTCGAGCACGATGGCGAACTGCCCTACGACTATCTCATCGTCGCGGCGGGAGCGAGTCATGCCTACTTCGGACACGACGAGTGGGAGCCTTGGGCGCCCGGCCTCAAGACGGTGGAGGATGCAACAGAAATTCGCCGGCGGGTCTTGCTGGCGTTTGAGTTGGCCGAGCGCGAGGCCGCGAGTGGCGAGACTTCCCTGCCCTTAAACCTCGTGGTCATCGGTGGCGGCCCCACCGGAGTCGAGCTGGCAGGAACCATCGCGGAAATTTCACGTCACGCGTTCAAACGCGAGTTTCACAACATCCGTCCGGAGTCAGCGCGCATCATTTTGATCGAGGGCGGTCCGCGCGTGCTTCCCAGCTACTCGGAAGACTTATCGCGCAGCGCCGAAGATCAATTGCGCAAACTGGGTGTGGAAGTCCGCACTTCGACCATGGTCACAAACGTGGAAGCTGGAGCAGTTTATATGGGCGACACCCACATTCCTGCGGCGGTTACCATTTGGGCCGCTGGAGTGGCCGCGTCTTCACTTGGCAAAAAGTTAGGCGTTCCCGTCGATCGAGCCGGGCGAGTCCTCATCAATCCGGATTTGAGCATTCCGGGCCACCCCGAAGTTTTTGTCATCGGAGACCTAGCCGCGCTGAAAGACTCGAAAGGAAAAATGCTGCCTGGCGTCGCGCCGGTCGCTTTGCAGCAGGGCACCGCCGCGGCCAAGAATATCGGAAGGGATTTGTATGGAGAGAAACGAAAAGACTTTCACTACGTTGACAAAGGCAGTCTGGCGACGATTGGGCGCGCCGCCGCCGTGGCCGAGTTCGGCAAGCTCCACATCTCAGGCTTCATTGCCTGGATGACATGGCTCTTCGTGCATATTTTCTTTCTCATTGGATTCCGCAACCGCATCCTGGTGATGACGCAATGGTTTTTCTCGTATCTGACTTACGAGCGCGGAGCGAGGTTAATCACGGGGAACCTAAACTTACCGGGATGGATGGTTCCAGAAAAAAATGTAGGTGCGAGCGTCCCCGCTCGTGCCGAACCAAAGAAACTCTAAACTTCCGCCGGAGCCAGCACTGCGGGCGAGGTTTCAATTCGCTCGTAAGCGTTGGTGACATACTGCTCGACCATACGCTGCGTGTTGAAGAACGATCCGTTCAGAGCGATTGCCGAGCGCATGATTTCGACGAATCGATCCGGCGTTTGATAGAACATCGGAACTATAATTTTTTCCAGCTTGTCGTAAAGCGTCGCGACCTCTTCCGCAGGATCTTCCGCCAACTCGCTGTTGCCAACAGCCCATCCCGTAACGCCTTCAATCAATCCTTCGGCCCACCATCCGTCGACCACGCTAAAGCTAGGGACGCCGTTCAGCGCAGCCTTCATGCCGCTGGTTCCGGAAGCTTCCTGTGGGCGCAGCGGCGTATTGAGCCAGATGTCTACGCCGCTGGTGATCAGGCCGCCCCAGCGCATATCGTAGTTTTCTACATATACGGTTTGAATCGTGTCTAGCAAAGCATTCGCTCCACCGAACACTTGGCGAATCAGGTTCTTGCCGCCCTCATCCGCAGGATGTGCCTTGCCCCCGTAGACGATCTGGATTCGCCCTACCTTGGCGGCGATTTTGCGCAAACGGTCGAGGTCATGAAAAAGAAAGTCGGCACGCTTGTAGGTGCTGGCTCGTCTTGCGAAACCCAGCGTGAGAATATTGGGGTCAAGTTGAATCCCGGTTCGAGCCTTAATCTGCCGGAACAACTCGTTCTTCGCGTCCGCATGAGCCTGACGAACTTCGGCTAAAGGGATGCTGATCGCATAGCGGATGTAGTTATTATCGGTGCGCCAGCCGGGAAGGTAGCGATCGAATAAGGCGGCAAAAGCCGGCGCCGTCCAAGTCGTGGCATGGACTCCGTTGGTGATGGCACTGATGTGATAGTCGGGGAACATGCCGCGCGAGACTTCGCCATGGCGCATAGCTACGCCGTTCACAAAGCCGGAGAAGCGCAGCGCGAGGTAGGTCATATTGAGGAAGCCGTCATGCCACGCGTCGGCCTCGTCGAGTAAGGCGATGTGATCCGGCGGCAAGATCGATTCAGCCAGCGCGCGGGGAAATTTGTCGTGTCCGGCTGGAACGGGAGTGTGTGTAGTGAAGATACACAGATTTCGAACGCCATCGATGTCGACCTGCTTGAGTCGCCCAGCGAAGCTTTGCTCGAGGCGCCGCTCTAGCAAACCGAGCGCCAACAGCGCGGAATGGCCTTCGTTCATGTGGTGCGAACGCAGGCTGGTGTAGCCGATTTTTCGCAGTAGCTTCAACCCCCCGAAGCCCAGCACCACTTCCTGGCAGAGACGATAGCGCTGGTCACCGCCGTAGAGTGAATCGGTCAAAGCGCGATCCCACGGCGAGTTTTCGGGTAGGTCGGTGTCTAGAAGGTAAACCGGGATCGTCGCGCCGGTCACGCCCTGGATTTCATATTTCCAGGCTCGAATCCAAACTGCGCGGCCCTCAATTTCGACCTTGACGCGCTCGCCGGCTTCGAGCAGCGTCTTCTCCGGCGACCAAGGTTGCGGCGCTTCGGTCTGATTGCCTGAGCTGTCAAGGTGCTGGCGGAAGTAGCCTTTGCGGTGCAGAAGCGTGAAGGCTACGAGCGGGGTGCCGAGGTCGGCTGTGGAGCGGAGAGTGTCGCCGGCGAGTACACCGAGGCCGCCGGAGTAGGTGGGCATGCCGGGGTTGATGGCGATTTCCATCGAGAAGTAGGCGACTACGCCGCTTTGGGGAAAAGACTCATAGGAAAATTGGCGTTGCGAGGAGGAGTTGGACATGATTGCGTTATCTCCGTGGGTGAATCGGGGCTTCAGCCGGGGAATCCCTGGGCTGCGCCTTCCATCGACCTGAATCTTGCAGAACCCTGGTTGCAGAAAATTGTTGCCCGGCCCTGTCTCAACGGTCGATGTACGCTCGGAAGCGAGTTCGTACTGGAAATCTTAACCAGTTTAACAAGGCACTGCTTCGAGGAATAGCAAATTCTACCCCTGGGTCGCATTCCAGGAGGCTAATTGGGAGGAGCTCAAGTGACAATCCCACGTTGGTGGAGT
>Ga0182012_10008739_pt1 | contig 9996 bp, 4 predicted proteins | sample 612S2SmetaG_FD_120486 | JGI IMG/M metagenome (GOLD analysis project Ga0182012, IMG submission 120486) | Permafrost microbial communities from Stordalen Mire, Sweden - 612S2S metaG | ecosystem: Environmental > Terrestrial > Soil > Wetlands > Permafrost | place: Sweden: Stordalen | collected... | reverse complement strand
AGTAATTTTGGTGCACAATACGGCAACGGTGTTGCTGCCTTCAATGCCATCATCAAGAGCGGCACCAACAAGTTTCATGGTTCGCTATTTGAGTTCAATCAGAACAACGACTACAACGCTCGTAATTACTTTGACCCCGCTCCTACGCCGATTGCTCCGTTGCACTGGAATGAATTCGGCGGCAGCATCGGTGGTCCGATCGTCCGGGACAAGCTGTTCTTCTTTTTCAATTACCAAAGGAATCCGAACACATCTTCCGGCGTCTACACGACGACTGTTCCGACGCAGGGTGCAAACGGGACAACCAATATGGACCAGGGCTGTTTCCCAAACGCGGTCAAAGATCCAAGCACCGGCACTCCTTATACCAACAATTGCATCACATCCACGCTGGATCCGGTTGCATTGGCCATTCAGAAGTACTTTCCTGCGCCCAATCTGGTTGGGGCCAACCCCTATCTGAACAATTATCGTGTCATCCAAACCACACCGACCACATCATCGTGGTATGTGGGCAAAGTGGATTACACGCCTACCGAGAAGCATCGCATCTCCGCATCCTACCTGGACTTTCCAATCGGTCCGTTAACCTACAACGTCGACGCGTTCTGCTCGCTGGGCTTCGATTGTACCTACGGCAACAACTACAACGAGGACGGACAGGTGACGGATACCTGGACTATCAGTCCGACGATGGTCAACGAGGCGCGCATCGGTGGCGTCCGAGAAGTGGATAAGTACATTCCACCTACCTTGGGCAAGGGCTATCCAACAACCATTGGACTTGAGCCCTCCTACGGCAATGATGCGCCGGCGGACATCTTCCCTGGCGTCACCGTCGACAATGGCGGCGGCATTGGCGGGATCGGCATCAATGGCGGCGTGCACGCCAATCTTGCTGACGGGGCTCTTGTTGAATCGGATGTCTTCACTCTGATCAAAGGCAAGCACACGATCAAGATGGGCGGCGAGTTCGACAAGAGTTATCAGAACTACACGAGCTGGGGCGATGTCAGTTCCGGCAACTTTGTGTTCGATGGCGTATCGAGCGGCGTGCCGTATGCCGATTTTCTGCTTGGCGAAGTGTACGGCTGGTATGTATATGACTACGTTGAGACCGGCGCAAGAATGTGGAACCTGGGTGCATTCGTTCAAGACGATTACAAGGTGCTTCCGCATCTTACGGTAAATGTGGGCTTTCGCTATCAATATCAAGGCGGGTGGGGCGAGGTCCATAATCTCTGGGGCACCTTCAGTCCTACCGTCGCCAACACCGGGCAATACGCACCAGCAGGAGCGATGGGCGCCATGACCTATGGCGGGCAGGGCGGACGGAATACGATTCAGAGCGGAGCGAACGAGTGGGTTCCACGGGTTGGAATTGCCTGGTCGCCGATACAGAAATGGTCCTTCCGCGCCAGCTATGGCATTTCTGATGCGCCATGGTCCACCGATCCTTACTCCGCCGCATACGGGCTCGGACTCAATCCACACGGCTCGCAGGGCTACGGTTCTTCGGCGGCGTTCCTGCTCAAGGATGGACCTGGCGCGGGGGCTGTTGCGTATCCGAAACTCTCGGACCTCACCGACTCTGAATATAACTACGACAATGTGCCGTATTTTCCTATCAAGCGGCCTGTTACGTACTATCAGGAGACGCTTCTGTCCGTGCAGCATGAGTTCCAGTTCCAGACGCTGCTGGATGCAAGCTACGTCTTTACCAAGGGCACTCATCTGGGATTCTCGCGCGACATCAATGCGGTTCCGGTGAGTGGAATGACGCAATATACAAACTGCTACAACAGCTACGTCACTCCCACTGCGTATCCGCTTTTCTGCTCGATCGACGGCTCGTTGTACGACGGCTATTCGAAGTACAACGCGTTGCAGCTCAGGGTGCAGAAGCGCACCTCGCATGGATTAAACTTTGTGTTCAACTACACCTGGTCCAAAACCATGGATACGGGAACAGGCTCGGGCAACGATACTGGTGTGGATCTGTGGCAGAATGCATTCAGTGTGCCGGCCAACTACGGTTTGTCCACGCTGGATACAAAAAACTCGATTACCGGCTCGGCAACCTATGAACTTCCGTTTGGTGCAGGGAAGGCTTATGCCTTGCATGGGGTCGCGGACGAGGCTCTCGGCGGCTGGCGAATCACTGGAGTGTTCCAGGTTCACAGCGGACTTCCTTTCACTGCGACGACCTCGGATAACGGCCAGGATCTGAGCGGGTCAGGCGCCAACCAATGCAGCTGCGGGTTCTCTTGGCTGCCCAATCAAGTGGCAAGCGCGGCGGTTTCCAATCCGTCGGTCAATGAGTGGTTCAACCCGGCTGCATTTGTCACGCCATCTGCTGGCTCGTTTGGCAACGAGCATCGGAACACGCTCATCGGGCCGAACTGGCGGGACCTGGATCTGAGTGTGGGTAAATCCTTCAAATTGCTTGAAGGAGTGAACTTCGAAATTCGGGCAGACTCCTTCAATGCATTCAACCATCCCAACTTCAATAATCCAAGCAACGCCACGGGAACGGGGGTGGTGGGAGGCGGCGTCATCACGGCAGCGAACGGAGCCCGGTCCATGCAATTGGGAGGGCGTCTGACCTTCTAGTTGTTCCCTTGAGAACGCGAAACCGGGATTCGAGCGCGTCGAAACAGACGCGGATTCGAATCCCGGTTTCGCGTTCAGTCGCCTCTCTTTCCACTGCCGCGATGGCATACAATCTGCTAGACAGGCCCACGGAATGCGCTTCGGATCGAAACAACTCGCTCCTCTGATCTTCTGCGCATTCGCGTTGCTCTTCCTATCGCTGCGCGCCCAAACCGCGCCCTCAAACGCTGAGCTTGCGGCGGTTCTTGAGCGCGGACAGGCGGCGCTGAAAGCCAAGAATCAGCCACTTGCCATAGAACAATTCCGTGCCGCACTCAAGCTCGATCCGGATAACGTTGAAGCACATGCAAATCTTGGAGTGATTGCATTCTCCCACGGCGACTGCGCCGGTGCCGATCAGGAGTTTCACAGCGCACTGCGTGTGGCGCCGACACTTACCAAGGCACAGGCGCTGGTCGCGATTTGCGAAAAACGCACGGGAAACGTGTCGGCGGAACAGGACCTCGAGAAGGCGTTTGCCGATCTGAAGGACGCGAAGCTGCGCACGCAGGTGGGTGTGGAACTCGCCGACCTTTACTTTCAGCAGGGCGACCTGGACCACACGCTGCCGGTTGTTCATTCGCTTGTGGAATCGAATCCCGACAATGTCGACTTGTTGTTCTTTGCGCAGCGGATTTATTCCGAACTGGCAGATAATACGATGAACAAATTGGCGCTTCTGGCTCCCGATTCGGCGCGGATGCAGCAGTTGATTGCGGAGCAATTGATCAATGCAGGCGATTTGAAGGGGGCGATTGAGCATTACCGCAAGGCCATCGCGATTGATCCCCGCTTGCCGGGCATGCACTTTGAGCTTGCCGAGTCGATTCTTGAATCGTCGAATGACGCCACGGCGCAGGCGGCGGCGCAGGCGGAGCTTGAAGCGGCTGTCAAGGCAGAAGGCGACAACGCAAAGGTGGAATGTGCATTCGGCCGTATCGCCCTCTTGCGAAGCAGGAACGACGAGGCGTATGCGCGTTACAAGCGCGCGTATGAGTTGAACCCGAATGACGTGGACGCACAACTTGGGTTGGCTGGGCTCCTGGTGGATCAGAACAAGCTGAAGGATGCATTGCAGCTTCTGCAATCGGCAGTGCAGGCAGACCCCATGAACGGTAACGCGCATTACCGGCTCGCGCGTGTTTGTCATGCGCTCGGCTTGACCGAAGAGGAACAGAAAGAAATCAAACTCTACCAGAATTTACGCGCAACGAAGGATCGCATTGCTCAGCTCTACCGGCAGATGAATCGCAGAACAGAAGCGCAGGACGAAGGGGCAGTTGACCAGAAGCAGTGATTGCCGCATGAGTAGAGACCCAGGTGTGAACAGCAATGCTTGAGGCGCAGGATAGATTGCAAAGACATTCTCGAATGCGATCTGTTCGCCGCGCATCTCATCGCGCAGGATGCTTGGTGCTGCTTCTTTGGATAGCATCGGTCGCGGCCGATGCGGCAACGCCTGCAGGTTTCACGCGGAAGCTCTGGCAGACCCAGGACGGGCTTCCGGAACAGACCGTGCAGTCCTTCGCACAGACTCCCGACCACTATCTTTGGATCGGAACGACCGGCGGCCTGATGCGGTTCGATGGCGCCCGGTTCACGGTCTTCGATCACGAGAATACGCCAGAGATCAAAGAAAACAGCGTCTTCGCGCTGATGACTTCGCGTGACGGCAGTCTTTGGATCGGCACCGAAGGCGGCGGACTGGTGCGGTACCAATCCGGAAAATTCCGCGCCTATGGCATGCGAGAAGGCCTGAGTGACGGGTTTGTGCGCGCACTGCATGAAGATCGCAATGGGACCATCTGGGTTGGAACGGATAACGGACTTCTGCGTTTCTCGGGAGGCCGATTTGTCCGTGTGGATGGCGTGGATGGAGTACCGTCCATTGCGGTTCACGCGATCGCCGAGGACAGCGAAGGAAGCTTGTGGGTGGGAGGCTCCAGGCTGTTGAAGCTCAGCGCAGGTTCAATACATGAATTTCATCTGGAAGGCAGCGCAAGTCAGAACCGTGTGAAGTCGATCCTGGAGACATCGGATCGTACCGTCTGGGTCGGCACGGTCTCTGGGCTGAACCGAATTCGTCCGGGTTCCGCTCAATTTGAGCGCGTGGAGGGCATAAAAGGTACGGTGCGTGTGCTGCGCCAGACCTCGGATGGAACAATCTGGATTGGAATGATCGGGCAGGGAATTCGGTTCACCGCGGGCGGCCAGTTCACGGCGATGACCGCTCCGGATTCGCTGCCGAGCAACACGGTTCTCAACATCTTTGAGGACGACGAGAGGAACCTGTGGATCGGAACCCAGGCGGGCGTGCTGCGTCTGACCAGGACACCGGTGAGGATTGTGCCGCTGCCTCACGCGGAGGATTCGGACTTCGGGACGATTTACCTGGATCGCGATGGAACCATTTGGGTTGTTTCGACAGATGTCTTTCGGTTGCGTGATGGCGTTGCCGAGGCCTACGCAATTCCAGGCGTCGGCCATATTCCGGTGCGCAACGTTTATCGCGACCGAAGCGGCGCGCTGTGGGTGGGAACGGACGGCGATGGAGTTGTCCGCGTCGATGGCAATCGCATTCTGCGATTGACCGTGAAGGATGGGTTGGTCAATAACTTTGTACGCGCGCTCCTTGAAGGCCGCGACGGAAGCATGTGGATTGCGACCGACGAAGGCGTGAGCCGCTGGACGTTGCATGGGCTGACGAACTATCAGATGCACGATGGGCTGTCCTACTTCAGCACGCGCGCTTTGCTGGAGGACCGGAACGGTGACATTTGGATTGGGACCGACCGCGGCTTGAATCATCTGCATGGGGGAAAGTTTGTTCATGATGCGGTAACCGGTGCGCTCAGCGAGGAGAAAGTGTGGGCCATCCATGAAGACAGCGACGGAGGGCTGTGGTTCGGCACCAGAAACGATGGGCTCTTCCGATGGAAGCAGAATCAACTAACGCACTACACCACCGAGCAGGGCTTGGCAAGCAACAGCATCTATCAGATAGTCGAGGACCGGCAGGGCAGCTTTTGGATGAGCGGGCCCAACGGCATCTCGCTGCTCAATCGCCAGGAACTCGATCAAGCAGCAGAGAATCCGGCGCAGCATCTTTCTCTCACGCTCTATGGAATCTCAGATGAAGTTGAGCCGACGCAGATCTACGGTGGCCGACAGTCCTCCGGTTGTCTTGACGCACAGGGCGATGCCTGGTTCCCGAGCAACAAGGGACCGATTCACATTTTGCGCGATGTCGCGTCCGCATCCCCACTGCATCCGGTGACGATCCAGGAGGTCCTTGTGGATGGGCGCAGCATTGCGCCCAATGCATCCATCGTGATGGCGCCCGGCAGCGGCCGGCTTGAGATTTCCTATGCCCCAATCGTTCTCCACTCGCAGGACGGCATTCGCTTTCGCTACATCCTAGAGGGCTTCGACAAGCAGTGGACCGATGCCGGCTCAAGACGAGTGGCTTCGTATACGAACCTTCCAGTCGGGAGATACACGTTCAGGGTCGCAGCGCTTGAGGTCAACAATCCGCAAGCTGTTTCGAATGCATCCCTCACAATTGTTCAAGAGCCCCGCTTCTATCAGACGATCTGGTTCGTAGGCTGTTGCGTAGTTCTGGTTGTTGCTGCGATCGTCGCAATTTATCGATTCCGCCTGTGGCAAATCAGCATGCGCTTTGAGGCCGTGCTCGATGAGAGGACCCGGTTGGCGCGCGAGATGCACGACACGGTAATACAGGGATGCGCCAGCGTCTCCGCGCTTCTTGAGGCGCTGTCAAGCCTGAATCGGCCCGAAGAGCGATTGACGCAGGATTTGCTTGATCACGCGCGCACGCAGGTGCGCACCACAATCGACGAAGCCAGGCAGACAGTCTGGAATCTGCGCCAGCAGAAGCCATCAGAGAACGTGTTCGGGTCGGCCTTGCACCGGATGGCTGAGCAGATAGCGAAGGAGTCTGGCATTCCTGTTGCGTTTGAATTGACAGGAAAGCCGTTTGTGCTAAATCAATTTGCAACGCACGAGTTATTGATGATTGCGCGCGAGGCGCTGTACAACGCGGTGCTGCACGGCAAGCCGGGACAGATTGAACTCAAAGTGAGCTTTGCCAGGAGCGGACTGACGCTGGAAGTGCAGGACAACGGAGTGGGATTTGACCCGGCGATCATTCAGCCAACACAGTCGCTTCACTATGGTTTGGTGGGCATGAAAGAGCGCGTTCAAGCAGTGGGCGGAAGATTTCAACTGGAGAGTACACTCGGGAAAGGCACGCATCTGCGGATTCAGATTCCACGAAGGGTCTCGGCTCCGCAGAACGTGATGCAGGGGGCATAACCATGGAGAATGGGTCGAAGATCAAAGTGCTTGTGGTGGACGATCACCCGATCATGCGCGTCGGAATTGCTGCAATCGTCAACGCCCGCGCGGATATGGTCACAGTGGGTCAGGCCGGAACCGGCGAAGAGGCCATCAAACAATTTGAGGAGCACAAGCCGGACATCACCCTGATGGATTTGCGCTTGCCCGGCATGAGCGGAGTCGATGCGATCCGGACGATTCGAAGCCGCCATCCGCAATCCTGCTTTGTCGTACTCACAACCTACGAAGGCGATGAAGACATCTACCAGGCGCTCGAGGCCGGCGCAAGCGCATACATCATCAAAGGAATGCCGCATGAGGCTTTGGTCGACGCTTTGCGGCGTGTTTACGCGGGCGGACGTTTTCTGCCCACTCCGGTATCTGCAGCCCTGGCGGCGCGCACTCCGAATTCTGCCTTAAGTTCGAGAGAGCGGGAGGTCTTGCAGTTACTTGCACGCGGCGAAAGCAACAAGATGATTGCGCAGCATCTCGGCATTACCGAGGCGACGGTGAAGTGCCACGTGAGTGTCATCCTCATGCAGTTGCAGGTGGAGGACCGCACGCAGGCAGTTCTGACTGCGTTGCAGCGCGGTCTGGTACACCTCTAGAGCCACTGTGGATGCCTGGCTTGCGAAAGCGGCCACACACATTGTGAATCCAACTTTTGTCGGATTCACAAATGCCCGCAAGCGCCTATATTTGCAGCGACGAATGAGTTGCGGGATTTCGAATCCATAGAATGAATGGGGTCCGCAACCAGAACCACACAGCGTGAGAAATGGAGGACAATGCATGAGGGTTCGCTTAATTCTTGCACTCGCGCTTCTCGCTATCGCGTGCGACCCCTGGATTCAGGCGCAGTCCAACGACGGCATGGTTCCCTTTGTGATGGATCATCGAGCGGGATTGCTGTCCAGGTCGCCGGCGGATGTCTCGTTTCTTCTGGATGCTCCCGCTGGCAAGCATGGGTTTATCAAGGTTGTGAATGGCCATCTTGCCGCGGGCGATGGCGAGCGCATTCGATTGTGGGGAGTCAATCTTACGGACTGGAGCATGGGCTCGCGACAGATCCCTGCGAAGGAGGATGCGCCTTTTCTGGCTGCGACACTGGCCCGCTTTGGCGTGAATTGTGTGCGCTTTCAGTTTCTCGATCTTGAAGCACCGCGCGGGTTGATTGACGGTCACGCTCAGGGCTCACGGACTCTCGATGCCATGCAGTTAGACAAAGAGGATCTTTTTGTTGCCGAGCTCGAGAAGCGCGGAATCTACGTTGACTTCAATCTGCTTGTTGGCCGCCCATTCGAGGGGGGAGACGGCGTTGAAGACGCCGACGTAATTCGGCAAGGTGCAAAGGGAACTTCTCTCTTCGACCGGCGGATGATCGAGTTGCAAAAGGAGTATGCGCAGCAGTTGCTGGGCCATCGGAATTCTTATACCGGGTTGAAGTACAGCGAAGATCCGGCGGTTGCCATTGTTGAAATCAACAATGAAAATGCACTGAATGTCGGGTTCCGTGCGCCGTCGCCGTTCTACGAACACGAACTCACGGAGATGTACAACAAGTGGCTAGCAGGGCACAAGACTTCGGCAGAGATCGCAGCATTGCGCAACCTCAGTGGAGTGACTGGAGATCACGCGCTGGTCCCACTGTTGGGCGGGTTTAGAAACCCTGGCGCTACTGCTCCGCCTGAGCGGTTTTTGGCAGAGGCAGAATTCTACAATGATGCGCAACGGGATTACTTTGCGGAGATGGAAGGGTATGTGAAGGGCACGTTGGGATCGAAGTCTTTGGTAATCGCAACTGCAGACCACAGTCACTCGGGGAGCGGTTATCCGATTCTTCTGGCAACCTCGGCGATGGATGTCATCGATGGGCACACTTATTGGCAGCATCCTGAAACGAATGTTCGCAAATCTCCAATGGTGAACGACCCATTCAATTCTACGGTTGTCGAACTCTCCCGTTCCGCTATCGCCGGGAAGCCTTATACGGTGAGTGAAGTAGGGAATCCTTTCCCCAATGACTATGACGGGGAGGGTATTCCTATCCTTGCCAGTTACGGCGCGCTGCAGGACTGGGACGGTATCTTCTGGTATACGTTCGAGCCGAAATCCGATCCGGCATGGAAACCCTACATCGGCGATCCCTTCGATCTCTCGCTTGACCCAGTAAAGATGCCGGAGCTTGCCGCGGGAGCCTTGATGTTTCTTCGCGGGGACATTGAGAATGCGAATAACGTCATGAAGCGCTCTTATACGGAGAAGCAGGTGCTTGACAGCATGCTGCTTCCGCCAGGCGACCGGCCGTATTTTACTCAAGGCTTCCCGCTTGATCTTCCATTGGAGCACGAGGTGCGGATCTCGTCGTTGGCTGGGCCGCCGACACAGCTTATTCGAGCATTGCCGATTCCAGACCAGATACGCTCCGATACAGGGCAACTCGCCTGGTTTCATTCAGCGCAAAATGGCGGATTGGTCACAATCGACTCTCCACGCAGCCAGGCGCTGATCGGCTTCGTGAAGTCGAATGGACAGTCAGTCACGAATTTCACAGCGGATGTCGACAATAAATTCTGCAGCATCGTGTTGAGTTCGCTCGATCAGCAGCCAATTGCAAAGGCTTCCAGGCTGCTTCTGGTTGCCGGCGGACGTGTTGAAAACAGCGGACAGCAATGGAATGTCGCAGGTACAGATGTGACGAACTGGGGAGGCTCTCCGACCTTGATCGAGCAAGTGAAAGGGAGCTTGACGTTACGTCAATTGGGCAACGCGCGATCCATTCATCTTCAACCAATCGACGGCGCCGGGAGGGCTCTGGGCCCACGAATCGATGCGCCGAAGTCCGGCGATCGCTGGACGTTACAACTCGGTAATCCCGTTACCACGTGGTACGAAATCACAGTGGACCGGGATTAACTGCGGGAAGGACAGACCGTCCGCAGACAGGTATTGTTTGATCTGATGTTCGAAAAGGAGCCATCGTTT
>Ga0182012_10008737_pt1 | contig 9997 bp, 7 predicted proteins | sample 612S2SmetaG_FD_120486 | JGI IMG/M metagenome (GOLD analysis project Ga0182012, IMG submission 120486) | Permafrost microbial communities from Stordalen Mire, Sweden - 612S2S metaG | ecosystem: Environmental > Terrestrial > Soil > Wetlands > Permafrost | place: Sweden: Stordalen | collected... | reverse complement strand
TGACCCCTTGTAAGATCCACACCACTCCCATGCCAATCAAAAGCACAGCCAAAATCCGAATGAAATAGCGCATACGTTCCCTTTCAGGTTCAGGCCGATCATAGCCGAGCAGGCGTGAATGCGGATAGCAAAAGTCATTTCTCCAGTTTCGTCCCGTGTTTTCCTCAGCGTGTCTGGCCCGTTCCCAAACTGCTCCAGAGCCGAAAGCCTAAAATAAAGCCTGACCGACCTCAAAAATCATGGCTGAATTTACTCATCTCCATCTGCATACGGACTATTCGCTTCTCGACGGCGCCTGCGACGTCGACAAACTCGTTGATCGCGTCGCCTCGATCGGCCAAAAGTCGGTGGCGATGACCGACCATGGCAATATTTATGGCGCAGTACACTTTTTTGACGCGGCCAAAAAGAAGGGCATCAAGCCAATCCTCGGCTGCGAGCTTTACGTCTGCAAGAAAGAGGACCATCGCGGCGATCCCAGCGGAGATAAGTACAACCATTTGTTGGTTTTGGCCCAGAACGAAGAAGGCTACCGCAACCTTATCCGCATTACCTCCGAAGCTTCGGTACATGGCTTTTACAAGAAGCCGCGCATCAGCAAGCAGTTCCTCGCCTCGCACGCCAACGGATTGATCGGCTTTTCCGGCTGCCTCTCCGGCGAATTCAGTGAGCATCTGCTCAAGGGCGACTACGACGCAGCAAAGGCGTCCGCCCTCCAGTATCAGGACATCTTTGGCCGCGGCAACTTCTACCTCGAAATCCAGGACCAGGGTCTCGAGATGGAAAAGCGTATCCACGCCGACATGTTCAAGATCGAGCGCGAACTCGACATCCCCCTGGTCGCCACAAACGACTCGCACTACCTATGCGAAGACGACCATACCGCGCACGACACCATGCTCTGCGTCCAGACCGGCGCCAAGGTCCAGGACAAAGACCGCTTCCGCTTCGACGGTGACCAGTTCTTTGTCAAATCCGCCGAGCAGATGGAGCGCGTCTTCCCCGACCGCCTCGACATTCTCCAACGCACCCAGGAGATCGCCGAGCGCTGCAACCTCAAGCTCAACAAGGTCGACAATCCCTTCCCCGAGTTCGCCGTTCCTCCCGGCCACACCATCGACAGCTACTTTGAAGAGATTTGCCGCAACGGCTACAAAAAGCGCCTCGACACCGCCATCCGGCAGTTGCAGACGCGTGGCAAGCTTCGCTATCCGCTGCACGATTACGAAGCGCGCCTGGAGCGCGAAATCGGCATCATCAAGCAGATGAAGTACTCCGGCTACTTCCTCATCGTCTGGGATTTCATCCGCGAAGCCCGCGAGCGCGGCATCCCTGTCGGTCCAGGCCGTGGTTCGGCCGCCGGTTCGCTCGTCGCCTATGTCATGGAGATCACCAACGTCGACCCGCTCCAGAACGCGCTGCTCTTCGAGCGCTTTCTCAATCCCGAGCGCGTCTCCATGCCCGATATCGACGTGGACTTCTGCATGAACCGCCGCGGCGAGGTGATCGAATACGTCACCCGCAAATACGGCCGCGAACAGGTCGCGCAGATCATTACCTTCAACACCATGGCGGCCAAGGCAGCCATCAAAGACTGCGGCCGCGCCATGGACATGCCCTACGGCGACGTGGACCGCATCGCCAAGCTGATCCCAGCCACCATCGGCATCACCATCGACAAAGCTCTCGAAGAGCAGCCCGAGTTATCCAAGATCTATAACTCCGACCCGCAGATTCGCGAACTGATCGATACCGCCAAGAAACTCGAAGGCCTGGTCCGCGGTTCTGGCGTCCACGCCGCGGGAGTAGTCATCGCTCCTCGTCCGCTTACTGAGTTAGCACCCATCGTCAAAACCAAGAACGACGAAATCGTAACTGCATACGACATGTTTGCCATCGACAAGATGGGCCTGCTCAAGATGGACTTTCTTGGCTTGACCACGCTGACCGTCATCACCGATGCGCTCAAACTCATCGAACAGAATCGCGGCGTAGTGCTGGACATCGACGCGATCGAACTGGACGATAAAGCCACCTACGAGAAGGTCTTCCACAAGGCGCTGACCTCTGGCGTCTTCCAGTTTGAATCCGGCGGCATGAGAGACGTGCTGCGCCGCTATAAACCCGACTCGATTGAAGATCTTACCGCGCTCAACGCGCTCTATCGTCCGGGCCCGATTCAAGGCGGCATGATCGACGATTTCATCGAGCGCAAATGGGGCCGGCGCAAAGTCGAATACATGCTCCCGCAGCAGGAGCCGCTGCTCAAGGAAACCCTCGGCGTCATCGTCTACCAGGAACAGGTAATGCAGATTGCCAACGTCCTCGCCAGTTACTCGCTCGGCGAAGCCGACTTACTCCGCCGCGCCATGGGTAAGAAAGATCCCGCGGAGATGGCCAAGCAGCGCAATCGCTTCATGGAGGGCGCGGCTGGCTTAGGTTTGCCCAAGGAACCAGCAGGCGAAATCTTCGACCAGATGGAGAAGTTCGCCGGTTACGGCTTCAATAAGTCGCACTCGGCCGCCTATGCTTTGTTGGCCTATCAAACCGCCTATCTCAAAACTCACTATCCAGTCGAATTCATGGCCGCGCTGCTAAGTTCCGAAATCTCAAAGCCGGAAAACGTAGTCAAGTACATTCAGGAATGCAAGGAAATGGGTATCGCCGTCGAGCCGCCCGACGTCCGTCTCTCGGGCGCGCAGTTTACCCCCAGCGGAGACACCATCCGCTTCGGACTGACGGCGATTAAGAATGTGGGCGGCAACGCCATCGAGTCGATCCTCAACGCCCGCCGCGAGCTCGAAGAGAAGGGAACTGCCTTCACCAACTTCTGGGAGTTTTGCGAAAAGGTCGACCTGCGCCTACTGAACAAGCGCGTCCTCGAATCGCTCATCAAGGCCGGCGCTTTCGACTCCATGGGTACGCGCGCGCAGCTTTCCGCCGTCGTCGACCGCGCCATGGAGCGCGCCCAAAAGGCGCAGAAAGACGCCGAGCAGGGCCAGCACGGCCTTTTCGGCCTATTCAATGAACCCGCCGCCAAAGGCCACAGCACCAACGACCTGCCCAACGTCGCAGACTGGGAAGAAAAACAGCGCCTCGACGGCGAAAAAGAGGTCCTCGGCTTCTTCGTCTCCGGCCATCCGCTCGATAAATACGCCGAAAAACTGCGCAACCTCACCAACGTCGTCAGCACCGCCGCCGCGCTCGAAATGAAGCCCGCTCCAGCCCCACGCTGGGGCCAGCAGCGCGACCCCTCCAGCGAAATCTCCATCGCCGGCGTCTTCGTCGGCATGCGCGCCGCCAAGAGCCGCAAAGGCGACATGTACGCCCAGGGCCAACTCGAAGACGCCAGCGGCAAAATCGACGTCATCTGCTTCGCCAAGGACTACGAAAAGCTCTCGGAACAGTTGAAGACCCAGGCCGCCGTCCTCGTTCGCGGATCGCTCATGGGCGACGAAGACTCCGCGCCCAAGCTGCAGATCAGCGGCATCCAGCACCTCGACGACGTCCAGGTACGCCTGCCAACCGGCGTTCGTCTGCGCCTCAATCTCGAAATCGCCAGTGAAGAACTCTTCGCTACGCTCAAATCCAAAATAGCCTCGGCCCCCGGCCCCGGCAAACTCATGATGCACCTGCAAAAGAAAGGCCATTACGAAGTAGTCCTGGAACCAGAAGGCCTGAACGTAGCCGCCGACCGCACCTGGGTCGAATCCGTAGAAGAGTTACTAGGCCGCGGAGCGGTGCAAGTGCTGAGCTAAGTAGGCTCGGACGAGGTCCCCGCGCTCTTACTCGAATCCCGTAAGTGGCGGACACCGACCAGCGATAGCCAAGCAACAGAAAGTACGAACCATGCAGCGGGTAGGAGAAAGCCGTAATAATCGTCCAGAAAGATTAGATCCAGGACTGCCAAGACGATGCAGATCCAGAAGATGTTCGCCATTGCAGCGCCTTTGGATCGCGCACCTTGGCTATCGTCGTTTCCGGTCCACTCATCTGGGCTTCCGACCCCTCGCTTGGCGCTGGACCGGCGGCTAGATTCTGAGGATAGCGAATCCATTTGGAAACTGACCACGCGAAATAGCAAGCGGAAAAGACGGCTGAGGGTAAGACCCAAGAAGGCTGGCGCGACCTCCAGGAAGCCGCCGTCAGTGCGACAACCGTCGCAAACAGAAGGCTGCCCAAGAATATCTGCCCGGTACGACCTGGCCGCTCCAAGGGTTCCTCTGGCGGCGTTAATTTCGACTTCATGACAATTAGGGGCATTTGAAGCCCCAGGAAACATTCTGCTGCAAGGTACGGCCCTGAGCCCTCGAAGCGACCAAACAAATACGTGCCCGCAAAGACAATAGCCAAAGAGAGCACAATCTCCGGCCATCCTCCCGTGGAAATTCCCACGGATCGGGCGCGCGTCCTGAACGTCTTTATCCAGAGCAAGTACAGGACGATTAGGAAAAAGGTCTTGCCGTCCCGAGACACCGTTGCTGGTAGAAACGATATCGCGAGCGCCGACGCAGCAAGCAAAACAACAGCCCCAGCAAACGGCCACCGCTCGGCAAACCTCTTGCTATCGATCCAACCCGCCACGGCGCATAGCTCCTGAGCAGCCCGCTCGCAAACGAAACAGGCCTCAAATTGAGGGGGAGTTATGCAACCAGTTCTACCACGTCGGCAAACTCCGGTCCAGCAATATCCTTCACGCCGCTATCCATCGTCGCAAATTTGGCCCGACGATGTATGGCGAGTCCGAGCAGATAAGCATCGGTAGTTTGTTTGTATCCCGTGATCCGATGTCGAAGTGGAGAGACTGCCGTCTCATAATTCACCTCCATGGGCCAAAACTCATGCTCAGGGAGTTCCGTTAAGCTTCGTAAAGCGGCAAGCGCACCCTCATGAAAGAAGCGAACTTTGTATATGCCGGGATTGGAGGATATGCGAATCAAACCGCTTTGCGTGATGGCGCATGTGCTGAATCCGTTGCTGCGTCTCGAGCGAAACCAAAGCCTTGCTTTCGCATGCCTTGGGTGATCGTGGATCGCCAAAGCAACCAGCACGTTCACATCCAGCAATAGAACATCCGCCTTGCGGTTCAAAACGGACACTCCTCAAGCATGTTCCGAACATCGTCGTCCGTCAGCCGGCCTTCTCTTACGGGTGCGTGAATGACGAGAAAGCCGTCCTCTTCGACTAACCAGGACTTTTGAGGCTCGCTGCGGAAAATCAACTCCTCAACGGCCGCACTTGTGGAAAATCCAGTGGCAGCCTTCAGTCGGTCAACAATTGCGACTGCCTCGGGGGAGAGCGTTACAGTGGTTCTGCGACTATCCTTGCGTTTTCTGCGCGACGGAGGGCTTTGGGCGGTATTCGCAGATGGTTGCAAAGATTGCGTCGTGGTGCTCATATGGTTATTATGATGCGCTTCGCGGAAAAAGTATGCAAGAGCTACCCAGGAGCATCTCGCAAGTAGAATTTCGGAAAAGAGCACCGGAATGAATCATCGTCCCCTCGGCGCAGGCCCGCTAACCGTCTCAGAAATCAGCTTCGGCACCTGGCTAACCCTCGCTGGCGGCGTCGAGCGCACCCAGGCCATCGCCTGCGTCCACGCAGCGCTCGATCAGGGAATCACGCTCTTCGACACCGCCAACCAGTACGGCGCAGGCGAAGCCGAGCGCTGCCTCGGCGAAGCCCTGCGCACCAGCTCCAAATCCCGCGACCAATACCAGATCGCCACCAAGCTCTTCAACCCCGTAGGCGACGAGCCGGACCGCGGCTGCTCGGCCGCGCAGGTCGTCAAGCAACTCGACCGCTCGCTCCAGCGCTTGGGCGCCGACTACATTGACCTCTACCAGTGCCATCGCTACGACAAAGAGACGCCTCTCGACGAAACCCTCGAAGCGCTCGACCGCGCCGTCCACTCCGGCAAAGTCCGCGCCATCGGCCTAAGCGAATGGCCGGTGGACAAGATCGCCGCCGCCGCCGAAATCTCAGCTGCGCATAACTGGACGCCGATGACCGGCAGCCAGCCGCAATATTCGATGCTCTGGCGCAAGCCGGAGGCCGCGGTCTTCGCCGCCTGCAAAGCCCACGGCCTGGGCAACATCGTTTACTCGCCGCTGGCCCAGGGCGTGCTTACCGGCAAATACAAGCCCGGCCAGCCGCCGCCCGAGGGCAGCCGCGCCGCCAACCCCGAAATGAATATCACCATGGAGACCAACGGCCGCCACTTCCGCAGCGATTTTCTGCTCGCCGCCGTCGCCCAGCTTAACCCCATCGCCGCCGATCTTGGCATCACCATGACCCAACTGGCCCTCGCCTGGGTCCTGCGCCGCGAAGAAGTCTCCTCCGCCATCATCGGCGCCTCGCGGCCAGAACAAATCGCCGCCAGTGTCGCAGCCAGCGGAGTGAAACTGCCCGCCGAAGCGCTGTCTTGGATCGACTCGGTTCTGTCGGAGGTAGTGCTGCGATGAGCATCCCATATTTGCGCCTAGCGGCATTGGCGGCCTTGGCGGCGTTCTCAGCCATCCTGCTGTCAGCTCAGACCACGCGTCCCACCCTCTTGCATTTCTCACTCTCTTCCGGCTGCGGAAAAGCCCCAGCCTCTACCGGCCAGTCCAAAATTGAGACGAAAGACGGCCGTGGATTCACCCGCACCTACCTCATGCTCGGTCCCAAAGACTACGACCCGCACAAAACATACTCCCTTGTCCTGGTCCTGCACGGCTCCGGCGGAACATCTGAGACAACGGTAGGCTGGGGACTTCAAAACGCCAAGGGCGCAGCCGAGTCAGCCATTTTCCTGTTCCCGCAGGGCGTCGCCTACCACCTCAGCCCGGCAGGCTGGGACGATACGCCCGCTGGATACGACATGCCCTTCCTCGACACCATGATCGACTCCGTCGAAGAAGCTTTCTGCATCAACCGTGACGAAGTCTTCGTTGCCGGCTTCTCCTGGGGCGGAGATTTCGCCATCTCCCTGAGTTGCGCGCGCGGCGATACTTTCCGCGCCGTGGCCGTCAACTCCGCTGGAGACGAATTCAAGAACAAGGCCGATTCTCGCACCTACCGGTACATACCATGTCCGGGCCGAAACCATCCGGCGGTGCGCTTTGAACACGCCGCCAACGGAGATTCGGCCTATTCCGCCCAGGAGTTCACCACCACCACCCAATTCTTTGAAATGCTTAACCAGTGCAGTGGCGGCTCAAAGCCCACGCCCTCAGCCACCCCGCAGGTCTCCTGCCGTGAATTCATCGGCTGTGCCCATGAATTCACCGAGTGCCCATTCGATGCCAGCATAGGCCACGCGTTGCCGCCCAACTGGGCCCAGGATACCTGGGATTTCTTTGCGAGCTTCCGCGAGAAGGATCGCGATGTCAGCCATTATCGCTAGACCGTGGCTCTCTTCACCTGAGAGATTTGTCGCTTTCAGGTCTGGGCCTTAGAATCAGGGAGGACCGGGTTGCAACGGACTCCGGCGATGTTTTTTGACCTTCATGAGCGAATCTTCCCCAGGCAATCAAAACGAAGCGCAGGCAATATCGCGCGAATGGATCCAAGTCGAGCGCGCCCGGCATCCCAAGCGCCCCTATCCTATGGAACTGATCGAGCGGCTCTTCACCGACTTCAGCGAGATCCACGGCGACCGCGCCTTTGGCGACGATGAGGCCATCGCATGCGGCATGGCCCGCTTCCACGGCCAGGAAGTGCTGGTCATCGGCAACCGCAAAGGCGGCTCAACCAAGGAGCGTGTCCGGCGCAACTTCGGCATGCCCAATCCAGAGGGCTATCGCAAGGCGCTCCGGGCCATGCGGATTGCAGAGAAGTTCAATCGCCCTGTAATCACCTTCATCGACCTGCCAGGAGCCTTCCCGGGCCTCGGCGCGGAAGAGCGCGGCCAGGCCGAAGCCATCGCCCGCAATCTGATTGAAATGGCCAAGCTCAAGGTCCCCACCATCGCCATCATCTCCGGCGAAGGCGGCTCCGGCGGTGCTCTTGCCCTGGCAGTCGCAGACCGGGTGCTGATCCTCGAAAACGCGCTCTACTTCGTCATCACTCCCGAAGCCTGCGCCGCCATCATGTGGCGCGACGCGGCCCACAAGGAGCGCGCCGCCGAAGCCATGAAGATCACCGCGCAGGAAGTCCAGGAACTGGGCTGCGTCGACGACATCGTTCCCGAACCCCCAGCCGGTGCTCATGAAGATCGTGAAGCCGCAGCAGGGCTGCTCGAATCCTGCCTGGCCTGGCACCTCAACCAGTTGAGCGCCATGCCGGCGGAAGAGCGCATGGCTCAGCGCCGGACAAAATTCCGCAACATCGCCCAGTTCTACACGGAAGTCTGAGCGATGCCGGCAGAAACTACAGCGGCGCGCAGCTCAAGTCCGGTTTTCGGACATATGCGGGCCTTAGTGCGCTTCCTCTTCGCCGCGCTCTATTTTTTTCTCGCCCGCCTTCTCGCCCAGCATGGAGCGCACGGTCTCGTCTCGCCAGATTGGACACCTCTGGCCGAGCAGGCCATGTTCGCCTTCCTGCTGCTCTTCGGCTACGCCGGCTTGGGCTTTTCGCTCGACCGGCAACTCAATCCGCTAAACCAGCAGGGGCTTCCGGCACGCAAGGGCTGGTTGAGCGAAACCGGCATCGGTCTCGCCTTCGGATGGGCCATCGCCGTCGCCTGCGTTCTGCCGTTGGTAGTCTTCGGCGGCATCGCCATGCACGTCTCGCTGCATCTGGCTTCGTTTGGTTGGCTGGCGGCCGACGCAGGCTACTTCGCCCTGGGTACGCTGGCCATGCAGATCGCTTTCCGTGGCTACCCATTCCAGTGCGCCATCCGGGTCATTGGCGAACTGCCCGCGGCGCTCATCATGGCCGTCCTATACGGAATCCTCAACGCTTCGCTGCCCGAAGCAAGCCGTGCCAGCATGGCCGTCAACGTCGCGCTGGGCCTGTTGCTTGCCATGGCTTACCTGCGCACCCGCGCGCTATGGCTGCCTTGGGGATTGCAATTCGGCTGGACCGCCTCGCGCGCTCTGCTCTTTGGCCTTCCCGTCATGGGCATCAGCAGCCACTCGCCCGTCGTGCAGGGCGACCCGCTCTCACCTTACTGGATGAGCGGCGGAGATTTCGGCCTGGACGGCAGTTGGCTCTCCTTCGCAGTCCTCCTGCTGGCTATGCCGCTGGTTTATAGCGCTACAAGCGACCTGAGCTTCGTCCACAACGCCCCGGTGCTCGAACCGGGCGGCATTCCCGTCGATCTCGATGCCGCTGCCAAGCGCCAGCATGAGGCTGCCACGCGTCCCGATCAGCCGGAAATCAAGCCTCTGGTCCAAATCCTGCCTATCTCCACATCTGCTGCCATGCCGCTAGCGCCAGACCTTGACCGCTCTCTCGATCCCGCTCGGGACACTCGCGATTCTCCGGCGTAACCCTCATAAAGCCTGCCCGATTCCGTATCGCACTGCACGACATTTTGCCGGAATGGAACTCAATCCGCTCCCGAGCTTGCGCATTTCACTTGATTGGCGCTAACCTTTGGCGCAAGGTGTATGCATCTTTGCGGGAGGTGCAGCATGGCGCAGCAACGCGGCAACAGCATCGGCAACCGGCAGATTTTCGCCCCGAGTCTCTCGCTCGCCGCTATTGTTCTCTTCGGAAGTTACGCCTGCGCCCAGGGCCAGATCATCCTCGTGGACACCGCGCCTGCCAACGGGACAGGCGTGGGCATCGATCGCCGCTACGCCCAGATTGAACCGACCAAAGTAGCGCTTCCTGAGGCCCCGCTGGACGCGCGCGGCCATCAGGATTTGCTGCGCACCCTCACCGCCGAGCAGGGCTTCGCTATGCGGCCGCTTCCTCGCGGCAAAAAGGGCTTGCTCCTCGTCGCCAATGGCAAACTTACCCCTGTCGGCGAAAAGTACGTTGAGACGGTGACCGAGCAGGGCCTTTCCGTCAAGCCCGGCGATCGCGTCGTGCTCTCCAACGTGCGTATCGACAAAGATCGCCTCAT
>Ga0182012_10008735_pt1 | contig 9998 bp, 5 predicted proteins | sample 612S2SmetaG_FD_120486 | JGI IMG/M metagenome (GOLD analysis project Ga0182012, IMG submission 120486) | Permafrost microbial communities from Stordalen Mire, Sweden - 612S2S metaG | ecosystem: Environmental > Terrestrial > Soil > Wetlands > Permafrost | place: Sweden: Stordalen | collected... | reverse complement strand
GCTCTTGCACCTGCAGATAGGCAGGCACAAGCGGCGGAGCTGTTATCGAGAATAGCGCTCGATTCCAACGACGCCTCCCTGTTGAGCAAGAGCGTTGAGAAAAACCGGGCGGAATCTCCGGCCGACCCCATGCCCCTGCTGCATCAGGCAGAGTGGCAGGGGGCACAGGGCCGTGATCCAGCTAATCTGGAACGGACGCTGGCCCTGTATAATCAGGCTCTCGCAATTGCTCCGAAAAACGCAGAGGCAGCAGCACATGGAGCCCTATTGCTCGCCGATCTTAAGCGAAACGATGAGGCGATACCAGCCCTGCTGCATGCATTAACTCTCAATCCGAGAGTGATGGACGGCAGTGTGAATGTTATGTTGGTACAGCTATACCAGCGAACCGGTGCGCAGCAGGAGAGTAGATTTGAAGAGGCCTGGTATCGACGTGTTCGTCAGCTGAAGGATAGCTGGCCCACTCTGCTCAAGTCGCTCCGGCAAGCGCCGTCTGCATCCACAGCGAGCGAATGGAAAGCACTGGGTGAACTTGCTCTGCGCCGGCACGAGAGTTGGATAGCTCTCTGCGCATTCCATCAGTGGACGCTGCAAAGGCCGACCGACGCCGCCGCATGGCAGGATCTGGCCGCAGCCCAGAAGCGATTCGGAAGATTTGATGACGCCCTGGATTCGATGCGGAAGGCAGCAGTTCTGCGGCGCTAAAGGACTACCCACGCTATGACACGACCACCTTGCCATTCGAGCGGGCGATTGGGCCTCATTTGCGCCTCTGTCGCTGTGCTGGTCATGGCAGTCTCTGGCTGCAGACCCGGTGCGAAGGCAACTCCGCAAACAGGTTCTACCGCCGCTCCGGCATCGCCATCTGCGCCGGCACAAGTAGTCAGTGAGCTCCCCACGCCACTATTCACCGATATTACGACTAAGAGCGGAATTGACTGGACGCATAACCCATGCCGCACCGGAAAGAAACTTCTGCCTGAAACGGTGGGCGGCGGCGGCGGATTTATAGACTACAACAACGATGGCAAGCTGGACATTCTGCTCATCAACGGTGCAGCGCTGCCAGGCTATAAGGGTGTTCCCGGTAAGTTGGCCCTGTACCGAAACAACGGTGACGGCACTTTTACCGACGTAACGAAAAAGAGCGGACTAGATTTTCACGGCTATGGGTTCGGCGCGGCGGTGGGGGACTACGACAACGACGGTTGGCCGGACCTCTACATCACGGCACTGGATGGCAATAAGCTCTACCACAACGATCATGGGCACTTTCGGGATGTCACGGCAAGTTCCGGCCTCGGCGTGAACGCATTCTGTACTGCCGCGACCTGGATAGACTACAACCGTGATGGTAAGCTGGATCTCTTTGTCGGCAGCTATGTCGAATGGACGGCGGCTACCGATCTGCCCTGCGGTGCCCCCAATGCACGGCAATACTGTGCCCCTAACCAGTACAAGGGAGCGCGGCCCCATCTGTTCAGAAACCGTGGAAATGGGTCTTTTGAGGATGTCACAGACAAAGCGGGTCTACATAACCTTCCGGGGAAGACTCTCGGTGTCACGGTCTATGACTTTAACAACGACGGTTGGCCTGATATCGTAATTGCAGATGACACCGTTGCAAACGTACTCCTCATAAACAATCGGGACGGGACATTTACCGATCAGGCGCTGACGGCAGGGGTTGCGCTCGGCGATGATGGGCTGGCGACCGGCAGCATGGGCATAGACGTCGGCACCCCGTTTAACGATGGCAAGCCCGGCATTGCCATCGCCACCTTTGCTGCGCAGGAAATGAGCCTGTTTATGTCGGCCAATCCGCTTGATAGCTCCAGTCCACCTCTCTTCGATAACAAAAAGCGCGAATCGGGGATTGCGGCTGCCACGAGATCGATGACTACCTTTGGCCTGGAGTACGCGGATGTCGACCTGGACGGCTGGCCCGACCTGATCCTCGTAAACGGACATATCGACAACGATCCGGATATGAAAGTGGGAACCGAGCACATTCCCTATCAACAGCCGGCGCAACTATTCCAAAATCAGCACGACGGTACATTTAAGGACGTTGCGCCCGCAGCAGGACTCAGTACGCCGGTAGTTGGCAGAGGTCTGGCGATAGGAGATATCGATAATGATGGACGTCCCGACCTTCTGATCTTTGAAAACGGAGGAAAGGTGCGGCTGTTTCACAACGATACGAAGACCACAGGCGGCTGGCTGGGAGTTAAGCTGATCGGTACGAGCAGCCCTCGTGATGGTACAGGAGCGATGGTTCAGATTGTGGGGAAGGGCATCAACCAGATCAAGTGTGCCACTGCTGCGCGAAGCTACCTATCAATAAACGACCCGCGCGTACTTTTCGGTCTCGGTAAGAATATAGTGGATAAGCTGGTAGTGAAGTGGCCCAGTGGGAAAGTGACTACCGTGCCCTCACCCCATACCAATACCTACCTCACGGTTACAGAACCTTGACCCGGCCCAATCGTGCTTTTCGTGTCCGCCGCGAAGCTGCACTTCCCGCACGGGACGTACCGTTCCCTCGCAGCGCAGTTCCCACCCTCTTACCGAACAGGCATTTACTCATCCCTCTTCCCTGCTATGCAATTCCCCTATTCAACCTACATCTGGTCGACAACCAGTTGCTGCAGCGCTTCGTGTGTAAGATGGGAGATGGCGGTATATCGCCTTCCGTTCTTGAGCCATGTTAGCGCATATACATGATGGTCGACATTCTCGTACACGGTGTGGTTTCCTACGCGAAGTTGCTTCCATGTTTGCGGCGCGGCCGACAGCGCAGAGTCGCCACTTTGCACAAAAATCGACACGGTTTCTATGCCATCGCTGTAGAGCAGTTGCGATGCGGGCGCACCCTCTATCTCACTTGCGCTGATTTCGACGAGTTGAAAACCAAGCGCTGCTGTCGGCTTAAGCCCGATGTCCGAGAACTTCGCTGGGATCGTATGAGTCATCAGGCTCGTCATGATCTGTGATGGTCCAACGGAGCGCACTTTATCGGATCGCATAGGTTGAAAATCTGCATCCGCAACGGCTGCCGGCAGCTCAGTCTGATCATATGAGACCATGCTTGCCAGTATGCCGTCCGTGTAGTGAGTCTCTATCCTGAGCGTTTTGCAAGTCTGCCTGTCTATCCAGCGGCGCTGGCGGCTCTTGCCAGCGTGTTTCGGTATAAGATCAATAACGGTTGCCGGGCGCGCTCCTGCCGAACCCTTACTATCTACAAGCTCAATTCGATAGTTTGCCTCAATTAGTGACATCGAATCGCGGTCTCGTAGTTCGGACATAACTATCAGGTCTGTCCTCTCCACAACATTTCTCTTAGGTTCATATTGCCAGTTGGTTTTCCCATCCGAGAATACGATTCTTCCACGGGCTTCGACGGGAAGAACATACTCCATTCTAAAACGACCCCTGGATCCCTGTACAATGTGCGCGGTAGAGTAATAGGTTTTGCCATGGTGCCTTTGAGACATCTTCATCTCGGCACGCATTGGAACGTCTGCGCCAACAGTTAACGATTTGCGCCAGGTCTGTGTGGCGATGTCTGAAACGGTATCTGCTGCTGTCGGCCTGCCGCAGGCAAGCAACAGGACAGTTACCGCCGCAGTGGCTGCAGATACTATTACCATTTCTGTGAGTGTGAAGAAGGATGCTTTCATTACTTAACGGACTCCGGTCCGGTCGCTCAACCGCGAATTAGCTTCGGCCAGCGCCTCTTCCTGTAGCCCTGCCTCTCCCGGGGAGACAGTAAGACTGTGGATCGCGTGGAGCGTAACCATTTCATCAAGTTCGTTCGATGTTGGCAACCCGTGCCGCACAGTAGTCTGCTGCACGAGTCCGTCGGGTCTCGATATCCCATTTCCACCGGAGCCTGGTTCTCGCAGAGTGGTCCGGTATACCAGAAACAGGCAGGTTGCTGCGACGGCACAACTGGCGAATGCCGACCGCATGAGGTTTGTATTCCAGGTACGCTTGGTCTTGAAGATCTGCAACGATGCATCTGCCATGGCGGCCGAGGCTCCGTGCAGAGACGCGCGTGCACGGGCGATCGCTACCGTGGGATCCGGGACATCTGTTTTCTTGACAAGGGCAATCGTCTGCTTTAATTCACTCAGTTCCTTGCAGCAATCTGGACACAAGTCTAGATGTGTCGTCAATGCGATCGTATTCTCAGCATCGAGTGTGCCGTCGATATAGTCGCACATATGTTTCCTGGCATGTTCACACTGAGACATTGCATTTGCCTTCTAATCTAGCGCACATAATTGGCCTTAGCCATACAGCCTGGGGGCTGTTCAATCGTGTTGGCTTGCTATCACAACAGCTTCTTTGCCAACAAAGAAGTTCGCAGCATATTTCGGGCCCGATGGAGTCGCGAACGCACCGTACCTATCGGAATACCCAGTATATCGCTCACCTCGGCGTAGTCCAACTCTTCCATATCCGCAAGTAATACCACTGTTCGGTACTCCTCGGAAAGACTTGCGAGTGCAATCTGCACCGGCTCTGTGAACTCTCTGTCAAGAACGATCTCGGCAGGATCTGAACGGCTATCGAGCAGATCGCCTGCATCTCCAAGCTCCGCCATTCGGGATTCCAGACTCTGTGCTTCGTGACGTCTGTTTTTTCGATAGAGATCGATTCTTGTCGTCGCCATGATCCGATACATCCACTTCAGGAATGTCGTTTCGCCTCTGAACTGCGGGTAGCTCTTGAAGCCTTCCAGCACCGTCTCGCTTAACAGGTCATGTGCATCATCGACGTTTGAACTGGATCGATATGCAAATCGCCATAGCGCGTCCCAGCATGTATCTAGTTGAGCCTCATAAGCAGCACAGACCGCGTGAGAATCCGTTCTCGCGCGCCGTGAACGCATTCCCATTCTGAATTCAATTGCGAGGCTTCGAACATTCATAGGGCGTTGTGCGATTTTGTCTCTGTAAAGCTAACAGGCCTTCTTGGTTGTTACTGGTTCTAACATTACTGTCGCATTCAGGAACGGTAAAGGTTCCACACCGGCATACAATTTCAAAACGTCACCTGCGGTTGGCGGCGCAACTATTTTGGAAACTTTGACAAGAGTGGAACTTTCGGATGAGCATGTTACGACAGAACTGCTGAAGACATATGTTTAATGCAGCAGTTATATGGAGAAGAGCCGACTTAAATGGGAATTGTTTCTACCGCGTTACGGCGCCCCTATACGTTCATTGTAATGGCTGTGCTCATATTGATACTTGGTGTAGTAACCATCGTCAGCACTCCAACAGATGTTTTTCCGACAATCGATATCCCCGTTGCGAGTGTTATCTGGGCCTACGCCGGCGCATCGCCGAACGACATGGAAAAGCGAATAGTAACGATTGCGGAACGATCGTACACCACTTCGGTAAACGACATACAGCACATCGAGAGCCAGAGTATGCCTGGCGTCAGTGTCATCAAAGTATTCTTCCAGCCCGGCGCCAAGGTCGAAGGCGCTGTTGCTCAACTGACGGCCACGTCTCAAACTATTCTTAAACTTTTGCCTCCCGGAATAACGCCACCACTGATTATTCAGTTCAATGCCAGTAGCGTTCCCATCGTGCAGTTGGGTGTAAGCAGTAAGACGCTCTCTGAGCAACAGATCTATGACTATGCTCAGAACTTTGTGAGGGTGCAGCTATCGACGGTACAGGGAGCATCGACGCCGTCACCCTATGGTGGCAAGCCCCGGCAGATTATGGTTGATCTCGATCCTCAAGCGCTTCAGGCTTCGGGCCTATCGGCATACGACGTGAGTGCTGCGATAAATGCTCAAAACCTGGTGCTTCCTGGTGGTACTGCCAAGATGGGAGATCGGGAGTATACCGTTAGCCTCAACAGCAGCCCAACAGCCGTTGACGCATTGAATAACCTCCCGATCAAGATGGTTCATGGAGCTATGGTCTATGTGCGGGATGTGGCACATGTGCATGATGGATTCGCGGTTCAGATCAACATTGTTAATGTAGATGGGAAACGGGCGTGCCTGCTGACGGTACTTAAAGGCGGAAGCGCAAGTACCATCAGCGTCGTCGAGCGCGTAAAGGCGCTGTTGCCAAAGATCAGGGCCACTCTACCGCCCGGGGTTGATATCCAGATTATGGCAGATCAGTCGATATTTGTTCGGGCATCCGTGAACGGAGTTGTTCGAGAAGCAGTCATTGCCGCTGTGCTAACGGCAATTATGATACTTCTGTTTCTGGGTAGCTGGCGAAGTACGCTCATTATAGCCACCTCGATACCACTGGCGATACTTAGTTCGATCATCGTGCTGGGATCAACCGGGCAGACTTTGAATGTCATGACATTGGGCGGGCTAGCCCTGGGAGTTGGAATTCTTGTCGACGATGCAATTGTCGTTATCGAGAATATCTACAGAAACCTGGGTACTGGCATCTCGCTCAAGCATGCGATTTTAGTTGGCGCTCAGCAGACAGCAACTCCATGTTTTGTAGCAACGTCCGCAATCTGCGTTGTCTTTATACCAATCCTGTTCCTGACAGGTGCGGCAGGCTCACTCTTCAAACCACTCGCCCTGGCTGTTATCTATGCAATGAGCGCATCGTATCTACTCTCACGTACCTATGTTCCGGTCGTTGCAATGTTACTTCTCAAGCGAGAAGTCCACCTGCATCAGCACGGACATGAGACAAGTCCCGAGCCGGAGACAAAGACAAAAACAGACATTGTCTGGATGGTACACCAGGCATTTAACAGAAAATTTGACTGGTTGCTGGAAAGGTATCGACAGAACCTGCACTGGGCCATGACCCACCGAAAGCGCGTATTGGTAATGTATCTTGCGCTCTTTGCGACGGCAATCATCCTACTGCCATTTGTTGGTCAGGACTTCTTCCCAACGGTCGATGCCGGCTCTTTCCGGCTTCACATTAGAGCCCCTGCCGGTACCAGAATCGAGCGCACGGAGCAGCTGTTCCAGGCGGTAGAGGCAAAGATCAAGCAAACCATTCCCAGCAGTCAACTCGAGTTGGTACTTGATGATATCGGTCTCCCTGTCGGCGGTGTTAACTTCGCATACTCCACCACAGGATCCATCGGCCCATCCGACGGTGAAGTGCTCGTGACCTTGAAGGAGGGCCACAGACCAACTGCAGATTTTATCGCAGAGCTACGCAAACAGCTACCACGATCCTTTCCTTCGTTGACATTTTTCTTTCAGCCGGCAGATATCACCACGCAGATTCTTAACTTTGGTCTGCCGGCGCCTGTCGACATCCAGGTAACCGGCAACTCACCAAAAAACTTTGCAGTAACGCAAGAAATTGCGGAGCGAATTGCCAAAGTGCGCGGTACGGCAGATGTGCATATACATCAGGTGATTGATCTACCGGAACTTCGGATTAACGTTGATAGGGAGCGCTCAGCTGAGTTCGGCCTGTTCCAACGCGACATTGCGAACGCAGTGCTGGTCAGTCTGAGTAGCAGTGGTCAAGCCTTTCCCAACTTCTGGCTGGATCCAAAGAACGGCGTTAGCTACCTGGTTGCCGTTCAAACTCCGCAATACAAACTTAATTCGATCAGCGACCTTGAGAGTACGAGCGTACAGTCGAGCGACGGTAAACACTCCGAGCAGTTAAGCAACCTATCCCAGATTGATCGTCGATCCAACCCTGAAGTAATTAATCACTACAATGTGCAGCCGACATTCGATGTCTACGCCAATGTGCAGGACCGAGACCTTGGGAGCGTTGCAAAAGACATTGACAAGGCCACCGGTTCCTTGAAGGGTTCGTTACCTAGAGGCACTACAATCACGGTGCGCGGGCAGGTAGAAAGCATGAACACCTCCTTCCTTGGTCTCGCAACGGGACTGGTATTCTCAATTCTGTTTATTTACATGCTCATGGTGGTCAATTTTCAGTCGCTGTTGGACCCATTCATCATTATCACGTCACTGCCCGGTGCATTGAGTGGGATCGTTTGGATGCTCTTCGCCACACACACGGTATTCAGTGTTCCGGCTCTGATGGGGGCGATTATGTGCGTCGGAGTTTCAACTGCAAACAGCATCCTTGTTGTCACATTTGCGAACGATAGGCGATCCGAAGGTGACAGCGCAATGACTGCGGCGATGACGGCAGGTTGTACCCGGCTACGACCGGTCCTGATGACTGCTTCCGCAATGATTATCGGAATGCTGCCAATGTCTATGGGGCTAGGGGAGGGTGGTGAACAAAATGCTCCCCTTGGACGGGCGGTTGTTGGCGGTCTTCTGATTGCTACTATCTCGACGCTGGTATTTGTCCCGGTGGTGTACAGCGTACTCCGCAATAAGAACTCTCAACTAATCGGTAGTGATGATGAAGAACAGACACCGCTTGCCGATGGCATTAGCAACACTGCGATAGCGGGCAGCGCGGCGCATCTTTGATAAGGTAGCACGATATTACTGCCCGATTGATAAAGCCGGGCACATTGCGATTTGGAAGCTTAAGAGAGGTGAGGAGCGGAATGGAAGATCTGACCGGTAATGAAGATAATCAAAAGCTGGATGCTGAGGTGCCCGCGGAAACCGGGTCTGAAGGCGCAATAAGTGCGCACCATCAGCCTCAATATGAGCCTACTCCTTCCGGGCGAATAATCAGGCTGGTTGCAGGATTACTCTGTATTGGGGCAATCCTGATAATAGGAATTCTGCCGCGATTGCAACAGAGCAAACGTCTCGCGATGGCGGCTGCAGATAAAGCAGACCTGCATGGCTTTGTCAGCCTCGTATCACCGGAAGTAACATCCGGTTCGTCCAGCATAACACTTCCCGGCAACGTTCAGGCCGTTACCGTTGCAACCATTGATGCAAGATCTTCCGGATATCTCAAGTCTATCTTCGTAGATATCGGTTCACATGTCCGTGCCGGGCAGTTACTCGCGATCGTTGAGTCGCCAGAGGTAGATCAGCAGTTCGAGCAGTCAATTGCTGAATCCACTCGGTCACAGGCCAACAGTCAACAGGCAATGGCAGAGGTGAGTCGCTTGCAGGCGAACGTTGCGCAGGCACAGGCTGAAGTAGTAAAGTCAGACTCTAATGTCGAGTCGTCCAGGGCAGATCTGGCGCATGCCCAGGCCAAGCTCCTCGAGGCGAAGGGTACAGCATCAGAGGCTGAAGCACGGATAACGCAGGCAGAAAAGCGGCTCAACGGCAGGATAGCTGAACTGGCAAGAATGAACACCCGGCTAGTCCTGGCAAAGACAACGTACGACAGGTGGAAAGAGTTGGCGCGGGGCGGAGCCGTTTCCGGCCAGGATCTGGACGAATCGCAATCCAACTATGCGCAGGCGCTTTCTAGTGTGACCTCTGCACAAGCCGACGTTGAATCTGCACAGGCCGATCTGGCTGCAGCACGCGCCACATTTGCAGCCCGCAACGGCGACGTCGCCGCAGCTAATGCAGATATAAACTCCTACGCACAAAAGGTTAAGGCGGCCGGCGCCAGCCAGATCGCCGCGAGATCGAATGTGACGGCGACGATAGCCGGCGTACGAGCAGGGACCGCTTCTGTTAATGCATCCGTTGCAGACATAGCTGCGAGTAAAGCCACAGTAAATCGGTTTAAGTCCTTACGATCGTTTGAGCAGGTAGTCGCACCGTTTGATGGTGTCATTACGGCACGCAACGTCGACGTGGGAACCCTCGTGAACGCGGGTAGCGGAGCTGGGACTGGCGCCTCGGACCCAACCCAGACGGTACCGCATACTGGCCTGTTTGGAATTGCCCGCACCAATGAACTACGCATCCAGGTAAATGTTCCTCAAACGTATGTAGGTTTGATTAAAGTGGGCGAACAGGCCAGAGTCGATCTTAGCCAGCGTCCGGGGCATCCGTTGTCTGGTACGGTAGCCAGAACCTCTGGCGCACTCGATATGTCCTCAAGAACAGCGCTGACCGAGGTTCGGATTCTGAACGGAAATGACGCTCTCGTGCCGGGCATGTT
>Ga0182012_10008732_pt1 | contig 10000 bp, 7 predicted proteins | sample 612S2SmetaG_FD_120486 | JGI IMG/M metagenome (GOLD analysis project Ga0182012, IMG submission 120486) | Permafrost microbial communities from Stordalen Mire, Sweden - 612S2S metaG | ecosystem: Environmental > Terrestrial > Soil > Wetlands > Permafrost | place: Sweden: Stordalen | collected... | reverse complement strand
TGGCACGGCTCACCCCCGAGAACCACTATCTCGCGGTCGGTCTCGCCGTAATCCCGGAAAAAATCCGCGGCTTCGGCCATGTCAAAGAGCGGCACCTTGTCGCGGCCAAAGCCGACGAGGCGGTTCTGCTCGAGCAATTCCGTGCCGGCGCGCCGCTCATACTCAAAGCGGCCGAATGATCCTGATCGGCCTTTGCGTTCAGACGCACGTTGTACAGCGGGGTAACCGGAGACGATGAGCGATATTGCCGCCATGCCGCCCAATGTCGGCGAAGCGACCGAGCAGGCGCCAGCGCTTCCCGCCTCGCCGCGCGGGCCCGAAAATGCGCAGGCTGCCGGGACGCTGGCGCCGGCCCAATCGCGTTCGATCACGCCGCCGGTCGTCACCAAGCCAATGACCGAGACCACCGCGACGGCGGCAGCGAAGCCGGCCGCGACCGGGATCGGCGTGCTTCTCGTCAATCTCGGCACGCCCGACGCGCCGACGCCGGCGGCGGTGCGGCGCTACCTGAAGGAATTTCTGACCGACCCGCGCGTCATCGAAAAGGATTCGCTGGTTTGGAAGCTCGTGCTCAACGGAATCATCCTGCCGTTCCGGTCGCGGGCCAAGGCGCGCGACTACGGCAAAATCTGGAATCGCGAGAAGGACGAGTCGCCGTTTAAGACCATCACCCGTTCGCAGACGGAGAAGCTCGGCAGCATTCTCGAGCCGCTCGGCAAGCATGTCTTCGTCGACTGGGCGATGCGTTACGGCAGTCCGTCGATCGCCTCGCGGCTCGAAGTGCTCGCCACCTGGGGCTGCGACCGCATCTTAATCATGCCGCTCTACCCGCAATATTCGGCGGCGACGACGGCGACGGTGTGCGACGAGGTGTTCCGCTTCATGCAGCGGCAGCGCCGGCAGCCGGCGTTGCGCATCCTGCCGCCCTATTACGACGATCCTTATTACATTGAAGTCTTGGCATCGTCGCTTAAGGCCGAGATCAAGGCGCTGCCGTTTACCCCCGATGTCATCGTCGCATCCTATCATGGGATGCCGAAGGACTATGTGCGCAAGGGCGATCCCTATGAAAGCCACTGTGTGCGCACCACGGAGCTGTTGCGCCAGCAGCTCGGCTTTGACGAGAACAAGCTGATGATGACGTTCCAGTCGCGCTTCGGCCGCGCCAAGTGGCTCGAGCCTTACACGATCACCACGATGAAGGCGCTGGCTAAGAAGGGCGTGAAAAATATCGTCGTGATGATGCCCGGCTTTTCCGCCGATTGCCTGGAGACACTGGAAGAAATCGCGGTCGAGAACGCGCAGGTCTTCAAGCGCTACGGCGGCCAGAATTTCGCGGCGATTCCGTGCCTGAACGACAGTCAGGCCGGCATGCTCATGATCTGGCAGCTCGCCATGCGCGAGCTCAAGGGCTGGGTGTGAGCGCGTCGATGAGGGACGGCTCGCTGGTTTCGTGGACCTGGTTCGGGCTTGCACTCGTTATATTTGCGATCGAGGCGCTGCGCCCGGGCCGGTTTGCGCTGTGGCTCGGTTTTGCCGCCGTCCTCGTCGGTGTTTTCGCGTCGGTAGCGCACTGGCCTTGGCCGGCCGAAGTGGTGGCGTTCGCTGTCTTTGCTGCACTTTTCGTCCCGGCATGGCGGCATTACGAGCGCAAAGCCTGAACCAGGGCCATGGCCGCCGCCAGTGCCGGCGAGCCTAATCAACCTCTCGTTAACCATATCCGTTTTAACTCTGTTAACCGGCGGCCTGCCGTGAGGCGGCGCGCGCGGGCCGTCGCGTGGCGGGTTGATGGTGGTCGGTTTGGCAGCTCCCGAGGTGACGCGGACGGGCAGGAGCGGCTTCGGGGCGAGGAGGTCGCAGGTGCCGCGCCGTTGCCGACCACCCAGCGTCACCGGCCTGGCAGTGCACTTGGCGCTGCTCGCCGCTGTCCGGACTACTCTGTTGGCAGCTAGCATGGCGCCCGTCGCGGTTCTCGCGCTCGGCCCGACGTCGAGCGCAGCCCAGACGGCAACGAGTCCAAATTCCAATCTGTTACAGCCGGCGCTCGATGGTAATCCCACCAATCCGCCGACTTTCGTGCCGCCCGGAGATTCGACAACGTCGTCGCCCGATCAGGCTCCGCCCCCGGGTAAATTTACCGCACCGTCGCGCATCAGCGCGACGCCCGTTTACGGCAGTCCGACCGGCTTTGGCGCCGGCGACACCGGATTCGATTCCAGCAACCGGCCGAAGCGCCAGCGGACGGCCCAAGTGCTCGATCCAAGCAGTTCGATTGCGCCGCCCGAACCGACATTTTTTCCGGTAGCGCCACTCCCGCCGCAAGTATCGTCGCAGCCTCCGGTCTTGCCGCAGCCGCTGGCGCCGGTCGTCTATCCGGCAAAGGCGGCGGCGCGGCCCGGTGCGGTCCTGCCGCCGCCGCCCGACCAATTGCCGATCTCAAATCCACCCACTGAGGTTCATCCGCTATCGGCGGCGAACCGGCCCGGCGCCGTCTTGCCGATTCCGCCGCCGATCGACTTCGTCGGATCCGCCAGCACGCCGCCACCCGGCACGCCGCAGCCGAACATCTTGCCGCTCGGCACTGTGCCGCAGCACACTTTGCCAATCGCCGGCGGCGATCCCTATGAAGCGCTCGGCATCAAGGCAGGCTCCTTTCTGGTGCTGCCTGCGGTCGAGCTATCGACCGCTTACGACACCAATCCGCAGCACGCGTCAGCAGGCGGGCCCAGCTCGGTCTATTTCGTGGTCGCGCCGGAACTGCACGTACGTTCCGATTGGTCGAGCAATTCGCTCACCGCCGATATCATCGGGTCCTATACCGACTACGAAAATGACACGTTCACACCATCGCTCAATCATCCGTTTCTCAACGCGAAGGTGGATGGCCGGCTCGACGTCACGCGCGACACGCAAATCCTGCTCGAAAATCGCGTGACCGTCTCGACCGATAATCCGGGCAGCCCCAACATCCTGGCCGGTATCGCCAAGCTGCCGATCGATACCACGGTTGGCGGCACCTTCGGGGTAGCTGAGCAATTGGCTCGCTTCAACGTTTCACTCAAGGGTACTTTCGATCGATCCGTCTATCAAAACGACGATCTGACCGACGGTGAGAGCGTGAGCCAAGATACCCGCAATTTCGACCAATATGCCGGCATCTTGCGCCTCGGCTATGAGGTCAATCCCGGATTCAAGCCGTTCGTGGAGGTCAGCGAAGATACCCGCATTCACGACCTGCAGTTCGACAGCTTTGGCGAAAACCGCGATTCCAATGGCCAAAGCGCCAAGGTCGGCAGCGATGTTAATCTTTTCGGCTCGCTCACCGGCGAAATTGCGGTCGGCTATATGGAGCGCGACTACCACGATCCGACCTTGCCGAATATCAGCGGAACCACGCTGGACGGCTCATTGCTCTGGCAGGTGACCGGACTGACGACGGCGAAGCTCACCGCGGCATCAACGGTCGGCGAGTCGATCCTCCAGGGTGTCTCCGGCGCGTTCAGCCGCGATTTCAACATCGAGGTCGATCACGCGCTGCGGACCTGGCTCATCGCCAACGCGCAGGTCGGCTACGGCCGCGACGAATATGTCGGCATGGCGCGCGATGACAATCGCTTTTTCGTGGCCACAGGCTTGACCTACAAATTAAACCGCAAGATGCAGCTGAAAGGCGAACTGCGGCACGACTGGCTCACATCCACCATGACCGGCGTGGCCTACGATTCGACGTCCGTCCTGATGACCTTGCGCCTGCAGCAGTGATACTTAGCTGATTTAGCTTGGTCCCAGAAGCCGGGGAGGGCCTTTTGAGCGAATACGAGCGCTGGGAAGCCCGCTACGCGGCGCCGGAATATGCTTTCGGCACCGAGCCGAACTATTTCCTTCAATCCTGCAAGGCGCTGCTGCCACCGTCCGGGCGGGCGCTTGCCGTCGCGGATGGCGAAGGACGCAATGGCGTTTGGCTCGCTCAACAGGGTTTCGACGTGCTGTCGATCGACTTCTCGCCTTCGGCGCAAAACAAAGCCCGGGCGCTCGCGGCCGAGCGGCATGTCAATGTCACGTTTGCTCAGGTCGACGTGCATCGATGGGACTATCCAGACACCGCCTTCGATGTGGTCGTAGAAATCTTCGCTCAATTCAGTTCGCCAGCCGAGCGCGCTTTGAAGTGGGCCGGCATGCGGCGCGCGCTCAAGTCGGGCGGTCTCCTGATCATTCAGGGCTATACACCGAAGCAACTGGAATACGGCACCGGCGGTCCCAAACAGGTGGAAAATCTCTATACCCGCGCCATGCTGGAAGCGGCGTTTTCTGATTTTCGCTCCCTGGAGTTGGTGGAGGAGGAGCGCGAAATCCACGAGGGCTCCTCCCATGCCGGAATGTCGGCCGTCATTGGCTTGACCGGCACGAAGCCCTAATCGCTCGCGCCGGTCGGTGCCCAACTGCCGTCAAGCCCGCGGGGATCCCTTTTGATCGCAGCGCAAAAAAAGTCCCGACCAACAATAGGTCGGGATGTCCTCGTTAATCTTCGAACGATGGTCTAGATAAAGACTTATCCTCTGTTGTCATTGATTCAGATCAACGACTCTATGCGTAAGCGCATGCACAGTGTTGCATCCCGTATCAGCTCGATTGATCAGGATCAAAGGTGTTCGCCTGCCCGGATGTAGAGTTATGCTAGTCCCATTCGGGAAAGGAACGCGTCATGAAATTCCAAACAAGAATCATCGTAGCGTCGACAGCAATCGCAATGGCATTAGCGTTGTCGTCGGTACCTGGTTTCGCGGCGAAGTCGCATAAGGCGACAGCAACACTCCCTGCAAAGCCCCTTTACAACGTTGTTGTTCCTCTTGGTCAGCCGCTGCAGGTCAATCCAACTTATGGGCCGAGTTCGCCTAACTTCAACAACGGCTCTTGGCCAGGGGGCCAGCCTGCTCGGTACTGATCAACAAGCAGGCGAACGATAAGGGCGTAAGCGTGCCCGGATCGAGGCGAATATTGGTTGTCGCCTAAAAGACTGAATTTGCGGTCGGGAAGGGGGCCTCGGTCATAGGTTTGGCCGGGGCTTCTTCATGAGCGGCATTCAGTCCTGGAGCACTTGCCGTTCTGACGGAATCAGAGCGGGGCCCTAGCCGCCATTGAAGTCACCGAGAATCTTTTTGATCTCGGCGCGGAAGGCTGGTGCGATATCCGGGCGTTCGAGTGCGTAGGACACGTTGGCGGCGAGAAAGCCTATTTTCGAACCGCAGTCGAAGCTGCGACCCTCGAACTGCAGCCCGTAGAACGGCTGGCTTCGCGCCAGCTGAATCATCGCGTCGGTCAGCTGGATTTCGCCGCCGGCGCCGCGCTCCTGCGTACCTAGAATTTCCAGGATTTCGGGCTGCAGGATGTATCGGCCGGTTAGGATGAGGTTTGACGGCGCGCGGTCGGCCGCTGGTTTTTCCACCATGCTGGTGATCGAGAACATTTTGCCGTTGCGGGCGCCGATGCCGACGACGCCGTATTGATCGATGCGTTCGCGCGGCACTTCTTCGACGGCGACGATATTCGCGGCTTCCGGCAGGTCGCGCGCCGCCTCGATCATCTGCGCCAGACAGCCCTGTTCGTGCTGAACGAGGACGTCGGGCAGCAACAGCGCGAATGGCTCATGGCCGATAAGCTCGCGCGCACACCAAACCGCGTGGCCGAGCCCGAGCGGCTCCTGCTGCCGGGTGAAGCTCGTCGAGCCGGGAACCGGCAGATCCTGATTGAGGTAATCGAGCACCTTGTGCTTCTGCCGTTCCAGCAACGTCATTTCCAGTTCGAACTGGCGGTCAAAATGATCTTCGATGACGCCTTTGTTTCGGCCGGTGACGAATATGAAATGCTCGATGCCGGCCTCCCGCGCCTCGTCGACGACATGCTGGATCAGCGGTCGGTCCACCACCGGCAGCATTTCCTTCGGCATCGCTTTGGTGGCCGGCAAGAACCGGGTGCCGAGGCCGGCGACGGGGAATACGGCTTTGCGGATGTGATTCATGCGATGCCGAGGGGCGTCGAGCCGAAAGAATGTCGGAGGCGGTTCGCGTTGTTGCCTAAATTATCGTCCAAAGTCTTGCGACCCAAAGTCTTGCTGCCCAAAGTCTTGCCTAATTGCTTGTCCAGTTGTGAAGGCGCGATGTTGTAGGAATTTCTGAACCCGACGAATACTTTAAGCCGCATTTTGTTGCCGCATCGTGAATGCCGATGGCGGAAAATCGCCAAACCTGCAGCGGTAACAACCCGCTGTTAGTGATTCGAGATACATTAGCAGGTGCCTGCGAGTGGAACCATAAGTCGAAAGCGATGACCATCTTCAAGCTCTTCCCACGCTTCGCGGCGGCAGTCCTGGTCGTTACCGGTGTGATCGGCATCGGCCTTGCCGGCGTCGCGCGGGCGCAAGATAAGTCCGGCAACTGGCTGACGCGCTTGTTTCAACCCCCGCCGGCAAGCTCGGTTCCCGGCCTGAGCGATGCATTGCCATCGAGCGGTCAAGGATCGGGCAGCCAATCGTGGAGTGGGCAGCCCGGCGCCTCGGGCAACCCGCAGATGACGGCGGATGCAATTCGTTCAGCAGCCGCCGAATTCGGCGGCTGCGTCGAGGCTTTATGGCCCGAAGCCGCGCGGCGCGGCGTCACGCGGGCGAATTTCGAGCGGTTCACCGCGGGGCTGACGCCGGACCTGCACATTATGGATTTGCTCGATGCGCAACCGGAATTCACCAAGTCGACCTGGGACTATCTTGACCTATTGGTGAGCGACGACCGTATCGCGCGCGGCCGCGAGCTGCTGGCGCAATACGCGGCGACCTTCGATGCCATGGAGCGCAGCTACGGCGTCGACCGTCACATCATCGCTGCGATCTGGGGCGTCGAATCGAATTACGGCACGCTCGGCGGCGATCGCTCCGTCATCCGCTCGACTGCGACGCTCGCCTGCGTTGGCCGCCGCCGCGATTATTTCCGTGAAGAATTTTTGTCGGCGCTTGATATCCTGCAGCGCGGCGATGTGCCGCCCGAGCATTTGATCGGCTCGTGGGCCGGCGCATTTGGCCCGACCCAATTCATGCCGACGTCGTTCAAGCGTTATGCGGTGGATTTCGACGGCGATGGCCACCGCGACGTCGTCGATTCCGTGCCGGACCTCGTTGCCTCCACCGCGAACAATCTGAAAATGGACGGCTGGCTGCCTGGCCAGACCTGGGGCTACGAAGTCGTCCTGCCGCAAAATTTCGATTACCTGATGGCCGACCGCTCACGGCTTATGACCGTGCAGCAATGGCAAGGCTTGGGCGTGCGCCGCGCCAGCGGCGGGGCTTTCCCTCACCCCGACGACCGCGCTTTCTTGCTGGTGCCGGCGGGAGCACGCGGGCCGTCTTTTCTGATGCTACAAAATTTCCGCGTCATCATGAAATACAATCCGGCTGAAGCCTATGCGCTCGCCATCGGCCATCTCGCCGACCGGCTGCGTGGCGGCGGTCCATTCGTGCAACCCTGGCCGCGCGACGAGCGCGTGCTGTCGCTCGACGAGCGGTATGAAATGCAGCAATTGTTGGCGCGGCGCGGTTTCAATATCGGCGACCCCGACGGCCTGCTCGGGCCGCGCACTCGGCTTGCGATTCGCAATTTTCAGGTCTCGGTCGGGCAGATTCCTGACGGCTTCGCATCGAGCGGTGTGCTTGACCGCTTACGCCAGCCGTGACCGCGGCCGGCGGCCGGGAACCATCTTCAAACTGACACTTTTTGCGCCTGTGCTAGGAGCGCGCTTTTATCGGCGTGATGCTCTAAGATGGCGGGGCGCGTAGCCCCGGTTGATTTGGTCCGTTTCATGCGATTGTCGAATAAAGAACGGCGAGTGTTGCGACGTTTCTTGATCCCGCTCGCGGTTGTGGCAGGGTCTGCGGCTTTGCTCGCCTCTGGTCTACCCGCTGCCGCTCAGTTCTGGGGCGACCGCTGGCCGAACCAACGCCCCTACCAGCCGCAACAGCCGCCGCGGGATTATTATTCCTTCCCGTTCGGCAACGGCGGGTTCATTCGGCCGCCGCCGCCGGTGGTGGATTTTACCAAAGCCCCGCCGTCGCGTAAGCTCGAAACTCAGCCGGCGACGACAGTCGTGGTGATCGGCGATTCCATGGCGGACTGGCTCGGCTACGGTCTCGATGAGACCTACGCCGATCAGCCCGATATCGCTGTGGAGCGCAAGATCCGCGCTTATTCGGGTCTCATCCGTTATGAATCCAAGAACGAGACGCTCGACTGGCCGCAGGCGATCAAAGACGCGCTGAGCACAGAAAAGCCGAACGTTATCGTCGTCATGCTCGGCTTGAATGACCGCTTGTCGCTGCGCGACCGCACGCCGCCGCATCCCGGCCCGCAACAAAAGGGCGAACCAGCGACGCCAACCGGTCAGGCAGCCGGTCAAGCGATGCAGGCTGCGCCGCAACTGCAGGCCCCCGCGGCGCCGGATGCCGAGACGGCCCCGCGGGGCGACGCTGCCGCCGGCGGCGACGCGCAGCGGCCGGTTGCCGGCGGTTCGTATGAGTTTCACACCGATCAGTGGGCTGACCTTTACGGCAAGCGCATCGACGAAATGATCGCGGCGCTCAAAGTTAAGGGAGTTCCTGTTCTGTGGGTTGGGCTGCCCGCAATCCGCGGCGCCAAATCGACCAGCGACATGAGCTATCTCGACGAGCTTTATCGCCAGCGCGCCGAGAAGGCCGGCATCACTTACGTCGATCTCTGGGATGGTTTTGTCGACGAGCAGGGGCGCTACGCGGTGCAGGGCCCGGATTTCGAAGGTCAGATCCGACGGCTGCGCACCGGCGACGGCGTTCATTTCACCAAGGCCGGCGCGGTGAAGCTGGCAAGTTATGTCGATCGCGAATTGCGACGCGTCATGTCGAACCACGTCGTGCCGGTGGCATTGCCGGGACCGGAAGCCACAATGCCGCCGAAGCCCGGCCCGACCGGGCGGCCTGACGTCGGCCCGGTGCTGCCGCTGACGACTGGCGGTGGCGAGGCCGGCGATCTTGCCGGCGCAAACGGCCATCCGACACAGGCGACGCCCGATCCGGTTGCGGCGAAAGTGTTGAGCCGCGGCGATGCACTCGCGGCGCCGGCAGGCCGTGCCGACGACTTCTCCTGGCCGCGTCCCGGCAACGATGCGAGTGCGACGCCGGAAGTGGCCGCTCCGCAACCCGCCGTCCTGACGCCGGCCACGCCAGCGAAGAAAAGTCCTACGGGACGTGACGAAGCGAAAAAGCCTGCCGATGCAAAAAGCGATGCCAAGAATAAGCCTTTGGCCGACCTAGGCGCGCGAGCGCGCCGAGCGCCGAGCGCCGATCTCGACGGTGCACCGGTGGCACCGGCACCGATCGGCGTGCGCTAGCGCATGATCCTGAAACGTGAGGGCCGATTTTCAAGTCAGACCATGCGCAAACGAAGAATTTAGCGCGGCAGCGACGTCGATCCCATCAAGAATTTGTCGACCGCGCGTGCCGCCTGGCGACCTTCCCGGATCGCCCAGACGACGAGCGACTGGCCGCGGCGCATGTCGCCCGCGGCGAAGATTTTGTCGATCGAGGTACGGTAATCCTCGGTCGTAGCGCTCACATTGCCGCGTTTATCGAGTGCGAGATCGAGGCCCTTGAGCATGCCTTCGTGCACCGGATGAAGAAAACCCATCGCCAACAGCACGAGGTCGGCTGCAATCTCGAATTCGGTGCCAGGAAGCGGCTGCATCTTGGCGTCGATGCGCGCGCAGTGCAGCTTTTTTACCGCGCCGTTCTCGCCGGAGAATTTGGTCGTCGTCACCGCGAAGTCGCGCTCGGCGCCTTCTTCGTGGCTTGACGAGGTGCGCAGCTTGAGCGGCCAATTCGGCCAGGTCAAGAGTTTGTTCTCGTGCGCCGGCGGCTCCGGCATGATTTCAAAATTCGTGACCGACAGTGCGCCTTGGCGGAACGAGGTGCCGATGCAGTCGGATCCGG
>Ga0182012_10008731_pt1 | contig 10000 bp, 8 predicted proteins | sample 612S2SmetaG_FD_120486 | JGI IMG/M metagenome (GOLD analysis project Ga0182012, IMG submission 120486) | Permafrost microbial communities from Stordalen Mire, Sweden - 612S2S metaG | ecosystem: Environmental > Terrestrial > Soil > Wetlands > Permafrost | place: Sweden: Stordalen | collected... | reverse complement strand
GCGGCGATCAGCGGCTGCAGCGGCTCGGGCAGCAGCCGGCGCAGCGCCGGTGGCTGCAGCGTCACGATCGTCTGGTCGAAGTCCACCCTGTCGCCCTCGAGCTGGACGCCCGTGACGGCACCCCGCTCGTCCTGCAGCAGTCCTTCGACGCCGGCGCCCAGACGGATCTCCGCGCCGAGCTCCCGCGCCCGCTCGGCGGCGGCGAGGACCAGCGTTTCATGGCCGCCCTTCAGCGAGCCCATCGTCTCGCCGGCGCTCTTCGAGTCGCGGGCCGAGCGCATCCGGTTGGTGCGCGCCCACAGGTAGGTCGCGGGCAGTTCCCGATGACGCCCGTCGAAGCGCGAGTCAAGCAGCGGCAGCCAGATTCGCTCGACGAGCTCACGCCCGCAGTGCCGGCGCAGCCAGCGCTCGAGCGGGACGGACTCGAGGCCACGGTAGTCGCGTCGCAGCTGGCACTGGAGTACGAACCACGCCAGCCGGGCCCGCGCCGGCGGAGACAGGGGAGGGAAGCGCAGGAAGTCGCCGATGCCGTTGAAGGGATGCATCTGCCCGTCGATGAAGAAGCCGACGCCGACCGGGCTGAAGCTCAGCTGCCCGCTGAGGCCGAGCTCCTCGATCAGGGCGAGCATGCGACTGTCCGAGGGGACGATGACGTGGTAGAAGCGATCGACCCGGTGGCCCGAGAAGTCGAACGATCCCGCCAGGCCGCCGGGGGTCGGAGCCCGCTCGAGCAGCGTCACGCGGGCGCCGGCCTGGGCCAGGCGCAGGGCGAGCACCGTGCCGAGGATGCCGGCGCCGACGACCCCGATGTGCGGCCTGGGGGCTTCCTCCATCGGGGCTAGACGGCGCGCAGCCGGCTCCCGCCGGAGCGCTCGGACTGCTCGCTCGATGCCGGCAGCTCCTCCCCCAGCGGTGAGATCGGCGGCGGCTGGATGCGGCCGACGAGATGGGCGGCCATCAGTCGCCCGTAGGCCAGGACGGTCGGGCGCAGGCTCATCTTCGAGTTGCCCAGGCGCCGCGACCAGTCGTTGACGGTCGGCACCTCGGAGACCTTGGCGCCGGCGTTGTAGAGCTTGAGCAGGATCTCGACGTTGGCCGCGAAGCCGGGCTCGCGCACGAGCAGGTAGCCGTAGGTCTCGACCGCGCGGCGCAGGGTCCCGGCGCGGTAGACCCGGTAGAGCGAGGAGAGCGTGTGGATCTCGCGCAGGCCGCCGGCGTAGCGGAACACGTTCGAGACGCCCTTGGAGGCGGCCAGGCGCCAGGGCTCCACCCCGACGATCCGTCCGCCGGGGGCGTAGACCGACGCCAGCACGACGTCGTCGCCCGCGTGGAAGCGCTCGAGCATCGCCGGCAGGTCGGCGAGGTCGGAGGTGTTGTCGGCCTCGAGCGTGACGATCGCGTCGTCGTCGAGGGACTCGCCGAGCGCGGCCCGCAGGCCGGAGTTGATCGCCGTGCCCAGACCGCGGTTCACCTGGTGGCGGACGATCGCGACCGGCAGGCCGTCGGCGTGGGCGGCGATCGCCTCGGCCGTGCCGTCGGTCGAGCCGTCGTCGACGAAGATCACCCGTGCCCCGAGCTCGCGCGCCACGGGCGCCAGCCCGGCCAGCAGGTGCGGGATGTTCTCGTGCTCGTTGTAGGCCGGGATGACGAAGCGGATCATCGTGCCTCCTAGGCTACGGCCCGCAGTGGCTGGATGGCGGCGGTGTCGAGCAGCTTGACGGGTCGTTCGTTGGCTGCCGAGTCGCGCACGGCGAGGGCCGCGGCCAGGGCACGGCAGCCCTCCTCGGCGGTGACCGGCTCGACCGTGTCCTCGAGGACGCAGGCGACGAACGCCTGCAGCTCAGCCTGCAGCGGTTCGGCCCGCGGCAGAGCGAAGCGCAGCGAGGCGCCCTCGGCGTCGCCGCGGATCCGCGCCAGGTCGCCCCATTCGGTGGGTGCGCCGGTGGACTCGGTGAACCAGACGTCCTGGGTCAGGTAGGAGGCGCTGAGCATCCCCGACTCGCCGATGACCGTCATCTCGCGCCGCTTTTCGGGCGTCAGCCAGTTGACGTCGAGCAGGCCCATCGGCCCGTCATCGCCGAAGCGCAACAGGCAGGAGATCAGGTCCTCCTGGGTCGGGTGGATGCAGCGGCTGCCCTCGGCGAAGATGCTCGTGATGCTCCGACCCAGGACGAACTGCATCAGGTCGAGGTCGTGGGTCGCCAGGTCGACCGCCACGCCGGTGTCCATGATCCGGGTCGGCAGCGGGCCGACGCGGGTCGCGTGGGCGCGGAAGACGCGGCCGATGCGTCCCTGGGCGATCAGCTCCGCGAGCTTGCCGACGGCCGGGTTGAAGCGCTCGACGTGCCCGACCATCAGCTTGACTCCGGCCACGCGGGCCGCGGCGGCCATCCGCAGTCCGTCCTCGAGCGCCGTGGCGATCGGCTTCTCGACGAACACGTGCTTGCCGGCGGCGATCGCGTCGAGCGCGACGTGGGCGTGGTGCACGGAGGGGGTGCAGACGGAGACCGCCTGGATGTCCTCGCGCTCGAGCAGCGAGCGGTAGTCGGAGACCCAGTCGATCGGCCGCCGGCCGATCCGCTCGCGCGCCGTCGCCTCGTCGGGGTCGGCGATCGCCACCAGCTCCGCCTCGGCGATCTTCTCGAGGCTCTCGGCATGGTAGGAGCCCATCCGCCCGATCCCGACCAGCGCGAGTCTGAGCTTGCTCATCGGGCCACCGCCCCGGCGCCGTGGTCGAACGCGAACGGCGCGGCCGGATCCGGCTCCGCGCCGACGAGCTCGGCGATGATCGCGGCGATCCGCCGGGCCGCGTGGCCGTCGCCGAAGATCGGCGGGCGCTCCGCGGGCAGCGGCGCCGTGAGGGCCGCCTCGAAGGCGTCGGGGTCGACGCCGACGAGCGTATTCCAGCCGGTGCTGACGGTGTCCGTCCACTCGGTCTCCTCGCGCAGGGTCAGGCAGCGGACGCCCCACAGGTAGGCCTCACGCTGGACCCCGCCGGAATCGGTCGCGATCGCGCCGGCGCCGCGCTCGAGCTCGAGCATGCGCGTGTAGGGGACCGGCGCGATCAGCTCGATCGCGTCCGGCACCGGGACGTTCCAGGCGTCGATCCGGCCCCGTGTGCGTGGGTGCAGCGGCATGATCACCGGAAGCTTCGAGCGGCCGAGGCACTCGAGCACGAGCGCCAGACGGTCCGGGTCGTCGGTGTTGTAGTTGCGGTGCACGGTGGCCAGCAGGTAGTCGCCGTCGCCGGCCGGCCGTACCTGCTCGCGCCAGCTCTCGAGCGTGTCGCAGAGCGGATCGCCGGTCACGTGGATCGCGCCGCCGGCGGCCTCGCTGATCAGGTTCTCCCGCGCTCCGGGGGTCGGCGCGCAGAGGACCTGGGAGAGCCGGTCGGTCTCGATCCGGTTGTGCTCCTCCGGCATGTCCAGGCGGCGTGAGCGCAGTCCGGCCTCGATGTGGACCAGCGGCACGCCCAGGGCCGCGGCGGCGCGGGCTCCCGACAGGGTCGCGTTGGTGTCGCCCCTGACCAGGACGGCAGCCGGTCGCTCGCGCTCGATCAGTCCTTCCAGGCGGGACTGGGCGAGCGCCAGCTGCTCCTCGCGCGAGCGCGAGCCGATGCCGAGGTTGTGATCGGGGCGCGGCAGCCTGGTGGCGAGGATCTGGCTCTCGGACATCGCGTCGTCGTAGTGCTGGCCGGTGTGGACGAGGATCTCCTCGACGACCCCCGACAGGGCCTCGCAGACGGGCGCGGCCTGGATGATCTCCGGGCGCGCACCGATCACCGACAGCACGCGGTGGGGCGGGATGTGATGGCGGATCTCGTCGGTGGCCGAGCTCATCGATTCTCCTCAGGCGGCCGCACGGCTCGCGGGCACGGGGACCGCGAGTGGCATCCCCGCACCGCGCATCGACGCCTGCACGAACTCGACGGCGGCCACGATCTCGATCCCCAACGCCAGGTTCGAGCGGGGTTCCTCGCCGGTGCGGATCGAGTGGGCGAAGTCTTCGAGCTCCAGGCGCAGCGGCTCCTGCGGCTCGACCCGGGGAATCACGACGTCGCCGGTCCGGTAGATCAGCTGGTGCTCGCCGAAGTTGGCCGGGGTCGGCGGCAGCATGTCCATGCCGCGGTCGTAGATACGGACCGGTTCGTCGGAGGCGGTGTCGTCGTACTGGACCATCCGCTGGCTGCCGACGACGATCATCTGGCGGACCTTGCGCGGCGCCAGCCAGGAGATCTGCACGTTGGCCGTCTGGCCGCTGGCGAACGTCAGCGTCATGAAGGCGGTCTCCGAGACGCCCTGCCGAAGGACGCTCGAGCCGGATGCCGCGACTTCGACGATCGGCTGCTCGAGCCAGTAGAGGAGGATCGAGAGGTCGTGCGGCGCCAGGTCGCGGACGACGCCGCCGTCGTTGTACTTGCCGAGGTTCATCCGCGAGGAGGTGATGAAGTGGACATCGCCGACGATGCCGTTGCGGATCAGGTCGCGGATGGCGTTGACGGCCGGGCTGTAGATGAAGGTGTGACCGGGCATCAGCACGCGCTCGGCGCTGCCGGCGAGCTCGGCGAGCTCGTGGGCGTCCTCGAGCGTCGTCGCCAGCGGCTTCTCGACGAGCACGTGCTTGCCGGCCGCCAGCGCCCGCTTGGCCAGCGTGTGGTGGGTCTCGGGCGGCGTCGCGATCACGATCGCCTCGACCGCGGGATCGGCGAGGACGGCGTCGAGCGTGTTGAGAGTGCGTGCACCGGGGTGGCGCCCGCGGAAGGCGGCGGCCTGCGTGCGGTCGAGCTCGACCAGTGCCTCCAGGCGCAGGCCGTCGCACTCGGCGATGTTGCGGGCCAGGTTCGGACCCCAGTAGCCGTAGCCGACCAGCGCCGTGCCGATGCGCGGCTCGCGGCGCACGATCGGCCGGGCCGTGGCCCGCGGCACCTCGATCGGTGCGCCCTCGAGGGCCGTGTCGATTGACCCGCTCGCCATCTCAGGCCACCCCCTGGCGGCCGAGGACGACCGGCATCGTCTTGAGCAGGATGCGCAGGTCGAGCAGCAGCGTCGCCGACTCGGCGTACTGGATGTCGAAGCGGACCATCTCGTCGTAGGTGCGTTCGTTGCGCCCGCTGACCTGCCACAGCCCCGTCAGGCCGGGCTTGACGGCGAAGCGCCTGAGATAGGCCTCGGGGTACATCTCGACCTCGTAGGGGATGACGGGGCGCGGGCCGACGAGCGCCATCTGGCCGAGCAGGACGTTGATCAGCTGCGGCAGCTCATCGAGGCTCCAGGCCCTCAGGAACGCGCCGACCCTGGTGACGCGGGTGTCGACCGACAGCTTGTAGAGCCCGCCGTTGCTCGCGCCCGGAGCGGTGCCATCGCCGTCGCGGTTGTCCTCACCCTCGATCAGAAGCCGCACGTAGTCACGGTGCGGCGCCGTGTCGGCGTCGCAGGACATCGTCCGGAACTTGAGCATCGTGAATGACCGCAGCCCGCGCCCGACGCGGCGCTGGCGGAACAGCGCCGGACCGTCGGAGTCGAGCCGGATCGCGATCGCGATCGCGATCATCGGGATCGCGAGGGCAACCAGCAGCGTGCCGGCGACGAGGATGTCAAGGACGCGGCGAGCCGCCGCCGACAGCAGGGCGCCGGCGCCGCGGCCGTGCGTCCGCGCCGGCACGCGCTCAAGCGCGCCGAGCCGGGCGGGCTCGCGTGTCTGTGGCGGGGCGATGCTCATCTGCCCGAATCAACGCCCCGAAGTGGTCCGGGCTTGTGCGGTCTCGGGAGAACTGGGAGATCCCCCGTCCCAGGCCCTGACCGCCTCGGCCACGCGGGCGATCTCCGCCGGCCCGATGCCCGGGAAGATCGGCAGCGAGCAGATCTCGCCGGCCAGCCGCTCGCACGCCGGCAGGCTCCCCGGCGCGTACCCCAGCGGCGCGTAGGCGCCGGTCAGGTGAATCGGCACGGGGTAGTGGATCGCGCTCGCGACACCGCTCCCCGCGAGGTGCTCGCGCAGGCCGTCGCGGTCGGCGCAGCGCACGACGAACAGGTGGTAGACGTGGTCGGCCTCGGGGAACGGCAGGCGCACGGGGTCGACCGTGCCGTCGAGCGCCTGGCGGAGCGCCGCCGCGGCCGTGCGGCGCTGTTCGTTCCACCCGTCCAGCCGGGTCAGCTTGCGCCGCAGCAGTGCGGCCTGGAGCGCGTCGAGGCGCCCGGTCACGCCGATCAGCTGGTGGTGATAGCGGGGGCCCTCGCCGTGGGAGCGCAGCAGCCGGACGCGCTCGGCGAGCTCGCGCGAGCCGGTGACGACGGCGCCGCCGTCGCCCCACGCGCCGAGGTTCTTGGCGGGGTAGAAGCTGAAGCAGCCGAGGTCGCCCAGCGTCCCCACCCGCCGGCCGCGGTAGCGGGCGCCGTGGGCCTGACAGGCGTCCTCGAGGACGCTGATCGAGGCTTCCCGGCAGAGGGCCAGCAGCGGGTCCATGTCCACCGTCGCCCCGTAGAGGTGAACGGGTATCACGCAGCGGACGCGCGGCCCGAGGGCGCGCTCGACGGCGGCGGCGGTGATCAGGTGCGATCCCTCATCGACGTCGACGAACTTCGGCGTCGCGCCGACGGCGCTGACCGCCTCGGCGGTCGCGATGAACGAGTTCCCCGGCACGATCACCTCGTCGCCGGGGCCGACCCCGAGCGCGCGCAGCGACAGCGTCAGCGCCTCGGTGCCGGAGGCGACCCCGATCGCGAAGTCGCTCTCGCAGTAGTCGGCGAACTCCTGCTCGAATGACTCGACGTGACGGCCGAGCGTGAAGGCGCCCTGCTCGGCGACCTCGCGCACGATGGCGAGCAGCTCCTCGAGCAGCGCCGGGTCGGCGCGGTCGAGCTGCGTGAAGGGGACCTCGAGCACCCCCCCGTCGGCGCCGGGGGTCGCGCCGGCTAGCACCGACACCGCGGGATCACGCGATCGCCTGCGTCGTCGAGGGGCCGGCGTGCAGGCGCAGCAGCTCCTGCTGCAGGGCCCGGCGGCCGCGGTGATGCAGGCCGTGGATAGAACTCTCCGAGCGACCCATCTGCGCGGCGATCTCGGGCGGCGTCAGGCCGATCAGATGGCGCATGACGACGACGTTGCGCTGCTCCTCCGGGAGCGCGTCGAGCGCGCTCCGGAGGTTGCGGGCGCGGTCGGAGTCGCCGTCGTCGACGTGACCCTCCACCCCGATCGGCTCCTCGGTGAGGATCGCCCGGTGGCGGCGGAGGTGATCGAGCGCTGCATTGCGGGCGACGCGAAGCAGCCAGCCCGAGAAGGGCACGCCGCAGTCCTGGTAGCGCGTGATGGCCGTCATCAGCTTCATGAAGACGTGTTGCGTGATGTCTTCGGCGTCCTTTTCGTCGCGCACGATGCTGCGCACGTAGCCGTAGACGTTGTCCGAGTAGCGAACGTAGAGGAACCGCACCGCGTCGCGGTCGCCCTCCTTCGCGCGGGCTATCGCGAGGCGGACTTCACGCGCGACGACGGGTGACTCGTCGAGCGTGCTGCCGCCTCGGAAACGCGCCTGTCCATCCTTGACGTTGAGGCGATTCACCGATGATCTCCATATCCGTGGCTGGGTGAGCCCGCCCCGAAGCGATCCTCGGGGACAGGTGGGACCGGATGATCGGGAACGGCCGGGCCGGCCACAATCGCCCGCGGGTCCCCAAACCGCGTTCAGCTGCTGAACGTCGCGAAGGCCCTCCGGTGTGAGCGCGCCGTTCAGTCAGAGCTCGTCCGAGGGGATGCTCGCCACCGCCGCGGGCCTCGCCGGCCTGCCGCAGGTGCCCCCGACTGAACGCTCGGCGGGAGCCGCACCCGGGGGTTCGCGGCCCGGCGAGGAGTGATCGGAGATCGCGATTGCGCCGAGACGTCGCAGTTTGCGTTCAATGGGGTGGTCGTGCGCGATCTCGCCTGTACCCTCAGCCGCCATGAGCCCTCTCTCACTGCGCCGGTTTCGTGCCGAGCGGCTCCTGCGGCGCGAGTTCGACGCGCTGCGTGTCCGCGTCCTCGCCGCCGTCCAGGCGCGTCTGCGCGGTTGCGCTATCGAGCTCGACCGCGGCGAGGTCGAGGCGGCCTACGCCGTGGCCTGGCAGGGTCTCTACGCCGCCCAGCTCGCCGGGGAGCAGATCGACAGCCCGGCCTCGTGGCTCGTCGTGGTCACGTTCCGAAGGGCCGTCGGGGAGCATCGCGCCCGCCGCCGCGTCACGCCGGCCGGCGCGTGGCCCGGCGCGGGGATCGCGGCCGAACGCCTCGGGCCGGCGCCCGCCGAGGATCTCGCCGAGGGGCTGCACGACCGCGTCCGCCTCGAACAGCTGCTGGAGGGGCTCTCACGCCTGAGCGAGCGCGAGCGTCAGGCGGCAACGCTCTGCTACCTGCAGGGGCTCTCGCGGGCCGAGGCTGCGGCCCAGATGGGCATCGGCGAGGTCCGGATGCGCAAGCTGATGGAGGGACACGGGCGGGGTCGGCCCGGGGTCTCTGGCAAGGTCGGGGCGCTCGCGAAGACGATCGAGGAGGGCCGCTGGTGCGAGAGCCAGGGCTCGCTGATGCGCGCCTTCGCCTACGGCATCCTCGACCGTGACGGCGAGCGCTACCGCCTCGCGCTCGGCCATCACCGGCGCTGCCCCTCCTGCCGCGCCTACGTCCTCAGCCTGCGCGGGCTGGCGGCCGCGCTGCCACCGGTGCTGCTGCCCGGTGGGAGGTCCGTCCTGGCGCGTCTCGGCGGCGGCGAAGGGGCCGGCTCGGTGCTCGCGCGGCTCGCTGGTGCACGCGGCGGCGCCGGCTCGCGGGGGGCAGCCGGCGCGGGCGGGGGCGGTGTCGCGCTCGCCGGCCCGTTCGGCGCCAAGCTCGCGGTCGGCTGCCTGATGGCGGCGGGTATCGGGGCGGGCTGCATCGGCCTGGCGCGCGAGCCCCGCGGCCCGGCGCCGGGTCGAGCTCGCGCCCACGCCTCGCTCGCGGCGAGCCGCCGGCCGGGCGTGCGGCTGCTCGCCGTGGCGGGGGCACCCGCAGCGCCCGCACGGGCGGCGCCCGCCGGCGTGCGTCCCGCCGAAGTCGCCCGCCCGGCCGCGGCTGCGGTGCGCGAGTTCGGCCCCGAGCAGCTCGCCGCCGCCACGGGCGTTCCCGGGCCGCCGGCCGGCGCCGCGAACCCCCTCATCCGCCCGCGCGCGAGGGCGTCGGTCGAGCACGGCCACGGCCCCGCGGCGATGCTCGCCGCGGCCCGCTCGCCCGCGCAGGCGCGGGCCGCCGCCCGCGAGTTCGGCCCCTGAGGCGAGCCCCGCGGTCAGTCGCGGGGGAAGACGTGGCGCAGCCGCGCCAGCGCGAGCGGATTGCCGCGCGGGCGAAGGCGCCCGGTCGCGATCGCCCGCAGCGGGTCGAGCCGCTCGCCGACGATATCGACCCAGTCCTGCCAGGAGACCTGCAGGCGGACGTCGGGCGCGGGCGCCTCGCCCTGCTCGACAGAGCTTGAGCCGTTGTTGACGAGCAGGTGCCAGGCCGGGACGTCGGGGTCGGTGAACTCCCACTGCAGGGTCAGCGGGCGCTTCAGGCCGTGCGCCGGGTTGACCTGGCGGCGGGTCGTGTCGAACAGCAGCGCGACCGTCTCCGGGTCGCGCGAGGCCGGTCCGTCGGTCACGCCGATCACCTGCGCCTGAGCCAGCGTGCGGCCGCGCTGGGAGGTCTCGAGCGGGGTCAGGCCGGGCGGGAGCACGGGCGGCCCGGGCAGCGTCTCGATCGGCAGGCCGGCCGAGCGGAGCTTCGTCGTCATCGAGTTGAGCCCTTCAACCCCGACGTCGTCATAGCTCGCGCCGAAGGTCGTGATGTAGCGCTCGTCCCAGCCGGGGGGCATCAGGACCTGGGAGGTGTACGGCGTGACCTCGCGCAGCAGGCGGGCGACCGCCCGCGGCACCCCGACCGGGTCTTCGCGGTTCAGGTCGGAGAGCAGCTTGACGCCGAAGCCGATGTGGCGCTGCTCGTCGGCGGCGATGTTCGTCATCCCCTGACG
>Ga0182012_10008730_pt1 | contig 10001 bp, 4 predicted proteins | sample 612S2SmetaG_FD_120486 | JGI IMG/M metagenome (GOLD analysis project Ga0182012, IMG submission 120486) | Permafrost microbial communities from Stordalen Mire, Sweden - 612S2S metaG | ecosystem: Environmental > Terrestrial > Soil > Wetlands > Permafrost | place: Sweden: Stordalen | collected... | reverse complement strand
CAGAGAGCTTTGCCTGCAGCGGCACAATCGCCATTCCAGGACGCACTCTGCCGATAGGATAGAGCCAGTTCGACTCTTGATGATGCAGGATAGAACTCGGACCAGCAATAAAAGGCTCACTCGAGAGTGGCAGCCAAAAAGCGGGTGGACGATCCGTGATGCGGTCACCGAAGAAGCCGCGCGGCGCAACACCAATAACAGTCACAGGATGCGCCTGTACAGCGACCGTCGACCCTACGATCGAAGGGTCTCCTGCAAACTCACCTTGCCAAGCCTGATAGCTCAGAACCACCGCGGGAGCGGAAGCTGGTGTGTCGTCCCCATCAGTGAATACGCGGCCGATGTAAGGGCCGACGCCAAGCGTTTCGAAATAGTTGCCTGAAACGTACTCGCCGTGAAGCGCCTTTGGAATCGTGTTGCCGCGCCTCACGCTGTACATATTTTGGCCAGCTTGCATTGCCGCCAACTTCTCAAACTCCGGCGCGGACTGCTTCAAGTGCAGGTAGAGATCGTACGAATAGATATCGAAATCGCCGTTTTCCCCTGCAAATCCTCCATTGACACAGCAATCGTCGGTGTCACCGATGCGGTATAACTCTTTGGGATCGGAGACGGGCAACGATTTCAGGAGGATTCCCTGTACCAACGTGAAGATCGCCGCGTTTGCGCCAATGCCCAACGCGAGCGTGATGATCGCAGTGAGCGAGAAACCAGGCGACTTGCGCAACTGCCGCGTTGCATACCGAAGATCCTGTAGGACTTGACCCATTGAAATACCTCTTCTATCCGACGTCATTCCGCGCGCAATGCCTGCATCGGGTCAACCGACGCGGCACCGCGCGCAGGTAGCCAACTCGCCCCTATCGATGCGGCGAGGATGGTTCCAATTGCAATCATCATTGCCTGAGTTCCGTTCATCATCACATTGCCTGCACTCGCAGCGTTGGCGGTCGCATCCACTCCGGAATCGACAAGCAGTTGATGTAGGACCGGATGAAGCAACCAACTCGCCGCCCAGCCGACAGCGATGCCGACAGCAGCCAACGCGATGCCTTTCACAAGGAAGATGCGCAGGATATCGGAGCGGTTTGCGCCCAGCGCCATGCGCACGCCGATCTCGCGAGTGCGGTTTGTGACTTGATAGCTGAGCAATCCGAAAAGCCCAATAACCGTAAGCAGAAGGGCAAAGCCGGAAAAGCCCACTGAGAGAATAGAGAAGAATCTTGGTTGCTGAATTGTGCCGTCAATCACCGCCTTCATAGTGGTGAACTTAGCCACTGGTATCTCCGGATCGGCCTGCGCAATGGCCTGGCGCACCACTTCGACTAGCGGCACTTTAGCCGCAGTTCGCACCACAAAGCTTGTCGGGAACCATCCATTGATGGCACTCGTCAGTTCATCCGAGATCTGTGTCATGGGCGCATAAACGACTAAGCCCTGACTCTCGACAAGCGAGTTGGTGTGCACGTCGGCTACAACACCCACAATCCGCCGATCGCGCTTATCGCCGTAATGAATCGACTCGCCGATTGGAGATCGTCCAGGCCACCACTTTCTTGCCGTCGTCGCTCCAATCACAACAACCGGCTCACTCCCCGCAACATCGCTTTCAGAAATATCGCGGCCCATTTGCATCGGGATACCCATAGTCGCGAAGTATCCAGGAGTGATAGGGCGGAACTCCAGCGTCCTTTCCAGTTCCGCCCTGCCAGTTGGATATCCCTGATCGTTCAATCCCCGATCTAACGGCAGCCCATTCACGGCCGCAGCGCGATCGACACCGGGGGCTTGCTTCAATTGGTCGAGAACCTTGGCAACGAATTGCGACGTACGCAGCGAGTTCGCGTAGCGATCCCCTTTGAGGGTGACCTGTACAACAGACAGTAGTTTCGGCTCGACCCCGGATGGCACGGATCGCAGATTCAGAAAAGTTCCTAACAGGATGGATGCAGTCGATATGAGGACCATGGCCAGCGCCACCTGAAGCACCATCAGAATTCTAGAAATATGTGCGTGCGAGACGGTCTCGCCCACGGAAGTACCGCCCAGCCGTATCTCCCGCGCGCTGCTGCGTAGCATAGTCCAGGCGGGCAAGATCGAAAAGACAGCCGTAGAAGTCAACGCGATGAGGATCGCGACTCCCGCAAGCAACAACGTACTCGGAACTCCGCGCAGCACCGGAATCGGCAAGGGCACATCGCTGAGCAATAGTCTGGTCGTGACAATGGCCACGAAGGTCGCCAGTACGCCTCCGCCTGCCGCAAGCCACGTTCCTTCACAAACCACGAGCCGCAGTAACTGCGCGGACGATCCTCCAAGGGCTGATCGTACCGCAATCTCGCGCTTGCGTCGCATCGCCCGCGCAGTCATCAGTCCAGCCAGATTCAGAACCGCGATCAGAAGGACTGCGACCACTCCAACCAACACCGTAAGCAAGCTACGCCGAACGTCGCTTACGACGACATCCTGAAACTTCCAGATTTGAAATTGATGAAGCATCTTCGCTCCATCCGTCCATTGCCTGTAGCCAGGGTAAAGCTGATAAAAAGGTTGCTCCAGCGCAGTCAACTGCGGTTGCACCTGAGCCGCAGAGACGCCGGGCTTGAGCCGCGCGATCATCTCGTAGTTATCGCCGTCGTATCCTGGGTCCTTGGGTCCAAGTTGTAGCGGCTTCCATAAGTCCGGAGTTCCCATCACTCCCGGGGCGGTCTCTGCGACCGCCGCAAACGTCGCAGGCATTATCCCTACAACGATGAAACTCTCTTGATTTACTTGTATGGCGTGGCCCAAAATCGACGGGTTCCGATTGAATAATCGGTTCCAAAGTCCGTCGCTGAGAATCGCAGCGCGGGAACCTCCGGCCCGGTCCTCTTCCGGCAAAAAGGCACGTCCAATCGCAGGCATTACGCCCAGGGTCCGGAAGTAGCCTTCGGATACTCCCAGAGACGTAACCTGCATCGGATGCCCGCCGTTCACGGAGAGATTCACCGATGGGCCCGAATCATCCATCAGCGCAACGGATGAGAACGCATGGACGTGATCACGGATATACTCATATGTCCCCCCGGTCTCCTCTGCATTTGGCCGTCCATGCGGCCACGTAAAAGCAACTCCCACAAGCGAGTCCGGATCGGAATATGGCAAAGGCTGCAACAACACGGTCTGCACCACACTATAGACCGCCGAGGTCACACCAATGCCAAGGGCCAGGGTAATCAGCGCAGTTAGCGTGAATCCCGGCGACTTGCGCAATTGTCGCGCCGCGAAGCGAATGTCCTGTATCCAACCCGTCATCAGTCCTTCTCCTCCCTTTGGCTTCGGCGCAAGATCACTCGTTTCTCAATGCCTGCATAGGCTCAATCGAAGCAGCGTGACGCGCAGGCATCCAGGCCGCGAGAATCGAAGCCCCCGCCAAGACAAAAGTCACTGCGGCAAAGGTCACTCCATCGTGCGCCTTGACTCCATAGATGTAGCTGCGAGCCAGTGAAACGGCGAACCATGCCATCGCAGTTCCAAGAACCAGTCCGACGCTCACCAGCAGTAAAGCCCGTTTCAGAACAAGACTTAGAATGCTGCTTTGCTGTGCGCCCAACGCGATGCGCAGCCCAAACTCCCGCGTGCGTTGCGCGACAGCAAAGGACAGCAATCCGTAAAGTCCCACGGAAGCGATCAACAGAGCGAGACCCGCGAAGCCTCCCAGAAGATACGCCGTTAAAGTCTGGCTGCCGAAGGAATCCTCAACTGCCTCCTGAACCGTTTTCACATTCGTTGTCGTCGCGTCTGGAGCAATTTCGTGGAGCGCCTTATCGAATTGGACGCGCAGCGAATCAGCTGGAACCGAGCCGCGAATCGCGACCTGGATGAACGCAGTTGCAATGCCGTAGAGCGGGGTGCCCGGCTGCGTCTGCGCCAGGCAGAAATACATTTCAGGCGTCGTGGCTTGCGTCACTTTGGTTTGCTTCACATCGCCAATCACTCCGACAATGTGCTCCTCGGCGAAGCGGCCTTTGCCCATCGAGATAGTGTGGCCAATGGGATCGAGTCCCTTCAGATAGCGATCTACAAATGCCTGGTTCACCACCACAACGACCGGTGAAGTGGCAGAGTCATCGTCGCGAAAGAATCGACCTCGCAACATTGGAATCCCCATCGCCTGGACCAAGCCGGCAGAGGCCAGGCGACCATCGGCATGAAGTGCCTGATCCGGTGGAAGTTCCTTATGATCGAGCGTCGCACTCAAAGTCACCTGAAACTCGGAACGCATCGGCAACACCGAACTGAGAGCAGCTACCCTCACGCCCGGAATCGCGCGCAGCTTCTCCAATAACGGAAGGTAGTGCGTCTGGACGATGTTCGGCTGACTAGCCAAGTCCTTTTCAGACGAACGAAACGATGGGTTCAGAATGATGCCGCCGGTGAGCACATTGCGTTGTGAAAACCCAAGCGGAACCTGGTGCAATGCGTAGACGGTTCTGAGGAACAACCCGGCACCAACAAGGAACACGAGCGTAAGCGCCATCTGCGCGACCACCAGCGCCTCGCGCGTGCGGCTATGACTCGCAGAAGCGGTGCTGTTCACGCTGTGCAGATTGCTCTGCACATCACGCCTCGTGGCCCGTAGCGCAGGGACGAGCCCCACCAGCAATGCGGTGACCAATGTGAGCACAATCAGTCCGGCAATGACTCTCCACTCCAGATGAACGGCGTTGGTCATAGGCAAGCTATGTTGAATCCGTCTCCAGAGCAACTTAAGCGTGAACTGCCCTAGAAGCAGCCCAAGAAGACTCCCCGTTCCGCTAAGCAACAGGCTCTCCACGATAGACTGCTGCAGCAACCTCGTGCGGCTCGCGCCCAATGCGGCGCGCACCGCCTGTTCACGGCTCCGAGCTACGGCGCGGGCCAGCATGAGACTGGTGACATTCAGGCAGGCCAACGCCCAGATGCCCACGACCACCGCATAGAGCAACCCAAGCGGTTTACGTGCATCTTCATTCAAGGAAGCCTGGTACTGCTTTACTTGAATCTGCGTGGGCAGGTTTCCGCCCGGCATCTGCTTGGCGATCAAAGCCTGCGCTCGATCGAGGTTGGCATTGAGTTGCATCGCGGTCATGCCATCGGGCAATCGCGCATACATGGAACCCCAGGTGGGCTGATCGCAGTTCATCGAGGTGCGCGCGCAAGTTTCGATTGACGCCGGCGACCAAACCTGCAATTCGTCGTCAAATGGAAACGAGAAGCCCTTTGGCATCACCCCCGCGATCGTATAAACTTCGCCTTTGATAGTAAGCGTCTTGCCAACAACACTGCGGTCGCCGTTGTAGAGCTTCCGCCACGCACCTTCACTCAACATGACCTCGTGCTCGCGACCCGGATCATTCTCTTCTGCCCGAAATCCGCTTCCAAGGATGGGCTGCACTCCAAGTACCGAAAAGAGGTCCGTGGTCACATCCGACTTCTCCAACTGAAAGCGCCCACCAGGCCCCGCCACGCTTGCAGTGGACTCATCCAGCAACATGCCGGTCTTTACGTTCGGTCCTGCGGCGTCGGAAAGTTGCTTCAAATTCGCGTAATGCATCAGCATCGTGAATCCGTTCGTGGAAGGCGCGTCAACAGCGACAATGCGTTCGGCATGCGCATATGGCAACGGACGCAGCAGTATGCCGTCAAGCAGTGTGAACACTGCAATGTTCGCGCCAATTCCCAGCGTAAGCACAGCAATTGCAGTCATGGCGAAGCCCGGCGACTTGCGCAACTGGCGCAAAGCATATTGAAAATCGCGAAAAAGACCAGTCATGGCACTCCCTTCCCAACGCGTGAATTGACCTGGAGACAGCAATGGTCCGACTCCCTGAGAATTCCATCCAGACCGTCAATTGCTAAACGCCTGGCTACTCGCTCCGCAAGGCATGCATTGGCTCGACAGAAGCAGCCCGAACCGCGGGAATCACCGCCGCGCACAGGCCGCAGACGACCAGCAACGAGGCAAGCAACGCGAGACTGCTGACTTCCCGTTCCGCATCGAAATAAATCACCATCCCGATTAGCTCGCGCGTCAGGACGGCGAGCCCCAACCCGGCAACCGCACCTATGCCAAGCATCCAGGCAACCCTGGTCATCACCATGCCCAGCACGCATGCCCGAGTTGCTCCCAAGGCCATCCGTACGCCAATGTCGCGCGTGCCCTGTTCCACTTCCTGAGTGATCAATCCGTACAACCCCACCATCGCCAGCACGAATGCAAGTCCCGCGAATATGCCAAACAGCCAGCTCTCCATTCGCTCCAATACCAGCGTTTCTGAGACGACCTCAGTCATGGTACGCGGCTTCCCAAAAGGAACAGAAGGATCGAGATCGTGGACAATCGCCCGCAGTTGCGCAACGATCCGCTTCGGATCGCCCTTGGTACGTACAAGGAGCGTCATATTGCTAAGGCTGTCGGCGCGATCCTTCACGTCGACCTCATCCACCAGCACATCCCGCTCTGCCAGGGGCGGCTCGTAGATGTCCTGCCGTACATTGCCCATCACGCCGACAATCCTTGTCCACTCTTCTTCCTTGGGGCTGTCGTCAATACGCTGCATGGAAGGATCCATCCCTGCCGGAATGAACTTACGTACGAAGGCATCATTAACAACGATCGTCGCTGCTTTGCTTTCCGGTCGGTCAAGACTCGCATTCAGCCTGCGCCCGCCATGAACCGGCACTCCCATTACATCGAAGTAACCCGCACTGACCATGCGTGTTTCCGCCAGCATCTCTTGGTCTTTCGGGTAAAGCGGCTGGCCAGCGATATGCGTATCGGAGTTCGAGCCCCATGCTTCAATCGGCAGTATGTTGATGAGGCCAACTGCTTCTACTCCCGGCAATTGGCGAACCCGATCTTCCAGAGGACGATAGAAGGAACCAAGCACATCGGCATCGTGGTATTTCACTCTGGAGATCTGCAATTGCTCGGAGAGAATCTTGTCCGGCGGAAAACCCAGTTCTGTGTGCCGATAGCGCGAAATCGACCGCAGCAGCAAGCCGGCCACCACCAGAAGAACCAGCGTGAGAGCCATCTGAATCACAACAAAGCTCGCGCGCAGGCGATGTTGGCCTTGGCTGGCGCTGGCGGCGCCGCTGGCCTTGAGCGCGCGATTGGGATCAATCCCCGACAGCCGCAAAGCCGGGTGCAGCGAAGCAGCCACGCTTATGATCGCCGATGTTGCCACTGCGGCTCCGAGTACTTTCCAGTCGAGATGAACATCCGCGCCGCGATCCAGCGCATGCACCAGGAACGTACGCATCAGGCTGAGGATCAACTCCGTTAGCGCGACACCAACCAATGCGCCCGCACATGCCAGCAGTAGCCCTTCCGTCAGTAGCTGTCGCAGCAGCCTCCACCGGCCCGCTCCGATGGCTACGCGCATGGCCATCTCTCGCTCTCGCTTGACGCCTCGCGCCAGCAACAATCCCGCCACATTCACGCATCCAATCGCCAACAACGCGACCACCGCGCCAAGCAGAGTCCACAAAGGTCCGGAGCTCTTACTGTTCACGCTCTGCGCCAGCAGCGTCAGATGCACGGATCGCCCTTCATCTGTCGCTGGATACGCTTTGCCAAGATTGAGAAAGACATGGGTAAGATCGGCCTGGGCTTGCTCGATCGTCACCCCGTCGCGCAAGCGGCCTACGGTTCGCAGCCAGTGCGCTCCGCGATTCGGCATCCACGGCTGATCGATGTGCAGCGGCGTGTAGATGGCCTCGCGAATGTTCAATGGAAAACGAAATCCTGCCGGCATCACCCCCACAACGACAAACGGCCGGCCATTAATCCGCGCCGTCCGGTTCACAATGCCGGGGTCGCCATGGAAGTACTTCTGCCAAACCTCATAGCTCAGCACAGCTATATCGTTCTTGCCCTGTTGCTCTTCACCGGGAAGAAAACCACGCCCCAGCAGAGGACGCACACCGAATACTTCGAAGAAGTTATCTGTCCCGCCTACGCTGGACAGCGATACAGAGTCTCCTGCAGGAGATTCGAGGGTAAGTTTGTCGTAATCCCAGTAAGCGGAAAGTGCTGCAAACGCCTTGGCTTGCGCGCGCTCATCCTGATACGAGGGCCATGACGCCGGTTGCTGATACCCACCGGCCCGGTTATTGCTTTGAATCGCAACAATCCGCTCCTGGTCCGCATAGGGCAATGGGCGTAGAATCACCGCATCAATCACGCAGAATACCGCCGTTGCCACGCCAACGCTCAAGGCAAGCGTGAGCACTACCGTCAAGGCGAACCCTGGAGCCTTTCGAAGTTGGCGAAGCGTATAGCGGCAATCCTGCATGATTTCAGGCATCATGGCATCTATCCTTTATCGTTTTTGAATTAGACTTCCGCCAGTAACTGGTTCAGCTCGCCCTCGGCCACCACTTTGCCGTCGAAGAGATGCACCTGGCGCTCGGCGTGTGCGGCAAAGCGCGGATCGTGGGTCACCATGCAGATCGTCGCGCCTTCCTCATGCAACTCCTGCAGGAGCTTCATGACCGCTTCACCGTTCTTCGAATCCAGGTTGCCGGTAGGCTCGTCAGCCAGCAGGATCGATGGCGAACCAGCCAGTGCGCGCGCCACGGCCACACGCTGCTGTTGGCCGCCCGAGAGTTGCGCCGGATAGTGCCGCATGCGATGCGCCATGTTCACGCGCTCCAGCGACTCCTGCACTTTCTTCTTGCGCTCCGCCGAAGGCATGCCCGTGCGATAGGTCAGCGGCAGCTCGACATTCTCAGCCACGGTAAGGTCGCCAATCAGATTGAAACTCTGAAAGATGAACCCGATCTCCTGGTTGCGAATGCGCGAGCGGTCGGCGAAGTTGAGGTTCGCGACCTCTTTGCCGTTCAACGTATAACGCCCGGCCGTCGGCGTATCCAGCAGTCCAATGATCGATAGCAGGGTTGACTTGCCGCAGCCGGAGGGGCCGCTCATCGCGACATATTCGCCGCGCGCGATCGTAAGGTGAACGCCGGACAGAGCGTGCGTTTCAATCTCGTCCGTGTAAAACACCTTGGTCATGTGTTCGATTTCGATTATGTTTGCGCTCATCGGAAGAATTCCTTTCCAAATTGGTTGCCTGGCTTAGTCCTGGATTACCGCTATTCCAGTCGAATCTTGTCTACCGCGTCTTCCCTGCTCATATCGCTCAGGATGACAGTGTCGCCTTCCTGCAATCCTTCGAGAATCTGAATACTGTTCACCGAAACTTTGCCCACCTTCACGTGGACACGCGTCGCCGTCTTGCCATCCGGACTCAGCTTGAACAACGTAATATCGCTGTTCTCGTTGCCGAACGCCGGCCGCCCGACATACAACACATCCGACAGGCGGTCGAGATCGATGGTGCCATCCACGCTCAGGTCGGGCCGCGCTCCTTGCGGCAGCGCCCCACTAAGCTCTACGTCAACGGTCACCGTTCCGTTCTGTACTGCGGGATCAATTCTGCTGACTTTTCCAGCAATGACGCCGTTATGGGTGTCTACCTCAGCCGGTTGGCCGATCTGAATGTCGCGCGCCTGCGTTTCGGCAATCTTCAGGCTGGCCTTCAGTTGATCGAGCTGGATCACTTCTGCGACCGAAGTTCCAACCGTCACATGCTGGCCAACCTGCAAAGGCACCGGAAGGGCAACTAACACGCCGTTGATGCCGGCGCGAACCTCCAGCGCGGCTTCTTGCTTTTGATACAAATCGAGCAGCGCCTTGGCCTGATCGATCTTTGTTTGCGAAGAAGCCAGTTGCACCACGATCGCCTTGGTGTTCACATCGAGCTGCTCCTGGCTGATCTGGTGTTGCGACGTCAACTGGTCAGCCTTGTTCTTGCTCGCGTTGTACTCGATTCCCGACTTCACGCCCAGATCGAAGAGCTGTTTATCGATCTGCGCCTGCAACTGATCCTGCGTGTAGTCGGAGTTGACAGCCGCTGCGGCCGCCTTCTTATCCATAAGCGTGCTCTGCAGCGTGGCCTGCATGTTCTTGT
>Ga0182012_10008727_pt1 | contig 10002 bp, 10 predicted proteins | sample 612S2SmetaG_FD_120486 | JGI IMG/M metagenome (GOLD analysis project Ga0182012, IMG submission 120486) | Permafrost microbial communities from Stordalen Mire, Sweden - 612S2S metaG | ecosystem: Environmental > Terrestrial > Soil > Wetlands > Permafrost | place: Sweden: Stordalen | collected... | reverse complement strand
ATAGAAAGCCTTTCTTCACGCCATCGTCGCCAATGCCGCGGCCGTCAAAGCTTCCTAAGTGATTCAGGCCGAATTTATCGATCAGCGTCTGAGGCAAGAGGATGCCACTGGCCCCGGTGTCTAACAGGAGTTTGACCTTGCGCTCGCCGTTAATAGACATTTCAAGCCCCATGCCACGAAGAACTTGAGGACTATAACGGAGCTCGACAAGATGCAGTGTCACTTCGCTCAGGCCACCTTCTACTTCGAATGGACGATGTCCGCTCACCGCCTCATCGACTTGTCTCTCGGTTTCGAGGTTGGTCTGAAAGTTCTTATAAAGCCACGGGTGAGCTTTCGCAAAGTCGTTCAAAAGTGAGGCGCGCTTATCGGCGGGAACATAGTTGAGCCAGCTTCGCGTGATCAAAGCGTCGTCTGGATCTAATTCGTGAGCGTGCAAGAAAAGAAGCCGGGAAGTCCGATAGAACGATGCCAGACGATATAGGCGAGCCAGGCCAAAAGTAGCGCGTGGTGTGGCGTCTTTGAGCTTGGTGGAGGCACGAAAGAGCCTTTCGGCGGTAGGCATGTCGCTCATGTAGAACGCAAACTCGCCACGGGCCGCAATGACCTCAGGCGATTGCGGGAAAGCTGCCTCGTCGTTATCGGCCTCGTCAGAGGCTTCATCCACCGCGCCCTCGTAAGTCAGTGCCGATAATAGAGCAGCATGGAGAAGTGGATTTGCGGGTTCGGCCGCGATAGCAGTCTTCAGAAGCGGGATAGCCACTCTGTAGTTCGCATCTTTGTAAGCTGCGAGGGCGCCAATGGAATCGGCGAATAGTGGAGAGGCACAAAAGACAACTAAGGTGAGCAAGTCCGAGAGCTTGCGTCTCATTCGGCCATTCTAACCAAATTCATTTGGCAAGCAGTTTTCGATAACGTGCTCCGAGCGGAAGTCTGGAAGTTTCAAACTGTCGGCAAAGGCCATTTCCACTGCCTTGCGCGGCATTAGCCCTATGAGTTCACTTTCGGCCACATCAATGCCCGCTTCCGCAGCCAGCCGACTCACTTCAGCAAATACGACATGAGGCGGCGTGACGTTAAAGTCAGTAAGGTTCATGGATACTTGCACTTGTCCGCGAGATTCCAGCGCCAAACCTAGAGCCTTAACACACGGTAAACCGCCGCTGCTGGTTCGAATGGCTTTGGCAATCTTCTTAGCAACCGCTAAGTCATTAGTCGCAAGATTGATGTTATACGCGATAAGAATAGGACGCGCCCCCACAATTACCGCACCAGCGGTTGGGTGCAGTGCCGGGCCGCCGATATCGGGCTGCTTTGTTGCGTCGGTTAGAACGCTTTCGCGCAGACCTTCGAACTCGCCTTGACGCACCTTTTCGAGTAGCTCGCGATCAGGCCGAAGGGCCGCGGCCTGGTAAAAGTAAATCGGGATGTGAAGCTCGTGCCAGATGCGCTCGCCGGCTGTGTGCGCCAATTTTACGCAGTCGGCGAGCGTCGTATTACCCAGCGGCACGAAAGGTAAAACATCAAGCGCACCGAGGCGCGGATGAACGCCATGGTGTTGATTGAGGTCGATGAGCTCCGCGGCCATTCCCGTGGCGCGCAGGGCCGCGTCGAGAACGGCCTTGGCAGGGCCTGCAAAGGTGATCACGCTCCGGTGATGGTCGCAATCGCTGCTGCGATGAAGAACGCGTACGCCCCGAACCGTCGCTATGGCAGACTCAAGCGCAGCAATTCGAGCTAGATTCCGCCCTTCAGAAAAGTTCGGAACGCATTCGACTAACATGCTCACACAGCACTCACTTTGGCACGTTTGCGATTGATCACGAAATTACCATCACGGATGGCCATAACCACTTGGTTGACACCTATGCGGCGCGGCAGCTCTCGATAGTCGGAGAGACTCAGGACAAGGAGATCGGCACGCTTGCCAGCCTCTAAGCTACCCACTTCTTCGCCAATGCCGAGGGCGTGGGCAGCATTTATTGTGGTTGCGGTTATGGCTTGTTCGACACTCAGGCGGAGGCGGAGCACGGCTAACGCCACCACCATTTGCATGCTGAAGATCGGCGCATCATTAGAATCATACCCGCTACCTAGGGCGATGGCGCCGCCAGCTGCCACTAATTTCTTAACAGAAGGATTTTCGCGTTCCTCCAATAGATCTTTGCATGGACTGAAAACCGCGATCGCTGGGGATTGCGCCAAGTAAAGACAGTCCTCAGCGCTCAGTTCAGCTGGGCAAGAAACCGAACGTGCGCGCGTTGCCTCGACCAATTTTCGTAGCAGATCCGGGGCGCCGCTGCGCCAGACCAAATTCAGTGGGATGCCTGCTCTCCCCAGCAATTCAAGAAAGCGCTCAGCGTTGGGCAAATCATCGCCGGCAACGAGTTCAATAAATTGTGCCAGCTTCCCACGGCGAAGTGTCGCAAGCCTAGCGATAAATGACGCCGCGTGGCCTTCATCGAAAGCGGAGGGAGCCAACCGCAAGCTGCGAACTGTTCCTACCGGATTGTCGCCAATTCTAGCTAAATGACGGAGTGCCGCAAGATCCGCGGCCTGTAAGGCAGAATCCGAGTAGACCTTAAATTGGGCGTTCAAGGTGCCATGCTGCAAACATGAGCGAATGAGAGTGAGACTCTCCTGAACAAAAACCTGAGTTTTCTTCCGTCTCCAACCAGCTTGGTCCGAAGAATTTTGATAAATACTTGCATATATAGCGGGATCTACAAAACCCGGCATAACGACAGCACCATGTACAGGAATGTCGATAGCGCCTTTGGCTTCCTTTAGATTCTCAAGCCGACGAGTTGGACCAACTGAAACAATCCTCCCATCTTGAATGAGGATCGAACCATCCTCAATTATTCCGAGATCATTTAGGGCCGCACCACGGCGTACACCACTGGGACCACGCAAAGTCAACAGTTGCTTGGCCCCGCGAAGCAGGAGTAGCTGTGCCAATAGCGATCTTTGACTTCTATCTTACATGGTGGGGATATTTTGTTTTAGTGAACTAGCTTTCAGATGGCGTTTGGGTTGTGGAGCATAAGCGAAATATTAGCGAAGTCGAAGTACCAACTTAGGAGCACGATAGCGATTGAAAGAAAGGCGACATATTTCCAGAAAGTTTCGCGCGGGGAACCAGGATGCCCTGGTCGGCCAGCAACGAACCCAACTAGAAATCCGCCAATGAGACCGCCGATGTGGCCAGACAAACTGATGCCGCCGCCAAGGCTCATTACGAGGCCAAAGACGATCCACTGCCCGTAATGCTGACGGACTGCCTGTGTCAATGGATCTGCGCGCGGCCCTAAACCCATAGCAAGCATAACGCCCATCAACCCGAACGCAGCGCACGATGCACCGAGGACCGGTGAAAATGGCGTGAAGAAACAGGCGCATAGAAAACCGGTAAACGTGGAAAAGACATAGGCAATGATCATCCGGCTCGTGCCGTAGAACTGCTCAACTTCGGTTACCAGAATGAAGAGCGACCAGGAATTCATTGCCAGGTGCAACCAGCCGCCGTGGAGAAATCCGGCAGAGATGAGGCGCCACCACTGGTGAGGCCCATGGAGGACATAGGGCGCAAATGAGACACCCAGATCTTCGATACGGGATCTAAGCAGGAGCTGCACAACAAAGAATGCCAGGTTAATTGCCAGGACAATAATGGCCGATAAATTCGCGCTTGGCAGAAAAGAAGCAGCAAACGCTTGCGGGCGCAGATCAACCGCGCGCGGGCCTAGTTGAGCGTCACAGTAGGGACAGACGCGGTCTTTAATCGTAATAAAAGCCCGGCAGTTGGGGCACATTCGCCTCGTTTCCACGGCTTAATTGTAGCGGTAAGGTTCATAGAGTTTGTCAGAAAGGTAATTTTTCAACACTCAAGCTTGCTAAAATCGGATTCGCATGAGTAAGACTGAGCAGGAGCATCGGGAAGATCTCGTGCGCGTTTGCCACTTGGTATATGAGAAGGGCTGGGTGGCGGCCAATGATGGGAATGTGAGCATCAGGCTGACCGATGAACTGATTCTTTGTACGCCGACTGCGGTGAGCAAAGGAATGGTGAAAGCGGAAGACCTGATCGTTTGTGATATGCACGGCTCGAAATTGCGCGGAGAACGGGCATGCACAAGTGAAATTGCCATGCACACCACTATCTATTCGCTGCGGCCGGACGTGCGCGCGGTGGTGCACGCTCATCCTCCTGTGGCGACCGGTTTTGCAACTGCTGGCCGGGCGCTGGATAAAGCACTGCTGCCGGAAGTGATCATCCAATTGGGCGCGGTTCCCCTGGCGTCTTATGGATTGCCTGGAACTTCCGCCTTGAGCGAAGGCATGATGCCCTTTATTCCGAACTACGACGCGTTGCTGCTTGAGAACCACGGCTGTACATCTTACGGAGCCGATGTATGGCAGGCTTACTTCCGCATGGAGACCGTAGAGCATTTTGCCCGTATCACCTTTGTGGCTGAGATGTTGGGCGGGGCCAAACCGTTGCCGCGCGAAGAAGTTGAAAAGCTGTTTGCGGCTCGGGCCCGCTACAACGTAAAATCGAACGCGCACATGGAAGCCGGCATGCCGTTGGTAGCTGAAGATTGTGAAACTCGCAGCCGGCGATAACTTCTAAAAGCTTTCCTTGGCGGCACTTTGCAGTTCTTGCTGCGCCGATAACGAATGTACCCGGGGAATGTGATTTCTTAAAATACTAAGACCAACGAACGCTAGGCACATGGCAGCAGCCAAGTAACCGAAAAATTGGGCGTGCCCTAGTTGAATGACAAACGATCCGGTAGAGGCGCTGACAATGCCGCCCAAGCGGCCAATAGCAGCTGCGGCCGCCACGCCACTGGCTCGAACCCGCGTTGGATACAGATATGCGCCAAGAGCAAACAGACTTGTTTGCAAAGCGTTGGCGCAGAAACCCTGAGCGCTCAAAGCCGTTAGTACCGCAAGCGCGTTAGACTCGGGCGAAACTCTCATCGCAAGAAGGAAGAGCGCGCTCAGAATTCCGAGCGATGCCGCGCTCAGTGTCAAGATGCGCGAACCGAAGCGATTCACTAATGCCGCAAAGCAGAGAACACCTGCGACGCCGCCATAGTTATAAGCAGCTAAACCTTGGCTAGCCATGGCCAGACTGAAGCCCGCACCAGTCAGCAAAGAAGGTAGCCAACTGAAGCAAAGGTAAATACCGGCAGAGCTAGAGAAGAATGTGAGCCATAGAGCGAGGGTGCTGCGCGTTTGGCCGCCTCCGAAAAAATCTTTTAGAACGGCTCCCTGCCCTGGCATTTCGGTGGCGGATTCAATAAATTTTGCGCCGGTAGGAACGGCATGATCGAGGCGGCGCATAAGACTAATCAGTTCGGGAGCGCGCGCCGGGTGACGAGATAGGAAGCGTGGTGATTCTGGCATCAGCACGAACATCCCGAGAGAAAGGACAATGGGCGCAATGCCGCCAATCAGGAAGAGTGCTCGCCAGCCTGCAGTTGGGAGCACCCAAGCCGCCACAGAGCCCGCCAGCGCACCACCCAGCGGAACGCAAACGATGGTGACCATCACGGCAACCGCACGCATTTTGACGGGTGTGAATTCGGCGCTGATGGTAGCCGCATTCGGCAAAGCGCCGCCGATACCAGATGCCGCGATAAAGCGCAAGATCTCGATCGTCATGAGGTTAGGCGCAAAAGCGCTCAGCACAATCGTTACACCGAACAATAGGACGCTTAAAGACAGGGCGGCGCGGCGGCCGATTCGATCGCCGACTAATCCCGCACAAGTCGAACCCAGGGTCATTCCCGCTAGGCCAATTACGAGGAGTGGGGCAAAAGCGACACGCGGCAGATGCCAGTCGCGCGCGATGGCAGGAATGGCAAAGCCAACGACGGAAATATCGAAACCGTCAAAAATGATCGCGAGGGCGCAAAGAATAATGATGAGTTTCGCGAGTCTTGGCCATGGGCCGTGGTCAAGAAGCTCGCCGATATTGATAGGCACTAACGAGTGAGACTATCACGGGCTTAGTCCGCGCGGGCATATAATAGCGGCTCGGAACAAGGAGCCACCAATGGCGCAATTGCAAAGCAGCAGACGCACGTTTACTAAGACAGCCTTAGGATCTACCCTTTTGGCGAGAAGTGTTTTTGAGAAGCGCGCCTTGGAGCCGCTAACGCCAGGAGCGAAGATTACCTTGCAAATGCCGACCGATTTCAACGATGAGGACTTACAGTTTGCCAAGCAAATCGGAGTGACCTATGTGACGGTGGGCACCACAGGCGGTACTTACGAAACGTTCGCAAATATTAAACAGCGCGTTGAATCGGCAGGACTCAAAGTCTCAAATATTGGCAACACGAACGTGCACAACATGCCTGAGGTGACGTTAAATTTGCCCGGTCGCGATGAAAAGATTGCAGAATATAAGCAATATCTGCGCAACTTGAGCAAGGCTGGAATTTTCTACACGACCTATGCGCACATGGGCAATGGGATTTGGAGCTCCAGAGGTGAAACCACGCGCGGAGATGCACCGGCTAGAGCTTTTCACGCGTCAACCGCCGAGGGACATTGGACCAACCTTACCTTCAAGCAACCTCTCAGCCATGGCCAGCGCTTTAGCAAAGAAGAAATTTGGGAGAACTACACATATTTCATCCGGCAGATTGTGCCGGTAGCGGAAGAGACAGGTGTGCGAATTGGCATTCATCCGGATGATCCGCCCATGCCGGAATTGGGCGGCGTGCCGCGCTGCATTTTTGGAAACTTTGACGGTTACAGTCGCGCCTTGGAGATCGCCAACAGCCCAAACATTGGTGTGTGCCTTTGCTGTGGCACTTGGATGGAAGGCGGCGATTTGATGGGCAAGAACGTTTTCGAAGCGGCTCGTGCGTTTGCCGCCATGGGTAAGCTATGGAAAATACACTTCCGCAATGTGACGTCGCCGGTGCCTGATTTCGTAGAGACCTATGTTGACGACGGCTATACCGACATGAAGAAGTTGATGCGCACTCTGGTAGAGATCGACTTTCGCGGCATACTGATTGCCGACCACGTACCCCAAATGGTAGGCGACCGGCGGACAGGGTGGGCATTTAGTCTAGGCTACATAAGTGCGTTGTACGATATGGCGCGAGCGACTTAGCAAGGACGATAACCGTTCACGGTTTACGCAAATAAGCTATCGTGCCCGCGATAACCAGAAGGACGGCCGCTGCCACGGGCGAACCACCCAGAATCGTGAGGTGAGAGACAATGGCGCCAATCATCACGACCGCGAGCAGCAAGGCTGCGTAGAAACTGAACCGCGGGATGAAAAGCCCTATTGCCCCAAGGGCCTCCAAAGTACCGGTCAGGTAGCGAAACCATTGGCCATAGCCGATCTTCGCGAAGATCTCAACTGCCTGCGGGGCGCTCGATAGCTTGAGGGACGCCGAACCTAAAAAAGCAACAGCAGCCAAAATCTGCAAAACCCAAAGCGCAATAGTGCGGGCCTTTCCCGGTACGGCGGCGTTCTGAACTGCGGTGTCAGCCATCTTGATGATCTCCTCGGAATAGTTGTTCGGTCAGTCGCCAATTTTATATTAAGAGACACTTTATCGCAAATTTGTGTTACGATTTGGTTACATGAGGGAGGAACCTATTAATATTGCCGATAAGCCAGTAGTGAAGTCAATCTTCTCTACTCTATTTGTTCGCTACGGCTCCGGTTCGGGAGTATTCCTGCCCATTACCCAGGCAAAAGCGTGGAATGTAATTGCTTGGAGTCTGATTGTAGTAGGTACCTTAGCCTGGGGTGTTGCGCTTTTTGTTTGGAATTTCTGATCTGTACCCGGCTGCCTAGGACGCAGAGATTTGCGGTCGCGGGCGAGCGATACCGAGCTTGCGAACCGCACGGAATATCGCTAACGGTCCGGCTGCAATAAACATCGCAATCATAATCGGAATTCGGCGCAAGTCACTTCCCATGGAAGCGGCATCTGAACCACCAGTCACAAGCACCCCTCGTCGCATGGCGTAAAGGTTGAAGAGAGTTGAGGTCGCAGTGAAACAAACCGATGCAAAGATGCTCGTTCCTAGCTTCGGTGTGCCTCTCAAGAAATGGACAACCGCCTCTATAGAATGCGAAACCAAGGGCAGCAGAACCATAACCGTTAGACCGGCGGCCCACGGCGGTTCAGCCTGCCGGTAAGCTTGCGTGAGAGCGCCATAAACTCCCGCTGTTGGACCTCGGTAGAGCAGTTCAACTAAGGCAGCAGCCAGTGCCGCCCTCCAGCCAGCTGTGAGGTTTGTGAAGAAGAAAATCAACGCGCGAATCACTGGGCTGAACGCTGCCGATTTCCAATTCCAGCGGCGGATCAAATACTCGAACGGATGCTTAACGACATCGAGTGTTACGCCTGCCACGCTCACGCGGGCGGCGCTCACTTACCCAGCTCCAGCTTCGATGTGAGCGAAGGCACAGGCTCGCCATCAAATACCAGCCGCAAGTAAGACTTAGGTTTGAACTCAAAACGCAGCGGCAGGAAGTTTTCTGATCCACGTTCAAACCACAAGCGGAAATTGCTAACCTCATTCGTCTTTTCGTTGCGCAAGGATCCGTTCAGGAGCGTTACGCTTTCTGGGGCCAATGTCAGGCCTACTTTACGAAGTTCTGCACCCGTTTTGGAATCCGCCCGCTTATCTGCATTGAACTGAAATGTCTTGCCGTTGAAGACAATGCGGCTTCGGTAGTGGTCCCCATCGCTGAGGATCGCCTGCCGCACAGAGTTCAAGAAAGTACCGGTCGCCTGGCCATTGAGCGGCTCAGTTTTGTCAGACTGCCCGCCCGCGGGAGTGGCAAATTCGGCTTGGACCTGCTGCAGCAGTTGATCCGCATTGGATCCGCGGTAGGACGATGGGAGTAACATGTGCCGCACGGAATAGCGCGTTTTTTCCTGGTCGATCACCGCTCGCGCGGCAACAAAAGCCACGCGGTCACCGGTTTTTGCATCCAAGGCGGCCTTAGCATCGCTGAACGACTCTTCGCCACTCGCTGTCATCAATCCGAAATAGTCGGCGTTGACTGTAGCCCGGTTCGACTGCTCCACATTTTCCTGAATAAAGCCAAAACGATTTAGACCATGAGCGCGCTCCGGTGTTGAACCACTCAGGAAGCGCAAGCTGAACGTCTGCTGGGGCCCATGTGAATGTTCATCTGTTCCGGCAAAACCGAACCCAACGCCTGACCGGCTGAAAATGGTCATGGAGAGGAACATGATGTAGGCATTCGCCTTGTAACGGCGCTGAAAACTGTGCTGAACGGGTGCGGGGCTTGACGCATTCACCGCATCGCTTGTCGAAGGTCCTTCGAGCGGAACCGCCCCAGCAGACGCCAGGCAGCAGGCCAACAAAGAGAACACCAGGGTTCGCCGAGCTACCGACACGGCATGTTGGTAGCGAGATTCAAGGTTTGGCATGTAGTAATAGTTTCAGCTAACGGTGACTGTCTCATTGAAACACGATGAATCTTTTATAAAACAGAAACGGGCAATAGTGTTTTATAGGGTCAACCGGCCGACGCGGCTTTGGCGGCGGGCATCGAATCGTTATGGAATTCGAGCGTTGAGGTGACTCCATGATTCGATTGCACTTTGAGCGAACCGCCGAGTTGCAGCGCCAGTAAATTCACAATTCGCAGACCGAGAGATTGCGTATTCTGCCAATCGAACCCATCGGGGAAGCCAACGCCAACGTCGGACACGGCCAGACGGACATTTCCAGTCGGGGTTTCGCCTACCTCAACGACTAGTTCACCCTCGCGGCCCTCTGGATATGCGTATTTTAGGGCGTTTGTCACCAATTCGTTCAAGATCAAGCCGCAAGGCACGGCCTGCGACATATTCAAAAGGACCGGTGAAGCTTCGATGCGGGTGAGGACGTTTCCACTTCGGCTGGCGAAAGAGGCGAACAAGTCATTGACCAGCGTGCGAGCGTAATTGGCGAATTCAATCTTTCCTGTCTCTT
>Ga0182012_10008726_pt1 | contig 10003 bp, 10 predicted proteins | sample 612S2SmetaG_FD_120486 | JGI IMG/M metagenome (GOLD analysis project Ga0182012, IMG submission 120486) | Permafrost microbial communities from Stordalen Mire, Sweden - 612S2S metaG | ecosystem: Environmental > Terrestrial > Soil > Wetlands > Permafrost | place: Sweden: Stordalen | collected... | reverse complement strand
TTCACCGACCTCGACCAGATGCTGGGCGACCCGTCACTCGACGCCATCGAGATCCTCACGCCGACCCACCTCCACCATGACCATGTCCTGGCGGCGCTGGCGGCCGGGAAGCACGTGTCGGTGCAGAAGCCGGCGGCCAACACCATCGAAGACGCCCTCGCCATGGGCGCCGCCGCGGCACGGGCCGGCCGGACGCTCCGCATCAGCGAGTGCTTCATCCATTACCCGCCTCTCGAACTGGCCAAGAAACTGGTGCAGGACGGAGCCATCGGCCAGCCGACGGGGTTGCGCATCCGCACACTGGTCGGGCAGACGAACTCGGCCTTCCAGGCCAACCTGCGCCCGGAGGGTTACGGCTGGCGGCTCGACACGCGCAGCCCTGGGGGCCATCTCTTCGACGACATGGTGCACAAGTACGCCATGGCTCTGTGGTTGCTCGACCTCGACATCACGTCCGTCCAGGCCGTCGTCCGGCGGCGCGATCTCTTCATGGAGCCGTGCGCGGTGATTTTCGAGTACGAGGATCCGATGGTGCTCGGGACCATGGAGGTCCAGTACGCCCCGAAGCTCTTCATGCGTTCGAGTTACTACGGGGCGGACGAGTTCTTCGAGATCACCGGGGACGAAGGGCAGATCTGGGTCACCCGGGCCACGGGCGAGATGCTCGACCTGCCCCCGGTGATGCTGTTCACCGGCAACGAGCATGAGCGCACGACCACCGAGTTCCGCGACGTCGACGCCGACTGGGGTGCCGGGTTCGTGCGCTCCTCCCAGCACTTCGTGGACTCGCTGGTCAACGGCACCCCGGCGGACATGTCACCAGAATCCGCCGCCAAGGTCCTCCAACTCTGCTTCGCGGTCTACTTGGCTTCAGAGATCGGCGGCCCCGTCGACCCGCGCACCATCACGGGGTCCGTTACGCCCACCGGGTGGGCCGACTGGTAGGTCAGCGTCAACCGAAGAGTCAGCCGTGATCGAAGAATTCGATGAGGTGGCGCGCCACGTCGTCCGCGTGCGTCACGATACCGATGTGCCCGGCGCCGGCGATCTCGCGGTACTCGCAACCGGGAATGGCCGAGGCCGCCTGACGGGCTTTCTCCGGAGGCGAGTCCACGTCGTGCTCGAAAGCGAGGACGAGGCAGGGCACGGAGATCTCCGGCCATCGTGTTGTGCGGGCGGGATCGCTGGACCAGGCCAGCGCCGCTTCGTACTGGCCCAGGCGTCCCGGGTTCGGCCACACCGGGAGGTCGGCGGTGAAGCTGAGCCAGGTGCTGACCACCTCGTCGTTCTGGATGTCGGCGATCGGGAGGTAGCGCAGAGTCTGCGTGGCATAGAACAAGGGGGGCAGGTCGACATCGCTGCGGGCCAGGTCCCTCTCCACCGTGGTGATGGCGAGCTCCCATGCCGTGGGCTTGTTGGCGCTGCCCATCAACGCGGCGGAGCGGACGCGTCCGGGGTGCTCGAGGACCAGTGTCTCGGCGATCCAACCCCCGAGCGAGTGTCCGGCCACCCGCACGGGGTCGTGCCAACCCAGGTGGTCGAGAAGGGACAGGGCGTCGTTCGTCATCTCCTCCACGCTGTAGGGAGGCGCGGGTGACGAGGACGGGGCCACGCCGCGATTGTCGAAGGTCGCCACCTCATAGCCGGCCCTCACCAGCGCCGGCACCAAGCTGAGGTGCCAGGCGGCGGCCGGCTGGCCACACCCGGCGATGAGGAGCAGGGGGTCACCCTGGCCCCTCAGCTCGTAGTCCAGGGTCACGTCACCCACCCGTACCTCAGGCATGGAGCACCTCCTCGAGGAGGGCCGGCGCCACGTTGCGCCCGGTCAGCAGGACGACGGTGGCGCGCTCGCCGTCGTCGGGGGCAACCAGGCCGGCCCGCACCGCGGCCACACCGACCGCCCCCGCGCCTTCGAGAACCAGGCCCATCGTGTGGGCGGCGTACGCCATGGCGGACCGTATGTCGGCTTCGCTCACGGTGAGGACCTCGACCTTGTGGTCCAGCGCGATGTCGAGCGTGATCGCCCCCGCCTCCAGGTTCCCGGCCAGTCCGTCGGCCAGGGTCGGCTCGACGGTGATGGGGACGATGGTGCCGGCGGAGATCGCCGCGCTCATGGAGGGCGACGCCTCCGATTCGACCCCGACCACCCGGACGTCCGTCCCGGCGAGGGCGAGGCTCACACCGGCCACGAGCCCGCCGCCCCCCACCGGCACCACCACGCTGCCCAGGTTCGGCACCTGCTCGAGCAGCTCCCGGGCCAGCGTGCCCTGTCCAGCGATGACGTCGGGATCGTTGTAGGGCGAGACGAAACGGCCACCGTCGGCGGCCGCCAGGGCGAGCGCGTGCGCCTCGGCCTCGCTGTACCCCTCGCCGTGGAGAACCAGCGAGACCGCGAACTGCTGGAGTGCCGACACCTTGGCGGCCGACGCCCGGCGGGGCACGATCACCGTCACCGTGGCCCCGAGCACGGCGGCGGCGTAGGCCAGGCCGAGCCCGTGGTTCCCGGCCGACGCCGTCACCACGGCGCGACCGGGAGTGGATTCCAACGTCGCCGCCACAGCCGCCAGCCCGCCGCGCACCTTGAAAGAGCCGGTCGGCTGGAACGTCTCGACCTTGAGCGAGATGTGCCGGCCGAGCTGGGGAGCCGGCACCACGGGGGTCACGGCGAGGTGGCGGCGCACGACTTCCCAGGCGTGGTCGTGGTGGGACTTCTCGGGGTGGGCCACCGTCCGCATCGGCTCCAGTCTGTCCGGCCTCCACCTGGCATGCTGGGCGTGATGACCGTCACCTCCGCCACGATCTTCGGGCAGGCACCGGTACTGGTCCATGCCGATGTGGAAGAGATGGCGCGCGCGGCAGCCGATCAGGCCGCCGCGGTCCTGCGCCACGCCGTGCGGGCCCGCGGGGTGGCCCATGCCATGTTCGCCACGGGGAACTCGCAACTCGCCTTCGTCGAGGCGCTCGTGACGTGTACCCCCGACGTACCCTGGCACGACGCGGTCGTCTTCCACATGGACGAGTACGTGGGGATCGGGGCCGACCACCCGGCCGGTTTCCAACGCTGGATCCGCGAGCGCATCGTCGCACCCGCGACACCCCGCGCCGCCCATTACGTGGAGGGCCTGGGCGACCCGGCGGCGGCGGCCGCCCGCTACGCCGAGCTGCTGGCCCATCACCCGCTCGACCTGTGTTGCCTCGGAATCGGCGAGAACGGGCACCTGGCCTTCAACGACCCCGGCGTCGCCGACTTCGACGACCCCCTCGACGTCAAGGTGGTCGAGCTGGAGGAGGCGTGCCGGCGGCAACAGGTGAACGAAGGCCACTTCCCCGACGTGGCGTCGGTCCCGTCGCACGCCATCACCGTCACCATCCCGGCGCTCCTGCGCGCCGCACACGTCATGGCCGTCGTGCCCGAGGCGCGCAAGGCCGAACCAGTCCACGCGGCACTGACCGGGCCCGTCTCGACTCGATGTCCGGCGTCCGTGCTGCGGACGATGCCCCACGTCACCATCCACCTCGAACAGGAGTCGGCCCGGCTCCTGGAGCACTGAGGCGTCGACTGCGTCCGTGGCCATCGCCATCGCCCACCGCGGTGATCCCGTGGCCCAGCGAGAGAACACCCTGCCCGCGTTCACATCCGCCGTGCGAGAAGGTGCGGACATGGTCGAGCTCGATCTACGGCGCACCCGCGACGGGGAGATCGTCGTGCTGCACGATGCGACGCTCTCCCGCCTGTGGGGCGACGAGCGCAACGTGGCCGATCTCGAGCTGGCCGCGGTGCGCGCGGCCGGGTGCGGAGCGATGCGCATCCCGACCTTTCGCGAAGTGCTGCAGCACATCGCCGTCCCCCTGATGGTGGACCTGAACGCCGACACCGTGGAGGGTGCACTCCACGAGGTCCGCCGGGCCGACGCCACGGCGCGTGCGCTCTTCGTGACCGGGAACGTCGCTGCGCTGCGCCATCTGCGGGACCTCGCACCGGAGGCCAGGATCGGCCTCACCTGGGTGGAGCCGGAGCCGCCTCCGTCGACCCTCTTGCTGGAGCTCGGGGCCGAGTACTGGAACCCCATGTTCACGCTGGTCACCCCGGAGCGCGTCGCCGACGTGCATCGCTTGGGGCTCAAGGTCTCCACCTGGACCGTCGACAAGCCCCGCCACATGGCGCGTGTCATTGCGGCCGGCGTGGACGCCATCGTCAGCAATCGGATCCGCGTGCTGCGGCGGCGCCTGGCCTGACCGCGGCCGCGGCCGGGGCCGGGGCCGGGGCCGGGGCGACCGGGCTACTCGACCTCCGCCTTGACCCGCTCCAGCGTGGTGCGCATGTCGTTGCGGTTGGTGCGACCCCGAGCCCAGCCCATAACGGCCCAGTAGAAGCGGAGGAGTGCGGTGGGCGTGAGGTCGAAATACTCCGTGACATCGGTGCCGTCGCCACTGGGTTCGAGGCGATAGCCCCAAATGCTCAGAGGCTTGTCACTCGGCCCGACACCGAAAGCAAACTCGCGGCCGGGCACGCACTCGCGCACCGTGCAGGTGGTCCAGTAGATGGGCCCGATGCCGTTTCGCTTGACATGTCCCCGGAATTTCGCACCGACCGCGGGTCCGGTGGCGCCGTCGAGCCACTCGGCCTCGAAGGTCTCCGGGCTGTACCGCCCGATTTTGGTGACGTCGCTCAGCAGCTCCCAGATGCGCTCGGGTGGTGCGGCCATGTGAACAGTTGCCTCTTCATGCATGGCGCAACCCTACGGCTGAATCCGCCCATCCGCTGGGCTCACCCGGCTGGGCTGACTCGCTGGGCTCACTCAGGGATCTGCGTGGAGAGGCAGAACGGGTGGCCGGCAGGATCGGTCAGGACGATGTAGCGGTCGGGCGCAGGTTGGTCGGCGGCCCGGACCGCGCCCAGCCGCAGGGCCTCGGTCTCGGCCCGGCCGAGGTCGTCCACGGCGAGGTCAAGATGCATCTGTTTGGGGCGGGTGCCGTCCGGCCACGTCGGCGCCTGATGATCGGGGACGCGCACCGCTGCAATCCATACGCGATCGGTCTTCACCGCGACGAACTCCTCACTGGAGAAGGCGACGTCGCCTCCCAAAAGCTCAGCCCAGAACGCCCCTAGCGCAACGGGGTCCGAACAGTCCAGCGCGACAGAACCCACCCGAATGTTCGCCATGGAGCCGAGGGTAGCGTCCGCGTTACGGCGACGCGGTCGGGGTCGTCGGGGAGAGCCAACGGTTGAGGAAGGGGATGGCCGCCACCCCGTGCCACTGGTGGCCGCCGTCGAAGACGTCGTGCTCCAGCCTGTTCCCCGCCTGGTCGTGCTCGTAGACGAGGCGGGTGCGTCGCACCGATTCGAGGGCGGCCGGCAGCGGGAAGAGCGGGTCTTCTGTTCCCGTCTCGATGAGCAGGGGGCGGGGAGCGACCAGGGCACCCAGGTCCTCATGCTCCAGGCGGCCCAGCATGCCCCAGGCCACCTGGGAGCCGCACATGTTCCAGGGCATCTTGTGGCTCTCGGCCCACGAGGAGAAGTAACCGCTGACAACCGCCACCGCCACGCGGTTGTCGCTCGCTGCGGTGAACAGCGTGACCGTCCCACCGTAGGAAAGCCCGACCATACCGATCCGCGCCGCGTCGACCAAAGGGTGCCCGCTCAGGAAATCGAGGCAGCGGGAGAGGTCCCAGACGTTCTGCCCCAGGGGGTTCCACCCCGCCATGACGGCGTGGACGAGGTTGGTGTCACAGGCGTAGTGGTCCTCGGGGTTCCAGTCCTGCCGTTCGCCGAAGCAGCGCAGGTCGGGGGCCAGTACGACGTATCCCTCCCGGACGAGCTGGAGCGCGTAGTCGCTGTTCGGCGCGTCGGTGTGCTCGAGCCCGACCGCCTGGGACTTGCCCGGCCCGTGCCCGTGGCAGGCCAGCACCGCCGGTCCCGGTGCGACCAGCCCGTCGGGGACCAACAGGTACGAGGGCACCGACATGGTGTCCTCCGTGTCGAAGACGATCTTGTCCCGCCGATAGCCGTCACACTCGACGGACTCGAGCGTCTCGACGTTGAGCGGGACCGGTGCGGGCATGGGGCCCAGCAGCTCACGCAGGCGCGCCCGCCGACCGTCGAGCCACCGGGGCAGCGCAGCCAGATCTCCTTCGGGGAGTGGATCCTCGTGCGTCGTAGCGTTCAACCGCGTCATCCACTGATACCACGGCGAGTAGTTGCGTTGCCGAACAGGCAACACGAGACCCTGGCCCTCACCACTCATGCGCGGTCCTTTCGTCGGCGGGCACGCCGTCACGGGCCAATGTAGGGCTCGCCGGGCGGCCCGGATTGAGGGGGCCCGGGATCTCGGGCACAATTCCCCCGTGACCCTCGCCACCAGCCTCAGCGTGCACCCCCTCTCGCCCACCATCGGGGCGGAGATCGGTGGCATCGACCTGTCGGTGCCGTTGGCGCCCGAGGTGGTGGCTGCCGTCCGCCGGGCCCTGAACACCCACCACGTGATCTTCTTCCGTGACCAGTCCCTCACGCCCGAACAGCAAGCCGACTTCGGCCGCCAGTTCGGGGAGGTGACCGAGGCCCACCCGGTGCTCCCCTCCATCACAGAGAGCCCCGAGGTACTGGCCATCGACGGCAAGGTGGACCGGGCCAGCTGGTGGCACACCGACGTGACCTTTCTCGAGACGCCCGCCATGGGCTCCATTCTCTACATGCTCGAGGCGCCCGAGGTCGGGGGCGACACCATGTGGGCCAGCATGCAGGACGCCTACGACGGGCTGGCCCCCGTGGTGCGCACCATGTGCGACGGCCTCATCGCCATCCACCACGATCCGTGGTTCGCGGCCGACGTCGACGCCCGCGGCGGCTACGAGTGGAACGGGACGTGGCGGGAGAAACTGCTGCCGGCGCTGCACCCGGTCGTGCGCACGCATCCCGAGACCGGCCGCAACGGCCTGTTCGTCAACGGGCAATTCACCCAGTCGCTCCTCGGGCTCTCGAAGAACGAGAGCAACTCCATTCTCGAGATGCTCTACCGGCACTGCGTGCAGCCCGAATTCACCTGCCGGTTCCGCTGGCAGGCCGGTTCCGTCGCCTTCTGGGACAACCGGGCGACCCAGCATTACGCGCTGGACGACTACGGGGACGCACCCCGGTACGCGCACCGGGTCACGTTACGCGGTGACCGGCCGTACGGCCCTGCGGTTCCTGCCCACCCGGCCGACTGAAGGGACCGGGGATGTCGGCCGGCTTGCCGGCGGTGCTGGGTCTCGCCGCGGCCGCGTTCGTGGGAACCAACGTCGACAATGCCGTGGTGACCGTGGCCATGGTCGCCGCGGCCCCGGCCGAGAGGTCCAAGCGGATCGCCCTCGGGCAGGTGATCGGGTTCGTCGTGCTCGTCGTCGCCGCCATCGGGATGGCCGTGCTCCTCTTCGAGATCCCGACCCGGATCATCGGGCTGCTCGGCCTCGTCCCCCTCTCCCTCGGCGTGCGCGGCCTGCTCGGGCTCCGTCACCCCGAGGGACGCTCCCGGGTGGCCCGCCGGGCCATCGGCAGCGGGGTCTTCGCCGCCGCCGTGATCACCATCGGCGCCGGCGGGGACAACCTCGCGGCGTACATCCCCCTCTTCCGGGTGGCCCGTGTCGCCGGGACCGCCGAATCGCTGCTCGTCTTCGCTCTGGGCGAGGTCCTCGTCACGCTCTTCGTCCTGCGAGCCGGACGGCATCCCCGGGTGCGCGACGCCGTGACCGCGATCGGTGTCTTCGCGGCGCCCCTCCTCTACTGCGCCATAGGCGTCCTCGTGCTCGTGGAAGCGGGCACGCTCGGCTAACCCGAGGGCAGCGGCTTCGACTTCTGCACGACGACCCAGCACGTGCCCTGCGGCTTGTGGTTCGTTTTCAGGATGCACTGTGAGGACGGGGGCACGTTGTTGTGGATCTTCACCACGGTGTAGGTGGTCGGGCCGTACCTCTTGTCCGGTCCGAAGCTCCAGACGGGCGAGAGGCCACCCGGAAAGTCGGTGATCTTCGACAGGGCAGTGACGAACGTGCGTCGATTCAGCTGGGGGCCAGCGGCGGTGGCAGCCTGCGCGAACAGGCGGATGGAGGTGCACCAGGCCTGGATGGGTCCCTGCTCCTCGATGAAATAGCTCGTCGTCCCCGTGATGGGCTGCGGGTGCGCGGCGTGCCAGGTGTTGTAGCACGAGCGCACGCCGGGGTCGTAGCCCCCCTGGCTCTCGGGCCGGTTGTCATCGAAACCGCCGAGCGTCTCGGTGGTCACCCCCTCCTGACCGTTGAGCGCCTGTTCGTACGGTTGGGGTATGAGACCGAGCGCCACCTCGATGCTCGACTGGTAGTCGCTCAGGAGGAGTTGGGGGAAGTACTTCTGGGCGTTCTCGGCGCCCACGTAGGGGAACAAGGCGTTCTCGGGGAGGAGCGGGATCACCGATTGCACGCCGGCCGCCTTGAGGCGCTCCACCGCCAGCTGGGCGTCGGAGTCGGTGCTGGCCGTCTCGTTGAGATCGGCCGCGATGGTGTACACCTGCGGGGTGATGCCCACCTCCTTGAGGTCCGGGAGGAGGTACGAGTGCAGCGCGAGCTGGTCGGCCGCCTGGTCGGACACCACCACGCCGACCTTCTTGCCCTGGCCCAGCCGCCCCGAGCTCACACCCCACTGGACCGTTGCCTTGAGGATCGGCACGTCGTCGGCCCCCGTCCACCACAGGTAAGGCGAGCCCAGATCGGTCCAGTTGGTGACGGTCGTCCACGCGCCGATCATCGGGGTCTGCCCTTCCTGGGTGACGCAGAGCTCGTTGTCGCCCGTCCAGGTCCCGATCCCGTCAATGACGGCAAAGGCGGCCGGGCTGCCCTGCGTCCACTGCTTGCACAACGAACGCATCTCGGTCTCGTTGCTCGGATCGAAGCTGGCGATGATCGGATTGATCTTTCTTCCGTGTATGCCGCCGCTCGCATTGATCTGGTTCACGTACAGATGGATGGCGTAGGACTGCTCGTTGTACTCCTTGTCCTCGGCGAACCCGAGCTGCCCGGCCTCGCTGTTGATGGCCACGACGGGGAAGACCACGTTGATGGCGTGCGCGGTGACGCCGCGCGCACTGGTGCTGGCCTGGCTCACCGGTGACGGCCCCGACGATGCCGAGACCGGCACCACGGCGGCACCCGCCCCGTCGGGCGACCCGGGCGTGCCCGAGGGGGCGAGGGTCAGCCAGACGATCAATCCCACCACCACTGCCAGCACGATGAGCACCGTGCGGATCTGCATGGCACGCGGCCGTCGACGTAAGCGGCGCCAGCTGCGCCCGATCGGCCGCAGCGGATTCGGCAACCTCATCCAACCGGTGGGCGCGGACATGTTCATGGTGCGGTCACCTTTCCTGTCTCTCACGGGCGCCTCACCGGTCCACTGCCCGGAGCCCGCGTGGTGCTCGTTCCCGTCGGTCCGGACGCCAGCAGTGCCTCATCGCTCGCGCCGAGGTAGGCCGCCAGCGCCCGCGGGTCGGCGCGCACCACCTCGGGTGGACCGTCGGCCACCACCCGTCCCAGCTCCATCACCACCACGCGGGTGCAGAGCTCGAAGACGAGCGGAACGTCGTGCTCGACAAGGACGATGGTCGTGTCGGCGATCTGGTGCAAGCGCCGCAGCAGCGGGATGAACGCCTCGGCCTCGCGCTGGGCGATCCCGGCCGTGGGCTCGTCGAGCAGGAGCAGGCGCGGCTGGGCCAAGACGATCGAGGCCAGGTCCACTACGCGGCGCGTCCCCGTGGAGAGCTCGGCGGTACGGTGATGCCGGAAGCGCTCCAGCCCGAACGCGCCGATCACCTGATCGACCGCCGCACGCTTGCGCTTCTCGGACCGCCGCGCCCAGGGCAACTGCAGGGTGGTCGAGAGGACCGCAACCTCGTGCTTGACGTCCTCGCACAGCAGCAGCACGTCGAGCACGGACAGTTCGGGATAGAGCCGACAGTCCTGGAACGAGCGGACCATGCCGATGCGCGGGCGCTCCTCG
>Ga0182012_10008720_pt1 | contig 10005 bp, 8 predicted proteins | sample 612S2SmetaG_FD_120486 | JGI IMG/M metagenome (GOLD analysis project Ga0182012, IMG submission 120486) | Permafrost microbial communities from Stordalen Mire, Sweden - 612S2S metaG | ecosystem: Environmental > Terrestrial > Soil > Wetlands > Permafrost | place: Sweden: Stordalen | collected... | reverse complement strand
TGAAAGCGGCGGAGGCTAATTTCCGGGCGGCGCGTGCGCTTGTCGTTTCGGCGCGCTCGGCACTTTTTCCCACCATAGGAGCGACGCCCGCTTTTACTAACAGCCGCTCTTCTCTCAACACCCTTAGGGTGCCAGGCAGCAGCAGCAGCGGAGTCTTCAATGAATACACTCTCCCTTTTGATGTGTCTTATACTCCGGATTTCTGGCATCGCATCCGCAACACTATAAACGAGGAAGCCTTCAGCGCCCAATCGAGCGCGGCGGATGTCGCCACTGCCCTGCTCACCTCACAAGCTGATTTAGCTACCGACTATTTCGAACTGCGCGCCACGGATATGGAAGTCAAGATTTTGAGCGATACGATGGTGAATTACCGGCAGAATGTGGATCTGACCACAACTCTCTATAAAACCGGCATTGACTCCGAGCAGGATCTGGTTCAAGCGCAGAATCAGCTGGATACCGCTACCGCGCAAGCCACCGATCTGGGTGTCGCGCGCGCGCAATATGAACACGCCATCGCCACACTCGTCGGCAAGCCCCCCTCCGAAGTGACGATCGCGGTAGGCACCTTCAATCCCGATCCTCCGGCCATACCCGTCGCTGTCCCCTCTACCTTGCTCGAACGCCGACCTGATATCGCCGCGCTGGAACGGTTAATGGCCAGCGCCAACGCGCAAATCGGGGTAGCCCGTGCAGCCTACTATCCCACTCTCACGCTCTCAGCCAGCGCGGGATTGGAGTCTTACAGCTTCGTCCATTGGTTTAACTGGCCCAGCCGTTTCTGGTCGCTTGGACCTTCGCTATCACAGACTCTTTTCGACGGAGGCGCGCGCCGCGCCCAAAACGAACAAGCGCAGGCACAGTATGATGCGGCAGTCGCTAATTATCGCCAAACTGTGCTGACCTCGTTTCAGGCCATAGAGGATCAACTGGCCTCTTTGCGCATATTGTCGAAGGAAATTATTGAGCAGCAAACCGCCATCAATTCTTCACAAAGGTATCTCGATCTTGCTCTGATTCGCTACAAGACAGGAGTAGATAGCTATTTGAATGTAATCACCGCCCAGAATTCTTTGCTCACGAATCGTGAGTCGCAGGTTTCATCGGAGTTGCGGCGCATGTCGGCCAGCGTAAGCTTGGTGATGGCGCTCGGCGGCGGTTGGGATCCGGCTTCTCTTCCGCAAATGAAAGATCTCACGGCCAATCCCAGCAAGACGTCTACGTCTTCATCGAGTGGGACCCCTTAATTTTGGCCAATCCGTTGCGGCGCGTTTTAGGCTTTTATTGTACGCTTACTGATATGACTAAAGCTCTCGCACTCATATTGTTCGCTGCCGCCATGGCGCCTGCCGCCGATCACCCGCCGCAATGGAAACAGCTTTTTAACGGCAAGAATCTAGACGGTTGGAAGCACGTCGGCCCTGGGAATATGACCGTGGAAGATGGCCTGATTCATACCCATGGCGGTATGGGTCTGCTCTATTGGACGGACGCCAAACTCGGCGATTGCGTGATTCGCGTGGTTTATAAAATGCGCGATACGAATGATAATTCGGGAGTGTTCGTGCGCATTCCGATCGCCCCCACCGAACCCTGGATGCCCGTCAACTATGGCTACGAGGTGCAAATCGATAATCACCCGGAAACCAGCAACGAAGACGAATATCACGTTACCGGCACTCTCTATTCCCTCACTAAACCTCTGGCCAAGCCAGGTAAACCGGGTCCTGAGTGGAACACCATGGAGATAACGCTCGACGGGCCACGCACCATTGTTGCGGTGAACGGCGTTAAGGTGACCGATTATACCGAGGGCGAGCCGGTTCCGGAAAAGAAATTTGATTTCGAGCCGCAACGTGGCATTCGTCCGAACTATGGCTATATCGGCCTGCAGAACCACAGCGATAACGACATCGTGTTTTTCAAGGAAGTTGCGGTGCGAGCGCTACGTTCCGGCAAGTAGCCGGCGGACCACCTAGTGAACGCACCTACCACCGAATTATCCAGCGCCGGACTGAAGCGGGGCATGGGCTTCTTCCCTGCCCTGACTTCCAACATGTTGAACATGGTGGGCGTGGGACCGTTCATCACGATCCCGCTCATCTTGAGTGCCATGGGCGGTCCGCAGGCCCTGCTGGGCTGGATTTGCGGCGCGCTCATTGCGCTTTCCGACGGCTTAGTTTGGGCCGAACTCGGTGCGGCGATGCCCGATACGGGAGGCTCTTACGAATATCTGCAGCAAGCTTTCGCGCCGCTTTCGCTTGGCCGCTTGATGGGCTTTCTTTTTCTGTGGCAAGTGATGCTGGCCGCGCCGCTCACCGCTGCCTCGGGAGGCGTTGGTTTTGCGGACTATACACGCTACCTGATTCCCTCGTTAACTCCTACCGAGGGCAAGCTCGTAGCTATGGGTGTTTGCCTATTCGCCACGTTCCTCCTGTATCGGGATATCAAGTCGATTGGCAAAATCTCGAACGTTCTATGGGCCGGTTTGATGATTGCTATCGGAATCATTTTGTGGGGTGGACTGCGCCACTTCAGCCCCTCTGTCGCCTTCAACTTTCCACCACATGCGTTCTCTCTCACGCCCGCATTCTTTAACGGCCTAGGTGCGGCGGCGCTATTGAGCATGTACGATTACAGCGGTTATTTTAACGTTTGCTTGATTGGCGGCGAGGTCAAGAATCCGACCCGCACAATCCCCCGCGTGGTTGTTCTTTCCATCGTAGTTCTGGCCGTTCTCTACTTATCCATGAGCCTCTCTATCATCGGCGTGGTGCCCTGGAAGCAAGCCATGAATTCGACAGCCATCGTGTCCGATTATATGGAGCATCTGTATGGGCCACACGCGGCATCTCTCATGACGCTGCTAATTCTTTGGGTAGCCTTCGCTTCTGTGTTCTGTGTCTTGCTGGGTTACACGCGTGTGCCTTACGCCGCAGCCAGGGAAGGACATTTCTTTTCGCGGTTCGGGAGACTTCACCCGACTCGCAACTTTCCGGCCTTTTCGGTTTTATTCTTCGGCGTCGCCTCGGCGGCCATGTGTCTCATTCCGCTTGACGCCCTCATTAAAGAGCTCCTGGTGATTCAAATTGTAACTTGGTTTGGCGCTCAATGCGTCGGCGTGGTTTTAATCCGCCGTCTCCGAAAAGACATCAATCGGCCATTCAAAATGCCACTCTATCCATTGCCGGTGATCATCGCCCTGGCGGGCTGGCTTTTCATCTTCGCCACCAGTGGTTGGCCGTATATCGTGAGCGCTTTAGCGCTTGTGTTATTCGGCGTAATTGCTTTTCGCATCTTCACGCGCTGATTTTAGTGAGCCGGCAAAGTGTAGTATTCATACTTCGTCCGCCAACTGAACTCCTGTCCTGGCTCCAGCGATATAGCAATAAACGGTTCCACCGCCAAAACGCTGCGGATCGACCAAAGAAACTCACTCACCAGCTGATGATCTCCTTCTATGGTCATGCCCGCGCCGAGCGCGGTGTTCTCAATGCGGATTTGATTGTCCTGAGGGATGTTCCCAAACCCTTCCACCGCCATTTCTACTGTATCCTTATCCTTAAGAGTTGCGAGATAGACAACCTTGTTTCCGAGGATCTCGGCTAGATGTTTCTTCGGAGGTTCGGCGGATTGAATCTGAAACGGCAGCGTGATGGTAATGCCAGGTCCCGGAGGCTGCTGGTCGAGCGAGAGAAAGTTGTGATTGTAGACCGTAGTCTTCATGGTGCGGCTGCCAGTGTTCCTGAGCGTATGCAACAGCACCATCTCCGGCTTGCCGCTGGTCAACTGTACCGTCTTGCTGTAGTTATAGCCATAGCCGGACGTTGCGTCTTTAAGTGTTTGACTGAAAACAATGGAGTCACTGAACTTCTGAATGTCCCACTTCCCGTGCTCCGCGATCTCGTAAAGTCGAAAATTGTCGTATGCCGTTCCGTCGGCGGGCTTGCGTAACGCGCCCACGCCGATCTTGATGAAAGTCTTACCGGGCTTGGCATCCTCCCAACCAATGGGACCGAACTCATCCACTGGCCCCACCGCTGCGCTGCAGGGGCCGGCGGTTATGTCGGAGCCATCGTAAATGAAGTCGTTCACCGTGGCGTCTGTCTTAGTGAACCATGGGCCGTAATAATCATGGCCTCGGAATTTCAAACTGTGAATGACTCCCGACCAGTCAAAACGCGTTCCACGGTAGAAGCCGCGCTTGGCATCCGGCAGATAGAGCTTCACCTCAATCTGCTCGTTGCTGATGGTTGCGCCGGGAGATTCCGCTAATCCAAATGGGGTCAAGTACAAAAGTAGCGTAGCGAGCATTATGATTTTTCTTGGTCTCTTAGAAACGTTTCGATTTCCTTGCGTCCTTCATGTTGCGCCCAGCCGAGCGGAGTGCCGTGATAAATGGTATCCGCGATGTCCAACCTGGAGTGACGCTTCACTAGCAAACGTACAACAGCTTCGTGCCCGTAGCACACGGCTTGATGCAGCGGAGTAGAGTGCCCATGAAAACCGGGCGGGTTAAGGCGGTTTGGATCTTCACCGGCGTCGAGCAGCAAGCGGACAATCTCAACGTGGCCGTGTTGCGCCGCCAGCGCCAAAGCGGCGTGCCGGTCTTCCGCCGTGGCATCTGTAAGCAAGCGCGTGGCTGCTGATAGATTCCCCAAACCCGCCGCAGCCTTAAGGCTTTCCGTGTTTGCTCCTCGGCGGGCAAGCGTTTCGGCGGCACTGAGATGACCATGAGCTAAAGCCGTGATCAAAGCGTCGTCCATGGCGGCTCCATGATCGAGCAGTGTTTCCACCAGTGCATCTTGCACGCCGGCCTGTGCCGGTGGACCGATCGAAACCAGCATCGCCAGCGTCGTCTGCTCTCCGCCATACATGTAGGCCCGCGCATTGACTTCAGCTCCGGAAGCCAGTAAGAACTGAGTTACTTCCACGGCGTTCCGGGGTGATTTCTGGCGCTCGTCTTCCACTCCATTAGCCGCTACATAGTGCAATAGGGTAGCTTGATGCGGCCGGCTTGAACGGGCGTGAACCAGTTGCGGATTTTCTTGCAGCAGCCGGCCGAGGGTTCCCACATCACCGCCAACCAGCGCATCCGCCGCCTCTTCAAATTTCTGATCCATCTCTCCAGAAGTCTATCCAATTGCCGCTATACTTTGTTGCATGAAAAGCACCTTGCCGGCATTGCTGCTACTCGTAACGCTTTTATCCGCATTCGGGGCGGAACGCGCCCGCGATCTGGGCGTACCGTTGGAAGGAACCCCTGGAAAGTGGAATGCCATCACCGACGTCACTGGCGTGGAAGTGGGTTATCAAACCCTTATCTCCGGCGACGGCGGCGCGGCCATTCGAACAGGAGTTACCGCGGTCTGGCCACGTGGTAAAAACAGCGCCGCACCGGCCTTCGGAGGCTGGTTCTCACTCAATGGCAACGGTGAGATGACCGGAACGACTTGGCTCGAAGAAAGCGGCTTATTGGCTGGCCCGGTGATGATCACCAATACCCATAGCGTCGGCACCGTGCGCGATGCGTTCATCAAATGGCAGGTCGCGCGCACCCGCAAAATCGGCACGGGCGTCGATGACTGGTCTCTACCGATCGTGGCTGAAACATGGGATGGCTTTCTAAACGACATCAACGGCTTTCACGTCACCGATGCCGACACAGTGGCTGCTCTCGACAGTGCTAAATCAGGACCTGTTCAGGAAGGCAACGTGGGCGGCGGCACCGGTATGGTTTGTTACGGCTTCAAAGGCGGCACCGGCACCTCCTCGCGTAAATACGGCCCTTACACGGTTGGCGTTCTGGTGCAGTGCAATTGCGGAAGACGGTCGCAGTTGCGTATCGCCGGCGCACCCGTTGGACAAGAAATTCAGGATGGCATTCCCTACGCCAGAAACGGAGCATTTCGCGATGCGGACGTAGGCTCCATCATTATCGTGGTTGCCACTGATGCGCCACTCTTGCCGCAGCAGTTGAAACGCCTGGCTAGGCGAGCGTCGTTGGGCTTGGCCCGTACTGGTTCCATCTCGGGTAACGGTTCCGGCGATATTTTCGTCGCCTTCTCCACCGCGAACCCAAACGCCGGCGATGCCAAAGGCCTGGTGAATCTCACCATGCTTCCGAATGACGAAATGAACGCCACCTTTGAAGCTACCGTACAGGCGACGGAAGAAGCGATCATCAACGCCATGCTCGGCGCCGAGACAATGAAGGGCTATCAGGATCACAAAGTTATCGCGCTGCCGCATGACCGTTTGAAGCAAGTCTTGCGAAAGTACGGACGATGAGTATCCACCTTTTCTCCGTAGCGCTGGCAGCTATGTCGCTGCTGCTCGGCGCCCAGCCCGAAAGTATCGGGCGATTGGACGGTACAACCATCACTAAAGAGGAAGCAGCGTCCTTTGCGCGCGAGACGTTAGCGGGACTGCACGTCACTGGCGCTCAACTCGCGGTCCTCGACCGCGGCAAACTGGTTTGGTGTCAGGCATTCGGTCTTCGCAGCCGCAACCCAGATCAGCCCATGGAGTGCGACACCAACATTTGGGCGGCCTCGATAACCAAAAGCGTCTTCGCCACCTACGCGATGCAACTGGTGGAACGAGGCAGGTTTTCACTCGACATCCCGGTAGCCAAGCAACTGCCTCAACCGCTCGACACCTATGAACCTTACCGCGAATCGGCCAGCGAATTGGTACGCGATCCCGCATGGCCGACGGTCACGCCCAGGATGCTTTTAGCTCACGCTTCCGGCTTGTTGAACTTCGCCACGATCGAGCCGGACAAAAAGATGCACCTCCATTTCAAACCCGGGAGCCAGTTCAGTTATTCCGGCGAAGGAATAAACCTTGTTCAATTCTTAATTGAACAGCAGCAGAAACGCCCATTGACTGATTTGCTGCAAGACGCCATTTTCGGTCCGTTAGGCATGCAGAATACCGGTCTGATCTATCGCCAGGAGTTTTCGAAAAATGTGGCCGACCGCTTTGACGCCGAAGAGCGCTTCCACGCGCAAACTAAGCGCTTCCCGGCACACGCCGCCGGATCAATGTCCACCTGCGCCAACGATCTGGCAATTTTCGTCTCCGCTTTGTTTGCCGGCAAGATCTTGAACCCGGCTGCACAAAAAGAGATGCTTCGGCCCTTCATGCAAATTCGCACGCTACATCAATTTCCGATCAAGGCTAATGAGCCTCCGGGCGAACAAGCGCGCAGTGTTGGCTTGGCATACGGCGTAGGCTGGGGATTGCTGACTCACACGCGTTTTGGGCCGGCGTTTTTCAAGGAAGGCCATGGTGATGGCGCGCAAAACTATCTGATTTGTTTCGAGCGGCGCAAGGCCTGTATGATCTTGCTCACCAACAGTGAAAATGGCGAGCACGCTTTCAAGACATTACTCGAAAAGATCTTCGGCGACACGGTCACGCCCTGGGAATGGGAGGGCTACTTGCAATAACGGCAATGTGGTAAGAGTACATAGAGAGGGTTATGAAACATCTACTCGCAATTTTCACTTTGTTGCTTGGTTCGGCGCTAATCGTTCCGTTTGGCGCGGCAAAAGCTACGAACACCGCCCCTACGCTAAACGGCAAATGGCACTTTGTGCTCGACACTGAAGGCGGAGACCGGGAAGTAGATTCCGTCCTGCAAGCTGACGGCGATCAGGTGAGCGGCAAATTCGGCCAAGCTGATGTAAAGGGCACATTTACCGACGGAAAACTCAATTTGGAATTTGCCATGAATTCTGAAGAAGTCGGCCCTGGAACTATGAAAATAAAAGGCGAGCTGGCCGACGAAGCTCTTACAGGCAATTGGAGTTTCAACGAATACGCCGGTACCTTCAAAGCTTCGCGCGTGAAGGAATAGCCGCCGGTTAATCCACCTTGAACCGCAGCAACGCCTTGCCTAGCTGTATTTGATCTCCCGAAACCAGCACCGTACCGCGGACGTTGCGATGCACTGCAATCGCGAAACCATCGCGGATTATGTAAGTTCCGCAATTCGCTTCACCCTTGTAAATACGGTCATTCACCAAACGGCATTCACCGGTTTCGTGCGAGTGAAGAATGTGTGCGTGTTCGCGTGAAACGCTGCGGCTCACCTCATCCTCCTCGCTAAACGCTACGTCATTACGGCGCGCCAATCCTGAACCTTCCCGATAAACCTCAACTGTCCGCCCAATATTGATCCGAGCACTCTTAATCGTAAGCTCAGTCGGCTTGGCCGCGCCTGCCTCAACACTGACGTGCGCCGGCGGATGAATGGCAACCACCGATTGAGCCGCTTGTCTCTCGGTCACTAGCGTGTCAACAATCAGCCACTCTTGGTTCGCTTCCGGCAGTTTGGCGGTAGTAGTGATCTCTACGTAAAGATCTTCCGGGAAGCGGTAGTTGGAACGCGCCAGGCCGCTATGCAACTCTTCGCCCAAGTATTTGGCCAGAAAGTCGCCGCGAAAGATACTCGCTTGATCCTCCGGCACTCCCAGCAGATTGATGCGCACTAAGTTATACGGAAAAACGTAGCGCCCGCTCGCGCGATGGCTCTTCGCCTTAACGGCGTCCAGCACGGCAATGCGGATTTCCGCCAGTTCCGGCGCATCCTGGGCTATCTTGTGAGTGCCAAACGGCGCCTCGAAAATAGCGCGGCCGAGTTTTTCAATTATGTTGGACACGGGCATTAGCGTTCACCTCTGGTTTGATGGGAGCGAGTAAATTCAGTGCGCCGGCTGCTTCAATCAATTCCCGGCCGATGGGCGCGGCAAACTTCGCGCCGTAGCCGCCGTGTTCCACCACCACCGCGAAAGCCAGCCGTTGCTCAACCGGCGCACTATACGGGACAAAGCCGGCAAACCACGAGTGTGGGTCGCCATCGTCAAGCTGGGCGGTGCCGGTTTTCCCGGCGACTTCATACTGAATACCGGACAGAGCTGCGCGCGCCGTGCCATTGGTCACAACCGAACGCATGGCGCGTTGCAGGAAACTCGCCGAATCGGCAGCCAGAATTTCGTGCGGGACAGCGGTTCGCGAATTGCTCGGATCAGTCACCCAGCGGCCTTCCGGCATCTGTCCGCCGGCGGCAATGGTGGCGGCCACGCGCGCCATCTTGAAAGGCGTCGACACCACCGTTCCCTGGCCATACGAAGCAAACGGCAGCGCCTCTTTCACTTTGGCAACCGAACCCGTCTGTATTCCCAACATTTCCGCCGTATCATGCAGCGCTTGCGGACCCACCGCAAATACCCCAAGCTGGGCGAAATACGCATTGCAGGAAACGCTAATAGCGTTCGCCATATTCAGCGAGCCGTGGGCATGATCTCCGATGTCATCGCGAATCGGCCTACGCCAACCGGGAATCAGAACACCTACGCGCCCATCCCCAAGCCCACTGCACTTATACACATTGTCAGTCGCTTTCGGACTTAGGCGGAGAGCGGCAATCGCCGTCACTAGTTTGAATGTTGAACCGGGAGGATACTCGCCGTAGCGTGCCCGGTCCAGCAACTCATCAGGAGTTCCTTGCCCATTCGCCGGCGGCAGAGGATAACTAGCTAGCGCCAACACATCTCCCGTTTGCGCATTCATCACAACCAAGGCGCCCTTCTTACCTGTTGGTTGCAAACGCTCACGCAGAATATCGTTGGCCTTGAGTTGGAGGCGAATATCAATGGTGGATTTCACATCACGATCACGCTTGAGCAAAGCCAGCAGAATCGGGTTATCTCTCTGGTGGCGCACGCGCACAACCGGCGCCAAGTCCGCATAATCGGCATAGCCTTGTAGCCGCGCATTCGAATCATGCTCAATCAAAGACGAGTTAGTGGCATGGAACTTCTCGCCGGTTCGCAAATCGCCGAGCAGGTGAGCGGTCTCCGGCCCAAATGGATACAAGCGGCTATCCAACCGCCCCAGCGAATCTATGGAGATCCCCAGCTTTTGGTAATCATCGCGGCGCTTTTCAATCTCAGCCCAGGAACTCGTAGCCAGCAGCACGCCGTTGCGGTC
>Ga0182012_10008719_pt1 | contig 10007 bp, 10 predicted proteins | sample 612S2SmetaG_FD_120486 | JGI IMG/M metagenome (GOLD analysis project Ga0182012, IMG submission 120486) | Permafrost microbial communities from Stordalen Mire, Sweden - 612S2S metaG | ecosystem: Environmental > Terrestrial > Soil > Wetlands > Permafrost | place: Sweden: Stordalen | collected... | reverse complement strand
ATCAGCCGCGCCAGGCGATTTTCCATCAACCCGGTGTCGTAGGCCAGCATCCGCACGTCAGCGAACATGTCGCGCAGCCACTTTCGCGAATCCGCCGACCGGAAGAACAGCTCCTTCTTGACCTCACGCGGGATGTCGAACTCCGCCCAGAAGGACTTGGGCGGCACCACGATAGCCTGGCACAACGTCCGCATCGTCAGCGGGAAGAACAGTGAGACCCAGAACCGCTGCCACTTGGTCAGGTGCGGCAACCGTTTACGCAGGAACTCGTGAGCGAAGGAGATGTGCCGCGCTTCCTCGGCCACGTGGATGGCCATCACCCGCTCCATGATCGGGTGCAGTGACGTGCCTTCGCGGAGCACATTCTTCTGGGTGTGGTCGATGGGTTCCTCGCCGGCCAGTACCCCGATGAAGAACGCCACCGGCAGCGGACCGGCCGCCAGCGGAATGAACGGCGAGATCCAGCGCAGCACGCGCGGCATTCCCGGGACGTCGGCGCCGACGCGGTTGATCATCTCCTGGAACATCATGGTGTGGTTGCACTCTTCGACCGATTCGTGCAGGCAGTACCGATATTCCGGTGAGCCGTTCGGCATCCAGAACGTGTAGTTCATCAGGCCGCGAATCAGGATGGACTCGAAGTGCAGCCCCACTTTGGCCACGTTGGCCTGGCGCCACATGCCGATCTTGATCTTGCGGTCTTCCGATTGCCCCTGGTACCAGGGGTGGCGGCCCAGCGGATCGGTCAACGGCAGGATCCACCGGGGATCGTTGTCGGTGACAGCGAACTCCGGTGAATCCCAATCGATGTCGGTGTACGGGTTGAAGTTTCGCCGCACAGACCCCTCGGACAGTGTGGCGAGCATCTCTACGTACCCGACATCGTCGCCCACCTCCATGTTGCGGCGCCAACGCCGGACCATTCGTGTCCTGGCCATATCGACGCCTCCCCAATGAGGTTTACATTTGGACGACCAATGTCTAAACGGTACCGCAGGTACCGGGAATTATCCAGACCCTTCCTGGCACTGTGATCCACGCCGCTACGAGCGCCTCATATGGGCTGGGTCACACGGATTCGTATCCCGAGCTGCTTAGCCAGGTGTTTTGCGCATCCGGACAACACCGGTGGCAGCCCGCCGCGCTAGCGCGTCAGGACCGCTCACTACCCTGAAGAACATGGCTGACCCCCTCCAGATACCCGCTGACATCAAACCCCGCGACGGCCGATTCGGGTCGGGCCCGTCGAAAGTGCGCCCCGAGCAATTGCAGGCGCTGACCACTACCGCGGCCGCGTTGTTCGGCACGTCACACCGGCAGGCGCCGGTCAAGAATCTGGTGGGCCGGGTTCGTTCGGGACTGGCCGAGCTTTTCTCCGTACCGGACGGCTACCAGGTCATCTTGGGCAATGGCGGCGCGACCGCGTTCTGGGACGCCGCAGCCTTCGGGTTGATCGACAAGCGATCGCTGCACCTGTCCTTCGGCGAGTTCAGCGCAAAGTTCGCCTCGTGCGTCGTCAAGAACCCCTTCGTCGGCGATCCCATCATCATCAAGTCCGATCCCGGCGGCGCACCGAAGCCGCAGTCCGATCCGTCGGTCGATGTGATCGCGTGGGCGCACAACGAGACGTCGACAGGGGTCGCGGTGCCAGTCCACCGCCCAGCCGGTGCGGGTGACGCACTGATCGTCATCGACGCGACCTCTGGCGCCGGTGGACTGCCGGTCGACATCACCGAGACCGATGCCTACTACTTCGCGCCGCAGAAGAACTTCGCCAGCGACGGCGGCTTGTGGCTGGCCATCCTGAGCCCGGCCGCGCTGGCCCGGGTCGAGTCCATCGCGGCGTCCGGTCGCTGGGTTCCCGACTTCCTGTCGCTGCCGATCGCGGTGGAAAACAGCCTGAAGGACCAGACCTACAACACCCCGGCGATCGGCACCCTGGCGCTGCTGGCCGAACAGCTCGACTGGCTTTTGGGCAACGGTGGCCTGGACTGGGCGGTCAAGCGCACGGCGGACTCGTCTCAGCGGTTGTACTCGTGGGCGCAGGAGCGGTCTTACACCACCCCGTTCGTCGCCGACCCGGGGCTGCGTTCCCAGGTGGTGGGCACGATCGATTTCGTCGACGACGTAGACGCGGCGGCGGTCGCGAAGACACTCCGGGCTAACGGCATCGTCGACACCGAGCCGTACCGCAAACTCGGCCGCAACCAGTTGCGGGTCGCGATGTTCCCCGCGGTCGACCCCGATGACGTCAGTGCCCTCACCGAGTGCGTCGACTGGGTAGTCGAGCGGCTCTAACCCGGTCTTTATCAGCGCGTGACCGCCCAGCGTGTCAGCGGGGTTACCGGCGTTAGCTGCACTAGAGTGCGCACGTGATGGGTCCGTTGCTGACCTGCACGGATCCTGCGAGGAGAAGCGATGCGGGAACTCAAACTGGTAGGTCTGGACGCCGACGGCAAACACATCGTCTGCGAAGTTGACGATCCCGCCGAGCAGTTCACGCTGCCGGTCGACGATCGACTACGGGCCGCTCTGTGTGGTGATGCGGCATCTCAGGAGCAACCGCAGCTCGATATCCAAGTCACCAACATGCTGAGCCCCAAGGAAATTCAGTCCAAGATCCGTGCTGGCGCGTCTGTCGAGCAGGTGGCGGCCGCATCGGGCTCCGACATCGCGCGGATACGTCGGTTCGCCCACCCGGTGTTGCTGGAGCGTTATCGCGCCGCAGAGCTGGCAACGGCTGCTCACCCAGTTCTCGCCGACGGTCCCGCAGTACTGACCCTGCTGGAGACCGTGAGCACCGCCTTGGTGACGCGTGGCCTCGATCCCGACGGGCTCAGCTGGGACGCCTGGCGCAACGAAGACAGCCGCTGGACGGTGCAGCTTGCGTGGAAGGTCGGACGGTCCGACAACATCGCGCATTTCTGCTTCGCTCCCGGCGCCCATGGCGGAACGGTCACCGGGATCGACGATGCCGCCAACGAGCTCATCGACCCGAACTTCGACCGTCCGCTGCGGCCGCTGGCGAAGGTGGCTCACGTGGACTTCGAGGAGCCGGTCAGGTCGGCCGTCACTGCGCGGCCGGAGCAACCGGTGCACACTCGCCGGGGCAAGCCGGTCATTCCGGCTTGGGAGGATGTGCTCCTTGGGGTGCGTTCGGGCGGCCAACGCTGATCCGTTGCGTCACGGGCCGTGCCGGCTAGGGGCGACCCGCCAGTGTCAGCGCAAGCAGCGTCAGCCACGCGCCCGTCACACCTACTCCTGCGCCCAGCACAAACCAACGTAGAACCGGGGTACGCCGCCATCCCCACAGAGTTGGCGCCAGTCCCCCCGCCGCCACGATATTGAGCCCCACGGCCAACAACAGATGCACCCGGATCAGCCCGAGACTGAGCACCACAACGGCAACGGCGGTGACCGCGGCAACGAACCCAGCAACCGTCAAACCCGTTGCCCAGGGCACAATCTCGTTCTGCTTATGACTCACGGGCCGGTCACTCACGGGCCGGTCACTCACGAACCGAGCCTAGCTCTCTCGTAGAACGCCAACGCGGCCGCAGTCGCCACGTTGAGCGAGTCGGTCCCGCGCGACATCGGGATACGCACCCGCACATCGCTCAACCGCAGCGTCGCTGCCGTCAGTCCCGGACCCTCGGCGCCCACCAGCACTGCGACAGGTTCATCGCGCACCGTCGCCATCGCCTCTGGCAGTGCACACGCTTCGCGGTGTGGAGTCATCGCGAGCAGCCGAAAACCGGCTTCCTTCAACATGACAAGGTCGGCGGGCCACTGTGTTGCTCGCGCATAGGGCACCAGCAGTGCGTGCCCCATGGAAACGCGAACGGCGCGGCGGTAAAGCGGGTCAGCACAGCCGCTGCCGAACACGACCGCGTCCACGCCCAGCCCCGCCGCGTTGCGAAAGATCGAGCCCAGGTTCTCGTGGTCGTTGACGCCTTCGAGCACCGCAACGGTGCGGGCGCCGTCGACCACCTGTGCAACCGTGGGCTCCGGGACCCTCCGCGCGGCCGCGAGCACCCCGCGGTTGAGGTGGAAGCCGACCACCCGCGCCATGACATCGGCGGACGCCCGATAGTACGGCGCCGCAACGCCGCTGAGGCCGGCTGGATCATCGTTGAGTTCGACCAGCCTGCGGTCGGTCCCAAGCAGTGCATGCGGGACGAACCGGGACGCCAGCATCCGCTGCACAACCAGCGCGCCCTCGGCGATCACCAGCCCTTTGCCGGTCGGCAGATCGGGACGGCGATCCACGCTGTTCAGGTCGCGGAAATCGTCGAGGCGCGGATCGTCGGGATCGGTGACGTCCTGAACATCCACGCGATCAAAACCTCATGGGCTTTCATCGACCAAAGCCAAGATCAGATCGGCCGCATTGCGCAGGGTGTCGAGTTTATCGCTGTCCAGCGTCGCGAGCCGCTTGGCCAGCCACTCCTGCCGGGCGCGACGGGCCGCCTTGACCAACTCGGCACCGGACTCGGAGACCGAGACCAGCACCTGCCGGCCGTCGACGGGGTGCGGAACACGGTCCACCAAGCCCTCGTCGGCGAGGGAGGCGATCACCCGGGTCATCGACGGCGGCCGGACCCGTTCGCGAATCGCCAGGGCGCCGGGCGTCATCGCGCCCTCGTTGGCCAAGGTGATCAGCGCCGACAGCTGCGACAGCGTCACCGGCGATGACGGATTCCGAAACCGCAGTTGGCGGGCCAGCCGCATCACGGCCAGCGACAAGTCACTGGCCAGCCCCGCATCGCCGTCAGGCATGGCGCGAGGTTACATCGGAACCTGAGAGATCGGCATCAGAAACGGCGAACGTCGGACTTTGATCCTGGTGCCGGCCCAGCGATGCCCCAGGCCGCGCCGCGGCGTGCATCACCGTCGGGCTAAATTAATCGCGATGTCTGACGAACCTGAGCTTCCTGAGGTGCCTCCGCTGCCGCGGGTGCTGCTCGAGGTGTGGCCCGTCATCGCCGTCGGCGCGGTGGGCTGGTTGATCGCCGTGGCCGCCGCGTTCGTCGTGCCTTCCCTGCAGAGCTGGCGTCCGGTCACACTGGCCGGACTCGGAGTCACATTGCTCGGTACGAGCATCTTCGTCTGGCAGCTTGCCGCTGCCCGCCGTGGCGCACGCGGCGCACAAGCCGGATTAGAAACCTATCTCGAGCCCAAATAAATGTCGAAAAGCTAGTCCGTCGTCTCCGTCGGCGTCTCCGTCGGGACCTCTGCCGGGTTCGCTGGGGGCTCCGCTGCGGGATTCTCTGAGAAGTCGAGGACTCCGTCGTCGTAGGGCTCGTACATGGCCGAGCCGATGCCCGCCGGAGCCGGGGTATCGGAATGGGCGCCGCAGCCGTACTGCTTGTCGACCACATGCCCGTCCGCGGACAGTTCGTTGCCGCAAACCCCGAACATTGCTCCGAGCGACCCCGCCAGCGGCAGGAAGAAACCGCAGTCGCGACACACGCGCTTGGTGGACCGCGACATCGGCGAGTCGGGACCGTACTCCCCTTCGCGCCATCGTTCAGCAGCCTCGAAGCGGCCCCAGGCGCTCATCACCCAGCGCCGGCCCAGCCCTATCTCGGCAGCGGTCTCGTCGACTTGGGGGTCATCACTGGCGCTGTAACCAGGGACCAGCCGCGGGTCGTACACTGCCGGTGCCAGCAGGTCTCCGGGGCTCAAATCCCCCGGCCGGACGCGCTGCTCCCACGGCACCCAGTCAGGCGCCAGCAACGCCGTCGGCCCGGGGAGCAGTACCACTTCGCTGATTGTGGCGCGCTCGGCACCGGGGTAGCCGGCTACCACGACTGCCCACTGCCACCCCTGGTAACCCGGCAGATGCGCCAAGAACCGGTGCGTCCCGGCGTTCGGATCTTCGTAGCTGACGCCCAGGTAGTCACCAACCGACTCCGGGCCGCTGAACTCGGCGACGGCCGCCCTGGCCTGGTCGGCCGCGCCAGTGAGCATCGCCGCCAACGCTTCGGGCCACTCGCCCGCGGTCGCCACGACGGATTCCCCGATGGGTCCGGTCACGCTGTCCCCTTTCTGTGGCCCTTATCTGCGGTGCGTCTCTCATACTGCCGGACGACACGGTGGGCGAGCCACACCTGGTTACTTGACCACCTAGGAACTCCGCATAGGACAGAATTGATTCGTGTCTGGACGGCGACGTGATGATCCGGGCCGGGTGGCCTCCAGCCCAGGCCGCCGGCCCCGCAGTGGATCGGTCAACCAGCATCCCGGCATGGCCAATTACCCGGCCGACGGCGCTGACTATCGCCGCGCGCGCCGTCCGCCGCCCATGGCCAGCGCCAACCGCTATCTCCCACCACTGGGCCGGCAGCAGCCAGAATCCGACCGCAGCGGCGTGCCGCCCCGTGGCCCCGACGCCGGGGAACGGATCACCGTCACCCGCGCCGCGGCGCAGCGCAGCCGCGAAATGGGTTCCCGGATGTACTCGATGGTGCAGCGGGCCGCCACCGCCGACGGCGCTGACAAGTCCGGTCTTACTGCGCTGACGTGGCCGGTTGTGGCGAACTTCGCGGTCGACTCCGCGATGGCCGTCGCACTGGCCAACACGCTGTTCTTCGCGGCTGCCAGCGGCGAAAGCAAGTCCAAAGTCGCGTTGTACCTGTTGATCACCATCGCGCCGTTCGCGGTGATCGCGCCACTCATCGGCCCGGCACTCGATCGGCTGCAGCACGGCCGGCGCGTCGCGCTGGCGCTGTCGTTCGCGCTGCGCACCGCCCTGGCGGTGGTGCTGATCATGAACTACGACGGCGCTACCGGCAGCTTCCCGTCGTGGGTTCTTTATCCGTGCGCCCTGGCCATGATGGTGTTCTCGAAGTCGTTCAGCGTGCTGCGCAGCGCGGTGACACCGAGGGTGATGCCACCAACCATCGACTTGGTGCGGGTCAACTCCCGACTGACCGTATTCGGTCTGCTCGGCGGCACAATCGCCGGCGGTGCCGTCGCAGGCGGCGTCGAGTTCGCCTGCACCCACCTTTTTAAGCTGCCCGGGGCTTTGTTCGTCGTCATAGCGGTCACGATTGCCGGCGCCTTGCTGTCGATGCGGATTCCCCGCTGGGTCGAGGTCACAACGGGTGAGGTCCCGGCCACCTTAAGCTATCGCCGAGATGACGGGTCATTGCCGCGAAGCTGGCCGAAGGAAGTCAAGAAGGTCGGCGGAACACTTCGGCAACCGCTGGGCCGCAACATCATTACCTCGCTGTGGGGTAACTGCACCATCAAGGTTATGGTCGGATTCCTGTTCTTGTATCCCGCGTTTGTCGCCAAGGCGCATCAAGCCAGCGGTTGGGTTCAGCTGGGCATGCTGGGCCTGATCGGCGCCGCGGCCGCAATCGGCAATTTCGCCGGCAACTTCACTAGCGCACGGTTGCAGCTGGGCAGGCCGGCCGTGCTGGTGGTGCGCTGCACGGTGGCGGTATGCGCGGCCGCCTTGACTGCCGCCCTGGCCGGCACCCTGGTGGCGGCGGCGATCGCCACCTTGGTCACATCGGGCTCGAGCGCCATTGCCAAGGCCTCGCTGGATGCCTCGCTACAAGACGATCTGCCCGAGGAGTCGCGGGCATCGGGGTTCGGGCGTTCGGAGTCGACGCTGCAGCTGGCCTGGGTGCTGGGCGGTGCGCTGGGCGTGATGGTCTACACCGAGTTGTGGATCGGCTTCACCGCGGTCAGTTCGCTGCTGATCCTGGGTCTGGCGCAGACCATCGTCAGCTTCCGCGGCGATTCGTTGATCCCCGGCCTCGGCGGTAACCGGCCAGTGATGGTTGAGCAGGAGGGTGAGCGGCGCGGGGCCGACCGCGCGGCGATGGCAGCGGAGTGAAGCCCAGGGTTGATCGCCGCCTCGCTGTGCTGTTGGCAGCCGCGCTGATCCTGCTGTCTGCGGGTGCGGGGGTCGGCGCGTGGCTGCTGGTACGTACACCAGGTCCGCACCGGCCCGAGATCAGCGTGTATTCGCACGGGCATCTGACCCGCGTGGGGCCATACCTGTACTGCAACGTGCTCAACCTCGATGACTGCCAGCAACCGCAGGCGCAGGGCGAGTTGGTGGTCGACGAACGCTATCCGGTTCAGCTCTCGGTACCCGAAGCCATTTCCCGAGCACCGTGGCGATTGCTGCAGGTGTACGAGGAGCCCAGCAACACCACCACCACGATGTTCCGGCCGGGGACCCGGTTCGCGGTCACTATCCCTACGGTCGACCCACAGCGCGGGCGGCTGACCGGGATAGTCGTGCAGTTACTGACATTGGTGGTCGACGAAGGCCAGCTGAAAGACATCAAGACGGTCCGCGCTGTGCCGCACGCGGAATGGTCAGTACGGCTCACCTCTTAATCTGACGCCGAACGTCTCACCCACCTGACGCCGAACGTCTCACCCTCCTGACGCCGAACGTCTCACCCTCCTGACGCCGAACGTCTCACCCTCCTGACGCCGAACGTGGAGTTGTTGGGCGAAAACCCCCTGATTTCGCCCAAAAAGTCGACGTTGGGCCGAAGGTGTCGGTGCCGGCAGGCACCGTATCGACATGCGTGACTTGGACTGGCCATTCAGAGGAACAGAAGCGCTGGCAGCTGGAATCCTCACACCGCACAGATTGCGGACCGATTTCGAGATGGTTCATCGCAACGTGTACATGCCCCGCGGGCAGAAACTGACACCGGTGACCCGGGCGGTCGCGGCCTGGCTGTGGTCGGGGCGTTCCGCTACGGTGGCGGGACTTTCTGCGGCGGCACTGCACCGCACTGCGTGGATCGACGATTGGCTACTGGCCGAGCTGAACCGGGGCAGCCGCGACAAGACACGCGGCATCATCCTGCACAGCGACACCCTCGACGATGATGAAATGTGTGTGCGCGACGGGATTCGCCTGACCACACCGGCGCGTACGGCGTTCGATTTGGGAAGGCGAATCGGCCTGACTGCAGCCGTCATTCGACTCGACGCGCTGATGAATGCAACTGAGTTAAAGGTGGCCGACGTCGAACTGCTGGCCGAGCGCCATCGGGGTGCGCGCGGGTTGGTGCAGTTGCGACAGGCTTTGCAACTGGTCGACGGAGGCGCCGAATCACCCTACGAAACGAAGACCCGCCTGGTTCTCGTCGGCGCCGGGTTGCCGCGACCGCAGACCCAAATCGAGGTGCTCAACGACTGGGGCGCGGTGACCGCGCGCATTGACATGGGCTGGGAGGAGTGGAAGGTCGGCGTCGAGTTCGACGGCGCCCAGCATTGGACCGATCCCGCGCAGCGAACCTGGGATATCGATCGACTGGCCGAACTCGAGGCACGCGGATGGACGATCATCCGGGTCAGCGCCGATATGTTAAGACACCGACCCCACGTCGTCATAGCCCGCATCCGTAGTGCCATGTTCGCCGCCGGCTGCCGACTCTGATCGGCGCGCCGAACGTGGAGTTGTTGGGCGAAAACCCCTGATTTCGCCCAACAAGTCGACGTTGGGCTCTAAAGCTGGGCCGGCAACCGCTCGCCGTCGCGCGGCGGGCCGGGAGGTTCGCCATCCCCGAAAGGCTTACCACCCAGGGCTTCCCGGCCGTGCTCGGACACCCAGCCGGTCAGGTCGGGGCCCTTGGGAACGATACCGGTGGGATTGATATCGGCGTGCACTATGTAATAGTGCTGCTTGATCTGGGCGAAGTCGACGGTATCGCCAAAACCTGGTGTCTGGAACAAGTCTCGGGCATAGGCCCACAACACCGGCATCTCGGAAAGTTTGGATCGATTGCACTTGAAATGCCCGTGGTAAACCGGGTCAAAGCGAGCCAGAGTGGTGAATAGCCGCACATCAGCCTCGGTAATGTTGTCCCCCAACAGGTATCGCTGCCTCTTCAGTCGATCGCTCACCCAGTCCAGCGCGGCGAAAAGCCGATCGTAGGCGGCATCGTAAGCCTGCTGTGAGCCGGCGAAGCCGCACCGGTAGACACCGTTGTTGATCTCGGTGTAGATCCTCTTGCTCACCT
>Ga0182012_10008718_pt1 | contig 10007 bp, 9 predicted proteins | sample 612S2SmetaG_FD_120486 | JGI IMG/M metagenome (GOLD analysis project Ga0182012, IMG submission 120486) | Permafrost microbial communities from Stordalen Mire, Sweden - 612S2S metaG | ecosystem: Environmental > Terrestrial > Soil > Wetlands > Permafrost | place: Sweden: Stordalen | collected... | reverse complement strand
GGGCGGGGGCGCGGCGGACGGGCGGGGCAGCGGCGGCGGGGTCCGCGGCGCGGGCCGGCAGGACCGGTGCGGCCATCAGCAGCGCCGCGAGCACGACGAGGGGGACCCGCATCAGAATTTGATCTCCGAGGGCTGATCTTTCGGTCCGCTGTAGACGCGCACCAGCGAGCCCGCCCGGGTGCCGGGGTGGTCGCGCAGCGCGGGGGACACGTCGCCGCCCCAGGCGATCGGCACGTCGCTTCCCGCCGGGCTGCCCGCGGGCGCGCCGGCCGCCGGCCTGGCGGGATCGGCGGCGGCCTGGGCAGAGGCATCGGCCTTCACCGGGGCAGCGGCCGCCGCATCGATCCTGGCGGGCGCGGGCGCCGGGGCGCCGGGCGGCGGCCCGGAGGGCGCGATGGTGGGATCGACCATGGCGACGTCCTCGGCCTCGCCAGCGGCGGAGCGGACGACGAGGGAGAGCTTGCCGAGGCGGGCGGCGGTGGTGACCTTTTCGGCGTCGAAGGGGGAGGCTTCGAGGGTGACGGTGCGGTTCGCCGGGGCGGCGCCGCCCGAGGTGCTGCCCTGGCCGCCCTGGACCATCTGCTGGTCGACGGCGATGACACGCACGTCGCTCAACACGGTCTCGCTGAACACGCGCCGGTCGATCGGCTGGTCCTTGTCGTCGGAGGTCTGGGTGAGCACGAGGTCGACGCGGTCGCCGGGCCAGATCAGCCCGGCGGTGCCGCTGACGGGATCGACGCCGACGGTGATGGCGCGCATGCCCGGGCGCAGGACGGCGGCGAGGAAGCCGCGGTCGCCGGGGCGCAGCACGTCGCCGGAGAGGATGATCTCGTCGGCGTTCAGGGTGCGGCGGACCATCGCACCGCGCAGGCGGTCGCGAGAGGCGATGGTGTCGGGGAAGCTGCCGGCGGGCTCGTCGCCCTCGGCGACGTCACGGGTGGCCAGATCCTCCACCAGCAGCAGCGTGCCGGCGCGCACGGCGCGGCTGGCGGTGATGACGTGGTGCATCACGACCGGGGCGGGCGGGGGCGGGGCCGGCAGGGAGGCGGCGACGGGCTGGGGCGCGGGCGCGGAATTGAGCGAGGCGATCAGCGCGAGCCCGAGGCCGCCGAGGCCGACGAGGACGAGAAAGCCGACGACGATGCGAAGGAACATGGCGCGCTACCCCGTCAGCGCCGGCAGCAGGCCGGGGACCAGGACGAACAGGCCGCCGGCGGCGATCGCCGCGGCATAGGGGATCGGGCCGCGCCGACTGATGCGCCACGCCTCGGCCTTGCACACGCGCGCCAGCAGGCCGCCGCGCGGGCCCGGAGCGGGGCGGCGGACGACGAGCGACAGAACGAGATAGAGCAGCGCGACGGCGCCGCCGGCGAGGGCGACGGCGAGCACGAATGTGAGGGCGGACGAGGCCGGGATGGCGGCCGCCGTCGCCGCGGCGAGCTTCACGTCGCCGCCGCCGACGAACTGTCCGAGCCACAACAGGAACATGCAGGCGAACACCACTAATCCCACCCCAATGCCGGCAAGGACGCCCCCCAAAACGAGGTGCGAGATCAGGCCCGCGAACAGGATTGCGACCGAGATCCAGTCGGGGATCGTGCGGGTCGCGGTATCATGCAGCGCGGCAGCGACAAGGAGCATCACGCAAAGCAAAGTCGAACCGACGGCGAGCACGTCTCCCACGCGCGAACGGGCCGAGCAGCAGGACCAGGCGCGTCGCCGACGATGGTCTGTCGGCGCCACCCGGCCCAGCTGTCGGATCCGGTCCGGGTTTAGAGCTTGCCGGCGATGTAGGTGAAGGTCGAGGACAGGCTGCCGCTGAGCGTGGTGAGCGCGGCGATGATGCCGATCGCGACGATCGACGCGATGAGGCCGTATTCGAGAGCGGTCACGCCCTTCCGGTCGGACCGGAGCTGGCGAACCTGGGAGATGATCAGTTTAGTCATCGTCTCAAACTCCATAACTAGACCCGATCGGGTTGCAAACCGAGGCGGGACAATCGACCCTCATGAGCGACCGGTTGGGCGGGTCTTCCGATCACAACCTACGGGGGCGCGGCGCAGGTTGCGCTTGCCCATTAATTCAGAAGTTAAGGAATCCGCAATAGTTTTCTCTCTTTTTCTGAAATAGCCTTAGTTTATGTTGCCTTCTGAACACGAAACGCAGGGTTTAGCGGCAAAAGTAAAGAATCCGTTATACTCGTTTTAACAAGGGGTTAGGCGGTCCGCTTGATGTCCCCACCCACCAGAATATACAAGCCTGAGGCGTGCATCCCCGGAAGCGGTTGCTCCCACTTTCGAGTCTGAGTCTCAGAATGCTTGAATGCAGGCCGCGCCTCGCTGCAAAAGAGACCTGCAGAAAGCCTGCGCCGCGTGCTTGTCGGGGAAGGCGCCGGTGCGCACCCGCCACCAGAGGCGCCCCCGCACTTCCGCCTGCGTGTAGCGGGGCTCCAGCCCTGCCAGCAGGGCGGCATGCCGGCTGGTCATGCGGTCCCAGAATGCGACCGCGCCCTCTTCGGTGGTGAGCGCGCCGAGCTGCACCGCGACGCCGTCATCGGCCGGCGGCGCCCCGCCGGCGGCCGCCTCCCCTGCCGCTGCGGCCGGCGGCGCCGTGGCGAGGTCGGCCATCGCGACGACCTTCGAGGCTGCGCCGGGAGTGGTGCCCGCGGCGGCCGCCGCGCTGGGACGCGGCGCGGCCGGGGTGGCGGAGGCGATAACGATCGGGGCGGGATCGGGCGGCGGGGCGAAGAGCGGGGCGAGCTCCCGCGGCGGCCCGGAGGCGGCGGCGGCCAGGCCAGGCGCCGGCGGGACCGGCGTGGCGGCGGCCGGCGGCGGCGCGGCGGCCGGCGCGACCGCCGGCACCGGCACCGCCACAGGCATCGGCACGGGCGCGGGCGCGGGCGTCTCCGCCGCCTGGGGCGAGACGGTGACGGAGATCGGCGAGGGCACCGCGGCCGGCGGCTCGGCGATCGGCAGGCCGGTCCCGGCGGCGGCCGGGATGGCCGGGGTCTCCACGATCGGTGGCGAGACGGTCACGGCAATCGGCGCCGTGGGCCCTGCGGGCATCGGCGTCGAGGAGACGGCGACGGTCGCCGGCGGCGCGCCGGCGGACACGCTGGGCGCGGCCGCCGCGATCCCGCCGGACTGGGCGAGCGCGAGATTGCCGCGCACCAGCGCAGAGGTGTCCGGCCCCCGGCTGAGATCCTCGAGGATCGGCACCGCCTCCCCCGCGCGCCCGTTCAGCGCCAGGGCGAGGGCGAGGTTGTTGCGGGCGGCGGGGTCGTTGGGGCGGCGCACGAGCGCGAGGCGGAAATCCTGCATCGCGCCGGCGAGATCGCCCTGCTGCGCCTTCACCACCCCGTCCCCCACCAGCGCGTCGGCGTCCTCTGGGTGGCGGGCGAGCACGTGGCGGTAGATCTCGCCGGCCTCCGCCGGGCGCCCGGCGGCATAGGCGGCACGGGCCAGGGCGAGGCCCTGATCCACCTGGCCGAGATCGATCAGCATCATGGCGCGCTTCGCGCCGGCATCGGCCTCGGTCTTTGGCGCCTTGGCGGCGCGCTCGTTGGGATCGCGCAGCACCGCCGCCGCCCCTGCCATGTCGCCTTCCGCGGCAAGCGCGCGGGCGAGCTTCATGCGGGTCGCGTCGGTGATCTGCGGGTCGGCGGCGAGCGGTGCGGCGCAGCCGGCAAGCGAGGCCAGCGCGGCGGCCACGATCCAAGACGTGTGTCTGATTTCCCGGTTCATTGCGGCGCCACCCATTCGTGCTTTACCCGAGCGCGGTGATAGGCGACGAAGCGGAGTCGGAAGCAGCCCTTTTCGCGGGCGTTCCGGGGCCGGGCGATCCCGCCCGCCGGCGCGGCCAACGGCCGGAAATTGCCAGCGCCCTGCTCGAATAATCGACAGGTCTCGGGCGGCGGGGCGCGGGCGCGCCCGCATCCCGCGTGGCGCCGGTCCCGGGCCCGCGGCGGCGGGGGGAGTCTGCTTGAAGGACAGTGGCATCCGTCCGCTTACTCCGGTAAAACCCGATCAACGGCGCGCACGGGGTTGAGTCCGCGCGCTATTCTTGGTGCCAGCGGGAGAGCCGGTCGATGCCGCGGACGGGATGGGCGGCGGACGGCGCGGAAGTGCGCAGGGTGCTGATCGCGCTGGCCGCGGTGTGCGCGCTGCTGCCGCTGGAAATCGTCGTAAAATTGGCACTCAACAGCGATGTGCTGTTCCCGGACTTTTTCGCGCTCTGGTCGTGGGGACGGTTTGTACTGACCCACGCGCCGGCCACGATCTACGACGACCGGACGATCTTCGCGTTTCACGCCGAACAGGGCATGCCGGACGGGCTGTATTACCCGTTCTGGTATCCGCCGTGGATCCTGCTGCTGCTGGCGCCGCTCGGCGCCCTGCCCTACCCGCTGGCGCGCGCGGGGTGGCTGGTGGTGACGTTTGCGCTGTACCTCGCCGCACTCGCGGCATGGCGATGGGAACGCAAGCTGGTGGTGGTGGCGTTGCTCGCGCCGTCATCGGCGATCTGCTTTCTGGTGGGCCATAACGGGTTTCTGTCGGCGGCGCTGATGCTGGGCGGCCTACGGCTGTTGCGGAGCCGGCCGATGACGGCCGGCGCGCTGCTGGCCGCCCTCGCCTACAAGCCGCAACTCGCGGTGCTCGCGCCGTTCGTGCTGCTGTTCGGGCGGCACTGGCGGGCGATGGCGGGCGCTGCGCTGGCGGTGTGCGTGCTGAGCCTGGCGGTGACGGTCGCGTTCGGCCCGGAGATCTGGGGCGCGTGGATGGTCAACATGCGCGACCAGGCGATGGGCGCGACGCCGCGGCTGAGCGCGCAGTACGACAAGATGCCGACGGTGAACTCGGCGGTGCTGCTGCTCGGCGGGACCATGGGCCTGGCGCGGGCGGCGCAGGTGGCGGGCGCGTGCGCCGGGATTTTTGCCCTGTGGCGCGTGCGCGGACGCGTGGATGCGGAGGCGAACGCGGTGCTGGCGCTGAGCGCGATCCTGGCGACGCCCTATGCGTTCCTCTACGACCTTCCCGTCACCACGGGGGCGGTGCTGGCGGTGATCGCGGCGCGGATCGCGGCAAAAGGCCAGTTCGGCAGCGTGGAATTTCCGCTGCTGCTGGGCTGCGTGATCCTGCCGGTGGTGCTGGTGGCGCGTGCCGGGCCGCTGGCGGCGGTGGTGCCGGCGGTGTTTGCGGCGCTTGTTTATGTGTTCGCACGCGAGAGGTACGGCGGTGCTGCCGTCGACCGCGTGCCGGGCCCGCTCGCCCCGGCCGCGCCGCCGACGCCGGGGTAAAGCCGTGCGGTCAGTATCGCCCGGTCGCGCGCATGATGCCGAGCGTGACCAGCGTGACCACCGCGCCGCCGGCGAGGTCGACGAGATAGTGGCCGCCGACCGACGGGATCGAGACGATCATCAGGACGTTGAGCACCACCACCGGCGGAAAGGTCCAGCGCACGCCGCGATGCACATAGATCAGCAACAGGGCGAGCACGGTGTGGTAGGACGGGATGCACACGATGCCCTGCATCTCGCCCAGCACATATACCGCGGGGGTGCCCGCGCGCAGCGCGGTCAGGACCGGCACGTAGGCGAAATCCGTCGAGGGTCCGATCGCCGGCATCAGCGCGAACCAGGGGATGGTGAGCGCCATGCTGATCGCGGCCGCGGTGAGAAACTCCTCGTTCCGCCTTGGGATTTTCGCCAGGGCAAAGACGACGATCGATAACGCGACCTGCGCCATCATGCTGAAATAGGCGACGGTCAGTACAAGCTGGGCGGCGGGATACGCGCGAAGCGTGTCGCGCCATCGGAACCAGCCAAAGCCCATGGCCCGGTCGCACGCCGCCAGCAGCGCGTCCTGCGCGGGCAACGACAATGCGGCGGCGAGATAGGAGTTGATCACCGCGACGGCTGAGAGGGCGATCCAGAGCGCGGTGTAATACGGCATTTCGGCGATGGCCGGCAGCGACCGCGCCGCGCAGATCCTCCATACCAGCAGCAGGACGATCACGCCGATGAGCGGCGGCTGCCAGCCGACGAAGGCGAGGCCCATGCGGCTGGCCCAGAGTGCGTCGATCGCCGTGATGACGGCGAGGATGATGAACAGCGAACTCGGCCACGCGATGCGGAGGACAGGTACAAAACGCGCGCGTGCGTCGCCCGCCTGACGGGCCGGCTGCGGTGACTCGAGGAGGGTGGGATCGGGCGGCATCGATCGCCTCTTAGCTTAGAATATCCGCGCCGGAACAGGGGCCGAAACCGTAGGAAAATGTTAACCTGTGCGGATGGACGTCCTATAGTCAGCAATGGACCAGATGGCGCCACGGCCGCCGGGCTCGGCGCGTGGACTGCCGTCGCTTCGCCTCTGCCCCTGGCCTTGCTTTCCCTTCCGTGAGCCCCCGGCTAGGGTGCGCGCGGCCATGCGTGTTTTCCCCCTTCTTGTCGCGGCTTTGCTGCTGTCTTCGGGCCTGGCCTGGGGACAGGTGAGCGTGGACATGAAGGCGTTGGACAGTCTGGGCGGCGGCGGGGCCGCCGTACCGCCGCCGGCCGCGCCCCCGGGGAAACCGGCGCCGAAACCGGTGGCGAAACCCAGGCCGGCGCCGGTGGCGAAGGCCGCACCTGTGCCGGCCGCGCCCACCACGCAGAGCGTGACCACGCCCGCGCCCGGCGCGCCGGCGGCCCCGCCGGCGGCGTTTTCGGGCAGCATTCCGCCGACGGCGGATCTGTCGCCCGTCGCCCCCGCCCCGCCCGCGCATCCGCCGGCTGAAGTGCCGCCCCCGCCGATCGCGGAGGATGCGCCGGGGGTGGCAAGCCCGATGCCGGACGGGATGAGCGTGAGTTTCGATCCGGAGCGCGCCGATTTGAACCCGGCGAGTGCCGAGGCGCTGCGCACGTTCGCACGTTCGGTGCCGAAGAACCCGAACGTGTCGGTGAATGTGTGGGGGTATGCCGCGGGGTCGGCGGACGATCCGTCCACGCCGCGGCGGCTGTCGCTGGCGCGGGCGCTGGCGGCGCGCAGCGTGCTGCTGGCGGAGGGGATTGCGTCCGAGCGGATCTATGTGCGCGCGATGGGCGCGACGGCGCCGGGGCCGAATGCGCCGCCGGCGGATGACCGCCCGGCCGATCGGGTGGATGTGGCGACGGCGGGGGCGAACGGGACGGGCAAGCCGGGTCCGCCGCCCACAGCGGCCGCGGCGAAGGCAGGTACGACGAAATGACGCAGCCGACGGTGTACCTGATCCGGATGATCGTGTTTCTGGTCGCGGTGGGGATCGTGGGCGGGTTCCTGTCCGGCACGTTGATCACGGCGTTCGGCAACAACCCGCTGCTGAACAGTCTGATTCTGTTCGTGCTGCTGCTGGGAGTGGCGTGGAATCTGCGCCAGGTGCTGCGCCTTGCGCCTGAGGTGCGGTGGCTGGAGACCTGGCAGCGGGCGCGGGCGCGGATCGCGGCATTGCCGGCGCCGACGCTGCTGGCGCCGATGGCGTCGATGCTGGCGGTGCGGGAATCACAGTCGCGGGAGGGAGCAGGGCGGCTGAGCATTTCCGCACCCGCGATGCGCAGCATTCTGGACAGCATCGCCTCGCGGCTGGACGAGAGCCGGGAGCTGTCGCGCTACATGACCGGGCTGCTGATTTTCCTCGGGCTGCTGGGCACGTTCTGGGGGTTGCTGCAGACGATTGCCTCGGTGTCCGACGTGATCGGGGGAATGTCGGTCGGGTCCGGCGATATCAATCAGCTGTTCGAGCAGCTGAAGGGCGGCCTGGCGCGGCCGCTGCGCGGGATGGGGACGGCGTTTTCGGCCTCGATGTTCGGGCTGGCGGGGGCGCTGGTGCTGGGGTTTCTGGATCTGACGGCGGGGCAGGCGCAGAACCGGTTCTTCAACGAACTGGAGGAGTGGCTGGCGGGGTTGACCCGCCTGTCCTCCGGCGTGCTGGGCGGCGATGGGGAGGCATCGGTTCCCGTATATGTGCAGGCGCTGCTGGAGCAGACGGCCGAGAATATGGAGAATTTGCAGCACATCCTGGCGCGCGGGGAGGATGGGCGGGTGCAGGCCAATCAGGCGATCCTTTCTCTGACCGAGAAGATCGGGACCTTGTCTGATTCGCTGCGGGCGAATCAGCAGCTGATGCTGCGGGTGGCGGAGGGCCAGGCGGCGCTGGGGCCGGCGTTGCAGCGGATGGCGGATCATCGCGGCGACGGGGGGGATGACGCGGCGCGGGCGCATCTGCGGAATATCGAGTTGTACCTGCAGCGGCTGCTCGGCGATCTGGAGCAGGGCCGTGCGGCGACGACGACGGAGCTGCGCAACGATATCCGCGTGCTGACGCGCACCGTGGCGGCCCTGGCCGGCGAGCAGCCGCGCTGATGGCGCGGCAGCGGCGCGGGGGGGCGGCAAGCAACGGGCTGGATGCGTGGCCGGGCTACGTGGACGCGCTGTCCACGCTGCTGATGGTTCTAATTTTCGTGCTGCTGGTTTTTGTACTGGCGCAGGCGTTTCTGTCCGTCGCGCTGAGCGGGCGGGACCAGGCGCTGGACCGGTTGAACCGGCAGATGGCGGAATTGAGCGACATGCTGAATCTGGAGCGCGGGCGGGCCAGCGATCTTTCTCTTTCGCTGGCGCAGATCAATCGGGACCTGGATGCGGCGAATCAAAAGAACGATGCGCTGGCCGCGCAATTGAGCGGGGCGCAGGAACTGGCGACGCGCACCGCGTCCGAGCGGGATGCGTTGAAGGCGGACCGGGACCGGCTGGCCGCACGGCTGGCGGATGCGGATCTGCAGGCGCAGTCCGCGGCGACGCGGACGGAGGCGCTGCAGAAGCAGCTGGCGGACGTGGTGGGACGGACGGATACCGCGGGACAGGCGGATGCGGCGCGGCTGGCGGAGTTGCGGCGCCAGGCGGACGAGGCGCAGGCGGAGTTGCAGCGGACAGTACAAGCCGACCGGGCGACGATCGAGGCGCAGCTGGCCGGCATCGCGAAGCTGGCGGATCAGATCCGGGCGCTGACGGCGCTGCGCGACGATCTGGAGAAGCAGGCGCAGGATGCGGCGGCGAAGGCAACCACGGAGGCACAGCGCCGCGCGGCGGTGGAAGGCCAGCTTGCCGAGGAGAAGAAGCTGGGCGATTCCGCGCGCGCGCAGATCGCGCTGCTGAACCGGCAGATGGATGAGCTGCGCGCGCAGATGGCGCAGGTGGCGAAGGCGCTGGACGTGGCGGAAGCGGCGGGGCGCGACAAGGACGCGCAGATCGCCAATCTGGGCTCGCGGCTGAACGCGGCGCTGGCGGCAAAGGTGGAGGAGTTGCAGCGCTACCGCAGCGAGTTTTTCGGGCGGCTGCGCGATGTGCTGGCGGGACGGCAGGGCATCCAGGTCGTCGGCGACCGGTTCGTGTTTCAGAGCGAGGTGCTGTTTCCCGTGGGGAGTGCCGATTTGACTCCGGCGGGGCAGGAGCAGATCCGCAAGCTGGCGGCGACGATCAAGCAGATCGCGGCGGAGATACCGCCGAATTTGAACTGGGTGTTGCGGGTGGACGGGCATGCGGACCGCCAGCCCGTGAGCGGGGGCAAGGGTTTTGCCTCGAACTGGGAATTGTCGTCGCAGCGGGCGATCAATGTGGTGAAGCTGCTGATCGCGGAGGGCGTGCCGGCGGAGCATCTGGCGGCGACCGGGTTCGCGGATTATCAGCCGCTGGACAGCGCCGATACGCCGGAGGCGTATGCGAAGAACCGGCGCATCGAATTGAGGCTGACGGATCGATGACTGTTGTACTGACTCATCCGCTGGCGGCGGAGGCGCTGACGGCGCTGCGCGATCGGGGCACGGGCACGCCGGAGTTTCGCGCGCGGCTGCGCGCGCTGGGGGCGCTGCTGCTGACGGAGGCGACGCGGGATCTTCCGGTGGCGATGCGCGCGATCGAGACGCCGCTGTCGCCGATGGAAGCGCCGGTGCTGTTGCGTCCCCTGCCCTGTTTGATTTCTGTACTGCGCGCGGGCGATGGGTT
>Ga0182012_10008717_pt1 | contig 10008 bp, 7 predicted proteins | sample 612S2SmetaG_FD_120486 | JGI IMG/M metagenome (GOLD analysis project Ga0182012, IMG submission 120486) | Permafrost microbial communities from Stordalen Mire, Sweden - 612S2S metaG | ecosystem: Environmental > Terrestrial > Soil > Wetlands > Permafrost | place: Sweden: Stordalen | collected... | reverse complement strand
CGAAGGGAACATCGACCCGGATACATATTGCAGCGTGGCCTTTTCCAACTCCTCGTCTGAGCGATAGGTGAGGTCCACCGGCGCCGCGTAAGAAATGGCGAACAATTCTGCCTGACCTTTCGCCGCCGCGCGCATCAGCTCGAAATCGGGATAAGCCCAGTTCTCGACTGTCACGTATGCGCCGCCAAAATCGAAGCCCTGCCGCGCCACCTCATACAGCTGCTCGGGATGAGCTACAGGCAACGGCCGCAGCAACAGCGCATCGATAAATCGGAAGGCGGAAGTGCATGCGCCAATAGCGAGGCCCAGCGACAGAACCGCCGCAACCGACGTCACCTTCTTCTTCCAAAGCATTCGCCAGCCGAATACCGTGTCCGCGCGCAGAGAATCCAGCCATGCCGTAATCCTCACGTCGCGGCTTTCCTCGCGTTGCCGCGCCACGGAGCCAAAGGCGCGCCGCGCCTCCACGGGATCCCGGCCCTCGGCCACGGCCTCCGCAATATGAAGTTCGAACTCCTCCTCGATTTCGCGGTTCACCAGGTCTCCGCGGAACACATTGGCAATACGCGACCACAATGACATATCAGGCCATCCTCAAGACGCGGTTCACCGCCGACGTGACTGCGTCCCACCGGACCTCTTCGGCGGCGAGTTGTTTCTTGCCCTCCGCCGTCAATTCATAGATCCGCGCACGCCGCCCGTTGTCGTTCTGAACCCACTCGGCGTGTATCCAGCCCACTTCCTCCATGCGGTGCAGGGCCGGATACAACGAGCCTTCCTCCATGCGCAGAACGTCGTCCGACGCATCGCGCACGGCCGACATAATGGCGTAGCCATGCAGTCGCGGACGGCGCGAAAGAATCTTCAGAACCAGGAGATCGAGCGAACCCTGCAGCGAATCGGGTTTTGGCATACTCAGATATCTTAATATAGAGACGTCTGATGATCGCGAAGGGTAGGAGTAAATTTTGCCTCACTGCCGACGTCCCCACTATTTGCGTCTGCCGGAAGCTTCCAATCGCCCTCCGGCGTGGTGCTATCGGCCCAGTAAAAACCGCTCTTGCCTCCGGCGTGCATTCCAGGGGATATTGGTTCTGGCACTCCGATCCGATGTAAAGCGCAGCCAATCCGGTTTCCGCTGTTCCGCCGCTCTCGCCCTCTCTGAGGGTCGGGCGGGCATCGCGTTCAGGCGCGGCCCCTATGCCAAACGAGATGCAACGGACGGTGGAACATGACGGCGGAAAACTTCGACTTCCTTTTCTTCACAGAACTGATCGGGATGCCTGTCCACGATCTGAAACACCGTCGCATCGGGCGTGTGCGCGACGTTGCGATCGTCCCTCTCATCCATCCCGCGCGGGTTGACCGCTTCCTTGTAGGTGCCGGCGGGTCCTGGCTTTCCGTCCGTTACGATCAGATCGCGCACATCTCGCTCGAAAAGGGCATTCAACTTTCGAACGAGCGCCTCTACCCGTACCACTCCGACGAGTACATGCTTCGCATCAACCGCGATTTGCTCGATCAGCAGATTATCGATGTGAACGGGCGCAAAGTGGTCCGGGTCAACGACGTCACGTTTGAAATCAGCCACGGCGAACGCGATTCTCTGCTCGTCCTCGAAGTGGACGTCGGCATCCGCAGCATCTTCCGGCGCCTCATGCAGGGCACCGTTTCCTCGTCGTGGGTCCGGCGGATGCAGCGCCCGATCGCTCCCAACTCGATTCGCTGGGAGTTCTGCAACATCGTCGAGGCCGATCCGCTTCGCCGGCTGCGGCTGAACATATCGAACGAAAAGCTGGAGCATCTGCACCCGGCCGACCTTGCCGACATCGTCGAAGAACTTGGCCCGGCGGAGCGCGAAGCCATCATCGGCACAATCGACAGTGAAGTCGCGGCCGATGCTCTTTCCGAAATCGATCCCAAAATGCAGGCCAGCATCCTCGAATCCCTCGAACCCGAAGTCGCGGCCGATATCGTGGAGGAGATGGCGCCCGACGAAGCGGCCGACGCGCTCGCCGAACTTGAGGAAAAAACCACCGAGGAAATCCTCGACGAAATGGAAACCGAGCCTCTTGAAGACGTTCGCGAGCTCCTCGAATACGACGAAGACACCGCCGGCGGCATGATGAACACGGAAGCCATCGTGCTGGCGGAGAATACCACGCTCAACGAAGCGTTGAAACAACTGCGCGCCAACGAGGATCTGCTTGAAAACACACATGTTCTGTTTCTCAGCGACAGCGGCGGACGCATCACGGGAACCGTCCCTCTTGCCCGGCTGTTTCTGGCGGAAGGCGAAGCTCCGCTGCGCGAACTGGCGGGCGACCGGCTCATTTCGACTAAACCCCAGGAAACACAGAATCGCGTGACGGAATTATTCGATAAATACAATCTGCTGGCGCTCCCGGTGCTCGAACAGGATGGAACCCTGGCTGGCGTAATCACAGCCGACGACGTTATCACCGTTCTGCGCCAGAAATAGCGGATTCGCGCCTGTTTTCGGCGACTGTCGCGGCTGTCGGATTTTGATGAAACAGCGTTGAGTTATTGTGATAAAATCTGGCTTTCAATTGGGAAAGAAAGCGGATCTGGATTATTCCCGAAGGCTCACTCCTCTTGCCGCGATTTCACTCCTCTGCGCTCTGACGGCTCGCCCGCAGACACCCAACGATCCTGTGTTTCGGGTTGATGTCGATGTCCGCCAGGTCGATCTCGTCGTGACGGACGCAAAAGGCCACCATGTGACCGATCTGGGCCCGGACGACTTTCGCATATTTCAGGACGGCAGGCCACAGAAGATGACGAACTTCTCATGGATAGAAGTGACTCCGCCCCCCACCGGAGCACAGTTGGCGGCGCTGCAAAAGCCGGTTTCGCTCTGGGAAAGATTCAGTGGCGTTCCGACTATCGCAAAGACTCCGGGAAATGACATCGTTGCCGCACCAGTGGTGAATCCACACAAGGATGAAATACGGCGCACCATCGCCTTCGTAATGAACGACCATTCGGTGGGTGTCATGAACCGGATTCGAAAGCTGATCGATGAGCAACTCTCCCCCACGGACATGGTTTCCATCGGATCCACGCTCCGCTCTGTGGTTCCTCTTTCTCACGGAATGGCTGAAATTCGCGATTCCATGGGAATCTTCCAGCAATTCAGCAACGATAAGCGGCAACTGGATGCGGCGCTCGAACGTATTCCGCGCACGTGCGATTTCCTGCACACCTGTATCACCGATGAACTGGGCGCTATCACGTCGGCGATTCAGAGTCTCCGCGACGTGCCAGGCCGCAAGGCTCTCGTGTTCGTGGGCGGGTACCGGGGGTCCGTTGACCGGGTGGTGGACATGGCCAATCGCGCTGGCGTTGTCGTGTTTGTTCTCAATCCGGCGGGAACCTCGATGGACGCCTCAGACAACTTTCCGGGATCGGAGTCGATTGTTCAGCTGGCAAAGCATACGGGAGGGACCTGGCTGCTGGCCACACCGGGAGCGGACCTCACCACAGATCTCAATCTCGTGATGGAGGATCTCAGCGGCTACTATCTGCTTGGATTCCATCCCGACCCGAGCGATCCGGATGACTCCCCGCCCGCGCGCGCCCGCCACAGGGTTGAAGTGAAGGTCTTACGCCCGGGCCTGATTGTTCGTGCAAGAAATACGGAGGTGGGAGGTCCCGGCGGGGTCGCAGGCGCGCCCACGAAACCGCAGGGAAGAGAAGAGGTGCTGACACACGCTCTGTTCTCCCTGTTCACGGCCGACGGCATTCACGTGCATCTCGATCCTTCGTTCCTGGCTTCCGCACCCGACCCGAAAACGCACAGGCGCAGCCCCATCGTTCATGCGCGCCTGGATATTGACAGCCGCGATCTGACGGCGAATGACGATGATGCCGGAGGCAAGAAGATCGTGCTCGACATGGCCCTGGCGGTCTTCAACGTGGACGGGTCGCAGGCCGGCGCGAAGAACATGATCTTCACAATCATTGTGCCGCGTGAAAAGGTTGCGAGGATGCCGAAGATGGGTCTCCAGTACACAATGGATGTTCCGGTGTCGAATGCCGGACCGTATCAACTGCGCGCCGCGATACGCGACCCGCCGTCCGGCAAGATCGGATCGGCCTATGCCTTCCTGGATATTCCGGATTTCAATAAAAAGAAGGTTTCTCTGTCGAGTCTGGCCTTGTCCCCCGGCAATACAACAGACGTCTCGCCATCTGGCAGACCGGCGTGGAACGAATTTGCGCGCGGAGCGGAAGTCCGCTTCAGCTGCGAGATCTTCGGGCTCAGGAGTACAGGAAGTGTCTCCGCGACGCCGAACGTTGACGTCGAAGTTCGCCTCTATCGCGGTGGAGGTCCGGTAGTGACCATTCTCCCTGTGCCCGTAGCGAATAACACTAGTGACGGCGATTCATTTTTGACGGGTAATTTTCGCATTCCCGATGACCTTGCGGCCGGGAATTACACTATGGAAGTGATCGCCTATGATCGGCAGGCACCAACGAAGAAGCAGGCTGCGGAGCAATGGGTGGATTTGACGATTGTTGGCTCGTCTGGAGCCAACTGATAGCCAGGGAGTCAGCGGCGCGGTCCGATCGGCGGGTTGTCCCGCGCAGCAGTGCGGACATATAGTCGTCATAAGTGGGCACTGTTTAACGCGATAGCAGCGAGATTATTCTATTTTTGAACAACTTGAGCCTGTCTTCGGCACCGCAGCCGCAGGAGCGTGCGCTGATATACTCTACGGCAGCTTGAGTCGTTTCAAACTCCTGGACAAAGCGGTCCGAAGGAAGGTTTCTGGCATGCGAAAGTTTTCACTGATAGCCCTGTCGGCTGCTATCGCGTCGTTTCTGATGTGGGCTGCGGACTGGCCCGGTCAGAGTGGCAACCCTCAGCGCGATGGCTGGGCAAAATCGGAGAAAGCATTCACCAGAGACAACGCCAAACATATCGAGCTTCTCTACAAATACAAAGCCGAAAACAACCAGGCGCGCGGTCTTAGTGCGCTCACGTCCCCCATGGTGAACGGCAACCTGATCACATATCTCGGATTCAAAGAGATGCTGGTCTTCGGGGGCAGTTCCGACAATGTTTATTCGGTGGACGCCGACCTGAACCGCAAGATCTGGTCGACGCATTTTGAATTCAAAGGGGATAAACCGGCCGTTGCGCCCACCGCGCTTTGCCCCGGCGGACTCACCGCCACTCTGGCGATGCCCGGCAGCAGCACGGCTATGGGGCGGGGCGGGCTGCCTCCCGGCCGCGGCGCAGTTCCCGGGCGTGGCGCTGTTCCGGGCGTGCCCGGCGCAATACCGCCCGAAGCGGGACGCGGTCCGGCCGCACCCGGACTACCTCAGCCCGGAGCGGGACGCGGCAATATCTTTGCGACCGGTTTCGGCAGATCCGGTATCTTTCTGGCGGTGAGCGGCGACGGCTATCTCCACGCGCTCAATACATCCACAGGTGCCGACAAGGTGCCGCCGGTGAAGTTCCTGCCGCCCAATGCGAAGGCCAGCGCGATTAATATGAACGAGGGCGTGATTTACGCCGCCACCCAGGACGGCTGCGGCGGAAATGCCAATAAACTATACGCGCTGGATCTGTCGGGCGAAGACGCGAAGCTCAATTCGTTTGACATTGCCGGATCGGCCATCGCCGGCGCCGGCGGCACGGCAATCGGAAACGACGGAACGGTCTTCGTTCAGGTCTCCGACGCAACGGGCGACACCGTATATTCCCTCTCGAAGGACCTTCACGTGAAGGATCAATTCAAGATGAGCGCTCCGCCCGTGCACGCCGGCAAGGATGTTGCCTCGCCGGGAATCACCCCCGTGGTTTTCGAATGGAACGGTCGTGAGGTCGTGGTTGCCGGCGCCAGCGATGGCCGCGTTTATCTGCTCGATTCGAAATCGCTCGGAGGAGCGGATCATCGTACACCGCTGGCAGCAACGGACGCAATCGCAAGTCCGGACACGAAGTATGCAGGCAACGGCTTTTCGGGTACGTTCTCCAGTTGGGAGGATGCCGATACCACAACTCGGTGGGTCTACGCCTCGCTCTGGGGACCGCCGGGCGGTTCGACTAAGTTCGGCACGGCCAACGGGGACGCCGCGCACGGCTCGATCGTCGCGTTCAAACTGGAAGACAAGGGCGGCACTCCGGCGCTCGCTCCGGCGTGGATCTCGCGAGACATGATGGCGCCAGCGCCGTCGGCAATTGCGAACGGGCTTGTAATCGCCCTTGCCGGGGGCGAATCCACCCGCGAAGCGAAAGAAGATGGCAAGCCTTACAGCATTGCCGAGCGGGAAAAGATGGCTGCGCACGCTACGTTGTACGTTCTCGATGGCGCGACCGGAGCCGAGCTATATAGCAGCGGCAACATGGCATCGACCTTTTCACACACCGCAGGATTGGCTGTGGCTAATCGCCGCATTTATTTCACAACCCACGACAATTACGTCTACGCGCTGGGCTTCATGGCCGAGCAGCCGCAGTTGACAGGCAGGTAAAGGAATCCCGAAAATGCGAAAACTACGATATCTGGTTGTCTCAGCGCTTGCATGCTGGTTTGCGTTCGGGGCCGACTGGCTGACCGACGGTGGCAATCCGCAACGCACCGCATGGCAGCAGGACGAGCATATCCTGACGAAGGAAAACGTGAAGGGGATGCAGATTCTCTGGAAGGCGAAACTCGACAGCCCGCCGCGCGAAATGCATTCTTTGTTCGCCCCCCTGATTGTCGATAACGTCAAGACTGCCGACGGCCCGAAACAGATCGTGATGGAAGCGGGAATTTCCGATAAAGTCTGGGCTATTGACGCGACCAGCGGGAAAGTCCTTTGGGAAAAGCATTTCGAATATCCGCCGATATCCGAGGGCCGCGGGCTGCGTGCGGGAGACCCGCTGTGCCCCGGCGGTCAGACAGCGACGCCGGTCATCGGACCGCCTACCGCCTCCGGCACGCGCCTCGCTTACGCCATGGCGGGGAACGGCCAGGTACACACGCTGAATGTGGCGAACGGCGAGGAGATGGCCGCGTCTTTCAAACTCGGCTTCGGCAACGGCAAGAATTACGCGCTCAATCTTTGGAACGGCGTCTTGTTTACAACGACATCCCAAGGATGCAACGGCAATCCTAACCAGATGTGGGCGGTCAAAATCGACGATCCCGATCACAAAGTGATGACGGCGACGCCAAAGAGCGGCGGCTTGTGGGGCCGCACGGGAGCCGCGATCGATTCGAACGGCGTGGCGTGGGCACCGACCGGAGACGGGCGCTACGAGAAAGAAACTCAGACCTACGGCAACGGTCTGATCGGGGCGAAGGTGGAAGGTAATGAGCTCAAAATCGAGGATTATTTCATCCCTTCGAACTGGTCCTGGCTACAGAAACGGGATCTCGATTTTCAGGTTACTCCCGCTATCTTTAATGAGAAGGGCCACGAACTGATGGCGACCGGCAGTAAGGAGTGCCGCGTCTATCTGCTTGACGTGCAGAACGCCGGAGGCGACGATCATCAGACGCCACTGGACCGCACACCGATGATCTGCAATGAGGAAGTGAACTTCGCTTCCGCCGGAATCTGGGGTTCCATGGCTTCCTGGGAGGATTCGAAGGGCACGCGCTGGGTTCTGACGCCCTTCTGGGGCCCGGTCCATCCGAAGTTCAAAGTGCCTGTATCATACGGGCCGGTGAAAGATGGCGCGGTGGTGGCCTTCAAGGTGGAAGAGAAAAGCGGCAAGTGGCAGTTGGATCCCGCGTGGATGTCGCGAAACATGAATCGCGCCGAGCCGCCTGTCATCGCGAACGGAGTAGTCTACGCGTACGGAAACGGGGAAAACACGGAGCAGGCATATCCCGAAATCGGACTCAGCGATCAAAGTCCGCTGCGAATTAAGAATTCCACCCACGCCGTTTTCTATGCGCTCGATGGCGAAACGGGCAAGGAACTCTATTCGAGCGGCGACCAGATTACGTCTTTCGCCCACTTCGCGGGGTTATCGGTGGCGAACGGACACGTCTATCTGGGCACGTTCGACGGCGTTCTTTATTGCTTCGGCCTGCCGGGCCATTAAGATCCGGCGGATCCTTTTCAGTGCCGCTCGAGGATCGCTTCCACGCGCGTCAGGCGGTTATCGATTTCGATCACTTTGCCGATCAGTGTTTCGAATCGGGAGTCCATGTTGGTCAGCCGGTTCTCAACACTATTGAATCGGTTTTCAACGCTGTTGAATCGGTTCTCAACACTCGTGAACCGCGCATTCATATTCGACTCGAGACTTGTGAGCCGCGCGTTTGTCGAGTTATGTTGCAGAACCCCGGCGATCATGTTCAACACGATCGCGAACATCGGCAACCCGATCGCAAAATAAAGCTGAGTATCCGTCATCGCGCTTCTTCAGAATACCCGATCCCGCGTTACTTTTTCCCTGCCTGGGTGACGACGGCCGACGTCTCGCTTTGCAACGAGAGCTGAAAACGCGATAACTGCTGGCTGAACTCCACGGGATTGATCGCCATCCCGACGTAACATGCGGAATCGACGCGACGCGCCGTATCGGGCACCTGGAATATGTTCAGCTTTGCCTGCTGCATCTGGTTAACAAAGGATGTGAATGCTCGGAACATGTCTATCTTATCGGCGGAATCCGGGCAAACTTTATAGCCCGGGCGCAACAATGTTTCTCATCGGCGGGAAGACGCTCCGTCAGGAAATTACGGAGCCCCGGCAGGCGCCGGAGTGGTCCGAAGCCACCGAGCCGTTCCTGACGAAACGAGAGCGCTACTCTACACCTATGCGTCCGATGCTCCCGCTCCTTTTCGTCTTCTTCGCCACCGGCTTCGCCCAGCAACCGGTGAAAGTTCTGACCACTGCGGACTACGCCCACGCCGAGAAATTCATGGCCTACAACACAACCCCACTGGTGTTCGGCACGGGCATCCGGCCGAACTGGCTGTCGGGCGATCGCTTCTGGTATCGGGTGACCCGTGAAAACGGCGCGGAATTCATGCTGGTGGACCCGGCAAAAGGCACACGCGCCCCCGCGTTCGATCACTCCCGGCTCGCGGCAGCGCTTTCCACGGCGGCCAACGCGAAGTATGAGGCGGCCAAGCTCCCGTTCCAGGAGATAACGCTCGCGGAGGATGGCTCGACCGTCTCGTTCAGCGCGGTGGGTAAGGGCTGGAAGTGCACGCTGTCGGATTATCAATGCGCGGTCGATGTGAGCGCGGCGGCAACCGGCGGGCGCGGCGGTCGAGGGGGCAGAGGCGGAGGTGGTCGCGGCGGCGCAGGCGGAGCCAGTCCCGCGCTGTCCCCTGACAAGAAAAAAACGGCTTTTATCCGCGATTACAACCTCTGGGTGAGGGAAGTGGCAACGGGCGCGGAAACCCAGCTCACCACCGACGGTGTGAAGGACTTCGGCTACTCCACGGACAACGCCGGCTGGACGAAAAGCGACCGCGCGATTCTGCTGTGGTCCCCCGATTCGAAGAAGATCGCAACCTATCAGCAGGACCAGCGCGGCGTGGGTGAGATGTACCTCGTGAACACGCAGGTGGGCCATCCCAGGCTGGAAGCGTGGAAGTATCCGCTCCCGGGGGACGATGTGATCACGACCATTCAGCGTGTCGTCATCGACGTCGATACGAAAACCGTGACGCGCCTGAAGATTGCCGCGGATCAGCACCGCTCGACCTTATGCGACGACATCGCCTGCCGCGGCGGGGAATGGGCCGATGTGCAGTGGAGCCCCGATGCGTCGAAGCTGGCATTTGTATCGACCTCGCGGGACCACAAACAGGAGCGGCTGCGGGAGGCCGACGCCGCAACGGGCGCGGTCCGGGAGATCAACGAAGAATCGGTGGCGACGCAGTACGAATCGGGCGACGGCAAGGATAACATCGGTTATTGGACGGACTCAGCCGACACGGCCAGCTGGGATTTGGAAGTCGACCACCCCGGCAAGTTCAAACTGGTGGCCGATATCGCGGCGCTCGCGTCAGGGAAATT
>Ga0182012_10008716_pt1 | contig 10008 bp, 8 predicted proteins | sample 612S2SmetaG_FD_120486 | JGI IMG/M metagenome (GOLD analysis project Ga0182012, IMG submission 120486) | Permafrost microbial communities from Stordalen Mire, Sweden - 612S2S metaG | ecosystem: Environmental > Terrestrial > Soil > Wetlands > Permafrost | place: Sweden: Stordalen | collected... | reverse complement strand
CCGAGGGCTATCGCCACCTCTCGACCATGCTCGGCGAAGCGCACTTGCGCCGCGGCGAGAAGGGGGCACCGCGCTTCACGCTCGAGGAGGTGTCGAACCGCGCGCACGAGTGGCTGGTGCTGAGTGGATGTCGCAAAGGACCCCTCTCCAGAGCGCTGATGGACAAGGGACCGCGCGCCGCGCAGCGCGAGCTCGAGCGCCTCGTGAGTGCCTTCGGTCGTGACAACGTCGCGGTCGAGCTCTGGGACCACGGCGCGCCCGACGACGTCGCGCGCAACGACGTCCTCGCCGAGCTGGCGGTTCGTCGTGACGTTGCGCTGGTGGCGACGAACAACGTGCACTACGCCACGCCCGACGCCTTCGCGCGCGCCAACGTGCTCTCGGCGCTGCGCGCACGCCAGAGCCTCGAGGAGATGGAGGGCTGGCTGAACGCCTCACCGCTCGCGCACCTTCGAAGCGACGCCGAGCAGCGCCGCCGCTTCGCACGCTGGCCCGGCGTCGTGGACCAGGCCGGCGAATTCGCCGTGGCCCTCGCCTTCGACCTTCGCCTCGTCGCGCCCAACCTGCCGCCGTTCGCGACGCCCTCGGGGATGGACGAGCAGTCGTACTTAGAGGTGATCGTCGCCGAGGGAGCGACGAAACGTTACGGCACCCGCGAGGAGGAGCGAGTAGCTGGCGCGTGGCGACAGATCGACCACGAGTTGGCCGTCATCGGCACTCTCGGCTTCGCGGGGTACTTCCTCACCGTCTGGGACATCACCGAGTTCTGTCGTCGCAACGACATCTACTGCCAGGGCCGCGGTTCGGCGGCGAACTCGGCCGTCTGTTTCTCCCTCGGGATCACCAACGCCGACGCGGTGAAGCTGAACCTGTTCTTCGAGCGCTTCCTCTCACCGGCGCGCGACGGTCCACCGGACATCGACGTCGACATCGAGTCCGGTCGGCGCGAGGAGGTGATCCAGTACGTCTACGAGCGCTACGACCGTCGCCACGCCGCGCAGGTCGCCGCCGTGATTACGTATCGACCGCGCTCGGCCCTGCGCGACGTGGCGCGCGCGTTCGGCTTCAACGAGGAGGAGGCCAACCAACTGCGTGACAGCGTGGACCGTCACACCATGACCGCGAGTTCCGACGTACCCGAACTGGTCACGACCATGGCGACCCAGATGCTCAATCGGCCGCGGCACCTCGGCATCCACTCGGCCGGCATGGTGCTCTGCGACCGGCCGGTCATCGAGGTCTGTCCCGTTGAGTGGGGCCGCATGCCCGGGCGCACGGTCCTGCAGTGGGATAAGGACGACTGCGCCGCGATTGGACTCGTCAAGTTCGACCTGCTGGGACTCGGGATGCTCGACGCGCTGCATCGCTGCGTGAATCAGGTGCAGGACTTCTACGACCTCACAATCGACCTCGGCGCCCTACCCCAGGAGGATGGCGTCTACGACCTGTTGTGCGAGGCCGACACGGTGGGCGTCTTCCAGGTGGAGTCGCGCGCCCAGATGGCGACGCTGCCGCGCATCCAGCCGCGCTGCTTCTACGACCTCGTCATCGAGGTGGCGATCATCCGGCCCGGCCCCATCCAGGGCAACGCCGTGAACCCGTTCATCCGCCGGCGCCGGGGCGACGAGCCGGTCACGTACCTGCACCCGCGACTCGAGCCGATCCTTCGCCGCACGCTCGGCGTGCCGCTCTTCCAGGAACAGCTGATGGAGATGGCGGTCGCGGTCGCAGGCTTCTCACCGGCCGAGGCCGACGAACTACGCCAGGCCATGGCCGCCAAGCGCTCGGAGTTGCGCATGATGAAACTCAAGAGCCGCTTCTACGCCGGCATGGCCGAGAACGGTATCGAGGGTGCCGCGGCCGATCAACTCTTCGACGCCCTGGCCGCGTTCTCCAACTTCGGATTCCCCGAGTCGCACGCGGTCTCCTTCGCGCACCTCGTCTACTGCTCGGCGTGGCTGAAGCATCACTACCCGGCGGCCTTCCTCGTGTCGATGCTGAACGCCCAGCCGCTCGGCTTCTGGTCGACGCAGAGTTTGGTCGCCGACGCGCAGCGTCACGGCGTACGCGTGCGACGACCGGACGTGAATGGTTCGGGCGTCGGCGCTTCGCTCGAGGGCGACCCTGATGATCCCCACGTGCGACTCGGCTTGGGGAGCCTGCGCACCATCGGCGACGAGCTCGCGACGCGCATCGTAGAGGGTGTGCCGTGGCGCGACTCTTCGGACCTGGTGCGCCGCGCCGGCCTCCAACAACACCACCTCGAAGTGTTGGCCGCCGCCGGTGCGCTGGACTCCTTTGGCGCGACTCGCCGTGCGCTCGCGTGGTCGGCCGGCGCGGCCGCCCAGGGCACGCTCGATCGACTGCCCGGCGTGGTGACCGGTCTCGAGGCGCCCGTCTTGCCAGCGACGAGCGAGATGGAACGGGTGGCCGATGACATGTGGTCGATGGGCCTGACGCCCGAGGCGACCGCCATCGCGCTGGTGCGTGACTATCTCAACGAACGCGGCGTCACACGCGCCGACGCCCTCATTGGCGCCGAGGGTTCAAGGGTCCTTGTCGCCGGAGTGGTGACGCACCGTCAGCATCCCGAGACCGCGAACGGTGCGGTCTTCATCAACCTGGAGGACGAGACGGGCCACGTCAACGTGATCTTCTCCAAGGGTGCCTGGGCCCGTTGGTCCCTCGTGGCGCGAAAGTCACCGGCGTTGATGATTCGCGGCACGCTGCAACGCGGCCAGGGGACCTTGGCCCTCACGGCTGAGTCCGTCGAGCCGCTGCTGCTCGGAGCAACCACGCCATCACGTGACTGGCATTGATAACAACTCTGAAGATGAAGCGAGACAACTTTCCTACTGCCGGGGCTAAGGCAAGAAGTTCCTTACTGTCAAACCGAACACCGATTCAGAACCACGAATGGACGCTGCATGACTCCTCGCCAGCCACTTCTAGGATTTCGCCATCAACATAGTTGCAATCGAAACTCAATCTGAAAGAGAGAAAGTGATGACAACGAACATCCCAGATTCGCATGCAGACCTCTTACAAAGTTCCGTAGCGTCGTTGGCGACCATTGGTCCTGACGGCCGGCCACAACTCACCGAAGTGTGGTTCCTCTACGAGGACGGATCGATTGCGCTCTCGCTCAATTCGAATCGGCAGAAGACCAAGAATCTCATGGCGCGCCCTCAATGTTCACTTCTCATTCTTGATCTCGCCGTTCCTCAGCGATACGTGGAGATTCGCGGTGACGCCGAGGTGTCCCCCGATGACGGTTCATTCGCCGAGAAAGTTGGGAAGAAGTATTCAGTTGACTTGCGTGCGTATGACCACCCGGGTGACGAGCGCGTCGTGGTTCGCATCGTCCCACAACGAATCAACGCCGTGGATATGCGGGGCTAACCTGCACGACTTGATTCGCGACGCGCCAGGAGAGAGGAGGATTGCGCGAAAGGTAATTCATTGCTAAGGCCACTCTAAGAATGCGCTCGCGGAGATAATAAACGATGATGAAATCGAAAACAGATGACTACAGTTCGCGAAGCGACCAAAAAGTTTGATCGCCTTCATCCTTGGTAGGTCACCTTGTTTTCTCTAAGTTACGCGTGGAATGAACTGCGACGGCGACTCGGTCGAACGATAGTCACCGCCATCGGACTCGCTGCCGGCGTCGGTCTCGTCATGGGGATCATCGGCGTTTCGCAGGGCCTGAGTGACGCCCAGACCAAAGCCCTGTCGCCGCTCAACTCCGTGGGCACCGACATCATCGTGACTCGAACCGTCGCGCCGACGCTCTCCACAGCAACGACGACCACGACGACGCCGTCTAATGGATTTGGCGGTGGCGGCGGCGGTGGCTTCGGTGGCGGCGGAGGCGGAGGAGGCGGATTCTTCGCGGGGCGCGGAGGTACCTCTCTCAATAACTCTGACGCCGCAGCGCTGGCCTCGGCCAACTCTTCGGTGATCACCGACCTGGCCAAGCTCGGTCCGGCCGGCACCAAGTTCACACACGACTTCTTCGTGCCCGGAACGTTGATCACCTTTCCTTCCAAGGCGGTGAGCACCGTCGCGAACGTGAAGGGTGTGAAAAGCGCCGTTGGAGCCTTATCGCTCGACGCTCTTCACGAAACAGGCACGGTGCCAAAGATCACCGCGTCGATCAAGACCGGCGGGCAGACGATCTCGACCAACGTCAAGGCCCCGGTGCTCACGGCCGCCGAGCAGGCCGCTGAACGCACGTGCATCCAGGGAATCATCACCAAACAGTTGGGCACGACCCCCACGACGATTCCCGGCTCCGGCAGTGGGGGATCCACCGGCGGCGGCTTCGGCGGAGGCGGTGGCGGCGCGTTCCGATTCCGAACCGGCTTCAACAACGCATTTGCCAAGTGCCTCACACCGGCCCAGAAGACGTACCAGCAAGACGTCGTGGTTCCCGAACAGACCGTCAACCAAGTACTCAATCCACCGACCACCAATACGAGCACTTCGACGTACACGGTCGCCGGCGTGAACCCGGCGAACACCACCTCGGGACTGGTCACCAAGGCTCAATTGGTGAAGGGCGCGTGGCTTTCGACGACGCCGTCGATCGCCAAGTCCCAGGTCCTGGTCACGACGGCCTACGCGTCGCAGAAGGGACTCAAGGTCGGTGAGACGCTCACGATCAACAAGGTCAACTACACGATCGTCGGTTTGGTCAACCCCACGTTGACGGGCGACGTCTCCGACGTGTATTTCAGTATCTCCAATCTTCAGACGTTGTCCACCAACACGAATCGAATCAATGAGGTGCTCGTATCGGTCGACAACGCCAGCGACGTCAAGGCCGTCGCGACTGCGATAAAGAAGGCTCTCCCCGGAGCGACCGTTCTCACTTCTGCGTCGCTCGCCGATCAGGTGACGGGGAGTCTTTCAAACGCCCGCAAACTCGCCAATGACCTGGGTGGGGCCTTGGCATTGATCATCTTGTTGGCCGCGTTCCTCATCGCCGGACTGTTGACGCTTTCGAGTGTCTCCAAGCGAGTGCGTGAAATTGGATCATTGCGGGCCATTGGCTGGTCGCGTGGACGGGTAGTCCGCCAGATCATGGCCGAGACGCTCGGTATCGGCGTCGTGGGCGGCGTCATCGGTATCGCGGTTGGGTCCGTGATCTGTCTCGTCATCGGAGCGATCGGTCCGGGACTCAGTGTCACGAGTACCGGTCTCGCCGTGGGTGCCTCCAAGGTGAGTGGTCTCCTAGGCCAGACCACGTCAGCGACCGTGGCCCGGACCGTTCATCTCACCGCACCGATTCATCCCCTGACCATCGTGATCGCCTTTGGCGGCGCTCTACTGGGCGGACTCGTCGCCGGTGCAGTCGGTGGTTGGCGAGCGGCACGACTCTCTCCGGCGACGGCTCTGCGAGACCTCGGATGATTTCCACTTCCATTGAAAGGATTGCGACATGACCCAAGTTCTGGTTGACGACAACGCCAAGCCCTCTGCTGGGGAGCCTCTCTACTCATTGAAGGGAGTCACTCGCAGCTTCTCAAAAGGTGGGGTGACGGTCAGCGCCTTGCGCGGGATCGACCTGGACATCGCGCGTGGAGAGACGGTCTCGCTCGAAGGCCCGAGTGGCTCGGGTAAGACGACCCTCCTGCAGCTGCTGGGTGCACTCGACTCGCCGACCTCGGGTCAGATCCGCTTCGCCGGTCGATCACTCGAAGATGAACCGGACAGTGTGCTCACCGATATCCGATCTCGAGAGATCGGCTTCGTGTTCCAGCAGTTCAACCTGATACCGACATTGAGTGCCGAAGAGAACGTGGCGATCGCGATGGTGCCGCGCGAGTCCTCTCACGTGAAGCGCATTGCGCGCGCCAATGAATTGCTGAGCCAGGTCGGCCTCGCCCATCGGCTCGGTCACCTTCCTTCGCGACTGTCCGGCGGTGAACAACAGCGTGTGGCCATCGCTCGAGCACTGGCCAATTCGCCCGAGGTCATCATCGCGGACGAACCGACCGGCAACCTCGACTCTACGAACGCGGGCGAGTTCCTGGCCCTACTCGACGACCTTCAGCGCCAGTTCGGCGTGACGATCATCATTGCGACGCACGACGAGGAGGTCGCCGCGCACACCGGGCGCCGCGTACGTATTCGCGACGGTTCTATCGCCTCCGATACGACCAAGGAAGCGTGACGAGCGGTTACGTCGCAGCGACAATCGGCTGTGTCCAGAAGACCAACTCCGGATCTCCTTCATCGATCCCGGTCAAGGCTCCGCTCAACGTCCAACCGCCGCGCGCCAGCAGTGACCTCATCGCGATATTCGATTCATTTGTCGAAGTGAACACCGAGTTCGTGGAACACCGCGCGAGTGCGCTCGCCAGCAGGGCGGTGGCGACGCCGAGCCGTCGATGACCGTCGGCGACCCCGAGGAGGCGCACGAAGTCGCGCCCAAAGAACGCCTTTCGCGTGAGGACGATATAGCCAATGACGCTCTCGGCGCCATCAGTGCTCACGAGGCAGTCATGGCTGCTCACGGCCGCTCCGAGGATCTCGCGTTCTCGGCTGTGTGAGAGACCAGTTATCTGCGTCTCCAGGCGGACTATTTCATCGACGTCGGCGGCGGTGGCGTCACGGATGTTGAACGGGTCGGTCACCGCTCGACGCCGTCAGTCGACAGCGGGTGGCGTGGTCGTCGAGCCTTCGGCAAAGGCGTACTCGGGGCGTTGACCGACCTCGATTTCGAGGCGAACCAGGAGTTGCGCGACGGCGAGGTCCTGCGCGTGGGTCACCCCGATGCAGCGTGAACGAGTCTGGAGTACCTCGAAGCGAGGTTTCTCGGTCTTCAACAGTTGCCCCACGAATGTCGAGAGCTGGATCTCGGACTCGTCGGCGAAGTTGTGGGCCTCGATCGCTTTGTGCATGAAGGGAATGATCGTCGGCTGAAACCCCCAGAGGTTCATCGAGACGGTGGTGAGCGGGGAGAGGCTCTCGGGCTGCAGTCCGTCGTCGGCGTCGTAGCCCTCGTTGGTGGCGTGCACGTTACGTCGCTCGATGATGTCCGTGAGGATGCCGTCTTCGACCATGCAGGTACCACGAGAGACCTGGAGGTTGCCGACGAGGGCTCGGTCGAGTTCGAAGCCGACCAGGCAGTGCTCGGGACTCTCGGCGAGGTGCGCACCGAGTCGCATAAACGCTTCGCGGCCGTAGAGGTCGTCGGCGTTGGAGACGCCGAAGGGCTTGGAGAGGTCCAGACTGCTCTCGGCGGCCAGGACCGCCTCGACGGTCCCGCGGAGTTTGGACTGCACGGCGAAGGTCACCTTGCGACCCTTGGGCCAATGCCACGAGACGTGCTGTTCGATCATTGGACCGGTGTCGGCGTTGACGACGATGACGATGTCGTCAAAGCCGGCCGCGTACGCGTCGGAGGCCAGGAGGTCGATGACGCCCTCACCGTGCTTGCCAATGGGTGCGAGCTGTTTCACGCCGCCGTAACGACGAGCGCGACCGGCGGCGAGGATGACGAGTGACGGACCGCTCAACGTGACCACCGCACGACCGCCGAGGCCCAGGTCATTCCGGCGCCAAAGCCCGTCATCAGTGCGTACTCGCCCGATTTGATTCGACCGTTCTCACGGGCGTCGAAGAAGGCGAGGGGGATCGACGAGCTCGACGTGTTGCCGTAGCGGTCGAGCGTGACGACGGTGCGTTCCATTGGAATCCCGAGGCGTTGGGTCGCCGCCTTGATGATGCGGACGTTGGCCTGGTGGGGGATGACGAGGTTGATGTCATCGGGACTGACCTCGGCGATCTTCATCGCCTGCTCGGCCGAGTCAACGACGACGCGTACGGCCCGTCGAAAGACCTCCTTGCCGTCCATCTGGAAGTAGCCACCGTGCTCGCAGGTGAGCAGGTCGGCGGCCGAACCGTCGGAGCCGAGGACGAAGGACAACACGTCAGTTCCCGACTCGTCATACTCCAGGACCGCGGCGCCGGCGCCGTCGCCCAGCAGCACCGCCATGTTGCGGTCACTCCAGTCGACCCAGCGCGAGAGGTTCTCTGAACCGATCACGAGGATCCGGCGATTGCCCGTCTCGAGGAGTCCCTGCGCGGTGCGCACGGCGTACATGAAGCCGCTACAGGCGGCGTTCACGTCCATGGATGGACAGTTGAGACCCAATTCGTTGGCGATCATCGGTGCCGACGCCGGGCAGAGTCGGTCGGGCGTGGTCGTCGCGAGGACCAGGAAGTCGATGTCACCGACCAGGAGTCCGGCGTCTTGGATGGCGTTGCGCCCGGCGATGACGCCAAGGGACACCGCGGAACCGCCCACGCGGCGCTCACGAATGCCCGTTCGCTCGGCGATCCACTCGTCGGAGGTGTCCAACGTCTGGGACAGTTCATCATTCGTAACGATTCGATCGGGCAGGGCAATGCCCCAGCCCTTAAAGCGAACGCCCATAGTCAGCTCCTTCGCGAATACCTTCGATTCAGTCTACGACTCAGCCTTCGCTGCACGCGGTGCCTTCAACACCTGCAGTGTGCAGCGTGAAATGCAGATCATCCGGTCGCTCTCGTCGGTCAGTTCGATCGCCCACACGTGCACCGTGCGGCCCTTGCGAACTGGCGTCGCCGTCGCGGTGAGGACGCCGCTACTCATGGAGCGAAGATGTGAACAGTTGAGTTCCGTACCCACGACGATCTCGTCGGGGCCGACGCTGATGGCGCCACCGATCGACGCCGCGCCCTCGGCCATCAACGCCGACACGCCGCCGTGCAGGATGCCGTAGGGCTGGTGAACCTTCGGTCCTACTTCAACTTGCATTACGACCTTCTCGGGGGAGAGTTCGACGACGCGGATACCGAGCTCCTTGTTCACGTTCCCTGTTTCACTGAATCCGGTGTCGATCTCGTCTCGCATCGGACCAGTGTAGAAGTCGGCCGATAACCTCGGTCCATGACTCGACGAGTGGACCTGCGAAGTGACACGCTGACCCAGCCGACCCAGGAGATGCGTGACGCCATTTCGACGGCGGTGGTCGGGGACGACGGCTACGGCGAGGATCCCACGGTCCGTGCGCTGGAGGAACATTTCGCTGCACTGGTTGGCAAGGAGGCGGCGATCTTCGTCCCTTCGGGCGTCATGGGCAATCAGATCGCTGTTCGCATCCTGGCTCGTCCGGGCGACCTCATCGTTGCTGGACGCGGTCAGCACGTGGTGAGTTTCGAGATGGGTGCCGCGGCGAGGAACTCCGGCGTGCAGTTCGCCGCCGTCGATGACACGAGCGGCACGCTCGCTCTTCGCGATGTGCTTGACATCATTGACGCGGAAGAGGACCACCAGCCCCACGTGGCGATGGTCGCCCTGGAGAACACCCACATGCCGTCTGGCGGTACGCCACTCGACGTGGCTGACATCAACGCGCTCGCGCTCGCGATCGGCGAGCGACCACTGCACCTCGACGGTGCGCGACTCTTCAATGCCGTCGTCGCCACTGGTACGACCGCGGCGAAGTACGCCGCATCGGCGACGACGGTGATGACCTGTCTCTCCAAGGGACTGTGCGCACCGGCCGGTTCGCTGCTGGCCGGACCGGCCACGTTGATGGAGCAGGGACGAATCGAACGTAAACGCCTCGGTGGGGCGATGCGCCAAGCGGGCTTCCTCGCGGCGGCGGGACTGGTGGCCCTCGACTCGATGGTGGATCGGTTGGCCGACGACCACGTCCGCGCCCGAGCCTTGGCCGAACTCTTTGCGACGGCGTTCCCTGAAGCGCACTACGACCCCGGGACCTGTCGAACGAACATCGTGGCGTTCAATCATCCCCAGGCCCGTCAACTGGTCGAGGAACTCGCGAACCTCGGCGTCGACGGCGGAACGATCGGACCGCGACGTGCCCGATTTGTCACGTACGCCGGAGTGAGCGACGACGACGTTGCCTTCGTGGCTGACGTACTGGCCCACTTCAGACCAACGAAGTCGTAGGACCCAACTCGTTCGCGTCGCGTTCGCCGAGATTT
>Ga0182012_10008714_pt1 | contig 10010 bp, 9 predicted proteins | sample 612S2SmetaG_FD_120486 | JGI IMG/M metagenome (GOLD analysis project Ga0182012, IMG submission 120486) | Permafrost microbial communities from Stordalen Mire, Sweden - 612S2S metaG | ecosystem: Environmental > Terrestrial > Soil > Wetlands > Permafrost | place: Sweden: Stordalen | collected... | reverse complement strand
GGCAGCCTCCCAGTTCTTGTTATAAGTGGCAACCACCACGTGACTTGCACTCAGTTCTTCCACAATGGCGCGGCCGATGCCGCGGCTACCGCCGCTCACCAAGGCAATCGGTTTGGCGGGCGTAGACAAAACTAACGGGCCGAACTCGCCGCCGAGCGTTTCGCGTCTTGATGATCGGCCAGTTTGGCCGCTAAGTCGGGGCGGATCATGCGCAGCAGTTTGGCAGCCACCGTCTTGCCTTGCAGATAAGCGTCCGCGTACAACTTGTTCCGCTCTTCCCGCGAATACGTGTATCCCAAACTGTAGAACTTGTCGAGCGAAACGCCGACAACTTTGGTACCCGCGTAAGCCACGCCCGCTTTAGCGATGAGACCGCCCCCAAAGGGAATCTTGCCCACCAGTTCGCGCGCCAGTGCACGCCAGCCAAAAGCGCTGCCAATCACGCCGGCGATTTCGCTCTTCTGCTCCATATAGCCGACCTCGCGATCGCTCGCACCCGCAATCATGAAAGCCATGCGGATTTGGTTCATCGTGAGAAACGCGCTGTCGGAAGCGAATTCAGCGATGGCCCAGGGCAAGGAAATAAGCGGCACAATATCGGGAATCGCCGTAGCCAGCGAGAAAAGGGTATTTTCCTTCGAAACATCGGCCACTACGTTCCTTACATAAGGCCCGCGAAAAGGCTGGAAAGAACGCGCCAGCGTAATGCCGAAATCCGGGAACGCTTTCAGCGTTTTGGCCACCACAAGATCCGGCTGATCCGGCAAATAGACCAGCGACTTGGCCGGCGCAGGCATGTTGGCGTGATAAATATTCACGTCCGCCTCGCTGGTGGATCGCGGATTGCGCACTAGCAAATCCGCCGACTCGCGCCGCCTTGCCGGCCGCAAGTCACTGAGCAAATAATTCTCCATCTGCTCATGCGAGAACGTATCGGGCGCATGCAGCGCAATCCGTACCTCGCGCTGGCTCAGGTCTCGGACCTCTCTGGGACTGAGCATGCCGATCGCTTTCTTGATTTGTACTAAGCCGTCGAAACTCATTGCACGCCTCCGTGGGAAATAGGAACAGCCGCACCTCTTAGACGTAAAACAACGCGCAAACTGTTCCGCCAATCGGAATTAACTCCTATTCTTTCAACATCGATTTCAGGCGAGAAGTAACGCAGCACGCCGGCGTTGGATGAATGAAACGTCATGGCCGGAGCGACTAATAAAAGTTTAGGAGGTTTATCGTTCACAAAGTGTTCGGGAAACAGATGCCGCAATTCGCCGCGTGCCAAATGCCAGTTGATGCGCATCCAGTAGTCTAGCGCTTGCAGAGGAAGATGCAGGTCTTCGGCCACTTTCAGCTCAAGCACAGCTAGGCGGCCACTAGGAGAAATGGCTAGCAGATCGATCAAATCACGGTCGCCCGCCGCGAACGTCAGCACTTGCCCGTGGACGGGATTGGGCAACAGATCGGGTTCGATAGACGGCATATGACTGCGCACGACAGATTCGAACCAGCGCTCCGAATAGTGAGGAGGGGTCGCATTCGGAGCACTGGACGCAGCGGAGTGCTGTGCCGCTGAAAGTTGAGACAACTGCGCGGCAAAATGAGTCACTTCCTGGAATTGCGCCAGCGTCAATTCTGCTTTCGTGTCTATTCCCAACAACATGCGGCCCTTTTCCAGGCGGGCGAATTCTAACCCGCGCCAACGAACGCTGATAACGCCGCCGATTTCCGGCGTGCAGCCTACGCCATCAAAAGACTTCAGCTCCTCGATTAGGGCAGCTGCTTCAGGCGAAAGCTGCGGGGGAACATACAGCGAAGCCAGACGCGTCTGCAGGTTGCCCAGATCATGCGGATCCACTTCACCGGCCGAACCGTGAGCGTTGAAACGGAATAAGCGCGGCAACAGCGTTTCCCCGTTCAGCCAGCGCAAGCGCTGAGCCGTAAGATTACCGGCAGTTTCAGGGACGAAGAGACACAGCGACGTTTGACCTGACTCCCGCCGCCGCGAGCGCAAGTAATCATGCCAGATTAAGGCAAAGGTCAGCAGATCAGGCTCATCTTGCGGCTCCGGACACGCCATAGCCGCCAGGATGTGGCTGCCGCGGGCCACCTTCGCGCGTGGGAAAACCGACGAAAACGAATGCTGCAGGTCGAGCGCGCAAGAAAGCGTTTCCACTTCCCAACCTGGAAATTGCCGCAGCAGCATCCGCCGGAACTGTTCGGCGAAATTCTGGCGCTGGCCCATGCGCTTGCGGTGTTCGGTCTGCGGGCGGTCTAAATCCAGGAACGTGAGGCGGCTCGGCTTGCCGCCGAATTTCTGGATCGCGCAATCCAGCACGCCTGTCGAATGACGTTCCACTGACAGAATGCGCCGCGAGACGCTGCGAGTTTCGTCCCAGATTTCAATGGATAGGCGGCCGGAGCGAATTTCGAGCGCGTAACAACCGGGCTTTAGCGGAATGGGGTTTTCACCATATTCCAGCGCCGCCGGACGCCGGCAGGCAGCCAGAAACGCTTCGATGGCCGTGAGAAGCAGGTCAAGATCGGGTGAATCACTCAAGGAAAGTAGTGGCGCGAGACGCCGATTACTATCCTTGTTGTTGCTGCAGTTCGTGCTGTTGCTTGATCTTCGACTCCAAATAAGATTGGCGGCTGTCGTTGATCACTTTCCGCGCTTCCCGCGGACCACCCCAGCCTTCCATTTTCATCTGCGCGCCTTGCAACTCCTTATAAATGGAGAAGAAATGCTCAATTTCGCGGCGCACATGAGGGAAGACCTGATCCATGGTGTGGATACTGTCGAAACGCGGATTGCGCGTCGGAATGCCCAGAATTTTTTCGTCGTACTCTTTGCCGTCGATCATGCGCAGCACGCCCACCGGCCGCGCTTCCATCAGGCAGCCGGTAAAGCTGGCTTCGTCTACCAGCACCAGAATGTCCAAAGGATCGCCATCGTCGGCTAACGTGCCTGGAATGAAGCCGTAATCGCCGGGATAGTGCATGGGCGAATACAGCGCACGGTCGAGCCGGAACATTTCCAGCTCCCCGTCATATTCGTACTTGTTCACCGAATTCTTGGGGATTTCAATAATCGCCCGGACCACTTCCGGGCTGTCGCTTCCTGGGTCGAGATCGTAAAGCTTCACGCCCATTTAGGGTAGCAAGAGACAATCAAGTTATGTCGAAGAAGATTCGTTGGGGTGTGCTGGGTGTTGCCAACATTGCTGTGAAGAAAGTGATTCCGGCCATGCAGCAGGGGCAGTGGAGCGAAGTTACCGGCATTGCCTCGCGCGAACTCGAGCGGGCGCGGCAAGCTGCCGTCCAATTGGGTATCTCCAAAGCCTACGGTTCCTACCAGGAACTGCTGGCCGACCCCGATATTGATGCCGTTTACAATCCGCTACCAAACCATCTGCATGTGCCGCTATCGATCAAAGCAGCCGAGGCCGGCAAGCACGTACTGTGCGAGAAGCCCATCTCACTCACGGCGGAAGAAGCGCGCGAACTGATTGCCGTGCGCAAAAAGACCGGCGTCAAAATGGGCGAGGCGTTCATGGTGAGAACGGCGCCACAATGGCTGCGCGCGCGCGAACTGGTGCGCAGCGGGGCCATTGGAGAATTGCGTTCGATTGTGAGCGTGTTCAGTTATTTCAACCGCGACGCTAAAAATATACGCAACATTCCCGAGATCGGCGGTGGCGCGGTTATGGATATCGGCTGCTATCCCGTCAATATCTCGCGATTTTTGTTCGAGCGCGAACCGTTGCGCGTCTCGGCGCTGGTGGACCGCGACCCCGAGATGAAAACCGATCGCTTGAGTTCAGCGCTGCTCGATTATGGAACCGGCCACGCCATTTTCACCTGCAGTACCCAAATGGTGCCGTTCCAGCGCATGCAGGTTTTGGGCACCCAGGCGCGCATCGATATGGAGATTCCCTACAACATTCCGCCCGACCGGCCAAGCCGCATCTTCATTGATGACGGCTCGGCTTTGGCGGGAAGCAACGCCAAAGTGGAAGAGTTTGCCGCCTCCGACCAGTACACGATTCAAGGCGATGCCTTTTCGAAAGCGATTCTGGATAACACCGAAGTTCCGGTGCCGCTCGAGAATGCCCTGGGGAACATGTTGGTCATCGAAGCCGTGCTGCGCGCCGGGCAATCGGGCCGCTGGGAAACGCCCTAACTTCCGCCTACCAAACGAACATGCGCGCTCCGCCCTCCGACTGGCGCGTTCTCCCCGTCTGACTCGAACCCGCATAGACAATTGGCGCCTCACTACTAATCACCCCTGCTATGTTCGGCTCCTCGCCGCTGAGTTCCGCCAGCTCTATTGCACCATGCCGATTCATAATTTCACTCGCACTAACAACCTCTTCGCTTGACCCAGTTGCCAAAACGAGCACTGCTCCGTGACCAACGCCCTGGGCATAAGCACTCACCTCGGGAACAGTGGCGCCAATGGCCGTTAGCTCCCTTTCCAATCGAACCTGAAAGTCGGTGCGCGGAATACTCATCGGCCCACTCACCGGCATATCATACGGCTCGCGCAGCACACGAATCTCGTTCTTAGGGAACGAGCTCACATTGAGATCGTGTACCACTTGATCCGCGACTATCGAATTCTTAAACAAACCAACTGCCGTCCTGGACATACTCACATCTCCATTGATCTTTGATTCACTATTCTCGGCGGCCTTCCGCAGATTCACTAACGCCGCGAAACTCACTGGATCGAGACTGGCGCCGCCCACCAGAAATCCATCGATCTCTACCTCAGTCATGAAGCTTGGTGCATTGTCGGGCTTCACGCTGCCCCCATAAATGATGCGCACGGCATTCGCCGCCTGTGCTCCAAAGCGCTTTGTTGCTTGCGCGCGGATGAACCGGTGAGCAGCCGCCGCCCCTTCCGGCGTGTCCGTCTTGCCCGCGCCGATGGCCCAAATCGGCTCGTACGCGATAATAATTTTCGCGAACTGCTCGCTCGAAAGGGGCGCGATCCCCAGCCGAAACTGCTCTTCCAGCACTGGCTCCACTTTTGTCTTGTCTTGTTCACCAAGGCAAACAATGGGCACCAGTGCGGCGTTAAGAGCCGCCAAAACCTTCTTGAAAACGATCTCATTGGTTTCGCCAAAATAGCGGCGTCTCTCGCTGTGTCCCACGATCACATGGGAACACCCGGACCCCTTGATCATTTCACCCGAGACTTCCCCGGTAAACGCGCCGTCTTTCTCCGTCGAAAGATTTTGTGCGCCGATATGGATCGTGCTCTCTCCGGCCGCGCTAACCGCCGTTGCGATATCGAGGAATGGCGGGCAGATCACCACCTCGCAGTAGCCAAGATCTTCCACCAGCGAGCGAAATTGCTCGAAGAACGACTCCGTTTTTGCCGGGTCTTTATGTAACTTCCAATTCGCGCCGATAACCGGCAAACGCATCAGCCCTTTTTTACTCTCGGAAATCGGCGAATTCACACCCCTACTTTAATGGAAATATTGTCAAGATGGCGTCAAAAACGTTTCCAAGACAAGCCGCTAAAAGTTACTGGAAGGCCATATGCGTGCATCGCTGTTCAGTGATGACCCCGGATGGCCGGGCATCGAGACAAGGAGTATTTAAATGAACAAAGACCACCACGTAGTTGAAGCACACACGGCCGCGGCCGAGGAGCATGAGACGACCGCCAAAACTCACCGCGCTGCCGCTGAACATTGCAGCAAGGGACATCACGAAGCTTGTGAACATCACGCCAAAGAAGCTCTAGACCAGTCTACAAAGTCCCACGCGGCTTCGAAGCTGGCCCATGAGAAGTCGGCTAAACCGGCATTAGTGGGAGCTGCGAAGTAGTAAGACGGGCAAGCCTTTCGAATCACTGAAGGGCTTGCTCTCACGAGACCGGGAATCAAAACTGGCCATATTAAGTCACTTGACCAAATGTAACCAGCCTGCGGTCTCTTGTTCAACGCTTATAAACACTCAATGAACAAATCGATTCTACTTCTCGCATCCGATCAAGGCGTCCGCGACGTGATTCAAAGAGCGCTCGAATCGGTTGGCTATTCCGTCCTCACTGCGGCGGATGTCGGCGCTGCTGCCGATTTGCTGCAGAAACACGGATTCGATCTGCTAATTGTCCGGCCCTATACCGAGAATGTATCCGGGCATGATGCCGCAATGTACCTTCGTCTCAAAAGCCCGGGCATTCCGGTCCTCATCGTGGCGGGAATGCTCGATGATATCGATCTTGAAACTCGCGAGGCGCTCCAGGAATTTGCGATTTTTCCCAAGCCATTTACTGCAGTCGAACTAATCGAACGAGTCAAGGAATTACTGTTACACCCTCAAACGCTGAGTACCGGAATTTGAGACTCGCGAATGATCGCATAGCCGTTGCCGTTGTCGCCTAAATGGCCATGCAGCGGGCTATGTCCAACCACCAGTAGGCTGGCTTTTGTTCGCTCCGCTGTCTGGCTTAGTAACTCAATCACAGGGCCGCTTTCAACAACCACTTCGGCTTTAACTGCCAAGTTTTGTTGCAGCTTCATCATTTCTTTGGCCGCGAAACCAACAATCGTTTCCTTCCGCGCAGGATCGACGCGGAGGCCGCCCGGTTCGTGGATGCCCACCCTCTCTGTGATGTGGACAAGCGTAAGCGCCGCGTCCAGATCCTTCGATAATTCGGCAGCCAATGCGGCGGTACGGTAGCTGTGATCGCTCAAATCCACCCAGCAAAGAACGTTTCGGATCGCGAATTCCCCCACCGGCGGATCTTCCAAATGAGCCCCAGTCCAAACCGGGCAATCCGCTTCGTGTAGCACCTTCGCGGTCACCGAACCAAACAAGAAGCGATAGAAGGGTCCATCGCCGCGTGTTGCCATCATGATGAGATCGACGTCCCGATCTTCTGCGGTTTTAGCAATTTCGCTAGCCGGCTCTCCCCGCAAAAACACGCGTGTGACCGCAATACCATCCGGTTCGGGCAGCATTGCGCGGTCCAGATCTTGTTGCGCCCGCTTGGCGACATAAACATCCAAGCCTTGCGCGGCGATCTCGTGTCCGGTTTCCAGCACGCCATAGGGATAGCTCAGTGGCTTCATGACATGCAGTAGGATGACCTCGGCATGAACGCGGCGCGCCAGCCAGCTAGCTTGCTCAAGGACGTGCCGGGAGGTCTTTGCGGACGCAATCGGAACCAGAATTCTACGAATGGAAAGATGGTCAAGCGGCGCGGGTCCGGCCGTCTCTTTCATCGCTGCCACAAAATCTGCGAAGCTTCCAGCGGCACGGCGGCGCCATCTAAGTGCGGTATCGCTCGCGCTGTATAGTCGGCGGCGGGGCGGGCTTTGGGTAAGTCTAAGCCGTATATGTGACTGTAGGGGGTTCCCGGCGCTGGATTAAGACGCTTCATCTCTTCGAGTGGCGGAACGCTTCCGTTGACTCCGTCCGCGTAAAGCTCCACGCGCACTGAATCTAAATCCAGCTCGTCCCCAAAAACTTCCACTTCAAAAGAATTTAGGTCGTCTTTGGCCGTCACCTTCATTTCGCCAAATCGCAGATTTCCCCAGCAGTCTGCGACAGAGCGCTGCCATTCTGCTACCCGCTTGCCGGCCGCGCCTTTGTCTGCCGCGCGCGCACGGTAAGCCGCTGCCGCCGGAATATAGTGCTTTTCGGTATATTCACACACCGCACGGCTCGCGGAGAAACGCGGCGTCAGCTGCGCCATACTCTCTCGCATTCTTGCCACCCAGCCTGTCGGGATTCCCTCGGAATTGCGGTTGTAGAACTCCGGAATGACCTCCCGTTCCAGTAGACGATAAAGGGTCTCCGCTTCGGCGCAATCCCAACCTGGGTCCGCGCCATGCTCCTTGCCATCTCCCAAAGCCCAACCAACCTCGGCGTTATAAGCTTCCACCCACCAGCCATCGAGCTCCGAAAGATTAATTCCGCCATTCACCAATACCTTCATGCCGCTCGTTCCGCATGCTTCCCACGGACGCCGTGGCGTGTTGATCCAGACATCCACTCCCTGCACCAGATGCTCAGTCAGAAGCATGTCGTAATCGCTGAGAAAAACCGCGTGCGGGCGCACCTCAGGCTGGCGGATAAACCGCACCCATTTCTTGATCAGCTCTTGCCCAGCTTCGTCAGCCGGGTGAGCCTTGCCGGCAATGATGAGTTGCACCGGATGCTGAGCATTACTCAATATTCTCAAAAGACGCTTTGGGTCGTGTAGCAGCAGGTCTGGTCTCTTATAGGTGGCAAAGCGGCGCGCAAACCCCAGGGTCAGAATGTTCGGATCAAACAGATGCTTGGCGGCTTCGACGCTCTCGGGCGGCGAACCGGAGGCCGCGAGTTGCTGCGACAACCGCCGGCGGGCATATTCCACCAGCGCTTTGCCGGAGGCAGCCCTGAACTCCCAAAGCTTCCGGTCGGAAACGCGGCGAATCTCCTGTTCCAGATTTCCGGTGGTTCCGAGCCAGCGGTCTTTGCCGCAAGCTTCCGTCCAAAGGCTATCAGCTTCGGCGGAATCCCAAGTGGGCACATGAATTCCATTAGTCACAAATCCGACCGGCACTTCATCCTCCGGCCAGTGAGGAAAAAGCGGCAGAAAGATGTGGCGGCTTACCTTGCCATGCAATTCACTCACTCCGCTGACTGCTCCACATCCGCGAATGGCCAGATAAGCCATGTTGAATAGCTCTGACGAGTCTTCCGGGTTCTGGCGCCCCAGAGCGAGCAGTTCATGGATCGAAATGCCGAGTTTTTCCCGTGCGTACCTACTCAGGTATTGCTCGATGAGCGCCGGCTCGAACCGGTCAAAACCGGCTGCCACGGCGGTGTGAGTGGTGAAAAGATTTCCCACGCGAGTCGCGGCCATTGCCACATGGAAAGGCTCTCCCGTTGCTTCCATGAAGCTGCGGGCACGCTCCAAGACCGCGAAGGCCGCATGTCCTTCATTCAAGTGACAGACCTCGGGGGTAAGTCCGAGCGCACTCAATAGACGCCACCCTCCGATACCCAGGAGCATCTCCTGCTTTAAGCGTAGTTCCGGCCCACCACCGTACAGCTCACTCGTAATCCCTCGGTGCTCGGGAAAGTTCGCGGCGTCGTTGCTGTCGAGTAAGTAAAGCTTCACTCGACCCACCTGCACTTGCCAGGTGCGCAGCCAGACGGAGTATCCAGGCAAAGCAATCTCCAGGCGCAGCCATTCTCCATTTGGGTGACGCAAAGGCGTGATGGGCAACTGGCCGGGGTCGTTATATGGGTAGAGAGCTTGTTGCCCGCCGTCTTTATCTATCACTTGGCGGAAGTATCCCTGCTGATAAAGCAATCCCACGCCCACCACGGGCACGCCCAGATCGCTGGCTGCCTTCAACTGATCTCCCGCCACATTGCCAAGGCCGCCTGAATAAATCGGCAGCGCTTCGCTCAACATGAACTCCATGCTGAAATAAGCGGCGCACGTGAGCGAAGTTTTGTCGTGATTCTTTTGAAACCAGGCAGGCGACTCGAGCAATTGGCGTCTGGCTTCCACCAATCCGTCAACATTCTTGCGGAAAACGGGATCAGTAAGTACGCCTTTGATCTTGTCTTGCGAAGCGGTTTGCAAAACCACCCATGGGTTGTGCGTGACCTCCCAGAGTTCCGGATCAAGTTGCCGCCAAACTTCATCGGTCGCGTGATTCCACGACCAGCGTAAGTTCAGGGCAAGATCGGCTAGGCAATCGAACCCTTCGATTTTATTGCTTTGGTTGAATGTCACGAAAATCCTAAAGGGAGCCGCGAGCGTAATGGAAGGTACCAGACTGCTAAGCCAGCCTCATGGCCGTGCGATGCACGGGCTGCGACTCCCACTCCTCGCCGGACGAAACGCTCAACACCCGCACCCGCTGGCCCTCGGCGAATCTCTGCAACAGAACCTCAGTCCCATTATTGAAGCGCACCGCGTCCCGGTAACTCTCGGCGGCCGCGGCCAGTTGAGTGAAGACCGCTTCCTCCATGTCACTTCTCAGTCC
>Ga0182012_10008712_pt1 | contig 10011 bp, 5 predicted proteins | sample 612S2SmetaG_FD_120486 | JGI IMG/M metagenome (GOLD analysis project Ga0182012, IMG submission 120486) | Permafrost microbial communities from Stordalen Mire, Sweden - 612S2S metaG | ecosystem: Environmental > Terrestrial > Soil > Wetlands > Permafrost | place: Sweden: Stordalen | collected... | reverse complement strand
CTGACGCCGGCGTTCGAGGCCGGGATGCAATTGCTGGCAGAAAACGAATTGCATCCGGCTTTCCCTGCGGATTCGCTCACGATCGTGCGCGGCCAGCTTGCCCGAAGCGTGGCCGGTCAGTTGCGCACGCCGGACTATCTGTTCCGCCGTGCGGTCATGCGGGCGATCGTGCCTGAGGGCGACCCCACCTTGCGGCAGGCAACGCCGGACAGCGTGATGGCACTGCGGCCCGAAGACCTGCGTGCGTATTACGCGGCTGCGTTTCGCCCTGATCTGACGACGATCGTCGTGGTCGGGGACGTGACAGTCAATCAGGCGCGCCGTGTCGTCGCGGAGACGTTTGGCGGCTGGCAGGCCGAGGGACCTACGCCGGCGATCGATCCGCCGCCGATCGGCCCCAATAAGCCGTCCCGCTCCCGTGTTGCGGATAGCACCGCGGTGCAGGACAGCGTCTACCTGGCGGAGACCGTCGGGCTGCCGGTCGCTAGTCCGGAGCGCTACGTTTTGCTCCTGGGCAATGTCATCCTTGGCAGCGGGTTTTCCTCGCGGCTTTACCAGGACCTGCGGATCCGGTCGGGATACGTCTATTCGGTCAGCAGCGACCTCGACTGGTCCCGGACCAGGGCAGACTACAGAGTATCGTTCGGTGCCGACGCTCGGAATGTCGATAACGCACGCGCGCTGGTGGTGCGGGATCTGAAAGCGATGCAGCTTGAACCGGTCAATGACGCCGAACTGATGCGCGCGAAAGCGCAGATATTGCGCCAACTGCCGATGCAGCGTGCCAGCGTTGGCGGGATTGCCGGACAGTATCTGCGGCTGACAGATCTTGGGCTTCCGCTTGACTTCGTGCGCACGGCGGGGGAGCGGTACATGACGGTCACTGCGGCGCAGATTCGAGATGCATTTGCCGCCTGGCTGCGCCCCGATGACTTGGTGGAGGTGGTTAAGGGACCTTAAGGCCGGGCTCTGCTCGGACCCGTAAAGGGGCCGTCGGCCCCTTTAATCCCAGGAATTCAGGAGGCCGGCTCGATCTGCACGATTCCCGGCCTGGGCGACGCAGCGTGCTCTTTCAGTACCGATTCGGTGGAGGGGTCGATTTCCTTCATCAGAACGTCGTACCCCCATAGGTCGGCGAGGTGCTGCAGAACCATTCTTGTGTCCTTTTCCTCCAGCAGCACGCGGTTCAGCGCGCGGTGGTGCAGGATCAGGCGGCGGTCGCCGGCGAGGTTCACGTCCACCACCTGGATATCGGCTGACGTCCAGGAAACGTCGTAGTGCTTCGCCAGGGCCTGCTTGATCTTGCGGTAGCCACGCTCGTCGTGGATCGCTTCGACCCGCAGATTCGGCTCACTGGCGTCATCCATCACGTGGAACAGGCCGAAATGCCGTACCAGTTTCGGGCTTAGATATTGCAGGATGAAGCTCTCGTCACGGTAGTTCGCCCAGACGTCGCGCAGCACGTTCATATGGTCGTTGCAGCCGGCGATGTGGGGAAACCACTGCTGGTCCTCGGCCGTCGGCGCTTTGCAGATGCGCTCGATGTCCTGCATCATGGCAAAACCGAGCGCGTAGGGGTTGAGGCCGGAGTAGCGGCGGTCGTCGAATTCGGGCTGGAATACGACATTGGTGTGCGAAGACAGGAACTCCACCATTGCGCCGTCGGTGAGCAGGCCCTTTTCGTGCAGGCTGTTCATGATGGTGTAGTGCGTGTAAGTCGCGCAGCCCTCATTCATCACCTTGGTCTGCGACTGCGGGTAGAAATACTGCGCGATAATCCGCACGATCCGCAGCACTTCACGCTGCCAGGGCGCAAGCCGTGGCGCGGTCTTTTCCATGAAGTACAGGATGTTTTCCTGCGGCAGTTCCAACAGGGCCTTGCGCTTTTCGGCGGCGGTGGGGTCTTGTCGAGTACTTTCCTTGCCTGGCACCGTTCGCCACAGGTCGTTGAAGACCTTTTCGTCGTGTTCGCGGCGTTCGCGTTCGCGCTTCTCCTCGGACCGCAGGTCGGCCGTGCGCTTGCGCGGGTATTTATGGACCGCGTGGCTCATGAGCGCATGGGCGGCGTCGAGCAGGCGTTCGACCTGCGCCTCACCGTACCGTTCCTCACACTGCATGATGTAGTCTTTGGCGAATTCCAGATAATCCAGGATGCCGTTGGCGTCGGTCCACTGCTGGAACAGATAATTGTTCTTGAAGAAGTGGTTATGCCCGAACGCAGCGTGCGCCATGACCAGGGTCTGCATCATGGCGGTGTTCTCTTCCATGATGTAGCTGATGCACGGGTTGGAGTTGATGACGATCTCGTACGCAAGCCCCTGCATGCCGGCGCGGTACATCGCCTCATTGCGGGAGAAATGCTTGCCGAACGACCAGTGCTTGTAGAACAGCGGCATGCCGATCGAGGAGTAGGCATCGAGCATCTGTTCGGTGCCGATGACCTCGATCTGGTTGGTGTAAATATCGAGGCCCATTTCGCCGAGGGCGACTTTCTCGATCGCGTCGTAGCAGCGCTGGATCGTGCCAAATTCCCAGTCGCAACCCTCGAATAGCGGGCGTTCGGCCCGGATCAGCGTTGAACTCATTCGGCAGCAGCCTCCGCTCCGGTTTTTTTCGCGAACAATTCGCGAAACACCGGGTAGATGTCCCGGCGATGGCCGACCTTCCGCATCGCCATTGGGGCGCCATTACGGATGATCGTCGAATAGGTCTGCCACAGATCGCTGTCCCGGCGGATGAAGCCCGGCGGGAAATGCTCCGAGTCGCGGCCGACCTCCAGATACGCATAATACTGGCAGCAGGGCAGCAGCACCTTGGTCAGCAGCGCCGCCGTCTTGTCATTGTCGCTGGCGGTATTGTCGCCATCCGACGCCTGCGCGGCGTAGATGTTCCAGTTGTCGGGGCTGTAGCGCTCCTCGATCACGCGCTGCATTTCCTCCAGCGCGGTGGAGACGACGGTGCCGCCGGTTTCCGGGCTGTTGAAGAAGGTTTCCTCGTCCACCTCGGAGGCTTGGTGGGTGTGGCGGATGAACACGACCTCGACGTTTTTGTAGCGGCGCTTCAGGAAGATGTAGAGCAGCACGTAGAACCGCTTCGCAAGGTCCTTCATGTGTTCGGTCATCGATCCGGACACGTCCATCAGGCAGAACATCACCGCCTGGGCGACGGGTTTCGGATGCGATTCGAAGCGGCGATAGCGAACGTCGAGCGGGTCGATGTACGGGATCACCCCGGTGCGGCGTTGCTTGCGCGCCAGTTCTTCCTGCAATGCGATGCGCTTGCCCTCATCCTCGGGAGCCAGCGCTTCGAGCTCGTCCTTCAGCGCCTGGATTTCTTCCGGCTTCGGCCGGCGCAGGGCGATGCGTCGGGACAGGCTGTTGCGGACGGTCCGGTTCAACGCCAGGTTGGCCGGTGAGCCGCTGACGGAATAGCCGGCGCGATGGTAGACCATGGCCTCGGCGTTCACGACCCGGCGTTTTGCCAGGTCGGGAAGTTCCAGGTCCTCCAGGAACAGATCGACGAATTCGTCGCGCGACAAAGCGAAGCGAAAATCGTCCTCGCCCTCACCGTCCGGGCTGCCTTCAGATCCGCTGCCGCCCCCGCCACTGGGCGGACGCTGGATGGTGTCGCCGGCGATGTATTCCTTGTTGCCCGGCAACAGGTGATCCCGGATGCCACCAGACGAGCTGCGCCGGAACGAGGGTTCGTGCACCCCCTGGGCCGGCAACACCACCTCACCGCCTTCGTCGGCGTCCTTGATGCTGCGGCTGCCGGCACTTTCGTGCACCGCTTTGCGGATCTGGGATTTGGCGCGCCGCATGAAGCGCTGGCGGTTGGCCAGGTTTTTGCCACTCGGGTTCAGGCGGCGGTCAACTATGTGCATAGCGTGCCTGTCAGACCTATTCGGGGTTCGACGGGCATCTTAACCCGCCTGCTTAACGCGCATATACCACTCAACGAGACGCCTGACTTGTCTTTCCGTATAGCCGCGGGCGGTCATGCGTTCGACGAACTCAGTGTGTTTCTTTTCGGTATCGCTGTCCTTCTTCGAGCCGAAGCTGATGACCGGCAGCAATTCCTCCACCTGGCTGAACATACGACGTTCGATCACATCGCGGATCTTCTCATAGCTTGTCCAGGATGGATTTTTTCCGTTGTTGTTCGCGCGGGCACGCAGGCTGAACTTCACAACCTCGTTGCGGAAGTCCTTCGGATTGGCGATGCCGGCCGGCTTTTCGACTTTCGTCAACTCCTGATTGAGTAGTTCACGATTCAACAACTGGCCCGTGTCGGCGTCCTTGAAGTCGATGTCTTCGATCCAGGCATCGGCATAAGACACGTAACGGTCGAACAGATTCTGCCCGTAGTCGTGGTATGACTCAAGGTAGGCTTTCTGGATCTCATTGCCGATGAACTCGGCGTAACGCGGTGCGAGTTCGCCCTTGATGAATTCCAGATAGCGCTTTTCCGTCTCCTGCGGCATCTGATCGCGCCGGATCGACTGTTCCAGCACATACATAAGATGCACCGGATCGGCGGCGATCTCGGTCGTATCGTGGTTGAACGTCGCTGCCAGCACCTTGAAGGCGAAGCGGGTCGAGGCACCGTCCATGCCTTCCTCGACGCCAGCGGTGTCCTTATATTCCTGCAAGGAGCGGGCGCGGGGATCGGTCTCTTTCAGGCTTTCACCGTCATAGACCCGCATCTTGGCGTAAAGCGTGGAATTCTCGTGCCGCTTCAGGCGGGTCAGGACGGAAAAGCGCGCCAGCATTTCGAGCGTCGCCGGAGCGCAGGGGGCGGCCCCGAGTTCGGAACGGGATACCAGCTTTTCGTAGATTTTCTGCTCTTCGGTCACGCGCAGGCAGTACGGCACCTTGATGACGTAGATGCGGTCGATGAAGGCTTCGTTGTTCTTGTTGTTTTTGAATGACTGCCACTCCGATTCGTTGGAGTGGGCCATGATGATGCCCTGGAACGGGATGGCGCCGATGTTTTCCGTGCCGATGTAGTTGCCTTCCTGTGTTGCGGTCAGCAACGGATGCAACATTTTGATCGGTGCCTTGAACATCTCGACAAATTCGAGCATGCCCTGGTTGGCGCGGTTCAGGCCCCCGGAATAGCTGTAGGCATCCGGATCGTTCTGCGCATGCATCTCAAGCTTGCGGATATCAACCTTGCCGACCAGTGACGAAATGTCCTGGTTGTTTTCGTCACCCGGTTCGGTTTTGGCGACAGCGATCTGGCGCAGCCGTGACGGCACCAGTTTCTGCACGCGGAACTTGGAGATGTCGCCGCTGAACTCATCGAGGCGCTTGATGCACCAGGGGCTCATGAGGCCGGTGAGCCGGCGGCGCGGAATGCCGTAACGGTCTTCCAGCAGATTCCCCATCCGCTCCGGGTCGAACAGGCCGAGCGGGCTTTCGAACACCGGGCTAAGGTCGTCGCCGGCCTTCAAGACGTAAACGGGGAAGGTTTCCATCAAAGCTTTGAGGCGTTCTGCCAGCGATGATTTGCCGCCGCCGACGGGGCCGAGCAGGTACATGATCTGCTTGCGCTCTTCGAGGCCCTGTGCGGCGTGGCGCAGGAAGCCGACGATCCGCTCGATCGTCTCCTCCATGCCGTAGAACTCGCTGAACGCCGGGTACTGGCGAATGGTGCGGTTCATGAAGATGCGGCCGAGGCGCGGGTCTTTTGAGGTATCGACCATGACCGGTTCGCCGATCGCGGCGAGCAGGCGTTCCGTGGCGGTCGAATAAACCAGCGGGTCTCTTTTGCAGGCATCGAGGTATTCCGCCAGCGACATTTCGGCTTCGCGGTGAGCCTCGAATGTTCTGGCGTAGGCGGTGAAAATGTCATCGACCGTATTCATGCGGCCGCTCCTGATCTGTTGAGGGTGGTGCTACGGTCAGTCGGGTAGGCATCCGACAGGCTATGCAAGATAGGTGCAACCGTAGCGTATGGGGTATATGTCGCGGGAATGTTTTCTGCGATTCGCATCATACTGGCGTGCGGGATCGAGACATCGACTTGCAATGCAAAGGCAAACGCGGAGTCATTCGCATGATTATTTCTTCCGCCGGTTCGAAGTTGCAACCGGACTGATCGGGTTGAAGCTTTAGTCGTCACGTCCGCTCGCGAGAGCGCTCGGCAGGCCCCGCCGCGCAGATGTTGAAAACTTTCCCGTTTCAACGCTTGGCAGCGGCGTGCTCTGCCAGCGTCGGACACGACCACCGTGGGCTTCGCGGTGGAAAGTTCATCACTCAAGGAACGCCGACCGCCATATCCGGGCGCAAGCAAAGCCACCGCCTGTCGGTCGATCACGGAATAGTGAAAGCCGATGCCGGGGGTTTCAAGAAAATTCGCCATGCGACTGCAAAAAACTGATTCGGGCTGTTTCACATGCGGCCGGCCCGGTTGCCGCCGAACAGTATATTTGGGTCTGCGCCGGCGATCTGCCAACGGCGGTTCCGCGTGCACCGAGAGGGCATCAAGCCGGGTCGCGGTGGCCCTCAGTCTGGCTGTCAGCTGCGGCATGCGCCTCTCCAAGCCCTGCGGTGCGCCCGAAGCGGCCACACCGAAGCGCTGGGAATACAAGCATATTCTTAACAGGCCGTTAACGTGTATCGTTTTCGTTCCAGCTTTCTTTTTGACCTTCAAACGCTACACCACTCAGCCGGCACCGTGGCTGAAAATCTTTTTATGATCCGAGGCTGTGCAGTCCTTGCCGAAACGGAAGGCACGTGCCCCGGCAACACGCGTGCCGTTGATGGTGCAAACAGATGGATTTGGTGGGAGACGGTTGATTAACAAGGCCTTTGAAGATGCTGGCGAGTCGCTTTTGGCAGGCCGCCCCGTCGCCGGTTCGGGGTGATGTTTGCTGGTGACCGTCGCACCGCAGTAGCGGAGCGTTCGGCGGAGGACGGCGACTCAACGACCCCGGAACCAGAATCCCAGAACCGGGCCGATGATACCAGTGGCCCACTTTTGTGCCTCGGTGGGAGCGGACGGGTTCAAAACCTCGTACAGCGCCGCGGCCAACAGCGCGACGCTCAGGACGACTTGCATGATCGGTCGGAGATTCGACGTCGGGGTCCAAAAGGGCGGGGTTATTTTCAGCTTTCCAGGTAAACGGCCTGAGCGTCACCGATGTGGAGAAACACATTTGTTGCCTCGGTGACGCCCAATGCACGTAACGGGTAAACGCGCGTGCGTGTGTAATTGCCCTGCGCTGGCGCGGGGACGTTCCCGAACACCGGCGCGACCGGCAGTCACCTTTTGCCGCATGGGAATGATCGAAATGCCGACATCCAAAGAGGTTTCCCAATGGGCTGGATTCCGGCTCGACCGGCCGCTGGTGATGGGCGTACTGAACGTGACGCCGGATAGTTTCAGCGATGGCGGCCGGCTGGGTGACGTCCGCGATGCCGTCGCGGCAGGGCTGGCTTTGGCGGCGGACGGGGCCGACATCGTCGATATCGGCGGTGAGAGCACCCGGCCCGGTGCTGCCGCGGTTCCCCCCGATGTCGAGCAGGCCCGAATCGTGCCAGTGATCCGAGCGCTGGCGGCAAACGGACTGTGCGTATCGGTGGATACGCGCAATGCGTCCACGATGGAGGCTGCGCTCACAGCCGGTGCCAGGATCGTCAACGATGTCTCGGCTCTCACCTACGATCCGCTGTCGGCCGGTTTGGTCGCGGCGCACGCCTGCCCGATCGTGCTGATGCATGGGCGCGGCGACCCGGCCTCGATGTATGCGCAGGCCCACTACCTGGATGTCGTTGCCGAGGTGCGGGCCGAACTGCTGGAACGGATCGATACGGCGGTGCAGGCTGGTGTGCGGCCGGAGCAGATCGCCATCGATCCCGGGATCGGGTTCGCCAAGCAGGCGGCGCACTCCATCGCCATGCTGCGCGGACTGCACGATCTGGCGAGCCTGGGCTATCCGATCCTGGTCGGGGTGTCGCGCAAGAGCTTCATCGGCACCGTCTCACAGGAGCCACAGGCAAGCCGGCGCCTCGGCGGATCGCTGGCGGCGGCGCTGTTCGCCGTGATGCGTGGTGCGTCAATCCTGCGCGTGCATGACGTTCGGGACACAGTTCAAGCGTTGCGTGTATGGCTGACACTGTTCGACCCAGGCACGGTTCCGCTTTCCTAACGCAGGGCGATTGCTTTAGACGACCTGCCTCAGACTGGGCTGCACGAAGCGATGGATATCGGATGACAAGATCGAGACGCCTGTTCGGCACCGACGGCATCAGGGGCAAAGCCAACTCGGAGCCCATGACAGCGGGGATCGCGTTGCGGCTGGGACAGGCGGCAGGCCTGCTGTTCACCCGGGGCGACCATCGGCATCGCGTCGTCATCGGCAAGGACACCAGGCTGTCCGGCTATATGATCGAGCCCGCCCTGACCGCCGGCTTCGTCGGCGCCGGCATGGATGTCACGCTGCTGGGTCCGTTGCCGACGCCCGCGGTCGCGATGCTGACCCGCTCCCTGCGCGCCGATCTCGGGGTGATGATCTCCGCCTCGCACAATCCCTATGAAGACAACGGCATCAAGCTGTTCGGGCCGGACGGCACCAAGCTGTCGGATGATATGGAACTGGAGATCGAGGCGCTGATGGACAGCGGCTTCGCCGAGCGTCTCGCCGAATCGCACCTGCTGGGCCGGGCAGCGCGGCTGGACGACGCCGGCGGCCGCTATATCGAGGCGGCGAAAGCCAGTTTCCCACGCGGATCGCGGCTGGACGGGCTGCGCATCGTGGTCGATTGCGCCAACGGCGCCGCCTACAAGGTCGCCCCGTCGGTGCTTTGGGAACTCGGCGCCACCGTCATCCCGGTCGGCGTCGGGCCGGACGGTTTCAACATCAACAAAGGCTGCGGCTCGACCGTGCCGGCGTTCCTGTGCGCCCAGGTCGTTGAACATGGCGCGCATCTGGGCATCGCGCTGGACGGCGATGCCGACCGGGTGATCATCGCCGACGAGAATGGTGAAGTGGTGGACGGCGACCAGATCCTGGCGTTGATCGCGCAATCCTGGCATCAGGCCGGCACACTGCGGGGCGGCGGCATCGTCGCCACGGTCATGTCGAACCTGGGGCTGGAGCGGCATCTGGCCGGACTGGGATTGCAGTTGCACCGCACCAAAGTGGGCGACCGATACGTCGCGGAGCAAATGCGCGCGTCCGGGCTGAATGTCGGGGGTGAGCAGTCCGGGCACTTGATCCTGTCCGATTTCGCCACCACCGGCGATGGCCTGCTGGCCGCGTTGCAGGTGCTGGCAGTCCTGGTGCAGCAGAACCGGCCCGCGTCCGAGGTGCTGCAGGTCTTCCAGCGACTGCCGCAGCGGCTGAAGAATGTGCGGTTCAGCGGCACCTCGCCGTTGCGTTCCGACAGCGTCCAGGCGGCAATCCGCGACGTCGAGGCTCGCTTAAACGGAACCGGCCGCGTGTTGATCAGGGAAAGCGGCACCGAACCGCTGGTCCGGGTGATGGCCGAGGGCGAAGATCCCGCCATCGTTGCCGAGGTCGTCGACTCGCTGTGCGAGATGATTGCCGAGGTTGCGAGGGTGCGCGAGGCCGTCGTTTAGATGTTGGGCCGCGTTCTGGTGATCGCCGGATCGGATTCCGGCGGCGGGGCCGGCATCCAGGCCGACATCAAGACGATTACCGCGCTCGGTGCGTTCGCCGCGACGGCAATTACTGCGCTGACCGCACAGAACACGGTCGGCGTGCATGGCGTCATGGCGGTGCCGCCGGGGTTCATCCGCCAGCAGATCGAGGTCGTGCTGACCGACATCGGCGCCGACGTCATCAAAATCGGCATGCTGGGCGACATTGCCACGATCGAGACGGTACGCGCCGCCCTCGCGGATTTCGCACCTGGCATCCCGGTGGTGCTCGATCCGGTGATGGTGGCAAAGGGCGGTCAGGCGCTGCTGGCGGCCCAGGCGGTGGACAGTCTGCGGCGGGATTTGCTGCCGCGCGCCGCGGTGATTACGCCGAACCTGCCG
>Ga0182012_10008705_pt1 | contig 10017 bp, 10 predicted proteins | sample 612S2SmetaG_FD_120486 | JGI IMG/M metagenome (GOLD analysis project Ga0182012, IMG submission 120486) | Permafrost microbial communities from Stordalen Mire, Sweden - 612S2S metaG | ecosystem: Environmental > Terrestrial > Soil > Wetlands > Permafrost | place: Sweden: Stordalen | collected... | reverse complement strand
CTACCCCCTGCGCTGATCTACCCCCTGCGCCGATCTGCCCCCTGCGCCGATCTGCCCGCTGCGCCGATCTGCCCCCTGCGCCGATCTGATTGACGCACTTGTCCTACAGGACGTAGCATCTCATTAATCAGACAATGTGTCCGATCCTATGAGGAGCCGTCCGAAATGACCCAGACCGCACCCGACATCACGCCGGTTGACCTCTCCGATTCCCGCTCGTTCGTCCCCGGAGTGCCACACGCCTGGTTGGCGTACCTGCGCCAGCACGACCCGGTGCACTGGCAGGATGAGCCCGGCGGCCCCGGGTACTGGGCAGTGACGAAATACCACGACTGCGTCACGGTGAACCGGGAGTTCGAGCGTTTCAGCTCGGCCGCCCGCGGAACGATGCCCTTCGAGATAGGTGAAGACGAGGTCGCCCAGCAGAGCCTGATGATGCTCAACATGGATCCGCCGCTGCATACCCGCTACCGCCGGCTGGTGAACAAGGGGTTCACCCCGCGCATGGTGCGCGACCTCGAAAAGAGCATCCACCGGTCTGCGGACTCCATCATCGACCAGGTGAGCGCGGCGGGTGCGGCCGACTTCGTCACCGACCTCTCGGCCGAGCTCCCGCTGCAGGTCATCGCAGAACTGCTGGGTGTCCCTAACGAGGACCGCCACAAAATGTTCGACTGGTCCAACCGGATGGTAGGTAGCGAGGATCCCGAGTACCAAGAGCAGGGCGACATCGCAATGAACGCTGCCATGGAGCTCTACGCCTACGCCGCCGAGCTTTTTGCCCGCAAGCGGATCGATCCCCATGCCGACCTGATGAGCGTGCTGACAACGGTGGAGGTGGAAGGGGAACAGCTCAACGCCTTGGAGCTCGAGCTGTTCTTCCTTTTGCTCACTGTGGCGGGCAACGAAACCACCCGCAATCTGATGTCCGGCGCGATGCACGCGTTCTTTCTCTACCCCGAGCAGTGGGAGCGCCTGCGCGCCGACCGCTCCTTGCTGCCGAGTGCGGTCGAGGAAATGCTCAGATTCGTCACTCCGGTGATGAACTTTCGCCGCACGGCCATGGTGGACACCGAACTCAGCGGAACGACGATCCGCGAAGGCGACAAGGTCGTCTTCTACCACGCATCGGGTAACAGGGACGAGGAGATATTCGACAATCCCGACCTGTTCGACGTCGGCCGCGACCCAAATCCACACATCGCGTTCGGAGGCGGGGGCCCGCACTTCTGCCTGGGGGCGAATCTGGCTCGCATGGAGATTCGCGTCATGTTCGAGCATCTCCTCGACCGGTTGCCGGACATCCACCAGGCCGGTGACGTCCAGCGACTGCAGTCCCGGTTCATCAACGGGGTCAAGCATCTCCCGGTTGCCTTCACCCCGTCGGCGCCCCTCGGCGCCTGAGCCCGGCTCGACCAGAAGGGGGGGAGTATGGCAAGACGTGCCCCGGACACTCTCAAAGAGGTGATCCGCGACTTTCGGCGTGATCAGATCATCCACACTGCTCGCCGCATGATCGGAGAGCGCGGGACGACCGAGGTTTCGATGGACGAGATCGCCACCCAGGCCGGGGTGGCCCGATCAACCGTCTACGTGTACTTCGCCAACCGCGACGAACTGTTGCGAGCTTGTGTGCAGTCCATGTACGACACCATAAAAGACACGGTCGTCGAGATGTTCGAACACACGGCTCCGCCATTGGAGCGACTCCGTGCCGTGATCGGCGGCGTGCTCGAGCGTATCGACGAGAGTCCGGCGTTCTTTCGATTGGCCATGGCCACCCAGGCCACGACAGACGCTGCGGGATCGGCCGCCGTCGGCGGCGCATTGATGATGATCGGGCTCGACATGGCGAGGCTGCTCGATGACATCGTCTCGTCCGCCGTGGCGGCCGGAATCTTCCGGGCCGACCTGGAAAGCGACCGCGCCGTGACGCTGATCGGCCAGCAGATGTACGGGGCTCTCTCAGTCCGGGCGAGCGGGCCGGACCCCGTACCCGTGCAACAGGCCACGGATGAAATCTGTGCTTTTATCGTCCACGGCCTAGGAGGCTGAGATGAAGTTCGACCTTTGGATCCCGACCGCCAACCCCATGACCACGTTCGACCTTCTCGAAGCCGTGGCTGAGGAGTCCGAAGCCCGCGGCATTTCGACGCTGTGGGTCGGCGAGCACGTCGTCTTGTTCGAACAGTACGCCAGCAGCTATCCCTACGCCGAGGACGGGAAGATCCCCTCGGGCCCGGGCTCTGGCCTGCTGGAGCCGATGGTCACGCTTTCGTACCTGGCCGCCTGCACGAAGTCGGTCCGCCTGGGCACTGCCATGCTGCTGCTCCCCCAGCGGAACCCGGTGTACGTCGCCAAGGAGGTGTCGTCACTGGACTGGCTGTCCGGAGGCCGGGTCGATCTGGGCATAGGAGTGGGCTGGCTGAAAGAGGAGTTCGAGGCGGTCGGCGTGCCCTGGGAACAACGCGGCAAGCGCACCGACGAGTACATAGAGGTGCTCCGCACGCTGTGGTGCGACCACACGTCGTCGTTCGACGGTGAGCTGTTCCACCTCCCCGAGTGCGAGATGTTCCCCAAGCCGGTACAGCTCCCCCACCCGCCGATCCACATCGGCGGGGAGACCGACGCCGCCCTGCGCCGGACGGCGCGCACCGCACAGGGCTGGCACACGTTCAACCGCTCCCCCGAAGAGCTGGCCGCCGGGCTGGCCCGACTCGACGAGTTCTTGGAGTCAGCCGGCCGTAGCCGCAAGGAGCTGCGCATCACCGTGTGCCCGTACTTCAACCAACTCACGCCCGCAGCGGTCGAACAGTACGCCGAAGCGGGGGCCGACGCCGTGGCCGCGCTGTTCTTCTGCTTCAGCGCAGCCGACGTGACGCAGACCTTCGACAACTTGGAGGCTTGCCGGGAAGCTGCGGCCCGCACGGAGGGCTGAACGGGTCGGCTGGGCCTACGAGTGGCTGGTCGAGAGCGCCGGCCGGGCGGACTCGGGGGCGGCGTGCGTACCGGGCCCTGCTGGCCAAGGGCCCGTGAGCCAAGGGCCTGTTAGCCGAGGGTAGGAGGCACACAGCTGCAATTCATCCCCACGAGGGAGGCCGGCTTCGGGATCCGTGGGTTAGTCCAGACGCATGTGCACGCGCCGCCCCAGATCGGCAGGTCGGCCGTCCAGGTACGATCGTGCTCGGCTCTGGAAGTGAGAGAAGATCCGATGCACCCAACTGTCGATGGCCTGCACCAGGGACCGGGAAGCTCTAAAGCCGGTCCCGACGATGGTGACGCACCCCACCCGCCCGCCGCGGCCTGGCAGGTCTGGGAGAAACTCCACGCCTGGGACCAGAGATTCGCCATTGTGGTCGACTCCTTGGTTGCCGCCGGCCTGTTCGTGCTGTCTTCGGGGTGGTTCACGTTCTCGAGGGTTTCCCATCCGGATCTGTGGTTCGTGGCGGGGCTGACGCTTCCGCTGATCATGCGCCGTCGCGCCCCGGTCGCAGTATTCATGGTGATCGCCCTGGTCGCCTTCGCCCAGTGGACAACGACCACCCCTTTGGTGGCGGATGCGGCACTCCTCGTCGCCCTCTACACGGTCACTGTCGAGTGCGACTGGATCGTCGTCGTCATTGCGGCGCTCACTCTGGAGATCGGCGTGATCCTGGCTACCGAGCGCTGGTCCCCCGTGGGGAACTACTCCAAATCCTTGATCTTCCTCACCGGGATGGGGGCCGCCGCGCTCCTTGCCGGCGTTGTCGTGCGCGCCCTGCGCACGCAGATGGAGTGGTTGGCCGAGCGAGCAGCCCGCCTCGAGTTCGAGCGTGATCAACAGACGTATCTCGCCGCCGCAGCGGAGCGGGCGCGCATCGCCCGGGAGATGCACGATGTGGTCTCCCACAACATCCAGGTCATGGTGACGCTGGCCGACGCGGCCGTGGTGACGGAGCGCACGGACCGCCAACGCGCCGCCGAGGCAATGCGCGACGTCTCGAGCACGGGGCGGCAGGCGCTCAGCGACATGCGTCGGCTGCTCGGTCTCCTGCGCGACGGCGAGGTCAGAGGCGAGAGTGAGGACAGCATCGCAGTGGCCCCGGGGGCCTTCGCGCCACAGCCTGGTCTGGACGATCTGGACAGGCTGGCGGAGAGGGTGCGCTCCACGGGGCTGGAGGTCAGCCTCAGGACCTCGGGAACACCGTTCACGCTCTCCGAAGCCGCCGGGCTGACTGTCTTCCGCATTGTGCAGGAGGCGTTGACGAACGCGCTGAAACACGCCGACGGCGCACGGGCGGTGACCGTGACGATCGCCTTCGCCGATCCCGAGGTGACGGTGCGCGTCGTCGATGACGGGCACCCCTCGAACACCGGCCCGGCGGACGGCGACGCCGGAGCAGCGGCATCCCTTCCCGACGGTGGGCACGGGGTACTCGGCATGGTCGAGAGGGCCGCTGCATTCGGCGGATCACTGGTCGCCGGTCCGCACGCCGGCGGAGGTTGGCAGGTGGAAGTCACTCTCCGCGGCTGCAGTGCACCAGCCCTGCTGTGACCATCCGTGTGGTCCTGGCCGACGACCAGGCGCTGCTCCGGAAGGGATTCAGAATGATCCTCGAGGCCGAAGAGGACATCGCCGTCATCGGCGAAGCCGCCGACGGTCTCGCCGCGCTGCGCCTGGTCGAGCTGTACGAACCCGACGTCGTCCTCATGGACGTTCGCATGCCCTCGCTCGACGGCATTGAAGCCACGCGCTCCATTACCGCCTCCGGATCGTTGAGCCACGTGCTCATCCTCACCACCTTCGATCTCGATGAGTACGCGTTCAGCGCGCTGCGAGCCGGTGCGAGCGGGTTCTTGCTCAAAGACGTGCCGCCGGAACAGCTTGCACAGGCCATTCGCACCGTCGCCCGCGGGGACGCCGTGGTCTCCCCCCGCATCACCAAGCGACTTTTGGAGGAGTACGCCCATCAGCTCCCGGACCTGTCGGCGGGAGACCAGGCGGAAGGCTCCGTGCCCGCGGTTCTCCGCGACCTCACCGGCCGTGAGACCGAGGTGCTCATCGCTGTGGCCGAAGGGCTCTCCAACGGCGAGATCGCGGAGCGGCTTTTTGTCTCGGAGGCCACCGTCAAGTCGCACGTCGGCCGGGTTTTGGCGAAACTCGGGCTGCGGAACCGGGTGCAGGCTGTGGTGCTGGCCTTCCAGACCGGCCTGGTGCGACCGACTTGAGATCGCAAACCCATCTATACACTCCCGACTGTGGGATCGAGCGACACGGAGTGGGGTGCCTTCACCGATGAGGGGCCGTGGGTGCTCGCCCCCGGGGACATTGCGTGGAAAGCCGGCCTGCGCGAGGTCCGGGCCCAGACGCGGGCGTCACTCCCCTATCTGATCCGTCACAGAAACCTCCCCCCCGGGGCACGGGTGGGGACCACGGTGCGCCATCTCGGCGGTGCACTCGGTCTGTGGTACCTCACCGAGCGCCGCCGTGGCGGCTCGGTCAAGATCGCCGGGATCTCCCGGCGCCTACGCATTGCGGCCGAGCAACTGGGGCCGACGTACATCAAGCTCGGCCAGATTGTCGCATCGGGCGATGGCATATTCCCGCCTGAGCTCGTCACCGAATTCAAGTCGTGTCGCGATCAGGTACCTCCGGAGCCGTGGCCCGTCGTCGAAGAGGTCATCGCACAGGAGCTCGGACGCCCACCCCGCGCCGTCTTCGCCTCAATCGACCACCAGCCCCTGGCGGCAGCTTCGATCGCCCAGGTCCACCGGGCGCAATTGCTCGACGGGACCGAGGTGGTGATAAAGGTGCAACGGCCCTCAGTGGTCCGCCGGATCCACGAGGACCTGGCCGTGATGGCCTGGCTGGCGCCGCACCTGGTCGGGCGCATCCCTATTGCTGCCCTGGCAAACCCCCCGGCACTGGTGGAGCTCTTCGCCGAGACCATCGTCGAGGAGCTCGACTTCCGGCTCGAGGCCGAGAACATGCTCGACATCGCCTCGACCTTTGCCGTCCTGGGCCAGCGTGACTTCGTGGTCCCTCGGCCCCACCCCACGCTGGTCACGCGTCGGATGCTGGTGATGGAGCGGCTGAGCGGGTTCAACTTCTCCGACGTCGATGGCATGCGGGCAGCGGGGATCGACACCGATGCGGTCGTGCGCAGCGGAATGATCGGGTTTCTCGAGGGCGCCATGATGTACGGCATCTTCCACGGCGATCTCCACGGGGGAAACCTCTTCATCCTGCCGTCGGGGAAGATCGCTCTGCTCGATTTCGGCATCACGGCCCGGTTGTCGGAGTCCAAGCGTCTGGCACTTCTGTCCCTCATCGTCGGGGCCTCCAACGGTGATCTTGCGGCACAGGTGGCGGCACTGCGTGACTTGGGAGCGCTGCCGGAGAACACCGATGTCGACACCGTGATCGCCCAACTGGGGCTGGACCGGCCGCCGGTGGATCCGACGACACTCACCCCGGACGAGCTGGTGGCCGAGCTGCAGCGATCGATCAAGACGCTGCTGGCACTGGGCGCGCGCATGCCCAAAGAACTCATGCTGTTCGTGAAGAATTTGGTTTTCTTGGACGGGGCCATCGCCACGCTGGCTCCAGATCTCGACCTCTTCGGTGAGATCGAGGCCATTTCACTGATGTTCGCAGCCAAACATGGCGAGCGGATAATGCAGCAGCTCGGCCTCGAACGCGACGCCGAGTGGAAGCCAGACCTCAGCAGCGTGAAGGCCGGCTTCGGCCTCGATGAGACGGCCGAACGACTGACCCACCGGGAGATCCAGGCCATGAGAGCCCAGGTGCGCGCCACCTACGGCGGACGCGGGCGGGGCAGCGGCCGGCGCCCACGACCGCACCGGCGCCGAGCTCCGCAATGAGCCCGAGCTCCGCAATGAGCCCGAGCTCCTCAACAGGCCCGGACTCCTCAACAGGCCCGAACTACCCGGTGCACAGGGACTCCCACCGAAGCTGAGCCAGCCCCTCAGTGGAGTTGCGCGATGGCCGGAGGCGCCCGCCGCATGCTGCGCCGAGCCCACGCCGTTCCTACCACGGCCACCGAGGCCGAAAGTACCAAGATGGCGAAGGTGGCCAGCACCCTGCTGTCTGCGATGGCCTGGCACTCCCCGACGAAGGCCATCCACTGGGCCCGTTCCGTGGCATGCGACGTCGCCGGTTCGCGGCCGGCTCCAATTGACCCGGGGTCGAAAAACGCCACTATCGATGACTCGGAGGACTTCCCGGGTCCGCACGTCCCGGGTATCTGGGGTTTGGGCATTGCCACGAGAAGGCCGGTCACGGCAAACGCGACCCCGAAGAGCGCCAGGAACACAATGATCAACCTCAACCCCACATGCCGCGAGGGCTCGGCCACCTGCGATCCCCTTTCCACCACGTTCGATGATATGCCCGTGCGCCGCGCACGCGACGCATAGCCCGGCTCCGCGGCCGGTGAGAAGCTGAGTGGTCATGCACACCATTTTCGGCCTCCGAGAAGACCACTTCGAACAGTGGCGTCCGTTGTGGCAGGGCTACCTCGAGTTCTATCGGACACCACGCGACGTACCTTCGCCCGGCTCACGGAGGGAGCCGAGGCACTGTTCGGCCTATTGGCTGCGGACGAACACGGCGAGGGCGTGGGTCTCGCCCATTGCATACTCCACCCGAGCACCTGGTCGGGGCGGCCATCCTGCTACCTCGAAGACCTGTTCGTCGCGCCGCGCGCCAGGGGGACCGAGCTTGGTCGAGCGTTGCTCGAGGAGGCGAAGCGGGCCTCGGTGCAAAGGGGGGCGAATCGCCTCTACTGGCACACGCAGCAGTACAACGGCCGGGCGCGCTCGCTCTACGACCAGGTGGCGCAACCAACCTCGTTCATCGTCTACGAGATGTAAACGACGGCCGCCGCGCGGCCCGACCCGGCAGGCATGGAAGGATGCGGTGGTGCCCAATCTGCGCACCATGGTGACCGAATTGGGTACGGCATTGGGCATGCTCGGGAGCGACGATCTCGATGACGTGCTTCGCCGGCGGCCGCCGGTGATGCGCAGTCTGTCGCCCGACGATTGGGACAGGCTCGCCTCGGTGCGCGCGGGCGGCGCATACGACGCCGAGTTCCACGCAGCCTGGTTGAACGGGCGCGCCTTTCTGACGGCCCGCGACGGGCTGCGGGGGCGGCGCCCCGAAGTGGTCGAATGGAAGGGCGCCGTCCGGGGCAGCGGGGACGAGATGGCACCGGTGGACCTGCGGGTCGACCACGTTTACCTGGTCAGCTGCAAGTACATGTCCAAAATCCTTTTCAACGCTTCCCCGACACACGTCTTCGACTCCCTGTTGGCGGGTGGGCCGGCCCGGCCCGGGCGCGGCATGGGGGGTGACTGGTACGCCGAGGTAGCTCCGGTGCCCTACCAGCATCTTTACGAAGCCGTCAGGACGGCGTTGCGCGCCGAGGCCCAGGAAGCTCCACAGCCCGCCCGCACGTGGGCGGACCCCGGCGCGCCACAGCTCGGCGGTACGGCGCTCCCCGGCTTCGAGGAGGCGGCACGACGAGGCCCGAGCGGCAACGGCGCTGTCGGTCGTTACTCCGCCGCCGTCTTGGGCGGGCTTCCGGCCCGAGCCGCCGATCTGACGTCGCTCCAGCGGGCCGCCCTCGGCGATCGCCTGAGATCCGGATGGCCCGGGGAGGCCGCGCTGGCGTACCGTGCGCTCTCCGACGAGGTGGCGCGGGCTTCGGTCTCCCGCTGGCACACCGCCCTGGCCGCGGCCGCCGGAGCGGGCGAAGCGATGCTGTGGCGCCTCTTGCGGATGGGAAGCGCCCCCTATTTCGTGCTGGGCTCGAGCGCTGCTCGCTCGTTGCGCCTGCGCATCGCCACCCCGTGGGACTGGAAGCAACTCTTCACGCTGGTGCGGTTCGAGGTATTTGCCCAGGAAGGTGGGCAACCCCGGGTGGGCTGGCAGGCCACGGTACGCGAACGCGCCTCAGGGCAACTGCACGAGGTGGCGGGACACGTCGAGGTGCGGTGGAGTCACGGAAGATTCGGCGGGCTCCCCGAAGCGAAGGGCTACCTCGATACCCACCATCACCTGGTACCCGGCTACTTTGCGCTGCAGTGACGTCGTTCGATCTCTCCGTGTTCGAAGCACCCCTGACGCTGCCCGAGCTTCGCAACGGTCCCGTGCTGCTGCGTGGTTTTGCCATGTCGGATCTTTCTCTCATCCGAGGGGCTGCGGCGGACCCCTACATCCCGACGATGACCTCGGTGCCCTCGCCCTATAGCGACGACAACGGACGCGCCTTCATCGAGCGGCAGCACCGGCTGGCCCTCCACGGCCATGGCTATCCCTTTGTCATATCCGAATCCGTCGTATCCGGATCCGGCGTATCCGGATCGGGCGATTCGAGCTCCAGCCAGGACGGCGTGGGCGCGCTCGGAATGTGGCTGCGCGACATAGAGAACGGCCGGGCCTCCATAGGCTACTGGTTGCTCCCGTCCGCGCGCGGCAAGCGCCTGGCCGGACGGGCCCTGCGCGCAATCGTCACCTACGCGTTCGAGACGCTGGCCATCCCGCGCCTCCAGCTCTTCATCGAGCCCTGGAACGTGGCCTCCCAGCGAACGGCCGAGTACGCCGGGTTCTCCCGGGAGGCCCTCCTGCGGGGCTGGGAGCGAATCAGCGGAACGCAGCATGACGCCTACTGCTACGCCCTGTTGCACCAAGAGTGGAACGGGGACGGCTATCTCGAAGGGCCATGACGGATCCGCCTGAGCGAGGGCCCCAGGGGCCACCCAGGGCACAGTGCCACGCCGTCCTGGTGGTGCTGTTGGGTCTCTCCGCGTGCTCCCTGTGGCTGGTGGCCGTGCCGGGCCCCCGTGCGGGCGGAGCGGCGCCGGCCACGGTCCTCACGCACGGGTCGCGCACCGCATCGGCGGCGGCCACGGCGTCGGCGTCGGTGGCGGTGGCGGTGGCGGCACCGACATCGGCTGCAACATCGACATCGGCTGCAACATCGACATCGCCATCGACATCGAGATCGACAT
>Ga0182012_10008703_pt1 | contig 10018 bp, 11 predicted proteins | sample 612S2SmetaG_FD_120486 | JGI IMG/M metagenome (GOLD analysis project Ga0182012, IMG submission 120486) | Permafrost microbial communities from Stordalen Mire, Sweden - 612S2S metaG | ecosystem: Environmental > Terrestrial > Soil > Wetlands > Permafrost | place: Sweden: Stordalen | collected... | reverse complement strand
GAGCGACCCGGACAGCTTACGAGGCATTCAATGAACGCGCCGGTGTTTGCCGAGACTATGCGCACTTGGCAATCGCGTTGTGCCGGTGCTTGAACATTCCGGCACGATATTGCACGGGGTATCTGGGAGATATGGGAACGCTGCCACCTTACGGGGTGGGAGATTTCGCGGCGTGGTTTGAGGTGTATCTGGGTAATGGCTGGCATACGTTCGATGCACGAAATAATGTGCCGCGGATTGGGCGGGTGCTGCTGGCAAGGGGACGGGATGCGTCGGACGTGGCAATTGCAACGACGTTCGGACCGAATACGCTGGAGAGCTTCAAGGTTTGGACGGATGAAGTTAAGACTTAAGATATTGGTATGCGAGTGGTCTCGGTCAACGTTGGACAGCCTAGAGAGGTAGAGACGCCTCGGGGCATTGTGGTCACGAGCATTTTCAAAGAGCCAGTGCGCGGGCGTATGGAGGTTCGCGGCCATCAAATGGTGGGAGATACGCAATCGGATCGAAACGCGCACGGTGGTCCGAACAAAGCTGTCTATGCCTATGCTTCGGAACACTACGCCTATTGGGCGCGGGAGTTGAAACGCGATTCGACTTGCGGCAGTTTTGGCGAGAACTTAACGACTGAAGGATTGCTCGAAACAGATGCGCAAATTGGCGATGTTTATAGGGTAGGCAGCGCGGTGTTGCGAGTGACGCAGCCGAGAATGCCGTGCGCGAAGTTGGCGTTGCGGTTTGAGCTGCCCACGATGGTGAAGTTGTTTTGGAAGAGCAACTTTTCGGGAATCTACTTTGGGGTGGTGGAAGAAGGCGAGATTGGTGCAAGCGACTCGATGGAATTGCTGGAGCGCCATGCGCTTGGCGTGACGGTGGCAGAGGTGCTGCGCGTTTACAAAGGTGAAGATGAGGATGAGAGTTTGATGGAGAGGGTATTGGCCGCGCCGGTGGCCGGAAGGTGGAAAACAGAAATCTTGGAGAGAAGCAAAGCTTGATTAACACGGCACCCGCGCGGCGGCCGGCGCGAACCACCTTGGCTGGGAGGTATGTGACTCTCACACCTATGAAAGCTGAGCAACACTGCGATGCTCTGTGGGAAGCGACACGCGGCGAGGAGAATGAAGCGCTTTTCCAGTATCTGTTTGAGGGACCGTTTACGGAGCGGAGGGGCTTAGAGGCGTGGATGAAGGCGATGGAGGGGTCGGAGGATCCGATGTATTTCGCAATTCTGGATAACGCAACAGGCAAAGCGGTTGGGCGCACATCGTTCCTGAGGATTGAGCCGAAGCACCGGTGCATTGAGGTGGGCGGGATCCTGTTTTCGCCATTGCTGCAGAGGAAGCGCGGCGCGACGGAGGCCATGTATCTGATGATGAAGTATGCGTTTGAAGAGTTGGGAAACCGGCGTTATGAGTGGAAATGCAATGCGTTGAATGCGCCTTCGCGGCGGGCGGCATTGCGGCTTGGGTTCACGTTTGAAGGCATTTTTCGCCAGCACATGATTGCGAAGGGACAAAATCGCGATACAGCATGGTTCTCTTTGATTGAAAAAGAGTGGCCGAGCGCGAAGGCCGCATTTGAGAAGTGGTTGGAGCCGGATAATTTTGATGAGAGTGGGGCGCAGCGGAAGAGTTTATCGGAATTGCGTAGTGAGGGCGCCAGTTAATCGAATCGATGCAGCCACACGTCCGTGGCGTCTTGGCCACCAAATCCGGGGAATGGCGCTGGATAAGAGGCTTGAATGGGTCGCAATAGCGCAGCGGCTGCACGGTAGTTTTCAGGGATTCTCCCCGGTTCCCGGTCTCCCACTTCAGGGAATGCTCCAGCCTGTAAGACCGCTCCGCCTGGGTAAGTTAATAACTTCAGATTTGGATTGAGTTTTGCTCGCAGCTGTTCGATCCCTCCGAGTTGGTTCAAGAAGCGTTCATCGAGGCAAGTGAGCCAGTTGACGCTCTTAATACCCTTCTGAAGATAGATTGAATGTGAAAGAGGATAATCCACTTCGAGCCCTGGTAAGCGTTGAGCGAGAGATCGAACACTTTGGCCCAACTCCTTTTGTCGTGTTACGTCGAGAGGAACCATGATCCCTAGTCCGGCACTCCCATGAATGGCCCTTAACCTTGATGCCCAATGGAGCATTAAATCTTGAGCATACGTCTGTGGATGGTCGGCAAACCAAGTGGGAGGCAGCGTTATGCTCATGTAACTGAGACTGGGAGGCGGGCCCCCGAGCGCTTCAATTCGCAATAAGCCAGTTGAATCGTATGACTGGCCGTTATGGAAGCAAATATCCCAGATCCACGGCTCTTTGGGTTGTTCAGACAACCAGAATTCCGGAGAATGTTCAGATGTAACGGCTTCCCAGTTGTGGGTCTTGACATTAGTCGTCCAGTGAAACTTGCCATCCACCAGACGCCAATATTTCTGGAAAAGCTCGAAAGCTGCGAGTCGCCGTTCTGGGAGATACCCATCTTCGAAATACAAGGTCACGTAGAAACCGATTTCGATCAATGGTTCTCCGTTGTCACGATTCGGGTCGGTAATCGACGACCAAGGAGGAAATCCGTTCAAGGCTGTCTCGGCGGTACAAAGAGTGGTCCAAAATCCGGTTCGTTGGCTGAGACTGGCCGCCCAACAATATGCTGATACACAAAATCCAGCCTTTTACTTGGGCTCCAACTAAGACTCGAGAGTATGCGCTGTGCGACTCCCCGAATCAACGGTGAGGCCCGCTGTTCCGGAGTGATCAGAACTCGTAGAGCGGCGTAACGAAGGATATCTTCATGTTCTTGTATCTGCAGAGGCCCGCAAGTAGCCAGTGAAGCTGCAACCATCTCTGCCAATTGCGCTTCGCTGTACTGTGCCGATTCCTTCGGATGCCGTGAACGGATCTCACGCGCTATCGATTCCACTCCTTTTTCGCCACCGGCTTTAGGCAGCCCGACTGAACCATCACTCATGGCTCACCCCTTTTACCTCGGGAAAAGGCAACTCAGTCACGAACTTCAAACTTTTATTGGTTTTTGCGGCATCCAGAGCTCTGTTCTGCAATCGTCCCAAGTCTTCTGCACTCAGTGTTTTGAAGACCCAACTCCAAAACACCATCCCCTGGTAGACCTGCGTTGTCGGATAGATGTAACTACTAGGACCGTTGATAGGTTCGGGCTCTTCGTCGTTGTAAAGACACAGCGCGTACTGATGCAGATCCCAGTCTGAAAGCGGGCGGAGTCTTATCGATCTCTCGCGACTCTCATATTCGTCAGTATCTACCGAAATCAGATAGCGTTTCTTGAATTCCGCCGAGTGAGCCTCTGGAATCTCTAGAGTCTTCCAAACTTCAGGCGTACGCAACGCGTGTCGGATAACCAACATCCACTGACGCAGAATCTGGCGCTGATCCTCCACGCTGAACTGGAATATGTAGTTGCCCCATTCCTCCAATTCCGCCGATGAAGCAGCGCCGAAAATGCGAGAGACCACCCCGAGAAGGCGTTCGCTCCGCACCAAAACTTTCCCGGGATCAACTTCAGGAAATTCTTTCCTGGCTTCTAAGATGACGTTTCGAAACAAGTTCCGGAATGCCAGATCATCGGGAACGTGAAGGCCGATCAAATCATAAAACGGCACCACTACGTCCATACTCAATAGGTCCGCGATGGTGTTCCAGCGGGCAACCTTGTACAGTGCCGCTCTGCCAAGGTTCTCTGTGTGAATCGATGACATAAATCACTTGTCTTTCAATGTCGTTTCTATTTAATTTAAAGGAGTGCGAAGGCCGGAGCAGTTGCTCCTCCCGTAAGGACTGTCGCTACCACCAGACCCGCGACACCGACGACGAAGACCGTCGGTAGGACCCAACTAGGCAAATGAAACGAACTACCTCCTGCCGGGTCGACCCACTCGCTTGGTTTGGGGCGCGGCCGGGTCGCATACTCTTCTGCTTCAGGCGGTGGGGGTGGCCCTCCTTTGCAGTACTTGTCGTAGGCATCTAGCATCTTGGCCAAATCATTCTGTTGACGATCTATTTCCCAATCATGCCGGTCCCAACTATTAGTTCCTCCCGGGAACCGCTTGTCTAGCGCCGGATCATTACCGGGCGGCCTGTCCGCCGGGGCATTGGGACCACCGGCACCATTAATTTGCTCGTTGAACCGGGTGATCAACCCTTTGGTCACGGCATCCCCAAATGTGAGAGCCACAATGCGTGCAAGCAACTTCGCGCAGTCGGCCGGACCCTTGGGCCCGTCCAGAAACTGCTGCAGGAGGCCCGCCATGTCCACAGCATTCATGTGGTTCTGGAACATCTTATCCGTCAGACGGCAAGTTCCTTTGCCCTCCATCTTGACGTCAAACGAATAAGTAATCCAGGTCGCCTCTTTCATGAAGGTGCTGGAAATCACACCTCCGCCGACACCCGGCTCATCTCCGATGCTCTTAAAAAACTGCGAGCCATAGTTCGCGCACATATTGCCGCCATCGGCGAAAATCGTGGTGGTGCCATCGATGAGATCACTTGAAAACGCAATGTTTGTATAGGGTACTGGCACCGACGGACTCTTGCACACGTCGGGCACCGTGGTGGTCGTAACGCCGCCACTACCTTTGTGGCATAACGATAGACCGTTCACATTTATTGTTACCGGCATGGTTGCCTACTTCCTCGCACGTTCTTTTGATCCCAAACCCAAGTTTCCATCTCCCAATCTGGAGTCCCAGCGACCAGCGCACGCTCTCGCAGGTACACATCATAGCGGACAGTAAGCGGCAAGTTGTCGAACACTACCTCTCTCAGCGGCTGATCGGAGACACAGACGCCGCACTGCCACCTCCCACCCGGGACAAATAGATGTTTTCGACTTCGCCACCAATGGGCTGCCGCCTCCGGATCAACCGGGGCAACGGCCTCCCAAACGTCCATCTCATCCTCTGTCAGGTGGGGTGGCATCGGCGGTGGAAGGCCGCGCGGAACTTTGCCCCCAACAATCCGCTCTATTGATCCGGCCGCCCACTCGCTCAGATCTGACTGAGCCAACGTTTCCAATAGGAAAGGGATGGCTTCGAGGTGTCCCAATTTTCCGATTCCCAATAACGCTGCCTTCGCCGTCGGTCTTTTTGCAGCGGCGCTCTGAAGCAAGTCCAGGTCTTCGAGGGAACCGATCACACCTAGAAAGGAAATCGCATCTGCGGCGGCGGCATCGTCCCGCTGTGCAACCATCCGACAAAGTGATACCAGCTCAGGCATCCTCCGCCGCGCTGCGCAACGCCACGCCGCCTGCCTCAGTTGTTGCCTTTCATGCGTGGCATAGACCGCGACATCCTCACTTTGAAACGATAATTCGGAGCGCCCAAGACCCTCCAGCCAGAACCAGGCGGCCTCTTCCGGTAGTCCGGCCGACGTCGAAGGCATGATAACCGCTGCTCTATGAAACGCGAGAATGTCAAAAGCAGAAAAGCCGTAAGACTCCTGCAGTCCCTTTAAGGAGGGGTGATGCGGCGCCAGCCGTAAACCCCAATTCGCCCACTCCCGAACCTCAGCAAAAGGGTGTGCCAACAACTGCCATGCCGGACGCGGGTCATCCAGCGCCAACAAAATTGCTAAAACCGCGGCTGCCTCAGGCTCATCCTCAATCGCTTCTCGCGCCAGCCTGACCCCTTCTTCGCCTGCCAGCCTCAGCCCCTCCAGATTGTCATGGAGCCGTTCGCAAAGTACCTGGAGCCATGCGATTGTCTCCATGCCCAAATGAGCATCTCTCAGTGACGCTGCCATGTGCACGGCATTATCCAGGTGGGCACTGACTACGCTTCGGATGGGTCGCGGAAAGAAAGCCGGATTCGCTGCCACTAATTCCTTCCCTCCTCCAGACGCAACGCCCTGAGCAGCGCCGCACCGCGTCCCGGATGCGAGGCGCCACTTCCCCACACCAACGCAACGGGTCCTCTCGAGAGATTCTTGAAGGAGGCTGTCGCCAACACCATTCCTAGCGGAGCAGAAGCACTTCCTACATCACCCCAGCATTCAGCCCCAGCCGTAAACCTCCCGGCATCTTGAAAACATTCTCCCGTGCGGCAAACCGAAAAGCCGTATTCCTCGGCTCGATAGGTCTCTCCATTGAAATCACAGTAGCAGTGGGTCACAGGTAGAGCAGGGCTTAATACTCCGCGGAACGCCGCTGTCAATCCCTCACCAATGCAAACGGTTTGCGTCCCCAAGAGTTTGCTTTCTTGCGCGTTGGCAACGGCTACGATTTCGGCAAGACCGGGTAGGCCTAACCGCAACGCACCCGTCCCCGTTGTTAACAGAAGGAACCCTGCACCTTCGCCAGGCGTGAATCCCCAACTATTCCGAGTGGAATGTAGCCGGCCGCTTCGGTCCAACGCCCGCAACTGGTTCGCATCTAACCAGGAATCCGCACCGCCCACTAAACAGTGGGTCGCCTCTCCCGTTCGCAAAGCGCGACAAGCATTCTCCAGCGCTACGAAGCCACCTGTGGGGCCTTCCGCAACCAACGCTGCCTGGTCGCCCGGTGCAAAGCCAAGTCTTTCCTGTAGGCTCCGAAGGACCTCCTCGCGCCGCGCAGGTTCTGGCAGATTGTCTGCCGATAGCACCAAGTACATAGTGACATCGCGCAAAGAATGAGAATTCGACGTGAGCGGCGTTAGGGCCTCCCGCGCAGCGTCAACAGCAAACGTCAGAATTCGCTCGGCTAGCGGACACATCTCTTGCAACCAGTCAGCTTGCGCTACCACCACGGGCTCTCCGTGTTTGTCGGTTACGCTGCCGTGCTCCGCGTATGCGGAAATCCCACACTTGACTGCGGCGGCAGCGGACCCAACCGAGCGCCCTACTGGCGTCTGCGCCCCAACTCCCACAACATAAATCCCATCCGGCCGCATTCCAGCGATACTCATGCCTTACGCCACCATCTCCCGCCGCTGCTTCTTCTCAAAAACAGTCGTCCTCTTCAATGTGTAAAGCGTGTGGTGGCAAGGCAACGCAGTTTGCCAAGTTAGGATCAATCGCTTTTCACTCGGCTCTATGATTACGGTATGCATTTCTCCGCGATGATTCGTAGTCTGCCCTTCAATCTGTGTACTAAAACCTAAGCTAACCCTAGGAAGTGTGAATCGCAGCAAGCCCTCCGGAGTGAGGTTCTTGAGAATAACTTCTTCTCCACCCCGGAAAAAGCCTGTAAATTGCTGGTCCACAGGCGCGCAGCGAAAACAGTCGTCTTGAAAATCTGTTGGCGCCAGCGGTCGACGCTCTTTACTCCATCGCTCGTCATAGGTGCCAGCCAGTTTCAGGCGGGGCTGCCAATGACAAGCGATCGGCCCAAACCCCATTACCGATCCACCCTCCCGAGCAGATCGAATCGGAAAGAAGGGAGATTCGATATTAGGAACCTTACTGCCAATCACAGCAGTCTTGCCGACACCCGCAGGATTCTCCGCATCGCGACTAGCCCCGTCGCTCAACAGGCCTCCCCATGCATTCTCATAGCAAATTGGAACTTTCAAGAAAGGTTCTGGCGAACTCGGAATTACGTCACCACCATGCTGCACCCACACCCGATCTCCGAAAACGCGTAGTTGTTTGCGGTACCCGCCTACACTGAACTCCGCATCCACCCAGGCGGCTGGCGCACCGTGAGGTGAGTAAGCCTCTGCATGGAGAATCACATCGGTGCCCGCTTTCGTTCTCACTAAATCGCTGTCGTAACGAAGGCTCGAGGCTGCCGGATCAGCGAAAAATTGAGGAGTCTTACAAACTTCCAGCTGTTCTTGCGCCAGGCTTAGCGTGCCATCCGGGTGAATGGAAAACGTGGCCCGCACGGCGACAATCCAGATTTCCGCGCCTTCCCGATCGCGCACAAACGTTCGCTCCGCTTTGAATCTAGTCTGGTTAGTAAGTGCCCACATGCGATCGTCAGTTGATCTGTACGTTGCCACCGCGCAAGCGGTTAGTCGCCGAGGCGCGGCTGACTACGTCCGTGCCGCGGATTCGAACCCTTCCATCACTCCGCAAGTGAATGCTAGCCTTGCCGCATCTCAAAACCAGCTCTTGTTCCGCACTAATCACCACACGTTGGCCATCACATTCCACGCTGAGCGGCTTCCGCACTTCGCCTTTCTCTGGCATCCTAGCTTGCCGCAGCCCGATCAGGATCGGCCGGGTGGCGTCACCATCTTCAAATAACAAGATAACTTCGCGGTTCAGGTCTTTCTCCGTCAAAGGCACTGTGGAAATTGCAACCATGGGACCCAGTTCTTCATTGTTAGGGAAATCGACCAAAGCCTCGCCGTCGCTGTCGAAACCGCAAAGAATGCCTCGGACACACTTGGCTGTCAGTGCGTCTTGAGCTGGATATCGCCGAGTCATACACTCTTCCTTCTTGTTGCGCAACTAAATTGAAACTTGGGTCTCACGTAGCTTCAGATTGATTTTCTCTCAAAGTAGTAGCAACTCGTGGGCCGCATTCAATGTTTCCCATATTACCTTTTGAGTCACTCGACTAGCATTATCCATTCGCTGAAAATGGCGCGTTGCGCTATCCTTTCCAATCAGTATGTCTGCTGTCCCAAGTCGCGTACTTAGCCAACTTACCGCTGGCGCGCCATTTGCCTTCTATCGTCGATCGCTGGCAATCGACTCGCCGCGCTACAATCTGGTCACACTTTCCCATCTAGACGAACGGCTTGATGGAATGCTTACAGCTTTAGCGGAAATACCGCCAGCAGAGCTTGGGCCCGCACTCGACACAAAAACAGCTGGCGCAGCAAGCGTACTGACGTTCCTGGCCGCCCTGCAAAACAACTCCTCCCAAGTACGTGCCCTGGCAGAAGCCGCGTCTGCCAGCAAACGGCATCGTACGGAATTCCTGGCTGCAATGGAATGGCTCGAACCAGCCTACGCTCAGCCGTTCGCGAAATCGCTATTTGAATCCTCTGATCCCGCCGTGTCGGAGTTAGGCCTTGCTGCACACATTTTTCACAACCTCATTCCAAGCCGTGACATCGAGAAGGCGCTCACGCATACGCAAGCAAGCTTACGGGCTACGGCTGTTCGCGTCATTAGCCAACTTGGCCTCCTGTCACTCAGAGATAGAGGCGCCGCTAGTTTAGAAGACGAAGACGATACGGTGCGCTTCCACGCTGCAGCAATGCTGGCTCGATGTGGCGCCACGCCGTCGTGCATTCAGGTGCTGCAACAATTTGTCGAGACACCGGGACACTTCTCAGAGCCTGCCGCGTTCATCCTCGGCATGGTTATGCCTAGCAGCGAATGGGTGTCGTGGGCTAACCCACTGGCAAGATCTACCGATCACGAGTTATTCATTCTACGCTCAGCCATTGGCCAAGGTGATAGCCGCGTGGTGCCATGGTTTATCGAAATCATGGCCAATTCCAAGCTGAGCCATCTTGCTGCCGAAGCTTTCAGCACCTTCACCGGTCTCAACATTGCGAACGAGCACTTCGACTTACCCTCGGTAAAAGGCAAAGCAGGCAACGAACTAGACAATCTCCCGGAACCGGATATCGCCAAAATTTCCAACTGGTGGCAAATCCATCAGCAGGAATTTCCCAGCGGCACGCGCTACTTCTTCGGCCAGCCAGTCACGCTCGAAGGGTTGCACCATGCCCTGGTCACAGCGAACCAACGCCAACGTATTTGGGCCTCTCAGTTGCTTGGCGCGCTTTACCCAAACAAAGCCATTTTCCGAGTCTCCGCGCCTGCCTTTCGCCAAAAAATTAGGTTGGGGGTGGCTCAATGAGATACGCCGACTAAGTATTGGCGGAACCACAAAAGCTCTTCGCGGTAACGATGGACCATATCCCACGGACTCCACCCGCCGTGAAACTCGCCGGGATAGCGCACAAACTTCGCCGGCACGCGTTGCTTCTTCAGCGCGGTGTACATCTCTTCGCCTTGCGCAATCGGCACGCGCTCGTCCGCTTCACCGTGGACAAAAAGCGTCGGCGTTCGTATATGCTCTGCAAACAGTACCGGCGAATGTGCCAG
>Ga0182012_10008702_pt1 | contig 10019 bp, 7 predicted proteins | sample 612S2SmetaG_FD_120486 | JGI IMG/M metagenome (GOLD analysis project Ga0182012, IMG submission 120486) | Permafrost microbial communities from Stordalen Mire, Sweden - 612S2S metaG | ecosystem: Environmental > Terrestrial > Soil > Wetlands > Permafrost | place: Sweden: Stordalen | collected... | reverse complement strand
TCGAAGACCAGCCGCGTGATTGTGGCGCACGAAGATTGCGTGTCGTGGGGATACGGCGCGGAAATCGCCGCGCGCATCGCCGATGAGCTTTTCCACCGTCTGGACGCCCCGGTGCGGCGCGTGGGCGCACTCGATACGTGGGTGGGATACCATCCGCAACTCGAGGCAGCTATCCTCCCGCAAACCGAGAACCTGGCCGCGGAGATGGAACGCCTGCTGGTATACTGAGGGTTTCGACACCCGTAAGGTCAAGTCAACATTTGAAGGAGTTTCATGATTTCGTCAACACAATTGCGTCCTGGAATGGTGATCAAGTTCAATAACGACCTGTTCACGGTCTTTTCCATGACGCATCGCACGCCCGGCAACTTGCGCGGCTTTGTCCAGGCCCGCATGCGCAACCTGCGTTCCGGGACCATGATCGAGCACCGCTTCTCCTCGGAAGACAAGGTTGAGAAAGCTGTCATGGAACAGCATGAAATGGAGTATTTGTACGACGATGGCGAATACTACTACTTCATGAATACCGAGACGTTCGAGCAGATGCACCTGATGAAGGACCTGTTGGGCGACGCGGTTCACTATCTGATTCCGCAGCTCAAGTTGACGGTGGAGTTTTACGAGGGCAAGCCGATGGGTGTGGAGTTGCCGGCTACCGTCGACATGACCGTGGTGGAAACCGAGCCTGGTCTCAAGGGCGCGAGCGTCTCCAATGTTACCAAGCCTGCCAAGATGGAAACCGGCCTGGTGGTGCAGGTGCCGCCGTTCATCACCGAAGGCGAAAAGATCCGCGTCAATACTTCGGAAGGCACGTATCAGGAACGGGCGTAAGAAGCTGTCAGCGTTCAGCTATCGGCTCTCAGCTTTGATGGGCGCGACGTGGTGCGGGCTCTACCAAACTCAGGATCTAAAGACCCGCGCGGCGTACGCCTCTTAGCGGGCTGAGAGCTGACAGCTGAAAGCCTCTTCGCCAACTCCCCTTGTTCTTCCGATACACCGTTCCAAGTACGCTGTCAGCGTTCAGTTCTCAGCTTTGATTGCTTTGATTGGGGTGATGCGCCGCGGGCTTCAACCAAACTCCGGCTGGCAAAGGTCGTCGCGCCGTACGCCCACTTATCCAGTTGACAGCTGGGAGCTGACAGCTGAAAGCCTCTTCGCCAACTCCCCTTCCTCCTCCTGGAACACCGTTCGCAAGTACGCTGTCAGCGTTCAGTTCTCCGCTTTGATTGGGGCGATGCGCCGCGGGCTTCAACCAAACTCCGGCTGGCAAAGGCCGTCGCGCCGTACGCCCACTTATCCAGCTGACAGCTGAGAGCTGACAGCTGAAAGCCTCTTCGCCAACTCCCCTTCCTCCTCCGGGAACACCGTTCGCAAGTCCAGAATGAGTCGACCGTCTTCGATGCGTGCGACGATTGGCGGATCCCCGCCGCGCAAGCGCGCTTCGGCCGCCGCCAAGTCGTCGCACGCGATGGCGATCAGCCATGTCGGAATCGCCTGTTCGGGCGTGGCGCCACCGCCGATTACCGAACTCCCCGGCACCATCTGGGCGCGCATCTCCGGCACAAGCGCAATCAGTCTTTCCGCGCGCGCGCGGATCTCGCCGGCGGACAGGCGGATCATGGCGAGCGCCGGCACTGCGTCCCAGCGTTCCAGCAATATATTCCGCAGGGTATTTTCGAGCGACTGATAGATCAGCTTGTCGAGCCGTAGCGCACGGAAGAGCGGATTGCGCCGCAGACGAGTCACGAGTTCAGCTTTTCCCGCGAGAACTCCAGCCTGCGGGCCGCCCAGCAATTTGTCACCGCTGAAAGAGACCAGGTCCGCGCCGGCTTTCAGACTATCCGCCACCAGGGGTTCGTCGATACCGAATTCTCGCAGGTCCACCAGGCAGCCGCTGCCCAGATCCTCATACACCGGCAGACCGCGCTCGCGCCCCAGCGCCGTGAGATCGCGAAGTTCCACGCGTGCGGTGAACCCCGTCATCCGAAAATTGCTCGGATGCACGCGCAGCAGCAGACGCGTGCGTTCGTTGATGGCTGCGCGATAGTCGTCGATATGGGTGCGGTTGGTGGTACCCACTTCGCGGAGGGTCGCTCCGGAACGCGCCATGATATCCGGAATGCGGAAGCCATCGCCGATCTCGATGAGCTCTCCGCGCGAGACAATCGCTTCGCCGCCGGGCGCTAATTCCGCCAGCGCTAGAAAAATGGCCGCGGCGTTGTTGTTGACGGCGATCGCCGGAGCACCCAACAAGCGCTCCAGCAGGCTGGCGGCATGGGTATCCCGCTTGCCGCGCCGTCCGGTGGCGAGGTCGTATTCCAGGTTGGAGTAGCCCGCGAGCGGCGTCCACGGTCCCAGCGGCGCGCGCCCCAGGTTGGTATGCAGCACCACGCCGGTGGCATTGATCGCGCGCCGTAGCGAGGGCTGTTCGAGTGCCGCGATCCGCCCCGCCACTCGGTCTTCCACGCCGCGCCCGTTGGGGCGCCCATCGAGAATCTCCGCGCGCATTTCGTCGACAACCGCGCGGATCTCGGTGACTAATAGCGCGTGCGGGTACCGCACGGCCAGATCGGGCAGGCGGTCGAGAATCTCGTGAACCGCCGGCAGCGCGCGCAATTTTTCGCTTCCATTCACGACTTCGATAGTACGCGAGGGCGTTGAGGGGCGCAACAGATGGTATACTGGTGACTTGTCGGGGCGTGGCTCAGCCTGGTAGAGCGCCTGGTTCGGGACCAGGAGGTCGAAGGTTCGAATCCTTCCGCCCCGACCACTTATCCCTTCCGTTTCGATCTCTTCTCGACAATTGGTCTACAATCCACATCATCGCTTGGCCCGGAGTCTGCAGTAGCGCTGGTAGTGTAGTGCGTCCGAACTTCTGACAGTTATGAATGGCACGGGAAGTCCTGGATCGTGCCGTCGAGTTGCTGTTCATTCCCGAATATCCCGCAAATATGCAGTTCTGGATCATGCGCATTCTGTTTGCCTCAGAGCACTACAGTCCTCAGCCGGCCTTTCGGCATGGTGCGCGGATTTCCGCGGCCGCGCGCTTCCTACGCGACCGATGAGCGTCCAACGCCGCTCATCGCATGAGGCAGGTGTGCCGGAAGGCATACAGCGGAAAATCCGCGATGCACACCTTCGGATGCTGCTCCTGCAGCGAGGACTTCGCAATCTAGCCGCTTCGGGTCGAGGCCAGAAACACCTATTCGCCTTCCAGGATCGTCGGGCACAAGGTGGATCTGGTGTCGCAAGGCCCCAATCGAGGGAAGTTCCAATTGGACACAGCGCAAGGCCATCCGGGAGAGCGCGGAGCCGCACTTTGCCACGCGATCCCTCAATGCCGGCAGGCGCTAAGTGATATGATCCAGGTAATTCTACCGTATGCGAGCGATCGGCATCGTGGGCGAAATCGACGAAGACCACAACATCCGCGCTGAAGTACCGCGGGACCTGCCGCCCGGGCGGGTCCAGTTGATTGTCGTCCGGCCGGATGAAGACGAGGCTGGCGCCTTTTGGCCCTGGGACTTGTCGCAGGCTTGGAGTGACGAGTTAGGCGACGTGCGGCAGGACCTCTACACTCTGGCGGATGGCCAACCGGTAGATGCGTCCCGGTGAGCTCTGCCTCGAGCGGTACTTTCGCAAAGCCAGAATCGTTTCATTCGTTGAGGGCTCTTAAACATTGGCTGAGGTGCGATCCACAAACTAGATGAAACATCACGTTCGGGAAACTGGGCGTGAGGTGTTGACCATCTGTTTGCAGGCCTTGAACTGAATTCGGAAGGTCGGTGTTTGGCCGCCGATGAACGCGGATAAACGCCGATCAGCACAGCTTTTTCGTTCCATCGGCGTTTATCCGCGTTCATCGGCGGCCCATTTTGCTCGTCCGTGGAGTTGCCATAGATCGGCTCGTCCGACGAAACGAGGTGCCTGCACTATTGGTTTCATCTATGACCTGCATCACGAGCATCACGGCCGGAACCGCTTGCTTGAGAGGACTGCGGAGATTCGCCGTCAACACCCCGATCTGCCAGATTTGCGAAGCTCGCGAGTTTCCCGTTTGGTGATACCGCGGGGATGAAGATGCGGCCAGTGCTTGTCCTGGCGGAGCCCATCCCCTAGGTGCTGGTTGCGTACATCTCTTCAGTTTTGCCTGCAGCATTGATGGCTTCCGATTTGGTTTTGGACCCGGCTAGACCCGAGTTCCGTTCCACCATCTGAAAACCGCGTCCGCGCTCCGATCCGACTGCACAAGCTGGCCACCATTGGTCGACTGCCGCGCCTTTCGAAATGCCATGATTCCATCCACCCACGCCGCGCCGGTGAGCCGACGGCTACCGCTTCACTTCTTTCGGATCGTCCATCCTCGGCGAGGGCTTCCCATTGGTCGATTGCCGCGCCTTATCGGGATTAAAAATGCGGCGGTCGACGTCCACCACTTTATAAGGAGCGGGATCGGGCTTGGCCGCGAAGCAGTCGCCCAACCATGCCGCCGACGCATCGAACAAATTGAGCGGCGGCAGCTTCAACAAACCGAAAATCGTCTTCAGCAACCCGGGAAAACTGGTGTTCACGTGCGACACGTAGTTCTTCTTCATCCACGGACCGGCGCACAGTAGCACGGTGCGGTGGGAGTCGATGTGGTCCACGCCGCCCTGCGGATCGTCCTCGGTAATAAATACCGCCGTCTCCTTCCACCACTTCGTGCCCGACAGGTATTCGACGATGCGCCCGAGCGCGTAATCGTTGTCCACCACAAAAGATTCCTGGTATGGATAGCCATCTTCCGGACGGGCATCGGCCATGTGATCGTTGGGCAGATGGATATAGATGAACTGCGGCAGGTCCGCGCCCGTCTTCACGAACTTTGCGTCGATCTCGTGGATGAACTGCGTAGCGCGATACTGGTCCGGAATATTCATGTTGAACCCGGGATATTCGCGCGAGGTGTGGCTGAAGAGCGGCTCCGGCATCGGCACGTTGGTGAGGAAGCGCGCGCCTGTGGGCTCGGTATCCTTCTCTTCTTCGACGCCGGCCAACTCGAAGCCCTCCCCGAAATTCAGAAAGCCGATGCCGTGGCGCGCGAAGTGGTGCCAGATGGTGCCGCCTTCCATCTGGTCCTCGGGCTGCACCGACGAATCCGACCCGGCGAATTCCAACCGCCCGGCCGCCGTGCCCGGCCGAAAGTCCTTCTTCTGGTCGCTATACGCGGCCATCAACGAGCTCTCCGTCCACACGCCGGGATAGGCCCCTACCAGCCAGTGGTGGCCGTCTACGCTGACGTCGGAATCGGCGTAGAAGTTGTCGCTGAAACCCCACTGTTCGGCGATGGCATGATGATTGGGCGTGACTTCCACATCCTTCATGCTGAGCCGAAGCTTGTGGCCATCGACATACCCGCGGCTTCCGAAGCGCGCCAGCAGCGGCGCACCCATCGGCGGCCCAACCGACGATTGGTTCTCGTCGCCCATCACTTCGTCGTAGGTGCGGTTCTCCTTGACGATCAGGATTACGTGGCGGATGCCGGCGGGCAAGGGCGGCGGCGCGGGACGCGGCGTGAATCCATTGGCCTCCATCACGAATGCGGTGTTCTGCGCCAGGCCGTCTGCGGAGGGAAGCGGATAAACGGAGACCGATCCCTGGCGAACGCGGCTCATGTAAACTGTCCCCGCCCGATCGGCTAGCCCGTTCGGCCCAGTACCGTTGCCCTTGGCATTCGCCACGAAGACCGTATCGCCGTCCAGCCCCACGCGGGTGGGAAACCAGCCCGCCGGAAGATGCCCTAGTACCCGCCCTTCCTTCACGTCGATCACGGCGAGCGCATTGATACCCGCTTCCGCCACCAGCAACCAGCCGCTCTTCTCGTGATACGCCATGCCGATGGGCAGCACGCCGCGCAGCGCTTCCAGCCCTGGAATGCGGATAGGGATTTCCCCCGTAACGGTGTTGGTCTTAGGGTCGATGACCGTGATGCTGTCGTTGCCGGAGTTGGAAACAAATACACGGCCGGCAGTGACCACCACTCCCGAGGGACTGCTGCCGCCGTAGCTGTTCCCGCCGAACGGCAGGCCAGTGCGGATGAAGGCCTCCACCTTGGCCGCCGCTGGGTTGGAGACGTCCACCACGCACAAGGAGTTGGACTCGCGCACGTTGGGGTCGCCCAAGCCGGGCACAGCGACTTCGCCTTTTTCAGTCTGCCGCTTGGCGCCCGCCGCAGCATCGGCGCTGGGAAATCCGAAGGCCGGGAAGGGCAAGCCGGTGGCACGCGGCTGTGCCGGGTCCGCTCCGGGAATCAGTTTATATTCGAACATCCCGACGTTGGTGACGTAGAGCTTTTTGCGGTCGGGCGAAAGCGCCAGGGCGAACGGCAGACGGCCCACTCGCACCGAGGCGACGACGATACGTGTCCGCAGGTCGACAGCCGCCACACGGAAATTGGCCTGATCGACCACGTAAAGAATGTTTCGTTCGGCGTCCAGCGCCAGATCGCCCGTGTAGCTGTCTTTGAACTCTCCCTGATTCACATCGATGGCGCGCCGCCGGGCGGCCGACCAGTCGAACAAGCTGACCTTGCCGGAATTCCCTTCCGACGCCCAAACCGCATGGTCATTGACATAGGCTAAGCCCATGAAAAGACCTTTCCAGTCCTGGCCGAATTCTTCCGCGCCGTCGTAAGAGCGCGCCACCAGAGTTTGCGCGCTGAATCGGCCATTGCGCTCGCGGTCGAGGACCGTCAGGGAGTTCGGTCCCGGTCCACCATTGGCAGTGACAACGATGCGCGCCGATGGACCTATCAATAGCCCAAAGGGGCCAGCTCCAGTTGCAAACTGTTCACCCAACGGGGCGATAATGCGGCCACCGGGCAGAATGGAACTGGCTGGTTTGCGCAATGCCGGACGAATTCCGGCGGGCGGGGAATAGGATTGCGCGATGAGCGCGCTGCCAAAGCTGAGCGACGCCAGAACATGGCGCCAGGAGACCGGCACCATTCCATCATAACCAAAGGATATGGGTAATCTTTGCCGGGGGGTGGTACATAATTGTACCGAGAGTTTACATACACTGTAGGGTTTACTATGTACGGAAAAAAACAGCCGGAGATGGTATCCCAAGGAGCATCCGCAGGTTAAGGGACATTCACCGGCTTTATTTAGGGGGCGGTACCAATTGGCACCCCAAGTGCTAAATAGTCCAACGAAAATGATGGTTCGAAGGGCGATCTCGCTAATCGTGGTTCTCGCATGTTTTAGCGTGTGCTACGCCCAATCGAATCTCGCGGTGAATCGTTCGCAGGATCAACAGCCCAAGACAGAGCCCAAGGACAAAGCCGATCCGAAGGGCCAAATGGCATCGTTGACGGGGTGCGTAGACGAACAAGACGGGAAATGGGTGCTTGTCAACGACCAGACGATGGCGGTCATCGCAACTCTGGCGGCGGATGGCTTCCCAATGGAAGGCTTCGCCAAATATATGGGGCATAAAGTCAACGTCCGAGGGACCGCAAGCTCGGGCGGCTCGAGTCCCGCATTCAAGGTTCGCGAGATCAAAACGATCAGCGAAACCTGCGCAGCCCGGTAAAATCCGGGTGCTGAGAGTCTTTGGAGGAGACCATAATGGCGTCTAGTCCTACGGCGTACGCGCCGCACAAATCGCTCGAAGATCCCTTAGCGCATTTGCCGTGCTCGACTATCGTGGAGTATCGCAAGGGCCAAACCATTTACAACCAGGATCAGCCCTCCACCAGTCTTTATCTGGTGATCGACGGCAAGGTAAAAGTGGTCCGCCTGGCGGACGATGGCCACCAGGTGGTGGTCGACATCTACCAGTCGGACGAATTCTTCGGGGAATCCGCGTTCCTCAGTCTTCCGCACCGCTCCGAACAGGCGACGGCGTTGGAGGATGCCAAACTGATGGCGTGGGGCACGCAGGAAATCGAAGATATCGTGATGAAGCGTCCCCGCCTGGCGGTGGCGCTGCTGCAGATCCAGGTACAACGCACTCTCGATATGACGCAGAGAATCGAGAGTTTCTCGGCCGACAACATTGCCCGCCGGCTGGCGCGCTCGCTGATTCGTTTCTCCGAAAGGCTGGGTACCGTGGAGAGTGACGGATCGGTGCGCATGTCGGCATTCACGCACGAATTGCTATCGCAATATGTGGGGACGTCGCGCGAGATCGTTACCCACTATATGAACCAGTTCCGCCGGAAGGGCTATTTGCAATACTCGCGCCGCGGCATCGTGATGTATCGCGACGCTATGCAGCAGTGGCTGCGGCAGGACGCCTAAGGGACCGTGAGGAAATAACCTGTTCAATCCGTGGCGACCCTCCCTTTGGTGGCGGCTCAGTATCGGGATAGCGCTTTTCCGAGCCGCGACTAAAAGGAGCGGTTATTTCTCAACAGTCCTACACGAAGAGTTTTGTTTGTGGGGCAGGCTGTTTTCCTGCCGCCCTGCTGTAGATTTTCCAATCTGCCCCACAGACGCACTCTATTTCCGTCATCGCGGTTGGGCTATCCTTGTCTATTGACAAGGAGCTTCATGGCAAAGTTCGCTCTTCTGCTCGCGGTAGCGTTCGCGCTCTCCGCATTCGGCCAGACCGCAGTGGATCCCGCGCGCGTCACGCGCTTACTGCAACGGGCGGTGATTGTCGACCTGCATGACGACACCACCCAGATGATTGTCGACGAGGGCTACAACCTCGCCGAGAAGCATGATTTCGGACAAGTGGACATCCCCCGCATGCGTGCCGGCCGCGTGTCGGGCGTCTTCATGTCGATCTGGACGGACCCCGATCGCTACAACCCCGCCGAGTCCGTGCGCCGGGCGCTGGAACAGATCGACGCGGTGCGGCGCGAAACGGCACGCCATCCGGCGGACCTGGAACTCGCCACCACCGCGGACGAGATCGCGGCGGCCCACCAGCGCGGCCACATTGCCATCCTGATGGGTGTGGAAGGTGGGCAGGCGATCGATTCCGATCTGGCGGTCCTGCGTACATTTTTCACACTCGGCGCGCGATACATGACACTTACGCACACCAACCACACTCCGTGGGCGGACACTTCGAGCAAGCCGCCGGAACATAACGGGCTCACCGATTTCGGCAAGCAGGTGGTGCGCGAAATGAATCGCCTGGGCATGATGGTGGATATTTCGCACGTCTCCGACAAAACTTTCTACGACGCGTTGGAGACTTCATCCGCGCCAGTGATCGCGTCGCACTCCTCCAGCCGGGCGCTGGCCAGCGCGCCGCGCAATATGACGGACGACATGCTGCGCTCGCTCGCTGCCAAGGGCGGGGTAGTGCACATCAATTACTTCGAGGGCTTCCTCGACAACGATTTCGCGCAGCGCCAGGGTGCCTTAAAAGACGAGGAGAAGCAGCAGGACGCCATTGACGACAACACGCCGAAATTCGGCGACCGCAGCCAGAACGGTCCCGCGGTGCGCAAGATCAATGCCGAGCGGCTGAAGAAATTGGGGCGCATTCCGCTCAGTAAGCTGCTGGATCACTTCGAGCACGCCGCGAAGGTCGCCGGCGTCGACCATGTGGGACTCGGTTCCGATTTCGATGGCGTGGACGACATGCTGCCGGAAGGCATGGAAGATATTTCCAAAATTCCAAATCTGGTGCGCGGACTGATGGAGCGCGGCTTCTCCGACGAAGACATTCTGAAAATTCTGGGCGGCAATACGCTGCGCGTGATGCGGCAGGTAGAGCAGGTGGCAAAGCATCTGTAGGACATGCTTTAGCTTGTCCAGATAGTTGGTGAAGGGCGAGCGCAACTCGCCTAATCTTGCCGTAGCGCCGACATGGGATCGCCGCTCGCCGCCCGCCACGCCGGCACCAGGCAAGCAGCCAGCGCGACCGAGAGAAATAGCAAGCTCACTCCCGCCAGCGTAGGCCCATCAATGGGACTGATCGCGAACAGCATGGACCGAATGAACCGCCCGAGCCCGATCGCGCCGCCCAGGCCGATGGCGATTCCGGCCAGCACAGGAACCGAGCCGCCGCGGATT
>Ga0182012_10008701_pt1 | contig 10019 bp, 9 predicted proteins | sample 612S2SmetaG_FD_120486 | JGI IMG/M metagenome (GOLD analysis project Ga0182012, IMG submission 120486) | Permafrost microbial communities from Stordalen Mire, Sweden - 612S2S metaG | ecosystem: Environmental > Terrestrial > Soil > Wetlands > Permafrost | place: Sweden: Stordalen | collected... | reverse complement strand
GCCGCCGGGTCGGCGGTGGCGGCCGGCACCGCGCTCGGCCCGGGCCGCGCCGGGGCCTCCGTCCGGACGACCCACGCCTACGGCGGCGTCCCCGACCCGCCGTTCCACTACACCCGCTCGTCGCCGTGGTGGATGCAGGGGAACTACGCCCCGGTGGGCACCGAGACGACCGGCACGGACCTCCGCGTGCAGGGGAGGCTCCCCGAGGCGCTCACCGGGCTCTACGTCCGGAACTCCGCCAACCCGGCCCACGGCACGTCCCCCGACTGGTTCCTGGGCGACGGGATGCTCCACGGGGTCCGCCTGGAGGCCGGCCGCGCCGCCTGGTTCCGGAACCGGTGGGTCCGCACACCGCTGGTGGCCTCCGGCGGCAACATCCTCGACGGCCAGGTGATCCCCGGCGGCGGCGTGAACCCGTCGAACACCTCGGTGCTCTTCTACGCCGGCGTCCTCCGGAGCCTCTGCGAGGTCGGCCTCCCCTACGCGGTCTCACCCGACGACCTCTCCACGGTGGGGACGGACGACTTCGGTGGCCGCCTCACCACCGCCATGACCGCCCACCCCAAGGTCGACCCGGCCACCGGGAAGCTCCACTTCTTCGGCTACGGGTTCGAGGCGCCGTTCCTCACCTACCACGTGGCCGACCCGGACGGCACCCTCGTCACCAGCCAGGTGGTGGACATCCCCCGTCCCACCATGATCCACGACTTCGCCGTCACCGACCGCGACGTGGTGTTCTGGGACATGCCGGTCGTCTTCGACATGGCCCTCGCCCTCCAGGGGAGGATGCCGTTCACCTGGCAGCCCAGCGCCGGGGCGCGGGTCGGGGTCATGCCGCTCGGCGGCCCGACGTCGGCCATCCGCTGGGCGGAGATGGAGCCCGGCTACGTCTTCCACGGCACCAACGCCTTCCGGGACGGCGACGACGTGGTGGTGGACGTCGGCCACCTCCCGAGCTTCTACCGCCCGGCCGGCGACCCGGTCTCCGGCCTCACCGTGCGGCGGTGGCGGATCGACACCTCGGGACCGGCGGGCAGCGCCCCCGGGTTCAGCGAGGCGATCCTGACCGACCGCCAGATCGACCTGCCCACCATCGACAAGCGGCGGACCGGGCTGCCCTACCGGTACGCCTTCTACGTGGAGGCCGCCTCCCAACCCGGCGGCGTCGTCAACTGGGGCGGGCTGGTCCGGCGCGACACCCTCGGGGAGACCGAGGTCCGTTGGAACCCGGGTCGCGACCGGTCGGCGGCCGAGGGCCTCTTCGTCCCCGCCGGCCCGCACGCCGCCGAGGGGGAGGGCTGGGTGCTCTCCTTCGTCTACGACTGGACGAGCGGCACCAGCGAGCTGGCCGTCCTCGACGCCCGACACCTGGAGGAGGGACCGGTGGCCACCGTCGCCCTCCCCCAGCGGGTGCCGTTCGGCTTCCACGCCACCTGGGTGCCGTCGGTCACCGCCTGACCGGGTATCCTTACCTCACCCAGATTGTAAGGAGGCACGCAATGGAGGTGACCGCCAAACTGTCCTCGAAGGGCCAGCTCACGGTGCCCAAGGCCGTCCGTGACGCCCTCGGGATCGAGCGGGGTGACGAGGTGGTCTTCCGGGTCGAGGGCCATCGGGCGGTGCTGGCCCGGACACCGGACTTCCTCAGCCTGGCGGGGACGGTGGCGGTGCCGGCCGCCAGGCGGAGCGTGGCCTGGGACGAGGTCATCCGGAGGAGCCGGGCCACGAGAGCGGTCCGCCCGGCCGAGGGGCCGTGACCGCCTTCGTCGACACCAACGTCCTCGTCCGCCACCTCACGGGCGACCCTCCCGCCATGGCGGGGCGAGCGACGGCCTACCTCCGTGAGGAGGAGGAGCTGCTGGTGGCCGACCTCGTCGTGGCCGAGACCGTGTACGTCCTCGAATCCTTCTACCAGGTGCCCCGGACCCAGGTGGCTGAAGCCGTCCGATCGCTGCTGGCCATGCCGTCGGTCACCGTGGTCGACCCGTCCCTGCTGCTCCGCGCCGTCGAGGTCTACGAGTCCGACCGGCTGGACTTCGCCGAGGCGTTCCTGGTGGCATCGGCCGAGTCCACCGGCGTCGGCCGCATCGCCTCGTTCGACCGCACGATCGACCGGGTCGGAACCGTCCGGCGGATCGAGCCCGGGACGGGCTGACCGGGCCGGACCTACTTCTTGAGCGACTCGGGGGTGATGCCGGCCCCGTGCAGCATGCGCCGGAGGTCGACCACCTGCTGGGTGTCGATGTCGTCGCCCTTCGGGCGGTCGAAGGTCTCGGTCTCCCCGCCGACGGTCACCTTGTAGCGGTGGTTGGCCTCCTCGGTGACGGTGCCGATCTGCGACAGGAGCGAGATCACGTCGTGCCACTCGATGTTGTGGCTGGTGGGGTGGGCCAGGATCTTCTCCGCCGTGGTCCGGTGGTGGCTCTTGAGTTCGATGTGCTCCACGGGGTTCGCCTTCTCTCGTCGTCCGTACGCCCAACGTAACCCCTCCACCGGTGGCCGACCGCACGGCGGCCGCTCCCCGTGGAAGGGGCGGCCGGGCTGTGACAGTGTTTGCCGGTGCCCGACGCCCCCACCCCCGCGGATCCCTTCAGCCCGGCCCGGCTCGGTCCGCGGCAGCTCCGCAACCGGTTCATCAAGTCGGCCACCTTCGAGGGTCCCCAGCGCGACAACCTGGTCGGCGACCGGCTGATCGAGTTCCACCGGGCGGTGGCAGCCGGAGGAGCCGCCCTGACCACCGTCGCCTACTGCGCGGTGTCCCCCGAGGGGAGCACCGACGGCCGCACCCTGCTGCTCCGCCCGGAGCTCGTCCCCGGCCTCGCCCGCCTGGCCGACGCCGTCCACGCCGAGGGCGCCCTGGTGGCCGCCCAGGTCGGCCACGCCGGCCCGGTGGCCAACCCCATGGCCACCGGCGCGCCCGCCCTCGGCCCCACCCGGATCTTCAACCCGCTGGGGATGCGCCGGACGGCGGCGGCCACCGACGCCGACATCACCCGGATCACCGCCGCCTTCGCCGACGGCGCCGCCCTGGTGGCCGCGGCCGGCTTCGACGCCGTCGAGGTCCACATCGGCCACGGCTACCTGCTCAGCTCGTTCCTCTCCCCGAAGCTCAACACCCGCACCGACCGGTGGGGCGGCTCCCTGGAGCACCGGGCCGCCTTCCCCCGCCAGGTCATGGCGGCCGTCCGCCAGGCGGTGGGGGACCGCATGGCGGTGACGGCCAAGCTGAACATGGCCGACGGGGTGGACGGCGGCTTCTGGATCGACGAGGCGGTCCAGGTCGCCCAGTGGCTGGCGGCGGACGGCAGCGTCGACGCCCTGGAGCTCACCGGCGGCAGCTCGCTGCAGAACCCGATGTACTACTTCCGGGGCGAGGCCCCGGTGGCGGAGATGGCCCGGTACATGCCGAAGTTCATCCGCCCCGGCTTCAAGCTGTTCGGGGGCAGGTTCCTGCACAGCTACCCCTACGAGGAGGCCTACTTCCTCCCCTATGCCCGCCAGGTCCGGGCGGCGGTGGACCTGCCGCTCATCCTGCTGGGCGGCGTCAGCGAGCTGGCCACCGTCCACCGCGCCATGGACGAGGGCTTCGAGTTCGTGGCCATGGGCCGGGCGCTGCTCCGCGAGCCCGACCTGATCGGCCGGTGGGAGGCGGGCCGCACCGAGGCGTCGCTGTGCATCCACTGCAACAAGTGCATGCCCACCATCTACCGCGGCACCCGGTGCGTCCTGGTGCCGCCCGAAGGAGACGGGACGGGTGGGGCCCCGACGACGGACGGGGCCTAGCGCCCTCGGCGTCCTCCTGGCGCTCGCCTCAGCGGCGGTGCTCCCCGCCCTGGTGCCGGTGCCGGGTGGGGCGGCCGTCCCGCGGACCGTCGCCGGCGTCCTCGACCTGCCGGGGTCCCTGGCCGTCGCCCACGACGGCGGCCTCCTGATCGCCAACCGGGGGACCCACCAGATCATCGAGCGCCTCCCCGGCGGTGCGCTCCGGATCGTGGCCGGTGACGGGCGACGGGGCGCCTCGGGAGACGGAGGGCCGGCCACCGCCGCCGAGCTGGACGCGCCGACGGGACTGGCGGTGGGGGCCGACGGAACCCTGCTCATCGCCGACTCGGGGGACGGGCGGGTCCGAGAGGTCTCCCCCACCGGCACCATCACCACCGTGGCCCGGGTTCCCGACCCGGTGGCCGTGGCCATCGGGCCGGACGGCACCCGCTCGGTGGTAGACCGTGCCGGCATCCAGGCGCTCTCCTCCAGGGGGAGGGTGACCACGCTGATCGCCTCGACCACGTCGCCGGCCGGCGACCTCACCATCGGCGGGGCTCCCACCGCCTTCGTCCCGGACGCGTTGGCCGTGGACACCTCGGGGGACCTGGTGGTGGCGAACGAGTCCCCGAAGCTCCTCCTCCGCGTCGTCCCCGGGCAGCCGCCCGTCCCGGTGGGGGAGAACACCTCCGTGGCCGAGTCCGGCCTGGCCGCCGGTCGGGGTGGCACGGTGGCGGTGGCGGACGACGGGGCGTTCGCGCTCGATGTCGCGACGGCCACCGGGCTGGACCGGGTCGCCTCCTTCGGTCGCGCCTCGATTCCCGGTCTCCCCGGGGTGTTCCGACCCAGCGGCGTGGCCGTGTCACGGTCGGGCGAGCTGTTCGCCGACACCGACGGTGCCAACGGCGGCACCGCCCGACCGGCGCTGGTGTCCGTCGACCCCGACGGGCGGGTCCACCTCCTGGCGGTCGGTGCCACCACGGAGGTGCCCCGGTGACCCGGCGGTCGTTCGTCGACGTCCCCGAGGGATGGGTGCGTGAGGAGGCGAAGGGCCTCGGCCCCTTCGTCACCGCCGAGACCTTCCGCCGGCCGGACGGCCTGGTGGTGCGCTGGGAGTCGCGGCGCTTCCGCAAGCGGGGGACCGGCCCCGCCGGGTCGACCTGGTGGGCGCCCCGTGCCGTCGGGTGGTGGATCGGCGTCCTGTTCGCCGTCGGCTCGACCTGCTTCGCCCTCGGCGCCCTCCCGGCCTACGCCCAGGCGGTCGGCACCCGCGCCGACAACCTGACCTTCTTCGTCGGATCCCTCTTCTTCACCTCGGCCGCCTTCCTCCTCTATCTGGAGGTGGCCACCACCGGCGTGGCCCCGGGACGGGGGAACCGGTGGCGGGCGCTGTGGCGGGCGAGCCCGGCCCGCATCGACTGGTGGGCGTCCCTGGTCCAGCTGGTCGGCACCCTCTTCTTCAACCTGAGCACCGGCCACGCCCTGCTCGGCACCTTCACCGACCCCACCAGCGCCAACCACGCCGTCTGGCGCCCCGACGTCTTCGGATCGATCTGCTTCCTGGTGTCGAGCTGGCTGTCGTGGGCGGAGGTGTCCGACGGCTGGTGGTCGTGGCGACCGGGGCGGATCTCCTGGTGGATCGCCGGGCTCAACCTGGCCGGTTCCATCGCCTTCGGGGTGTCGGCGGTGGCCTCCAAGGTGCAGCCCGACGGCGACCTCCGCAGCCTGGGGCTCACCAACCTGGGCACCTTCGTGGGGGCGCTCTGCTTCCTGGCCGGCTCGGTGCTGCTCTTTCCGGAGCGCACCGCCGGCGACGGCGACGGGGTCCCGGTCCCCGCGGCGGCGCCGGCCTGACGCGCTACCCGAGCTGGATGGCCTTGACCAGCAGCATCAGCACGGCCACCACCAGGTAGATGCGGAGGGCGTACATGGCCACCGTCTTCCCCCGCGACCACACCGGCCGCTCGAGGAGGGCGAGGGGCGGCATCCGCCAGTTGGCCCGGACCTCGGCGGACACCGGCGGGGTCGCCGGCGCCCGCTTCCGGGCGCGGACCATCACCACCCCGCCTCCGGCGAACACCACCAGCAGGACGATGCCGAGCACCTCGGCCAGCGTGTTCACGTCGACCCGGGGGAACACGGTGGTGGTCATCAGCACCAGCGACATCATCAGCAGGATGGAGACGATCACCACCGCCACCGCGTTGAGCCACGGGCGGTTGACCCAGGGGCCCAGCACGGCCCGGTCGTTGCAGAGCAGCAGCAGAAAGACCGTGGCGCTGGGCAGCAGCACGCCGGCCAGCGCCTGGACGCCGGTGGTGATCAGCCCCAGCGGGGCGCGGGGGATCAGCACGATGCCGGCGGCCAGGACCACCATGGCGGTGAAGGCCCCGTAGAAGAACTTGGCCTCGCGCCAGCTCCGGTGGAGCGAGTGCCGGGCCCCGAAGGCGTCACCGAAGGCGTAGGAGGTGGCGAGGGTCACCGAGGCGGCGCCGATGATGGAGGCGTTGAGGAGGATGATGGCGAAGATGGCCCCCGAGGCGTGGCCGACCACGTGCCCCAGCCCCTGGGCCACCGCCCCGGCGTTGGTGAAGCGGCCGAAGAGCGGGGTGCCGGTGAAGGCCGAGGCGGTCACCGCCATCAGCAGCGAGGCGGCGAAGACCGTGATGATCGACCCGATCACCGTGTCCACCCGCTCGTAGTTGATCCACCGGGGGGTGATGCGCTTGTCCACGATGTTGGACTGCTGGAAGAAGAGCTGCCACGGCGCCACCGTGGTGCCGACGATGGCGATGATCAGCAGCACCGACGTGGAGTCGAACCCGCCGTGCACGCCGGGCACCACGAACCCGTGGAGGAACGCCTGCGGGCTCGGGTGGCTCAGGACGGCGAGGGGGATGACCAGGAAGTTGACGGCGATGAACACGAACATGAACCGCTCCCACCGCCGGAAGGAGCCGGTGGCGGTCATCACCACCAGCGCCACCGCGGCGATGGGGACCGACAGGTACCGGCTCACCCCGAAGTAGCCGAGGGCCAGCCCGACCCCGATGAACTCGGTGGCGATGGTCAGGAAGTTGAGGAGGAAGAGGTCGCCGACCGAGAACGCCCCCCAGAACTTGCCGAAGCGCTCGTTGATCAGGCGGGCGTGGCCGACGCCGGTGACGGCGCCGAGCCGGACCACCATCTCCTGGTTGACGACGAGCACCGGGATGAGCAGCGGCAGGGTCCAGAGCAGGGTGAGCCCGTAGTCCTGCCCGGCCTGGGCGTAGGTCGCCACCCCCCCGGCGTCGTTGTCGCCGATCATCACGATCAGGCCGGGCCCCATGATGGCCAGCAGCGTCAGCAGGCGGGCGGTCCAGGTCCGGCGCGAGGAGGTGTCGTGCATCCGGATGGTCCCGAACGCGCCCTGGATGTCGCCGGTGTGGGCCTCGTCGAGCACGGCGGTGGCGGGCTCGGGCTCGTGCGCATCGGTCATCGTCCACCTCCCTTCGATCGGCTCCCCTTCCCGTCGGGCGGGCGCGCCGGCACGCCCGTCCACTGCACGCTCCCCCCGGTCCGGCTACTCCTCGGCGGCGGTCGTCCCGTAGTCGCGTCGCCAGCCACTCGGCAGCAGCGTCTCGAGGACGTCGTCCACGGTGACCACACCGAGCATGGTCCGGTGCTCGGCGTCCATCACCGGTGCCACCGTGGCGTTGAAGTCGGACATCTTCCGGACGGTGGCCCCCAGGTCCCAGTCGGCGTGGACGTGGGCCACGTTGGGCCGGGCCACCACGGACAGGGGGGCGTCCGGGTCGGCCTTGATCAGGCGGACGGCGCTGATCGACCCGGTGACCCCGCCGTCCGGGACGGAGGTGAACACCACGTTGAGCGTCTCGGGCGGCGCCTGGCTGGCGCGGATGGCCTCGAGGGCCTGGGTCACCGTGTCGGTCTCCGGCAGGCACAGGAAGTCGGGGCTCATCAGGCCGCCGGCCGTCTCGGGGTTGTAGGACAGCAGCGAGCGGACCTTCCGCTGCTGCGGCTCGGGCAGCAGGCCGAGGATGGGCAGGCGCCGCTCCTGGTCGAGCTCGGCGATGAGGTCGGCGGCGTCGTCGGGGGCCATCGACCCGAGGATCTCGGCGGCCTCGGCGTCGGAGCGGTTCTCGATGAACTCGACCTGGTGCCCGGTGTCGAGCTCCTCGAACACGTCCGCCTCGAGCTCGCGGTCCTGGCCGACCGCCTCGATGATCTCCTCGCCCTCCTCGTGGGAGGCGGCCTCCACCAGGTCGGCGATCTGGGCCGGGTGGAGCCGGGCCAGCTTCCGGTAGGGGATGCGGAGGTTGGCGGTGGGCACATGGGCCACGAACGGCTCGATGTCGGCCCAGTCCACCATGGTGCCGGGCCGGACGTCGCGGCCCAGGCCCCCGGGGAGCAGGCGGCGGACCAGGGGTCGCCCCGACGGGTCGACCCCCACCACCTCCCAGGTCCCGTCGATGAGGGCCAGCTCGATCTCGTTGGCCTTGATCAGGCGGCCGCCGACGAAGTTGATCAGGTGCCGGGCCTTCAGGTCCTGGGCGAGCAGCAGCTCGCCCGGACGCCGCTCGAACCGACGCAGGTCCACCCGTTCCCCCTGGAAGCCGACCCGACCGGGCTCGAGGGTCGCCACCTTCCGCATGGGCACGAAGAGGTCGCGCCCGGCGATGGTGGCCACCACGCCGGCCAGCGGGGGGTGGGGCTGCTCGCCGGGCCGGATGATCAGGTCCTTCACCCGCCCCAGCCGGTCACCGTCGGGGTCCACCAGCGGCCGGCCGATGACGCTCGACAGATGGAGGACCGGAACCGTCCCCTGCTCCTCGACGTCCGGGCTCGCCGCCATACGCGGCCACCCTAGCCCTGCACCGGCATCCACCTCCGGGCCCCCGTCCCCGACATGAGAGAACTCTCACCACGGCCTCATCCCCGACTTAGGAAGCCGGGTCAAGCTGCACCGGAGACGGTCGAGACCGACCGGTACGAGGGGTGGTGTGGGGCATGGCAGGGACCACGTCGAGAAGGAAGTGGATCATCGCCGCGGTGGTCACCGCCGGCGTGGGGGCGGGGGCCATGACGGCCGCCGGCGCCTCCACGACGTCCGGCCCCGGCGCGTCGAGCGCCGAGGCGGCCAAGCTCCATCAGGAGCTCGTCACCCTCGGCCACCAGGAGTCGTCGCTCCAGGGCACCCTCCGGGCCAGGTCCCAGCGGCCGGCCGCCGCCGCCGCACCGTCCACCACGGCCACCGCTACCGGCGCCGGGGCCCCGGCCGCGGTCCCCGGGAGCACCGGCCGCACCGGGTCGACCGGGTCGACCGGGTCGACCGGGTCCACGGAGCCGACGGAGACGACCGAGCCGGCGGCCACCGCCACGCCGGGCGGCACCCGGTCGGGCGCGCCGGCGACCTCCGGTTCCCCGGCTCCCACCCCCGCCGCCCCGAGCAGCCCGACCACCACCACACCGGCGCCGGCCCCGACCACCACCGTTCCGGCGCCGACCACCACCACGACGACCACGACCACCCGGCCGGGGGACGACGGCGGCGGGGGCGACGACGGCGGGGGTGGGGGCGGCGGGGGCGACGACGGCTCGGGGGGCGGGGATGACTGAGGCCGGCCACCGTCGACGGCGCGGCACGCGCTCCTCGGCGGCGGTCACCGCGGCCACCGTCGGCGTCACCGGCCTGACGCTGGCCTGGGCGTTCCAGTCGTCACCCCACGCCTCGGCCACCTCCCCGGGTGCGGGATCCGCGGCGGCGAGCCAGGTGGCGACCGAGAACGCCGCCATCGCCAAGCTCAAGCGCTCCATCGCCACCACTCAGCAGCAGCTCGCCGCCGCCGGGACGCCGTCCGGGTCGACCGCCGCCGTCCCCGGCCAGGCGCCGGCCGCCACCGGCGTCGCCGGCACGCCAGGGTCCGCGGGCGGCACGACCGCGGGCGGCAGCGGCAGCGGTAGCGCGGGTGCCAGCAGCAGCGCCAACGGCACCTCCGGCACGGTGTCCGGGACGCAGACCCCGGCCGCCTCCGGAGGGACGGCGCCGACGGCCGCGGCCGCACCGGCCGCCGCGGCTCCCGCCGCCACCGCCCCGGCCGGTGGCTCGGCGGCCCCCGCCCCGGCCCCGACCGCCGCCCCGGCCCCGACCCCGGCGCCGGTGGCGCCTCCGGCCACCACCCCGGCGCCGGTGGCGCCTCCGGCCACCACCCCGCCCGCCACCACGGCGACGACCGGTGCCTCCCCTGCCAAGCCCT
>Ga0182012_10008700_pt1 | contig 10020 bp, 8 predicted proteins | sample 612S2SmetaG_FD_120486 | JGI IMG/M metagenome (GOLD analysis project Ga0182012, IMG submission 120486) | Permafrost microbial communities from Stordalen Mire, Sweden - 612S2S metaG | ecosystem: Environmental > Terrestrial > Soil > Wetlands > Permafrost | place: Sweden: Stordalen | collected... | reverse complement strand
CCGCCGCGCCGCCGTCGTTCGATGCCGCCCCAAATGTTGTGGCGCCTAACGGATAAAAGGTCGGAAACTCAATTCCGTTAAGTCGTATCGCCGATACGAAGCCGTACAGGAATGATTGTTTCTCTTGGTACTTGTTTCTTCTGTAGAAGTGACGAGAGTACTGAGACGGATGTTTTTGCGAGTTCCGACCACGGAGCGACAATAGTCGTTAATACCCCGCTTACTTGGGGCACCATTGACATGCCGTCAAATCCCGCTAGGGCTACATCGTCGGGTACACGGAGGCCCGACTCTCGGCAAAACTTTGCGACCGCCATCATTGAAAGATCTCGCCAGCCGGTTACGGCGCACGGATGGTTCTGCGTATCGTTTAAATAGGCGATTTCTTCCGGGTAAAGAATGAAATCGTCTTCAACCATAGTAATCGTGACGTTCAGGTCTCGCAGGACGGCTACTTCCATGAAGCCTTCAAATCGACGCTTTCCCGTTTCAATCTCATGTCTTCTACGGCGGTACAACACGCGTTTGTAGCCCCTGTCCGAGAGATAGTGCGCAAGTGTGCGCGCCCCTGCGGCATCGTCTACTACAACCGACGGAAACTCGCTGATGGCGTCGCAGATTGCGACGATTGGGATACCTGATGCCGCCAGAACATTCACTATCGGATGATCAGGATATGCGTGGAGGACTACACCAGAAACCTGCCGTTCGTTCAATGCGTCATGGCAGCGATCCGCATCGATAGTCCGCTGTAACACCAGATCTCGATCTTCGATGTTACAGCCCTCAAGTAGGCCTCCAATAATAGCCGCGATAAACTCATCTCCTAGTCCAAGAAACCCCTGGACATTTATATAGCCGAACGGCGTATAGCCGCCGGAATGTCGTCCGGTCAGCTTACCGGGCGCCGTCGATTTTACGGCGGCGGAAACCCGCTTAGAACTCTTTTCAGTTGGTTTTTCGCTCATTTTAATCTTGCTCGTTAGTGTCCTTTACGAGAAGTTGATGCCTAATGCGCTACTTGTTCGTGAACGCTATCAGTAATTCCTTCTATCGGCCAAGGTTTATCTGGCTGGGTACAATTAAACAATGCAATCCAATCCAATTATTGTCGCGCTCGATGTCGCAAGCGTCGCGGCGGCGGAGTCGCTTGTCTCTCAATTGTCCAGTACCGTCGGCGCTTATAAGGTTGGTCTGGAGCTTTTCAACGCAGTCGGGTTAGACATATTCCGCGCTATAAAAGAGGCGGACCCTACAGCACGAATTTTTTATGACGCCAAGTTTCACGATATTCCCAACACCGTCGCCGGAGCCGTACGTGCTTCATTAACTAACGGCATTTGGATGGTAAATGTTCACGCAAGCGGCGGCCGAGCGATGATGGCTGCTGCAGTAGATGCTGCTTCTAAATGTGACGTTAAGCCGCTCGTTATTGCTGTGACCGTTCTCACGAGTTTGGACGATCACGACTTGAACAATGATTTAGGCGTGTCCAGGTCTGCGGCTGAACAGGTTGTCGCGCTTGCCGAACTCGCTAAAGCTGCGGGATGTGACGGTGTTGTATGTTCTCCACACGAAATAGAGCTGATAAAGAAGGCGTGCGGTAGAGACTTCTTGGTTATTTCTCCCGGTGTACGACCTGCCGGTTCATCGCTTGGCGACCAGAAAAGGGTAATGACTCCTGGCGAAGCGGTTGCCCGCGGAGCCGATTTTATCGTGGTTGGCCGGCCAATCACCGGCAGTGTCTCACCTGCCGAGTCGGCTTTAGCCATACTCGCCGAAATACGAGAGGCAACCGCAGATCTTTAGACGTTTTAGAGGACATTAAAGCGGTAATAACCTCTTTATGAGCACGTTAAAACGCGATTTTAGATTCAGTCTGATTACAATCTTTCTGGCAGGATCGGTATTCGTCTGTTGCAAGGGCGTGGTCGCCCAAACAGAGACGCCTTTTCACGAAACAGCGTATCTTACTGTTGTTGACGCGATCCATGATAAGCTTACCGGCAATGCCTCCGGCACGACATATCTTATCGATACCAGGAAGTCGCAAATTCATCTGTTGGCTAATTTGAACGGCTCTCCGGATATCGGAGACCTAGTTGTGGGGATGCGGGTGGACGTTACCGGCGACCTTCAGGAGGGTAACATCATTCGCGCCTCCGAGGTTCAGGTGTTACCGTACGTTCCGCCAGGTGGCGCTGTGCCGGAGCCGACTGTCCCGGCCTCGGACGACGCAAGCGACCACAAGGACGTTATCCACGGACGCATAATCAGTTCGGCGACGTTTTTCCGGCGTGATATAAAGGTCAAGAGCGGTAACGCCGAAATTGCGGTGACGGTTCCTCGAGGAATACCAATAAAGATTGGCAGTAAGCCGGTTTCGGTGCATGACCTGAAGGCCGGGATGCCAGTTAATGTGGCTGGGGCCTACGACATCGACGAGGATTTTGAAGCTTCATCCATTCTTGTCGATCCGGTGCCGGACACCAACTGATCAGCGTGATGCTGGACCCTTTTTGGCTTAATTTCGTTTTTTGCTCTGGAAATAGCACTCAGGGTAAAATAATCTCTGCCGCTGTAATCTAACGATATTCCGGGCGGCGACGGGTGATCAATGCTATTGCGGCTTTTGTTTCTTTCAGCGCTCCTTTCTTACGTTGTACTGCCTGCATCTTGGAGTGCTATGGCCGACCCACCGGCCTTTCCAGGGGCCCAAGGGTACGGAGCCGGCGCCTCCGGAGGCCGCGGCGGTGCAATTTACCATGTAGTCAATCTCAACGACTCTGGACCGGGTTCATTTCGAGATGCCGTGAGCGCCGTAAACCGAATGGTGGTGTTCGACGTGAGCGGCTATATCTCTCTTCATTCTCCGGTGACGGCAAGCAGCAATATTACGATTGCTGGCCAATCCGCGCCTGGCGGCGGTATTGGCCTAATGGGGAACGAGGTTTCGTTCAGCAAAGCTTCCAACGTGATTTGTCGTGATATTCGCTTCAGGCAAGGACTGTATTCAGGCGGCCGCGGCAAAAGCGCTGTAAATATCGGCGACTCTCATAATATTATTTTTGACCATTGTTCCTTTGAATTCGGCGAGTGGGATACGATCGACGCAGTGCATGCGGTGGATTTTACAATACAGGACTCGATAATTGCGGACCCGATTGGCCAACAATTCGGAGCGCACGTTGAAGGGGGACCCGCCTCCTTTATTCGCGATATTTGGGCCAATGCGCATAATCGTCAGCCACTCGCGAAATGCAACACGCAATTCATCAACAACGTGGTTTACAACTACAACGCCGGCTATACTGTCGGACGAACCAGCGGAACCCATAGTCACGATATATTGAACAACTTCTTTATTGCGGGACCTTCGACGAGCAATCCGAGTGACTGCTTCTTCCAAATGGATAGCCGGCAGAGCGTGTTTGCATCGGGCAACATTCTCGACGCGACAACGAGTGGCCTGATTAATGGGTCGTTAGTGACGCCAAAAGGAGTTACTTCTCTCGCTGTGCCCTGGTCGTCTCTTACGACCGCCATTCAGGCGGTTTCAGCGTTCAATGCATATCATGTCGATGTCGAGTCGTCCGGGGCGCAGCCGCGCGATGAGGTCGACTCTCAGGTGATCGAGCAGGTGACGTCTCTCGGAACTGCAGGTTCCTTGCTGCGTTCACAAAGCGCCGACGGCCTTGGAAATGGCGGCTTAGGACAAATTCCTGCCGGCGTCAATTTTCCGAGTAAAAATGGAGACGGCGTACCAGACTATTGGAGACTGTTGAACGCAATTGAAGACAGCAGGGAGTACGCGGCATCCTCCGAATATCTTTCGTCAGGATATTCGATTATTGAAGCATATTTAAACAGCCTGGTTTTGCCGCCCGGCTGGAAATTTATACAAGAGGGTCCGGCAGTACCGCCCGCGCAAGCATCTTACAATTCCATGAGCGATACCTGGATACTGGCTTCTCAAGGCGGCAGCGATGTAGCAGACGACAACACTGTCGTGTTCGCAGATCATCCACTTGCAGGCGATTGTGCACTCGTCGCTGAGGTAACTTCCGTTACCGGCCTACGCCAGTCCTCCACCGCTGGAGCCTCGCTCCGTGCCTCGACAAAACCTGACTCCGATTTCGTTGAGGCCCAGGTAACTCCGACGAATGTGCGCTTGTTCTGTCGGACTAATGGAGTTTCTTCGACAAGCCTCAGTTCTAATTCGGAGGCTGTTAAACTGCCTGTCTGGTTGAAGATCGCTCGCCTTGGCGATACTGTTGCGGCGTTTTACAAAACAACGGGCGTTTCCTGGAAAGAGCTGGGGAAGCCGGTTAAGGTCAACTTTGGCGCAACTACAGACGCTGGACTTACGGCATCCGTCGCAGGTCCTGGCCTCGCGGCCGCTTCATACCGATCTGTCTCAGTCAACTAACACTGTTTGGGCAACGTCGTCTACCGTGTGCCGATCAGGGCGAGCGGTTGTTAGAGCAAACTTTCATATTGAACAGATATGGGTATATTTAGTTGTCCCGCTGAATCGGGACAGAAGGCTTTATTCATGCGTCTGGTTACCTTTTCTTACGGCATGACGCGGCATGGAGGGTGAACGTGACTACTGCTGCCTACAGGGCCACGTTCCCATCGTTGCGCTGGCCCATCCTGGTTGGACTTGTAACTGCCGCAATGCTCGAAACTCTCGATGTTACAATTACCAATGTTGCGCTGCCGCAGATACAGGGCAATATCGGCGCCACACGGCAGGAAATTGGATGGGTAAGCACTGGCTATATTATTTCCAATGTTATAGTCCTGCCAATGACAGCCTGGCTCGCCAGCAGGTTCGGCAGGCGCCGTTATCTCCTCTCGTCAATTCTCTTATTTGTTGCCGCATCAATTTGCTGCGGTTTCTCGACGACGCTAAATTCTCTCGTCGGCTTTCGAGTGTTACAGGGCGCCGCCGGCGCCGCCCTGCTGTCAACCGGAGAGGCAACGCTTTTTCAGATTTTCCCGCGCGGCGAACGCGAACTGGCTACCGGAATCTTCGGGCTTGGCGTAATAATGGGAGCCACAATCGGGCCTGCTTTGGGAGGATGGATAACCGACAACTTTTCCTGGCCCTGGATCTTCTTCATCAGTCTCCCGATCGGACTGGTATCAGTCTCCATCATTTTGCCGCTCCTGGAAGATCCGCCGCGGTCTGCGCGTATTCTAACAGTTGACTGGCCGGGCATTGCGTTCCTCGCCTCCGGCCTCGGTTCACTCCAATACATATTGGAAGAGGGACAGCGGAACGACTGGTTTAACAGTGCACTGATAGTCCGTCTAACGATTATTTCCTTCTTCTCGCTTGCTTGCCTCCTGGTCTGGGAGCTGTCTTCCCACAATAAAGAACCTATCCTGGACTTGCGTATCTTCAGAAACAGGACGGTAACAGGGGGCGTTATTGTAAGCATGACTTTGGGCTTCGGTCTCTATACAAGCTTATTTCTCTTTCCTCAGTTTGTCCAGGGCGTTCTTGGATTCACCGCAACCCAATCGGGAGTCGTTATGCTTCTCGCGGGCGTTACTGAGGGCGCCGGCATCGCATGCGCCAGTATGCTGCTCCGCCGATCAGGCATGGATGCCCGCTGGATAATCGCGTCCGGTATGGTAGCTTTTGCCTGCTCAATGTTCCAGATGTTTCGCTTCACCATGACGAGCGGAGTGCCCGATACAAGCGTCGCTCAACTTGTGCGCGGATTTGGACTTGGCGCCATGGTGTACTGCATTGATAATACGGTACTTAACTCCCTGAGCGGGCCGCATGAAGAGCAGCAAGGCTCGGCCCTCATCAATTTGTCACGTCAATTGGGAGGATCTTTTGGTATCGCCATAATATCCACTTATCTCGTGACAATGGCGGACTACCATCGGACTACGCTCGTAAGCCGGATTTGGAACGGCAGCCAGCAGCTATTTGCTCAGCAGCGCGAACTGCTCGGATTGCTGAGTCAACACGGATTCAGCGGACCTTCGGTGAATACTGCGGCGCTGTCGCTGATGAACTCCGACGTCGTGCTCAATGCGACGACCATGGCATTCGAAGACTCGTTCCTGGTTCTCGGGCTGGTATTCATTTTCGCACTTCCGGCGGTTGTTTTGATCCGTACAAAAAAAGCGGAGAGCACTTGAACGAGGGGCTTCTGCGCTTCCTCTTCCAGTAAGGGTAAAAAGGGTCAGGTAGCGCTCCATGCGGCGACAAAAGGCGCTGGCAATCCATTGGCGCTTGCTGCTGTGCCGCAGCCGATAGTGGACGAAGCCGCGCTGGAATACTGCAGCCCGGAAACTTAGTCAATCCAACCGGTACCCCCGGGTCGCCGTTATCCGTCGAATCCTACGCCATCGACCTGGGATAGCCGGCGACGGTGTCCGATGTGATGCTGGTGACATCGGCATTATCGCCGGTCACGTCGCTGATGAGTGCGGTGGAGGACGGCGCGACAAGTAGCGGCAGTCTCTTGGAGAAACACACGCTCTGGCAAATTTGGAATATTGTTATGCTATCACTTTCGTTGGTCCAATTGCACCTCTTTCCTCTGTTCGGCTGGTTACCTAGACAAAAAGAGCCCCCGGCAATTGCCGAGGGCTCCGCAAGGAACTCCAAATTTACTTGTAGGTGGCCATCGATTCATTGATCATGTTTATAGCATTTGATATGTCTCCGCCGGAAGGCAGATTACTGCCGTCTCGCGTCCACTCGTCAACTGAGTTGGAACCACCCTCGGTGCTCGAGAGCGTTGCATTTGGCTTCTGAGCTTTTACATGACCATCGGAAAACAGGAAGTTTGTCTGCTCAGTGTGTCCGGAGAAAATGTCCGGATAGCTCTGCCCCGCATTGTAAAAGTATCCGTTTGTGATAATGAAGTCGGTGTTTGGCCACGCCGTCTCGACTCCCAGTATGCAGGTTGATGGGCTGCCGAGTTGCCCTAAGGTCGCCGAGATCTGACCGTCTGCACTCGCCCCCACTATTCCCGCTAGATTGTTAGTCGGGCCGCCGCCATCAACACAGCTCAATACGTAAGAAATAACGCTGAGACCTGACGTTCCGTAAGTTGTCCCGGTATTCGTGTCCCAGTCGCCATTGGTGTTATAAGCGTTGTCCGGGCATTTGAAGACGCCGGTACTTTTTACATAGGGATATATGGCATTCTTCCAACTATAGTCCGTGTCGGCTGAGTTGCTTCCTGCACGAAAGGGAAAAATTTCATCGTAGTCTTGAACGTATTGGAGTACGCCGAGACCAATTTGCTTCTGGTTGCTCGCGCAGGTAATCTGGCGGGCCTTCTCTCTCGCTTTAGCAAAAACGGGGAATAAAATTGCTGCTAATATAGCAATGATTGCTATAACTACGAGAAGTTCAATTAGTGTAAAAGCTGTTAATTTAGCCTTTTTAGCATACTTAATCATAAAGTGCATCCTTTTGTTTATCTTGAATCGAATAGATATTGGTTAACGGTAGGAAGGAATCTGCAATATTTGGACTATGCCACATAATCCAATTTAACTATTATATATCGTTTTGATTTAGTCGTCAATAAATAAACAAGTATATTTTCGGGCGTAATCGCAAGTCGATTGTAAAACTACGTTTTACAATGTTTTTTGCCCCTAATAGGTGTTAGCAAGTTACCTGAAGGATGTTAGTGTTAAACCGTATTGTGCTGCGATTTCCGGATGGAAACATTTGCCGCCGGCGATGTTTAGCCCTTTCGCAAGACCTGGGTCGACGGCCATGGCTCCGTTTACTCCCTTATTACAAATGGCCTGGAGATAGGGGAAGGTTGCATTAGTGAGGGCGTAAGTCGATGTCGCAGGTACTGCTCCAGGGATATTTGCAACCCCGTAGTGAACAACGTCATCGATTGTAAATATGGGTATTGCATGAGTTGTCGGATGCATGGTTTCAATACATCCCCCCTGATCTACAGCCACATCGACAATGACGCTTCCGGGCTTCATCGTTTTGAGATCGGCCTCATGAACCAGAATAGGCGCTCTGGCTCCTTTGATCAGCACCGCGCCAATAACTACGTCCGCAAGCGGCAGCATTTCTCGAATATGCGATGCATTCGAGAAGTAGGTGGTTACATTGGCGGGAAGGACATCATCAAGGTAGCGCAGACGGTCCAAATCGATATCGAATATCGTTACATTCGCGCCCATGCCCGATGCAATCTTGGCTGCGTTGATGCCGACAACGCCGCCGCCGAGAATAACTACATTTGCGGCGGGAACTCCGGGTACCCCTCCAAGAAGTATGCCTCTCCCTCCCATAGGCTTCTCCAGAAATTTGGCCGCCTCCTGAATAGCCATCTTTCCGGCGATCTCGGACATGGGTGTAAGCAGCGGCAGCTGTCCGGGCTTCCTTCCCTCGACCGTCTCGTACGCGATGCAGGTGGAGTTAGACTCCAACATGGCGTCAGTCAGCTCGCGGGATGCAGCGAAGTGAAAATACGTAAATACGGTTTGTCCGCTGCGAATTAGCGGCCATTCCGACGAGAGCGGTTCCTTTACCTTACAAATGAGTTCTGCGACATTCCACACGCCTTTTGCCTCGGCGACAATTTCCGCTCCGGATTGAATGTATCTTTCATCGCCTATTCCTGTGCCAATCCCGGCGCCGGATTCAACCAGGACTCTGTGCCCTTGAGTAACAAGGGCTTCAACTCCGGACGGCACTATGGCGATTCGGTTCTCGTTCTCTTTGACTTCTCGTGGAACTCCGACAATCATTGATTTGTTCAACTCAATAACGTAATTACGAATAGATCGGACCAACCGGCGCTCATGTCCAACCTTAGTCCGCTGTCGCCAATAACCTACTGCAAAAGGAACCTTAATAGGATCGTTCCGATGGCCGTAGTAATTGTGCTCTCGGTTTTTCTCATTGCATCAGTGGTAACAATAGTTAATAGCGTTGATTTAACAGTGACAACTATCTATAACTATACTAAAATTGCCACCCCGATTATACCTCAACGCTCGGCCCTGAGCGTGGACAGTGATTCCGAAAACATTGTCAAACGACAACCGGGTATTGATCGCATGATGGACTCTGCAGCTTTCTTCATGAATATCAACACGGTCTTTGGCCGCGTACCATTTATTTGTTTTGCATTGAATGACGGAGATCGAGCCTATCTTCTTCGCCGTTCCGGGGATCGGCTGACTTCCGGCCGAATGCCGATCGCCGGGAGGCCGGAAGCAGTGCTCTCAGAGGGATTAGTGAGGAACAAAAAGCTGAAGCTGGGCGACGTAGTCGCCGGACCGACCGATGAAGGAGGGATCAGCGGGGCGCCTGTGCCGGTTAAGCTGGTAGGCATACTGAGCGGGCCAAGTTGGATTGCTTTTACGTCTCGTGCTTTTGCTGATATCGCGCTGCCTGCAATGCCGACTTTTCTCCTCGTTACTGCCAGGGTTCCATCTAACCTGCCTTCGGTATCCGCATCGCTCGACTCATCTGTAGATCACTCGAAAGTTCAGGTCTTGTCAAATCACAATCTAGTTCAGCAACTCCGTGATTCGCTTGCATCCATGTATCTTATAATGACATTAGTGAACGCCATGGTTATATTGGTGGTGGCAATAATGAGCGGCATGCTTTCCAACATCTATTTCACACAACGACTGTCGGAGTTTGCGGTGCTTGCAGCAATTGGGATGAAACGGTCCATTTTGATCTGGCATGCGGTGTCCGAGACGGCCATTCTTACGGCCTTTGGCTGGGTTTTGGGCATAATTGTAACGTGGACGTCACTTTCGTATATGCGAGGAACCGTATTTGAGCCGAGGGGTATGCTGATCGATCCGCACGACATGATCGCGCTTCTTTACACGATACCGATCCCGGTCATTATTACGATTTTTGCGGTCGCGACAATCAGCTATCGAATGTCGCGCCTCGACCCGGTTGCCATTATTGAAAGAAGATAGCCATTGGACGTTCCAATTATCACATCCGACGCCGTGAGTCTTTCGTATTTT
>Ga0182012_10008698_pt1 | contig 10021 bp, 6 predicted proteins | sample 612S2SmetaG_FD_120486 | JGI IMG/M metagenome (GOLD analysis project Ga0182012, IMG submission 120486) | Permafrost microbial communities from Stordalen Mire, Sweden - 612S2S metaG | ecosystem: Environmental > Terrestrial > Soil > Wetlands > Permafrost | place: Sweden: Stordalen | collected... | reverse complement strand
TTGGGTTCCGGCTTGGGTTCCGGCTGGTCCGCTTTGGGCTGATCGGCTCTGGGCTGGTCCCCTTTGGGCTGATCGGCGGCCTTCTGCATGAGGACCTTGGTCTCGTTCTTCAGCCGTTCCTGCTCTTCCTTGAGGCGACGCACTTCCTCGCGAAGATCGACTTCTTCGGCTACTCCATCAGGCATAGTGATTTGGATGCTGCTCCCCCGGCTAAGTTTTCGCGAAAAATCAAGAAAAGTTTCAAACTCCTATTGTTCGTGATAGTTCCAGATTAGCCCGCCATCGACGAAGAAAGTGGCCGCGGTGACGTAATTGGCCTCATCAGAAACCAGATAAGCCGCCATCGAGGCCACATCCTCCGGCTTCCCCAAACGACCGAGTGGAATGTTGTGCTGTAGCGACGCCAGCAACACCGGGTCGTTCAACAGCTTGGTGTTGATGGGTGTTTCAATCGCTCCTGGGGCAATGTTGTTGATGTTGATGCCGAGCGGCGCGAGCTCGATCGCCAGGTTGCGCATCATCATCCGCAACGCTCCCTTACTCATGCAGTACGAAGTGAAGTGGGGGAAGGGAAGGTCCTCATGCACGGAACTGATATTCACGATCTTGCCACCCTGGTTGGCGGCGATCAACTGCTGCACAAAGCGCTGCGTGGTGAAGAAAACCCCGGTCATATTGGTGCTGATCACAGTGTTGTAGTCTTCCTCGGTGACGTCCCAGAAGTCGGCGCGCTTTTCGACGCCGGCGTTATTCACCAGGATGTCGAGCTTGCCGAAATGCGCGACGCCTTCATCCACCAGATGCTTCGTGTCGGCAATCTTGGAAAGATCCGCCTGCACCACGAAGCCCTGTCTGCCGGTCGCTTCCACTTCCTTCAATGTCTCGGCGGCGCTGGCCGCGTTGGAACGGTAGTTTATGACAACGTCGGCCCCTTCCTGCGCCAGGCGAACTGCGATGGCTTTCCCGATGCCCTGGTCGCTTCCGGTAACGAGTGCTGTCTTCCCTTCAAGTCGCATCTCCACAGTTTAGACAGTTTCGACGACCGTCTCGATAATCCGTATGTGCCGTCCGTCCCATTGGAGGACGACGGCGCCGGAGTTTTCCGGCAAACCCACAGCACGCGCCGGTTGAATGGTAGCCATGCGAATCGCTTCTTCGAAACTGACGCCAGCAACGCGAATAACGCGGGCGATGGCGTCGTTCATTTTCAGAGCGGATCCGGCCAGGCGATCTTGCCCGGCCAACACCACCCGCCCATCCATCGTCAGATCGACCTCCTGGGTTCCCAGCCGGTATCTGCCGGGCGTCGCTCCCGCCGGGGAACTGGCATCCGTTACCAGAATGCTCCGCGCGGGCGTCTTGGCGCGTACGGCGGGACGCAGAAACTGATCCGGCAAATGAATGCCGTCGGCGATAAAACCCGCGGTGAGCCGGTCTTCTGAGAGTTGCTCCCAGATGTAATTGGGGAACTTGGGAAGCACGCGGTGCGCGCCATTGCCCAGGTGGGTCGAAAGAGTAGCTCCGGCGTCGACCGCCGCCTGGATTTGGAGCGGGGAGGCGTGGGTGTGCCCAATACTCACTGCGGCGCCAGACTGTTTGACACGCTCGATGTAGGCCGGAGCTTCATCCCAGTGAGGCGAAAGCGTGACCAGACGAATTTGCGCGCCGGTGGCTTCCTGCCAGTCTTCAAACTCGGTGAAATCCGGCGACCGGACGCATTCGAGCAAGTGCGCGCCGCGCGGGCCATCCTCGGGAGAGATGTGAGGGCCTTCCACGTGGAAGCCGGCAATCATCCGCCCGTTCGGCAGGTCGCGTTGCGCCCTGGCCAAATTGCGAAGCGCCGCGATCATCTCCAGCCGGGGACCGGTGATGACGGTGGGCAGCACGCGCAGAACTCCGGTCTTGCGGATCACGTCAAGCGATCCGCCGATTTCGCCGAGGGACGAATCTGGCGAGTTGTAATCCACGCCGGCGAAGCCGTTCACCTGGAGGTCGACAAAGCCCGGGGTAGTGATAACGTTTTCAGCCATTCACGTTTTATGCACAAGTTTGAAACAGGTTCGTGCCGCTAAGTGATTCAGAGAACAGCGAAACAAACCTGTTGAAATGACCGGAAAACCGCTCACAGGCGGCTGACGCGTGACGGCCGGTTCACGGTACAAAGGAGCTACGTCGAATGGCCGTGGCGCGATTCTGGCCGGCAAATCTCGGGGGAGGTAGCCGAAAAGAACGCGCCCGGCTTGTTTCGCGATCACTCACAAACTGACTGTCTGCCGGGATTCCACCGCCGTCAGCCACCCGTGTCGGTCCGGCTTGGTCCCATTCACCACCGCAAAGAATTCTCTCTGCAAAAGTTCCGTAATTGGCCCGCGTGTGCCTTTTCCGACGGGGATGCGATCCACGGAACGCACGGGCGTGACCTCCGCGGCGGTGCCGGTGAAGAATACTTCGTCGGCAATGTAGAGCATCTCGCGAGGAATCACCGACTCAACAATCGGGATGTTCAGATCTCGGGCAAGCGTCAATACGGTATCCCTGGTTATGCCCGGAAGAACCGACGAACCGATCGGCGGAGTCAGAATCCTGCCGTCTCGTATCACGAAAATATTCTCGCCGGAGCCTTCGCTCACGTTGCCTGACGAATCGAGCGCGATCCCTTCCGTGTAGCCGTTGGCAATGGCCTCCATACGGATGAGCTGCGAATTCATATAGTTCGCTCCAGCCTTTGCCAAGGTGGGCAGCGTGTTCGGAGCCAGCCGCGTCCAACTGGAGATGCAGACATCTGCTCCGCTCGAAAGGGCCTCTTCGCCGAGATACTTGCCCCACTCCCAGCACGCGACGTAAACGTCCACCGGGTTCTTGAGTGGGTTCACCCCCAGGTCTCCGTATCCGCGAAGAACGATCGGACGAAGGTAGCAGGATCGCATCCGGTTCACGGAAACAAGGTCCAGCATGGCGTCGGCGAGTTCGCTGGCGGTGAAACTGAAAGAATCCATGCGATAGATATGGGCCGAATCCATAAGGCGGCGCACATGCTCGCGGAGGCGGAAGATGGCGGGACCGGACGTTGTCTCGTAGCAACGGATGCCCTCGAAAACGGAGCTTCCGTAGCTGACGACATGGGAGAGCACGTGAATGCGGGCATCGTCCCAGTCGATAAACTTGCCGTTGTGCCAGATTTTTTCTGTAGGCGTCAGCATGTTTGATTGTAGCCCGCGGTCGGAATCCGGTTTACTTGAAAGCGCATCAGTAACCAGAGGCCCAAAGATTGCGCCGAAGGAACATTGGCCTGAACTGCCGCTCGGGCCGCGTACGGTAGTATATTTCAGCTATTCGCGCTCAGGAGAAATCTTTTGTGGATCGTTAGGCTTGCGCTCAGACGCCCTTACACTTTCGTCGTAATGGCGGTGCTGATGCTGGTGCTGGGCGTGTCGGCCATCCTCACGATGCCGACCGACATCTTCCCCTACATCGACATCCCGGTTGTGAGTATCGTGTGGTCCTACACGGGCCTTTCTCCGGATGATATGGAGAAGCGGATGGTCACGGTGTGCGAACGCGCCATGACGACCACCGTGAACGATATCGAGCATATCTCCTCGACTTCCTACACCGGCGTCTCGGTAATTCGCGTTTACTTTCAACCGAAGGCGAAGGTGGAACTGGCCATCGCTCAGGTGACGTCGATCGTGCAGACGATTCTCAAGGTTTTGCCCCCCGGAACGCTGCCGCCCCTGGTGCTGGAGTATGACGCCTCGAGCGTTCCCATTTTGCAACTGGCTCTCGAAAGCGACACGTTGAGCGAGCAGGAGCTGTTCGACCTGGGGCTAAACTTCATCCGCACGCAGCTTGCGACGGTGCAGGGCGCTTCGGTCCCTCTGCCGCAAGGCGGCAAGCAGCGGCAGATCATGGTGGATCTGGACCCCAGCCAACTGTATGCCAAGCATCTATCCGCAACGGATGTGGATAATGCCTTGAATCTCCAAAACCTGATTCTTCCGGGAGGCGACGCCAAGATCGGCGACAGGGACTATATCATTCAGCTCAACAGCAGTCCAACGCTGGTGGGCGCGTTGAACGATCTGCCCATCAAAACCGTCAACGGCGCGACGGTCTACATCAAGGACGTGGCGCATGTCCGCGACGGCTATGCGGTGCAACAGAATGTGGTCCGCGTGAACGGCAAGCGCGCATCGTTGCTGACGGTGCTGAAGAGCGGAAAAGCATCGACGCTGAGCATTGTCGCAAACGTGAAGAAAGCGCTGGTTCGCATTCAGGCGGGGCTTCCGCCGGAACTCAATATTCGCCAGCTCTTCGATCAATCGCTGTTCGTGCGCGCGGCCATCAATGACGTGCTGCGGGAGGGCGCCATCGCGGCAGCACTCACCGGACTGATGATCCTGCTGTTCCTTGGAAGCTGGCGCAGCACGCTGATTGTGTGTATCTCGATTCCGCTTTCGATTCTCACTTCACTGATCATTCTTAGTTTCCTGGGCGAAACGGTGAACGTGATGACGCTGGGGGGGCTGGCTCTGGCGGTCGGAATCCTGGTGGACGACGCCACGGTGGAGATCGAGAATATCCATCGCAACCTGGGGATGAAGAAAAACATTGTGCCGGCGATTCTGGATGGGGCGCAACAGATCGCAGTGCCGGCCTTTGTTTCCACACTCTCGATTTGTATTGTGTTTGTTCCGGTGCTGCTGCTGACCGGAGCGGCCAAGTATCTGTTCACTCCCCTGGCTATGGCGGTGGTGTTCGCCATGCTGACGTCTTACCTGCTGACGCGCACGCTGGTTCCGACCATGGTGCATTTCCTGCTGCCGCCGGAAGTGGAACTCTACCAACAAGGTGAAGAAGGCAAGCCGGCCCATGCCCCCGGTCTGATCTGGCGCATGCACCATGGCTTTGACGAGCGCTTTGAAAGGATGCGCGCGAGTTACTCGGGGTGGCTCTATTATGTGCTGGAGCATCGCGCAGCCGTGGCCATTTTGTTCGGAATTTTCGTGGTAGGGTCGCTGCCGCTCGCGATGATCGTGGGCCGCGATTTCTTCCCGTACGTCGACTCGGGCCAGATGCGCCTCCACGTAAACGCCCCCCAGGGGACACGCATCGAAGAGACCGAACAGATTTTCGCCCGCGTTGAGAATGAGATCCGGCAGGAGATTCCGAACGGCGAGGTTCAGACCATTGTCGATAACATCGGACTGCCCGCGAGCGGCGTCAACCTGGCCTTTGGCGATAACTCGACTATCGGATCCGGGGATGGTGAAATCCTCATCGCGCTGGATCGCGAGAAGCACGGGCCGACCCAAGTCTACCAACGCCACTTACGGAAGCGCTTGAACGACAAATTCCCGCAATGCACTTTCTACTTTCAGGCCGCGAATATCACCAATCAGATTTTGAACTTCGGGCTGCCCGCTCCCATCGACATTCAGGTGGTGGGACGCGACCCAAAAGGGAACTATGCCGTCACCCGGCAGATACAGAGCAAAGTCGCCGCGATCCCCGGCGCGGTGGATGTGCATATCAAACAGGAGATCGAGTATCCCACGGTCATGATTAATGTAGACCGGACGAAGGCTGACCAAGCGGGCTTGACGCAGCGCGATGTTGCGACAGGCGTGCTGATCTCCCTCAGTTCCAGCGGTCAGATTGCTCCCAACCAGTGGCTGAATCCGGCCAACGGCGTGAATTACTCGGTCGCCGTGCAGACTCCGCAAGCCAATCTGGATAACTTCGATTCGATTGGACGCACCCCTGTGAATTCCGGCAATGGCGGCCCGACGCAGCTACTCTCAAACCTGGCTACTTTCCAAAGAATCAAGACGGTGGCGGTTGTCGATCATTACAACGTACAACCAACCTACGATATCTTCGCCAACGTTGACCAGCGCGACCTGGGCGGAGTGGCCTCGGAGGTGTATAAGATTGTCGATCAATACCGCGACAAACTGAAGAAGGGTAATGTTATCGACGTCCGCGGCCAGGTGGAAACCATGAATTCCTCGTTCCTCAGGCTGGGGCTGGGGATGTTCTTCGCTCTGCTGCTTGTGTATCTTCTGATGGTCATTAACTTCCAATCCTGGGTAGATCCTTTTATTATCTTGATGGCGATCCCGGGCACGCTTGCCGGCATACTCTGGATGTTATTTATTACGCAGACCACGCTGAACGTGCCTTCCCTGATGGGAGCGATCATGTCCATCGGAGTCGCGACGGCAAATTCGATTCTTCTGGTCACGTTCGCCAACGACGAGCGGTTATTGAATAAAGGCGCCATGGAGGCCGCGCACTCGGCTGGAGTCACACGCATCCGGCCGGTCATTATGACGGCTACTGCGATGATGATCGGTATGCTGCCGATGTCGCTGGCGCTGGGCGAGGGCGGGGAACAGAACGCGCCGCTGGGCCGCGCGGTGATCGGAGGGTTGCTGGTGGCCACGGTGAGCACCTTGTTCTTTGTGCCCATCATGTACTCCCTTCTGCGGAAGAGCGCGCCGATCAATTGGGAAGAGCAGATTGATAAAGAAGCCCACGAGACCGGTCCTGAGAGCGGGCCGCGGCATACTCAGCGATCTGAGCCTGAACTACTAAACGCGTAAACCATAATGAGTGGAGGGAATCTTTTATCCGTGGAAGAAGCACCCAAGCAGGATGTCCCCAACCCGCCCGCCGCGGCGAGCGAAAAGCCGAAGCCTTCGCTGAAAGGGCTGATGATCGCCGTTCTGGTGGGCTCGGTCTTACTGGCTTTGATTTTCATGCTGGGATGGCTACCCCGTCATCAACGGAGTCAGGAGACGAGGGCCGCGGCGCGGAGTGAAGTCTCCGCACTCGCGCCGGTCGACGTCGTGAAAGTGAAGCGTTCGCCGTTCGTCAGCCACCTCTTGTTGCCTGGGGACATTACGCCACTGATTGAAGCGCCGATTTACGCGCGGGCCAGCGGCTACGTGATTAAACGGTATGTGGATATCGGCGATAAGGTGGCGGCTAATGAGCTGATGGCGACCATCGACGCGCCCGATTTGGATCAACAAGTGGCGCAGGGCCGCGCGGGCGTTTCCCAGGCCCGCCAGCAACTGGGACAGGCGCAAGCCACGCTGGAACAATCGCAGGCCCAGTTGGAATTGGCGAAAGTAACTTGGGACCGTTACGCGACGCTGGTGACGAAGGGCGCGGTTTCACGGCAGGACGCCGACCAGCAGAAGTCAAACTACGATACTTCCGCCGCGGTGGTGAACGCGAATAAGGCGAATGTGCGCGCCTCACAGGACAACGTGGAATCGGCGCAAGCGAACTTAGACCGCCTGATCTCGCTGCAGTCATTTAAGGAGATCAGGGCGCCATTTGCCGGCGTGGTGACGCAGCGCAATATCGACGTAGGAAGTTATGTGGCAACCAATGGAAGCCAGTCCGGCACCACAAGTTTCTCCGCGTCTCTCTCGCTGGGGTCAAATGGGTCAGCCGGACAAAATAGCAATCTGTTCAGCGTGGCTCAAATCAAAACGCTACGAATTCTGATTCAAGTACCGCAAAGCGACGCGCCCAACGTGCGTGTGGGACAGCCCGCGGACATTGCCGTGGCGGAATTCCGGAACCGGAGTTTCCCCGGCCGTGTTACCCGTACCGCGAATTCTCTTGACCCCACCAGCAGGACGCTGCTCACCGAGGTTCAAGTCGATAACTCGACCGAGACGCTGCTCCCCGGAATGTATGCGACGGTTCAGTTCTCAAGCCCCCGCACGGACCCACCGTTTCTGGTGCCTGGCGAGAGCCTGATCACGCGGGCGGATGGAGCGTTTGTCGCCGTTCTTGAAACTCCCAAAGGCCGGAAGGAAAACCAGGAAGAAGACCAGGCCAAGGCGAGCGGGCAGGACTTGCGCGAACAGCCCAAGGAAGTCCACCTTCAGAAGGTTCTGGTAGGGCGGGATTACGGCACCAATATCGAGATCCTTTCCGGCCTGAGCGGGTGGGAGTATGTGGTGGCCAATCCCAGCGATGAAGTGTACGAAGGCGCGCTGGTGTTACCGACGTCGGCTTCGAAGGATCAAGCAGGGAAATCGCACTGATGAGAGCGCGGCTTCTCAGCCTTCTATTGGGTCTGGCATTGGTTTCATCCGGGGTCATATCCGGGGTTTCATCCGGCGCTGAGGACGAGATCTCAAAAGCGCGCAGGGGCCTCTACGGGACGCCGGTGGTAGGGCCGGTGTCTCTGACCAATTCCTCGCGAATCGATTCGCTCTATCGGGCGGGGAATTTGTACCTCTCGCTGCGGGATGCCATTGCCCTGGCGATCGAGAACAACCTCGACGTGGAGTTCCAGCGCCTGAACGCGCCCATCGCGCAGACCGATACCTTACGCGCGAAAGGCGGCGGCACGCTCCGCGGGATCTCGACTTCGATTGACGAAGTACCCCCGGGGCTAGGCGGTCCCGGCGCGCCTCTGGTGACAGCGGCGGCCACGGGGAACATCGGCAATACCGCTCTGGCCGCCTACACATCGGACCTGAGCATCATCACGGAACCACCCCTGAATAACTCTATTCTGCCGCCTGCGGCTTATGCGAGCGGGCCGCCGATTCCGGCGTTCGACCCGGCTCTAACCGGAACGTCTGAATATCTGCATTCCACAACGCTTGAGGCCAGTCCGTTGACGACAGGGCTGCCGACACTGACCGAGGGCGCGGTGACCAACAATCTGGGTTACTCGCAGGGTTTTGGTCCAGGCACGCAGCTGAATGTTGGGTTCAATAACGTGTATACGAATGCGGTGTCGGAACGCAATCTGTATAACCCATATACGGCTTCCAGCCTGGGAATCAACATCACCCAGCCATTGCTGCGCGGGTTTGGAATCGCATTGAACAGGCGGTTCATTCGGATTGCGAAGAACGACGAGAAGATCAACGACCTGGTATTCAAGGAACAATTGATTAGCACAGTGTCGGGGGTGATCCGGCTGTATCAGGATCTGGTTGCTCTGGACGAGGACATCGCCAACCGTCGGGAAACCTTAGCGCTGGCCCAGCGGCTTTTCGAGGACAACCACAATAAGGTGCAAGCCGGCACGCTTGCCCCGGTGGAAGAAACGCGCGCGCAGGCGCAGGTGGCTTCCGCCCGGCAAGACCTGATTAACGCGCAAGGGTTTGCCGACCAGCAGGAGCTGATCGTGAAGAGCGTGATCACGCGGCGTTTCACCGCCGACCCAATGGTGAGATCCGCTCATATCGTGCCCACCGACACACTGGACGTGCCCGACAGCCAACCCGAACCGGCTATCGACGATCTGTTGGCATCCGCCAGCAAGAATCGGCCCGACCTGCTGTATGCCGGGATACAAGTGGATAACTCCAGGATCTATCTGGAAGGTTCAAAGAATCAGCTGAAGCCTGAGTTGGACCTGGTGGGTACGGCGCAAAACAATGGTTTGGCGGGAAGCCTCGACCCGTTGTACAACCCAGGCAGCAGCGTCGGCGCGCCGACCCCGCCCGTCCTTGAGGGGGGTTACGGGGACGTGCTCGGCCAAATCGCCCGCCGGGCGTATCCGACCTATGGGATCGGGCTGAACCTGACCTTACCATTGCGGAATCGTGTGGCGGAAGCCGACGTGGTCCGCGATGAATATCAGGTTCGCCAGACCGAAGTGAACCGGCAGCGCCTGGTGAATTCTGTGCGATTGGAAGTGGAGTCCGCGCTGGTTTCCTTGAACCGGGCGCGTGACGCCTATGCGGCGGCGGTGGAAGTGCGCAAGCTGCAGGAGCAATCGCTCGAGATCGAGCAGGAGCGCTATCAGGTGGGTTTATCGACGACGTTTCTGGTGCTGCAGTATCAGAGTTTCCTGGCGCAGGCGCGCTCGACCGAGATTGCGGCGAGGGGGACGTATGCGAAGAGTCGTACCGCGCTGGACCGGGCGGTGGGGTTCACGCTGGAGGATAACGGGGTGTCTGTGGCCGACGCGTACAAAGGGATCGGGCGGCGTTAGTTTGCGTATTAGTTTACATAATACTTGTTATCGGAA
>Ga0182012_10008693_pt1 | contig 10023 bp, 8 predicted proteins | sample 612S2SmetaG_FD_120486 | JGI IMG/M metagenome (GOLD analysis project Ga0182012, IMG submission 120486) | Permafrost microbial communities from Stordalen Mire, Sweden - 612S2S metaG | ecosystem: Environmental > Terrestrial > Soil > Wetlands > Permafrost | place: Sweden: Stordalen | collected... | reverse complement strand
GGGTATTCGGCAAGTCGTGATCCTCGCGGCTGGACTGGACTCCCGCGCCTACCGGTTGAGTTGGCCGGCGGGCACCACGGTCTACGAGATCGACCAGCCCAAGGTGCTGGAGTACAAGACCGGAATCCTGGAATCGCACGGCGCGGTTCCCACCGCCAGCCGGCGTCCTGTCCCGGTGGATCTGCGCGACGACTGGCCGGCCGCACTGACCGCCGCCGGATTCGACCGAACCCAACCGACCGCGTGGCTTGCCGAGGGCTTGCTGCCCTACCTGCCGAGCGACGCTCAGGACAGGCTTTTCGAGAAGTTCACCGCGCTCAGCGCGCCCGGCAGTCGGGTCGCCGTCGAGGCGTTCGGCTTCAATTCGAGAGCCAATACCCAGCGTTGGCAGCGCATGCGGGAACGGCTCGGTCTGGACGTCAATGTCCAGGCGCTGACCTTCCACGAGCCGGACCGTTCGGATGCCGCGCAGTGGCTGGCCGACCACGGTTGGCAGGTGCGCAGCGTCAACAACCGCGACGAGCTGGCCCGTCTGGGTCGCGCGGTACCCGAAGACCTGACCGACGACGCCGTCCGCAGCACGCTGCTGCGAGCGCATCTCGGCTAGCCATCCACCTGACCGACGTCCAGAGCGGGAGTACCCAATGAGTTCACTACGCACCCATGACGACACGTGGGACATCAAGACCAGCGTCGGTACCACCGCAGTGATGGTGGCCGCGGCTCGGGCCGTCGAAACCGAACAGCCCGATGCGCTGATCCGCGACCCCTACGCCAAAATCCTGGTCACCAACTCCGGCGCCGACGTGCTGTGGCAGGCGATGCTCGACCCGGCGGTCGCAGCCAAGGTGGAAGCGCTCGACGCCGAATCGGCCGCCCACATTCAGCACATGCGCGGCTATCAGGCGGTGCGGACGAACTTCTTCGACACGTACTTCGCCGACGCCGTCGCTGCCGGTATCCGGCAGGTCGTGATTCTGGCGTCGGGGCTTGATTCGCGCGCTTACCGCTTGGACTGGCCCGCGGGCACAACGGTGTATGAGATCGACCAGCCTCAGGTGTTGGCGTATAAATCCACGACGCTGTCGGAAAACGGCGTGACGCCTTCGGCCGATCGCCGCGAAGTGGCCGTCGACCTGCGTCAGGACTGGCCGGCCGCGCTGCGCGCCGCGGGGTTTGACCCGGCAGCCCGCACCGCTTGGCTGGCCGAGGGGCTGTTGATGTACCTGCCGGCCGAAGCACAGGACAAGCTCTTCACACAGATCGGTGAGCTAAGTTCTGCGGGGAGCCGGGTTTCGGCCGAGACCGCAGCGGCGCACGCAGATGAGCGGCGACAGCAGATGCGCGAGCGGTTCAAGAAGGTGGCTGAAAAGATTGGTTTAGAGGAGACCATCGACATCGGGGAGCTGATGTACCGCGACGACGACCGGGCCCCCCTCGCCGACTGGCTCAACCAACACGGTTGGCACGCCAAGGCGCAAAAGTCGCCGGACGAGATGCTCCGGCTGGGGCGCTGGATTGAGAGTGTCCCGCTGGCCGACGACAAGAGCGCATTCTCGGATTTTGTCACCGCCGAGCGGTTGTAATGCCTCGCACCGTCGACGACTCCTGGGACATCGCCACGAGTGTGGGGGCAACCGCGGTGATGGTCGCGCTGGCCCGTGCCGCCGAAACCGCCAGCGCGGACCCGCTCATCCGGGACCAGTTCGCTGAGCCGCTGGTCTCCACGCCCGAGCTCGCGGGCGTGCGTGAGCAGGTGACCGCCTGGTGGGCTCCGGAGCCGGAGGACCTCGACCAAGCTTCCCCGAATTCCCAAGCCGACTCCCGGCAGATGATCGACTACCAGGCGGTCCGCACCCACTATTTCGACGCCTACTTCGTCGCTGCTGCCGCGGCCGGTATCCGCCAGGTCGTGATTCTGGCTGCCGGTCTGGATTCGCGCGCCTACCGCCTGGACTGGCCGGTCGGCACCGCCGTGTACGAAATCGATCTGCCCAAGGTGCTGGAGTACAAGGCAGAGACTCTTGCCGGCCACGGTGCAACACCCATCGCCGACCGTCGACCGGTGCCCGTCGACCTACGCCACGATTGGCCCCAGGCGTTGCGCGATACCGGTTTTGACGCGAGCCGGCCGACGGCATGGCTGGCCGAAGGTCTGCTGCCGTTTCTGCCGGCTGCAGCCCAGGAGGCCATGTTCACCTCGATCGACTCGCTGAGCGGATCAGGCAGCCGACTGGCCGTCGAAAACTTCGGGATTGACCAAGAAAAGCGCCGGGAGGCCGAACATAGGTGGGCTGAGCTGAAGGCCAAGCGCGAAGCACGCGGCCAGGACACCTCCTTCAATCCGTTCGACCTGTGGTTTGACGACGAGGGTCGCCCCGACTGCGGTGACTGGTTCGCCGCGCACGGATGGACCACCCGCACGGTGAATGCGCGCGAAGAGGCAACGCGATTGGGCCGCGAGCCGCAGTCGGACGACAGGCCGTTTGCGAACACCTTTGTGACGGCAACCAAGCCCTGACCGCTGCGATCGGATCTTCCTTACTGTTCTCGGGACCTCATGGTTAGGATCTCGGTTACCACCCATGAGTGCCTGGGCGCGTTAAGCGCTGGGCGAGAGGAACCTGATGCCCGGAGTGCAGGATCGCGTCATCGTCGTCACCGGAGCAGGCGGAGGACTGGGGCGTGATTACGCACTGACCCTGGCCGGGGAGGGCGCGAGCGTCGTCGTGAACGACCTCGGCGGGGCCCGCGACGGCTCGGGCGCCGGATCCGCGATGGCCGATCACGTCGTCGCCGAGATTCGCGACGCGGGCGGGCGTGCGGTCGCCAACTACGACAGCGTCGCCACCGAGGACGGCGCGGCCGGCATCATCAAAACCGCACTCGACGAATTCGGCGCCGTGCACGGTGTGGTGAGCAATGCCGGGATCCTGCGCGACGGCACCTTCCACAAGATGACGTCGGAGAACTGGGACGCAGTGCTCAAGGTGCACCTCTACGGCGGGTACAACGTGCTGCGGGCTGCCTGGCCGCATTTTCGCGAGCAGAGTTACGGCCGGGTGGTCGTCGCCACCTCGACCAGCGGGCTGTTCGGCAACTTCGGCCAGACCAACTACGGGGCTGCCAAGCTCGGCCTGGTCGGCCTGATCAACTCGCTGGCGCTGGAAGGGGCCAAGTACAACATCCACGCCAACGCGGTCGCCCCGGTCGCGGCCACTCGGATGACGCAGGACATCTTTCCGCCCGAGGTGCTGCAAAAGCTCACGCCGGCGTTCGTCGCACCTGTGGTGGCCTACCTGTGCACCGAGGAAAACGCTGACAGCGGTTCGGTTTTCGTCGTCGGTGGCGGCAAGGTGCAGCGCGTCGCACTTTTCCAGAGCGAGGGTGCCACCTTCGACGAGCCGCCGTCAGTGCAGGATATCGCCGCGCACTGGCCCGAGATCACCGATCTGTCTGCACCGCAAAAAGCCGGATTCAAGCTGTAGCAGTCATGAAAGCCTGCGTCGTACAAAAGTTGTCCGGTCCGGCCGGCATGGTCTACACCGACATCGACGAACCTTCGGACGGCGGCGGCAATCTGGTCATCGACGTTCGGGCCGCCGGGGTGTGTTTTCCAGACCTGCTGCTCAGCAAGGGCGAGTACCAACTGAAGTTACCGCCGCCGTTCGTGCCCGGCATGGAAACCGCCGGGGTGGTGCGTTCGGCGCCGCCTGGGTCGGGTTTCGCAGTGGGCGAAAGGGTTTCGGCGTTCGGAATCCTCGGTGGCTTCGCCGAACAGGTGGCCGCACCGGTGGCCAACGTGATCCGCAGCCCCGCGGAGCTCGATGACGCCGAGGCGGTGTCGCTGTTGGTGAACTACAACACCGTGTACTTCGCTCTGGCGCGTCGCGCCGCGATGCGGCCGGGCGACACGGTGCTGGTGCTGGGTGCCGCCGGCGGAGTGGGCACCGCGGCGGTCCAGATTGCCAAGGCAATGGGCGCCAGCAAGGTGATCGCCGTGGTGCACCGCGAGGGTGCGGCCGACTACGTTTCCTCGCTCGGCGCCGACGCGGTGCTGCCGCTGACCGACGGCTGGGCTCAACGGGTGCGTGACTACACCCACGGTCAGGGTGTGGACATCGTCGTCGATCCGATCGGAGGCCCGGCCTTCGACGACGCGATCCGGGTGCTGGCCATCGACGGCAAGGTGCTGGTGATCGGCTTCGCCGCGGGTAGCATCCCCACCGTCAAGGTCAACCGGCTGTTGCTCCGCAATGTCAGCGTGATCGGCGTCGCGTGGGGCGAGTACCTCAACAAGGTCCCCGGTTCGGCCGCCCTGTTCTCCTGGGGCCTGAGCCAGCTGGTCTTCCTGGGGCTGAAACCGCCTGCCCCGCAGCGCTATCCGTTGTCGGAGGGCAAGGCGGCATTGCAATCCCTGGCCGACGGCGGTGTGCTCGGCAAGCTGGTCCTCGAGCCCTAGGAATCAGTTCGTCCCGACACCCGGGTTCGGGTTTCCGGTGATGATGGTGTCGAGCGCATTCTCGATGTTGATGAGTTCGAAACCGGCTGCGAGCGTTGTGATTCCGACATTGGCTGCGATCGGTTCGCCGAACGCGTTCACCAGCCCCTGCAGAGGCTGTCCGTCAATGGCCTGCGTGATTCCGTCGAGGAACAGGTTGACGTCATACGACGGGAGTGAAATCGCGAGTGCAGTCGCGAGGTCTGCTGTGGGCTGCAGCGTTCCATAAGCGGTTGAGAGATCGTTCGCGAAAGTGCTGGCGAAATTGGTGTTCGCCGTCTGGATGGCCGAAATAATGCCCGTGGGGGTCAGGGCAAGCGCGCCGGATCCCGCCGTAGCCCCGGTGAACGCGCTGGTGAGGCTCGACAGGCTGGGCAGCACTGGCGGTCCCTCGGCGATAAAGGCATTCGTGGCAGCGTTGATTCCCTGCGGGATGCCGTTGATCAAGTCAGGCACCAGCGCAGTGGTTGCGCTCAGCGGCGGCAGGAACCCGAAGGGCGTGATGATGTTGGCCGGCCCGGTCGAGTAGCCGTACGCCGGGTTGCCGTAGCCCCAGTTGACCAGGTAGGTCAAGTCCGGTTGGAGCAGGTCGGCAATCGGGTTGCCGATGTACGGGATCAAACGCACCGGGTCCAACAGCGGCAAGTTCGGGGTGGGAATCAGGTAGTAGTTGGTCATGCTATCGGTGGTCCCGAGTGATGCTGATCCGGGCAGCAGGAAACCCGTGGCGACCTGTGTTGCCGTCAGGGTCGGGTAGGTGCCGTGCACGAAGAGGATGCCCAACAGCGCGTTGACGTCGGAGAAGATGTCGATCGGATATACCGGGAAGTCGGCGAAGCCGTCGTATTCGAGCGTGTAGATGGTGGTCGGGAAAAGATCGCTGGGAGTTCCGCCACCGAAGGTGACACCGATGCTGGGTAGCTCCAGGCCCGGGAAGCGGGCGAACAGGCCGCCGTTGGGAGCGAGCGGGTCACCGATCAGCGTGAAGTGGAGTTGAGAAGGGGAGTATGTAGTGGCAAGCTGCGGCATCGCCAACGACACGATCTGTGCGCTCTGCGAGTAGCCGAACACCCCCAGCGAAGTGGCACCGCCAGCGAAGGACTGCGCGATCTGGTTTTCGAGTGAGGTGACGCCGCGAGCCAGCGAGATGTTATAGGTGAGGTCTTTGGTGCCGGTTAACAGATACCCTCCCTCGGCCGTGGTCACGGCGTTGAAGAACGGTGTCAGTGCGCCTACGCCTGGGGTGTACATGTTATTCGGGTTGTTCAGATAGAGGTTGTAGACCGAATTGATGTAGCTCGTCGTCGGGTTCGGCGACCCGGTGCCGGCCATGAACAAGATCTGGCTGACGGCTGGGTCTCCCGCGTTCGAGACTGCCGTGACGACGGAACTTGACGACGCTGCGCCGGTGAGCCCGAGCGTGCCCGCGATCTCGCTTTCGACTTGCGCGTAGGCGTTGCCGGCGGTGGCCAACAGCTGGGCGAACTCGTCGTGAAACGCAGTCGCCTTCGCAAGGATCGCCTGATACTCCTGGGCATATGAACTGAACAGGTTCGTGGTGAGAGCCGATACCTCATCTTGGGCCGCGGCCACCAGACCGGTTGTCGGGCCGGCGGCGGCAGCCTTGGCTGCGCTGATCGCCGAACCGATTTGCGTCGTATCCGCCGCGGCCGTCGCCAACAGCTCGGGCTGTGTGAACAAGCTTGTCATCGCACTTCCCTTCCGGCAGGGGTTCTCCTCGTGGCGACGGCGCTGGAAAACCCAAGACCAGGCGCATCGCTGGAACCGGCACCAAGTTAGCTTAGAGCGATCACCCGCGCGCGTGAAGTATTTTGCAAACTAGATTTTCGTCCGCTTCCGTAGTCGTTGGTGGCGTGACGAAGCCTCCCCCGCCAGACGCTTTCGGCTGCGGGTGAAGCCGGCAGCAGCCCCGTCGTCAGCAGCGAGCGGACCGGTTCAGCCGAGCAGCGCGGTGCGCAGGCGGTCCACGTCGGCCTCGGTGATACCCGCGTCGCGCAGGTAGGCGTCCAGCGACCCGAATTTCTCGTCGATTGTTTGCCGCGCGGCGGCCAGGTACTCCTCGCGGACGCCCAGGATCCAATCGGATAGCCGGGCCTCGCTGAACGTCTCCACTTGCGGGGTCAGCTCGGCGTCCCAGCCGTTCTGGATCATCTCTGCCACGTGCACCCGCAGCACCGGCGCCGCATCATTGCTGCGGAGAAAGTCGGCGAGGATGGTGTCGTGGTCGATGCCGATGATTTCCAACACCGTCGCGACCACAAAGCCGGTGCGGTCCTTGCCCGCGAAGCAGTGCGTCAGTAGCGGGCTGCCGGCGCCCAGCAACGTGATGACACGGCGCAGCGCGCGTTGTGCTCCGTTACGCGTTGGGAATTGGCGGTATTCGTCGACCATGTAGCGGGCAGCGGCCGCGTTGACGGATTGCTCAGACTGATCGGGTTCGCCGGCCAGCAACCGCTGAAATGCGTGTTCGTGCGGGGCCTGGCCGCGGGTGTTTTTGTCATCTTTGCCGAGGTCGGGGACGGGCAATAGGTGGATCTCGACGCCGTCGGGAACCAGTCCCGGGCCGCGGCGGGCCACCTCCCTCCTGCTGCGCAGGTCGACGACGTCGGTGATCCCCAGCCGGCGCAGCGTTTCGCGGCCGTCGTCATCGAGCCGGCTCAGCTCGCCGGACCGGAACAGGCGCCCGGGCCGCAGGGCCGCGGTGCTGTCTGCAACGTCACGAAAGTTCCACGAGCCGGACAGTTCTCGCAGAGTCTCAGTCATGTGGGGTGACCGCCGCGGCGAATGCGGTTTGCTCCCGGCCGATCTCGTGGCGCGCGACAGTGCGCATGTGCACCTCGTCGGGTCCGTCGAAGATCCGCATGGCGCGATGCCAGCCGTACAGCCGCGCCAGCACCGTGTCGTCGCTGACGCCGGCGGCCCCATGTACCTGGATTGCGCGGTCGATGACGTCGCAGGCGATCTGTGGCGCCACCGCTTTGATCTGCGAGACCAGTAGATGAGCGGCCTTGTTGCCATGCTGGTCTATGGTCCACGCTGCTTTCTCACACAACAGCCTGGCCTGGTCAATTTCGTTGCGGGACTTGGCAACCTGCTGCTGCACGACACCCTGCTCGGCCAACGGGCGGCCGAACGCCACCCGATTGCGGACCCGGTCCACCATCAGGGCCAGCGCGCGTTCGGCTGCGCCGAGGGCACGCATGCAGTGGTGGATGCGGCCCGGTCCCAGCCGGGCCTGGGCGATCGCGAAGCCGCTGCCCTCTTCGCCGAGCAGATTGGTGGCCGGTATGCGCACGTTGTCGTAAATGATCTCGCAGTGACCGTGTTGGTCCTGCCAGCCGAAGACGGGTGTGGAGCGGACAACCGTCACGCCCGGAGTGTCCATCGGCACCAGGACCATCGACTGCTGCTGATGGCTTGCCGCGTCGGGGTTGGTGCGGCCCATCACGATGAGGATCTTGCAACGCGGATCCGAAGCCCCGGAGGTCCACCACTTACGGCCGTTGATCACGTAGTCGCTGCCGTCGCGCACGATCGAGGTCTGGATGTTGCGGGCGTCGCTGCTGGCCACGGCCGGCTCGGTCATCGAGAACGCGCTGCGGATCTCGCCGGCCAGCAACGGCTCCAACCACTGCTTCCGCTGCTCGTCGGTGGCAAACAGGTGCAGCGTCTCCATGTTGCCGGTATCCGGCGCCGCGCAGTTCAGCGCCTCGGGTGCGAGCTCCAGGCTCCAGCCGGTCAGCTCGGCCAGCGGAGCGTATTCGAGGTTGGTCAGGCCCGACTCGGCGGGCAGGAACAGGTTCCACAGGCCGGCGTCTTTGGCCTTGGTTTTCAGCTCCTCGATGATCGGCGGGACAGTGTGGTCGCCCGGGCCGGCTGCGTGGCGGTGTTTGTCGTAGTCGGCCTCGCCTCTGAAGACGTGCTCGGTCATGAAGTCAGAGAGGCGCTTGTGGTAGTCACTGGCTTTGGCCGACATCGCGAAGTCCATGCTCGTCACGATAGGACAAGCCGGTTTTGGCGGCGCGAGCAGACGCATAGGTCCCTCGACACGCCGATAAAGAGGGGCGTTTGCGTCTGCTCGCGGTGGAGAGGTGACCCGCAAGGCGCACGATGGACGTCATGGACGAATCGCGCCCACCGTTCCCGCCGTTTACCCGCGAGACAGCACTGCAGAAGGTTCAGGCCGCAGAGGATGCCTGGAACACCCGCGACCCGGAGCGGGTCAGCCGCGCGTACACACCCGACTCGCGATGGCGCAACCGCAGCGAACACATCGTCGGTCGCGACGAGATCGTGGTTTTCCTGACCCGCAAATGGCAGCGCGAACTCGATTACGCGCTGCGCAAGAGCTTGTGGGATTTCCACGACAACCGGATCGCCGTGCGGTTCCAATACGAGTCGCGAGATGACACCGGCCAGTGGTACCGCAGCTATGGCAACGAGCTGTGGGAGTTCGGCCCATCGGGGTTGATGGCGCGCCGCGAAGCCAGCATCAATGACGTGCCGATCGACGAAACCGAGCGCCGCTACTTCGGGCCCCGTCCCGCATCGGAACACGGCCAAGATATTCCGCTCTGGTAGCTGCCGGGCAGTCAGTTAGGGTGTCTGAGCACGCCCAGCCAGTCAAAAGAATTAGGGAAAGTAGATGTACGTGCCATGACAGATCCGCAGACGACGGTCGGGGTGGTCGCTGAGTCCGGGGCGGGCGAGCGGCGCGTCGCGCTGGTGCCCAAGGCCGTGGCGTCGCTGGTGACAAGTGGCGTCGCGGTCGTCGTCGAGTCCGGTGCGGGCGAACGCGCATTACTTCCCGACGAGCTGTACACCGCGGCCGGTGCCAGCATCGGGGATGCGTGGGCCGCCGATGTCGTAGTCAAGGTCGCACCGCCGACCAAAGACGAGGTCACCAGGCTGCGCAGCGGACAGACGCTGATCGGCTTCCTGGCGCCGCGCAATTCGGACAATTCGATCGGCGCGCTGACCGGTGCCGGGGTGCAGGCGTTCGCGCTGGAGGCGATCCCGCGGATCTCGCGCGCACAGGCGATGGATGCGCTGTCGTCGCAAGCCAATGCGGCCGGCTACAAGGCCGTACTGCTTGCGGCCTCGGAGTCCACCCGGTTCTTCCCGATGCTGACGACGGCGGCCGGAACGGTGAAGCCGGCCTCCGTGCTGGTGCTCGGCGTCGGTGTGGCCGGGCTGCAGGCACTGGCGACGGCCAAACGGCTGGGCGCGCGTACCACCGGCTACGACGTGCGGCCCGAGGTCGCTGACCAGGTGCGCTCGGTGGGCGCGCAGTGGCTGGACGTCGGAATCGACGCTGCCGGCGAGGGCGGGTACGCCCGTGAGCTCAGCGAAGACGAGCGCGCCCAGCAGCAGAAAGCGCTGGAGGAGGCGATCACCGGGTTCGATGTCGTGATCACCACGGCGCTCGTTCCCGGCCGTGAGGCGCCGCGACTGGTGACTGCCGCGGCGGTGGAGGGGATGAAGCCCGGCAGCGTGGTGGT
>Ga0182012_10008691_pt1 | contig 10024 bp, 11 predicted proteins | sample 612S2SmetaG_FD_120486 | JGI IMG/M metagenome (GOLD analysis project Ga0182012, IMG submission 120486) | Permafrost microbial communities from Stordalen Mire, Sweden - 612S2S metaG | ecosystem: Environmental > Terrestrial > Soil > Wetlands > Permafrost | place: Sweden: Stordalen | collected... | reverse complement strand
GAGGTTGACCGCGTCGCCGATCACCGTGTAGTCCATGCGTAGTTGGCTGCCGAAGTGGCCGGCCACCACTTCGCCCGTGGCTAGGCCGATCGAGATCGCGATCGGATAATCGAGGCGAGGCGCGATCTCGCCGCGCACGGCGTCGTGCAGCGCGAGCGCGGCATCGACCGCGCGGCGGGCGTCGTCGTCGCGGGCGCGTGGCGCGCCGAAGACGGCCATCATGCCGTCGCCGTAGAATTTGTCGAGCAGGCCTTCGTATTCAAACACGATGCGCACCGCGACCTCGAAGTACGTGTTCAAAATTTCGACGACGCGCTCGGGCGCGAGCGTTGCCGCAAGCGACGTGAAGCCGCGAATATCGGCGAAGAGCATCGTCGCGAGTCGCCGCTCGCCGCCCAAGCGCACCGAGCCGGGATCGTTGACGAGCGACTGCAGCACGTGCGGCGCGACGTAGCGCGAAAACGATTGCTGAATTGCCTCCGCCCGAGCGCGTTCCAGTGCGTTCTCTTCCTCGAGTCTGCGTTGGCGCGTTACGTCGGTTATGACGAGCGCGACGCCGACGCCCTCGGGCGTTTCGAGCGGGGTCAAGCGAATCTCGGCGGTGAGACGCGTGCGGTCGCTGCGCTCGCCTTCCACCTCGGCGCGCAGCAACACCGCACCGTTATCGAAGAAGAGATCGAGCATTTCGCCGAATTCCGGCAAGAATTCCATGATGCAGTCGGCGTGGCTGCCGATCAACTGGTTCGCCAACACGCCGAACGTCATCTCGGCGGCGCGGTTGAAACTCGTGATGCGCCGCGACGGCGAGAGCGTGACCACGCCGTTGGCGATCGCCTCGAGCAGGCGCGCCTGAAAGCCCTGTAGCGCGCTCAGGCGCGACGCTCGTTCGCGTTCGGCGCCGAAGAGCCGCGCGTTCTCCGCGGCGAGCGCCGCTTGATGCGCGATCGCGATCAGCAGTTCGCGATCGCCTTGGCGGAAGACGCCGGGAATGACGCGCGAGTCGACGTAGATCGCTCCGAGGACGCGTTCGCGCACGTGCAGCGGCACGCAGGCCATCGCGCGCACGTGCAACGCCACGATCGAAGCCTGCGTCGCCCAGTTGGGATCCGCTTCGGCGTCGGTCGTGAAGATCGGCTCGCCGGTTTCGATGACGCGCTGTGCGACTTGGCGGGCGAGCGCATCTTCCGTCACGTCCGCTTCGCCTTCGGGTCGATCCTGAATCGCGATCGGTGCGTCGTTGCCGGCGAGAATCAAGAAGCCGCGCTCGGCGTGCATGGCCTCGATCGAGAGGCAGAGTGCGTTGTGCAGCACTTCGCCCGCATCGAGCGAGCCGCCGATGATCTGTGCCGCGCGCGCGAACTTCTCCGACTGCAGCGGGGTCGCCGGCTGCAGGCGGGTCATCACCTCGGCGAGCGCGCGGGTGGCTTGCGGATCGTCGCGCACGCCAGGCACGGCAGCAAGCAAGGATAGCGCGTCTCGTAACGCGCGCTCGGCGAGGTCATCGTCGTGCGGATCGGTCGTCATCGAACGGTCGCGGCTGCCCCAAGCCCCGGGGCGACGCCCGCGATAGGCTGCAGCATCTCCCCTTCTGGTTCGGCAAGACGCCGCGGCCGCTTTACGGTTTGCGGGACGCGCACGAGGGCGTTATCTCCCGGCAACGCACCGGCAACACGCCTCGGCTAGCCTCGGTCGCATGGATGTTTTTCCACGCTCCCTGACCGCCGCCGCCTCCTCCGCGCGCGATCGCCTCGCTCATGTGGCCGCCGAAACGGCGGCCTCCGCGGGCGGCCCTCCCGGCGGCGAGACCCGGCGCATGGCCGCGGCCGCGCGCACGGCGATCTTCGCCGATGCGTTGCTCGGCGCGGTGCGGGCTCGTCTCGAGGAATTGCGGACGGTTCTCAAGTGAGCGAGTTCGACATCCTCGGTGCCGCTTCGGCGGGCATGGAAGCGCAGCGAACCGCCCTCGACGTGGCCGCTCGCAACGTGGCCGCGGCCGAGGCGGGCGAGCCCGGCGAGTTCCAGCGCTTGGTTCCGCGTTTTGCCTTCGCGGGAGACCCCGACGACTGCGACGAGGTGTTTCCCGATCCCGACGCAGCCTTCGGGCGCGACGGCGGCGACGAACCCGAACCGCCGATTCGGTACCTGGGCACGAGCGCCGAGCGCGGCGTCGACCCCGACGCCGTGACCGAGATGGTGGCGGTGCTCGATGCACAGCGCGCCTACGAGGCCGACGCCGCGGTGTTCGATGCGGGCAAGCGCCTTGCGGAGCGGACGATCGAGGCCGGCCGGCAATGACCGCCCCGATTGCCGGGCTTCCGCCGCTCGTCGAACCGGACGCGCCGCTCGCACCGTCCGCACCGGTCGAACCTGCGCATGCTGCAGATGCGGGCGACTTCGCACGCGTGCTGGGCCGCGCGCTCGACGATGCGGGCGGCAAACTCGACGCGGCTGCTGCGGCCGAGCGCGCTTTCGCCGCCGGACGCGGCGGCCTTCAGGAGATGGTCGTCGCCCGCGCCCAGGCCGACGTCACGCTCGCCCTCGCCGCCGCGACGGCCTCGCGTACGACCCAAGCGCTGAGCACGATCCTCGGGATGCAGGTGTGATGGCCTTTGCGGATCGATGGCGCGCGCTCGCGCCGCGCTCGCGCCTGCTGATCGTCGGGCTCGTGTTGGCCGCACTCGGTGCGGGCATCTTCGCGTGGGCGTTGCAGCGCGACGTGCGCGCTCCGTTATTTGCGACGCCGTTGCGCCCCGAGCAGATCGCCGAAGTCGCGCAACGTCTGGCCGAGTGGAACGTCGCGTTCGTGGCGGGCGCCGACAACGTGCGCGTCGATGCGCGCAAACGCAACGAACTCTTGCTGCGTCTCTCGCTTGCGGGCTTGCCGCATCCGCATCGCCCCACGTCGAGCGAAACCCTCGAGAAAGCGGGCCCGCTCGTGCCCCAATCGGTGCTCGACGCGCAACAGCGCGAAGGCCTCGCGGGCGATCTCGCCGCGGCGTTACGCGGGCTCGACGGCGTTGAGGACGCGCAGGTGATCGTGGCCGCGCCGCGTGCCGCCGCCTTTGCCGATGAAACCGCGGCGCCGGTCAGCGCCGGCGTCCGCTTGAGTCTGCGTGCCGGTGCGCGGTTGACGCCCGAGCGTATCGCAGGCATCCGGCAATTCGTCGCCGACGGCGTACCCGGTCTCGATCCCGCGCACGTCGCGCTGCTCGACGACCGCGGCTCGTCGCTCGAAAGCGGTCCGCCCGCAAACGACGATCCGGCGGCGTTACAGACGTCGCTGCAATCTGCGCTCGACGAAGCGTTCGGCGCGGGTGCAACGATCGTGCGCGTGCGCTTGGAGCGCGATCTGCGCGCCCGCGAGCTTCGCTCGCTGCGTCGCGCGCCGCTCGATGCGGCCCCGGTCTCCGGTAACTCGCTCGACGAACGTTTGGCGAACGGGAAGAAACTCTATACCAAACGACAGTCGAGCGAAGATCGCGGCAGCGACCTGCGGGAGGAGCGCACCGACATTCCGGCCGGAGGGCTCGACCGCATCTCCGTAGCGATCGCCGTCGATGCGGCGCGCGAACTCGACCTCGAGAAGATTCGTGCCCTGGCCGGCGCGACGCTCGGCCTCGTGGAGGGTCGCGACGTGTTGCGCGTCGAGGCCGTGCCCTTCGCTCGCCCGGCACCGGTGCACGGCGAACCGCTCTACGCCGTCGTCGGGTTGCTGGGCACGTTCGTGCCGCCGCTGGCGCTGGCGCTCGGTCTCGTCTTCGCCGCGCGCGCTGCCGCGCGACCCCTCGAACGCGTCGTCGAGACGCTCTCGCGGCGCCGGCTGCTCGCGCGCGGAACGCGCGGCGACGGCGAGACCGCCGCAATCGCACCCGCACACGTCCGCGGTGCATTGCGCGACGAGCCGCCGCACGCGGCAGCCGCCATCATCAGCGCCTTGCCCGCCGCTACGGCGACGGCCGTTCTCGAACTCTATCCGCCTGAGGAGCGCGCGGCGATCGTGCGCCGCATGCAGCGCGCGGCGTCGCCTGCAGTGCCCGATTACGAAAGCGTGTTGCGCCGTGCCTGACGATTTCGTCGCGCTCGAAGCCTTGCTCCGCACGCCCGCTGGGCATACCCGAGCTCAACCGCCGGAGCAACAGCAGCCCGCGCGCGCAAACCTCGTCGATGACGCGGCGCCTGCAGAACGGCACGAATTTGCCGAGTTTGGTTCCGAACTCGCCATCGCTCGCCTCGCCGCGCTCGAGGCCTACGAACGCGCCGTGCCGCGACTGCTCGAAGCTTTGGCGCGCGACGTGTTGGCGCGCGAGTTGACGCTCGCCGCGCCCGACGTCCGCGCGCTGGCCGACGCTCTGGCAGTCACCTATGCGAGCGAGGAACCCGTCGCCTTCGCCGTCGCGCGCGAGGATGCGGCGCGCTTCCCGGCGGGCGTGCCGGTGCGCGTCGATCCGCGTTTGCGGGCCGGTGACGTGGTGCTCGAAGTGCGCGACGGCGAGATCGACGCGCGCTTTGCACTGCGCGTGCGCGACGCGATCGCCCAGGCGCACGGCGCGCGATGAGCGGGCGGCCCCGCGGCTGCATCGTGCGCGCGCTCGGCACGTCGGCGATTGCGGCGTTGCCCGGTGCGCGCGTCGGCGACGGCGCACGGGTGGTGACGCGCGCGGGCGCCGTCGCTTGCACCGTGACGGCCGTCGAGCGGTCGCGCGTGGCGCTCGTGCCCTTCGGCTCGCTGCGCGGTGCCGCGGTGGGCGATCGCGTCGAACTCGATCCCGGCGCGCACGCGTGCGTGCTCGGCTTCGGTGTGTTGGGTCGCGCCATCGATGCGTGCGGCGCGCCGCTCGACGGCGGCGAGATGCCGCGCGGCGCGCTCGTCGCAGTTGGTCGCGCAGCCCCGGCGCCCGCCGAGCGCGCGCCGCTCGACCGGCCGCTGTGGACGGGCGTGCGCGCGCTCGACGCATTGCTCGTGCCGGGTCGCGGCGCGCGCGTGGGCATCTTCGGCGCGCCTGGTTGCGGCAAGACCACGCTGCTCGCGAGCATCGCGCGCAACGTGCGCGCCGATGCGGTCGCGATCGCGCTCGTCGGCGAGCGGGGACGCGAGGCCGAGGCTTGGCACGAACGCCTCGACCGGCGGACCACGGTCTTCTGTGCCACGAGCGACCGCAGCGCGGCCGAACGCGTGCGCGTTACCGAACTCGCCCTCGCGCACGGCGCGCACTTGCGCGAGCGCGGCTTGCACGTGGTCGTGATCCTCGATAGTCTGGCGCGCTATGTCGCGGCGCTGCGCGAATTGCGTTTGGCCGCGGGCGAATCGCTCGGTCCGGGCGGATTTCCGCCCGGCGTGTGGGCCGAACTCGCCGCGCTGGTCGAACGCGCGGGCAACGCGCGCGGCGGCTCGCTCACGCTGTTTGCGACTGTGCTCACCGACGGCGACGACGAGCACGATCCGGTTGCGCTCGCGGCCCGCTCGCTGCTCGACGGCCACATCGCGCTCTCGCCGGCTCTCGCGCGTGCGGGCCGCTATCCGGCCATCGATGCGGCCGCGAGCCTGAGCCGCACCATGCACGACGTGGTGCCCGCCGGCCACGCGCGCGACGCGGCCTCCGTGCGCGCGGCGCTGGAAACGCTCGAGTCCTCGCGCGAACTCCGTCGCGCCGGTTTGGCCGATCTCGGGGAGCCGGCGCTGGCCCGGGCGCTCTCGCTCGAGGGCCCGCTGCAAGCGCTCGTGCACCACGCGGAGCCCTCGGCGCCGGGCGAAAGCGTCGCAATGCTCGGGGCGATTGCTGCCGCCCTGCGCCGTTGAGGCTTGCGCGCACAGCGGCTTTCCGTGCAGAATTGCAGCGGTGGAACGCCCGTTTGCGCTCGCTCTCTCGTTCTGTCTCCTCGCCGCGCCCGCGGCGTCGGAGGCCGTGCCCGTGGCGCCGAGCGTCCCCGACCTGCTGGCGCACTATGCGAGCGCCGCCGCGGATCCCGGCGTCGACCCGGCGGCGCCGGTCGAGATCGCGGGCGCGCTCGCCGGCGGCGGCCTGACCGGTGCGTTCCACGAGTGGGCAGACGGCGACCGGCACCGCGTCGATCAAAATCTCGGGCCGCGTTTCGAATCGACCTGGCAACTCGGCTCGCGCGTCTTCGCGCGCGATTCCGACGGCGACGTGCGCGAATTCACCGGCGTCCTGCTGCGGCGCGAGCGCACCGACGACTTCGTCGAATCGGGCGCGTTCGCCAAAGCGCCCGACCGCTGCGTCGCGCGCGGGCAGAGCACGATCGAGGGTCGCAGCGCGTACGCGCTCGACGTGACCGCGCCGGGCGGCGATACGGAAACGGTGTACCTCGACGCACAGACGTGGCTACCGCTGCGCTATGTGTACGATGAAGACGACGGTCAGGTGACGGTCGATCTCTCCGATTGGCGCTCGGTCGCAGGCCGGCGCTTCGCGTACCACGTCGTCGGCTCCAACGGCGATCACGACTTCGACCAGATCGAGCGGCTGACGTCGGTGAAATCGGGAACGTCGTTGCCCGCGTCGCTCTTCGCGGTGCCGCCGTCGCATACGATCGAGATGAGGGCGCCGCAGACCGTGTCGCTCGTCTCGCGCGAGGGACATCTCTTCGTGCCCGTGACGCTCGCGGGCAAGACGTACTCGTTCATGCTCGATTCCGGTTCGCAGAGCATCGTCGTCGACAATCGCGTCGCGCGCACGGCGCACCTCAGCGGCGTGGGCAGCCTCGAAGTGGCCGGCACGCAACGCACGGGCGGCCTGAAGCTCGCGCGCTTGGACCAACTCGGGATCGGTGACGGAACGCTGCACAACGTGGTGGTGACCACGCTGGATCTGGCGGGCGCTTCCGGCGGCGCCTTCAAGATCGACGGCATTCTCGGCTATACGTTCTTCGCGCAGTCGCTGGTGGAGATCGACGGCGGCGCGCTGCGCATGCGCTTCGGACCGCCGGGTTCGTTCGCGCCGCGCGGGGCGCGCGTGGCGGTCGATGTCGACCGCGCGATTCCCGAAGCGAGGCTGCAGATCAACGGCAACGTCGCCGGTTCGTTTCTGATCGACACGGGCAACTCGGGCGACCTGCTGCTCTACCACCGCTTTCTCGACAATCATCCGGGCTTGGTTGCGGTGACGCAAAACCGGCGCAGCAGTTTCGGCGTGGGCGGCGCGACCGCGTCGTATCACACCAGCCTCGATCAGTTGCAACTCGGCGATGCGACGCTGCACCATGCCGATGCCGATGTGATGGAGGGCACGAGCGGCGCCTTCGCCGACCGCTTCGATGCGGGCAACGTCGGCTTCGGCGTGCTGAAGAATTTCACGGTCACCTTCGATCTCGCGCAGCGCGCGCTTTATCTCGAGCGCGGGCCCAATTTCGACGACGGTCGCTACCGCTGAGCGTAACGCCGGCGTAACATTCCGGTCACGGCGCGGGCACGCCGCGCGACTACGGTGTCGCTGTGAGGGACACCGTGAACGCAGACACCGCCCGCAGCATTGCCGTCATCCGTACGCGGCTGCCGTACACCGACCGGCGCGCGCTCTCGGAAGCGTGGTATAGCGCGCTCGGCTTACACGACGCGCAAGGAGCCCCGACGCATTCGTTCGCGCCGGGTTTCGCACCGGGTGAGAACGTCGCGAGCGCGCGCCCGGCGCGCGGCTCGACCGCGCACGTTTCCGCCGGTACCCCGATGATCGAGGGCCTGCGCGCGCGCTCGCCGCGCGCATCCGCCGAAAAGCACGAAGCCGCCGTACCCGCTACGGCGGCGCACCGTGAGAAGCGGGCTCCGGCGACGGCGGCGGCCGCGAGCGCGGCGCGCACGCTGCGGTATCCGCCGATGCATGCCGCCTTCCGGCTGGAACTCGACGGCGGGCGCGTGCACGTCGTCGTGCGCCGCGAAGGCGCGGTGCTGCACGTCGTCGCGCTGTGCAGCGAGCGGCACGTCGAACGCGTGCGCCGCGCCCTCGGCCTCGCGGCCGAACACCTGCGGTTGCGCGGCGAACTGCTCTCCGCCGACGTTCGCGCCTTCGCAAAGACGGAGGGCGCGGCATGATCCCCGATGCTTCCGCCGCCGCATTGCAGCGCATCGCGCAGCGCGCCGACGAATTGCGCCACGCCTATCGACCCGGTTTCGAGCCGGCCGATGCGCGCGGTCCGCGCTCCACGCACGCCGTCGCTTCGCTCGATCCGTTGAGCGTTGCCGCACCGCCCGAGTGCTGGTTTGCGTTCGCGACCGCCGCCGGCGTACGCTACGGCCGCGACGGCGGCTTCAGCCTGGCCGACGGAACGCTGCGGGCTCGTGACGGCGCCGGCGTGCTCGGCCTCGCGCCGGGTGCGACGGCGCTCGGGCCCTTGCGCGTCGACGCCGTCGACGCGGCGCTGGGGCGGGTTGCCGATGCGCGCGTGGATGCCGACGGCACGCTTTCGTACCTGCGCGTCGCGCTCGATCCGCGCAGCGGCGCACGGCGCAGCGAGCGCGTGGAGGTCGGGCGCATCGCGCTCGCCCGTTTTCCGGCCGGCACCGAAGCAACGCGCGTTGACGCGGAGCACGTGGGCGCACCGCCGGGCGTCGCACCGCGTTACGGCCGGCCCGGCGATGCCGACTTTCCGGCGCTCCGTCCGTTCGCACGCGACCTCGGCGCGATCGATCCGCAGAGCGGCGTGCGCCGCTTGCAAGAAGCGTATCTATCGTTCGAAGCGCTGCAAGCCGCCGAACGGCAGCGGCGCGGTTTCGATCGCGTGGCGGGAGATTTGATCAAGTGATCGTCGCGCTCGATTTCGGCAGCCCGGAGACCTTGCCCGACGGCCGGGCCGTGCGCCCCGCGCGTTTCGTCCCGCGCTCGAGCTTGCCGGCCTCGGCGGCGTGCCTGATCGCCAACGGCGCGCGCGAGCAACTCTCGCGACTCCTCGCGCTCGATCTCGAAACGGAGGTGAGCGAACCGGCCGTGCTCGATGCGCGCGCGCGCACGGTGCTCTTCGCCGGAGGCTACGCGTATCGCGTGCGCGGCCACGGCTGCGATGCGTTCGTCGCGCTGCGCGCGAGCGAAGCCAAGCGGCTTGCCGCTGCGGCTTTCGGCGAACTCGACGTCTCCGGCGACGCCGCACTCTCGGTGCTCGAACGCGCGACGCTCGAACGTCTGGCGGCGGCCTTGACCGCACTCTGCGCGCCGCTCTGCGGCGCGGTGCGCGCCGTGCAACCCGAATCGCCCGAGCGCGCCGCGCGCGAGAGCGAGACGTACTTCGAGGTGCGCACGGGCGGTCGCGTCGCGGCCTCGGTGGGTTTCGCCTTGACGCGCGACCCCGTCGAGCCGCCGCCGGGCGAACCGCTCACGCTCGAGGAGTTGGCCGAGGTCGAGATCCCGTGCCGGGTCGAATTCGCGCGCGGCGCGCTCGACGTCGGCGCCTTCAGCCGCCTTGCGCCGCACGCGACCGTGGCGCTGGACACGCCGCTGGGCGCCAACGGTACGTTGTTCGCGGGCGATGCGCCCGTATTGCGCGGCGTCTGCGGCGCGCGCGACGGGCGCAGCGCGTTCGCGGCATGAACGACGATCTGCTGCTCAACGTATCGCTCGCGCTCAGCGCCGAATTGGGCCGGCGCTCGATGCGTTTGGGCGAACTGTTGAAGATCGGACCGGGTTCGGTGATCGAACTGGATCGCCGTGCGGACGCGCCCGTGGACTTGCTGGTCAACGGCCGGCTCGTGGCCCGCGGCGAGATCGTGGCGGTCGACGAGCGCTACGGCGTGCGCATTACCGAGGTCGTCGCGCGCCGGGCGGGTCGCACGTGAATCCCAATGCGCTGCCGCTCGACGCGCTGACGGGTCTCACGCTGCTCGGCGCGGCGCCGTTTCTCTTGGTGATGACGACGGCCTTCGTGCGCATCGTGGTCGTGCTCTCGCTCGTGCGCTCGGCGATCGGCGCGCCCGCGTTGCCGCCCAACGCCGCGCTCACCGGCCTCGCGCTCGTGCTGACCTTCGTGGTGATGTGGCCGACCTTCGAGCGCGTCTCACGCGAGGCGCTCGCGCCCTACGCCG
>Ga0182012_10008690_pt1 | contig 10025 bp, 5 predicted proteins | sample 612S2SmetaG_FD_120486 | JGI IMG/M metagenome (GOLD analysis project Ga0182012, IMG submission 120486) | Permafrost microbial communities from Stordalen Mire, Sweden - 612S2S metaG | ecosystem: Environmental > Terrestrial > Soil > Wetlands > Permafrost | place: Sweden: Stordalen | collected... | reverse complement strand
GCAGGGGCTGCAGCTCTACGTTCAGGCGCAGCGTCTCGGCGTGGAGGAGCTGCTCTCCGAGGAGGGGTATCGCTGCGAGCAGGCCGCGGGGGCGGCGCAGGACGCGGGCGCCGACGAGCTCGCGGGCGCGGTCCGGCGGCTCGGCGCCTGCGAGGAGCAGTCGATCCGCTCCAGCGCACACGCGATCACGCCTGTGCGGCTGACCCACCTTCTCGTCTGCCCGTGGAAGCCGGCGGGCAGGGGGCGGGCGGGACTGGCGCTCAGGCGCGGGCCCGCGCGCATCGGTGCGGCCGCACACGAGCGGAACATGCGCGACAGCCTGCGGCACACGGAGGGGATACGCAGCGACCTGGAGGCGCTCGGCCTCACCGCAAGGGCGCTCACGGGAGCTGAGGTGCTGGACATCCTGCACGCCCGGCTGGACCCCGGGTCCGCTGACCGAGGGGAGCTTCCCGCGAGCTTCCTGCATCCACAGGCGCTCAGCGCGCCGCAGCCGGGAGAGCCGCCCGAGGCGGCGAGGGCCCGCGCGCAGGCGATCGCGCAGGCGATCTGCACGGCGCCCATCTGCGCCCTGGACCGCGCGCACCTTGAGATCGGCTCCTCGGTCGAGCAGACGCTGCACGTGTCGCTGCCGCCAGAGCTGACATGGCTCGGATGGCTGCTTCACATGACGCAGGCGCCCGGTCCGTTCACCCTGTCCGTGCACATCGAGGCGACCGAACGCTACCGCGAGCGGATGGCGCAGAGACGCCGCTACAAGCGGCTGTTCGGCGTCAACCGCGGCGTCGAGCAGCGCGGACGGCCGCTGGACCCCGACGCGAGGCTTGCCGAGCAGGAGGCGGCGGAGCTGACCGACGAGCTCTCCTGGAGTGCCGGCGCGGGCATCTACCGCATGGGGATCTACCTCGCGCTGCGCGAACCAGGCGGCGACCCGGAGGCGCTGCGCGAGCTCGCCGGGGTCACGGCCCGCGAGGTGACGATGGCCTGCGACGCGCGCATCGGGCACGGCCTGTTCGCGCAGGAGAGCCTTTGGTCCTCGACGCTGCCGCTGGGACGCGACGTCGCGCGCCGCCGGCGCAAGTACGTCAGCCGCAACGTCGGCGACAGCTTCCCGCTGACCGGGACGAGCTGCGGCAGCACGGGCGGCATACCGCTCGGGTACGCGCTGCCGGGACGGACGCTGGAGCGGCTGGACCCCTTTGACGAGGTGCACCCGAACCATCTGCTGCTGATCAACGGCATGAGCGGCGCGGGTAAGACGATGGCGGCGATCATCCTGCTGGCCAGGTCCCTCTCGCAGGGGGCGAGCGGGTTCATCATCGACCGCGCCGGCCATTTCGCGTTCCTGGCCTCGCTGATCCCGGGGGCGAGCTCGGTGGAGATCGGCGGCGAGCGGCACGCCATCAACTCCTGGGACGTCGAGGATCCCGGACAGCTCCCGGCGGAGAAGGTCGACTACCTGCTGGCGCTGCACGCGCTGCTGCTCGGAGAGCATCACGCCGGACGCGACAGCTACGGCCTCACCGACCTCGAGTCGAACCTGCTCGGCCTGGCGATCGGCGAGGTGTATGAGCGCTGCGCCCTGACAGGGGAGGAACCCCGTGAGCTGCTGCTGCAGGAGGAGCTCGAGCGCCGCTACCACGCAGAGCGGGCCGAGGGGTCCGTCGGGATCGCCGAGGCGCTGCGCAACCTCTCGATGCGCCTGAACAACTATCTGGCGGACGGACCGTACGGCTATCTCACAGACCGGCCGACGACGATCGGGCCGGGCGCGCCGCTCGTGGTGTTCGACACTCGGCTGATCCCCGACGCCAAGGCGGCAGCGGCGCTGTTCGTGATCTGCGAGCACGTCAAGAGCAGGATCGCCCGGACCCGGCGCGAGCACCTCGCCGGCAACAGCCCCAAGCACGCCTGGGCGGGCCGCAGTTTCCTGGTGATCGACGAGGCATGGAAGCTGATCGAGCGCCCCGCGACCGGACGGTGGTTCAACGAGTTCTGCCGCCGCAGCCGCCACTACGCGCTGTGGCTGATCGCGATCAGCCAGCAGCTCTCAGACTTCGACAACGAGCACGGCAAGGCACTGCTCGCGAACGCCGCGATGCGGCTGTTCCTGCGCCAGGAGGCGCGCGAGCTCTCCTATGTCAAGGACTCGCTCGCGCTGAGCGGCGAGGCGATCGACGCGATCTCACAGCTGCAGACGGTGCGCGGACGGTACTCGACGGCGTTTCTGATGAACGGCGCTCGCGGACAGGGGACGGTTCAGATCGCCGTAGGAGCGCTCGAGTACTGGATCGCGACCTCGGACCCCGCACGCGATGAGCACCTGCGCCGAAGGGCGCTGCGGGAGAGCGGGCAGGACCCGTGGCGGGCGCTCGAGCTGCTCGCAGACGAGCGCTGGCAGCAGGCTGCGGCCGACGAGCTCGAGCAGGCGGTGTGATGCAGCAGCGCGTGGCGATCGCTCTACTGAGAAGCCGGCGGATGCGGGCCGCCGTGCTCGCGACGGCCTGCGCGGTCGTCGTGCTGCCGGTCATCGCGCTCGCCGCCGTAGCCGGGCTCGCCGCAGCGCAGGAAGAAGCGAGGTGCGCGGCGGGCGGCCCCGTGGAGGTCGCGGCCGGCGGCGGGGCGATCGGGGCCGGAGAGTACGCGGCGCCGCTGCAGCTGACGCCGGGCCGCTGGTATGAGGTCGGAGCAACGCAGTACGGCGGGCCCGGCGACCCGAGCTCTGGCGACTACGGGTCGATCCCCGACCCCGCACAGTCCTATCTCCCTGCGCACCCCGACAGCTTCGCCGAGCTGTCGGTGCTCGCCAGCAACCCGGCCAACCGCGGGTCGTTCACGTTCGCGGACGCGAACGCGCTGGACCGGCTCGCCTACATGACCCCGCTGCGGGTCTGGAGCGACGGACACTCAGAGCTGCTGTACAAGCGCGACATCGGCTACGGACAGGGGCCAGGACAGCTGATCGGAAACGGGCAGCCATACAGGCTGGATCTGTGGTGGCAGGCCGCACGGATGCTCGGCGTGAGCAAGAGCGCCGTACGGGTCGAGCTGCCGCCCGCCAGCGGCGCCGCAGGCGTCCTTGAACAGCTGCCGCAGCCCGGGGAACCCGGCGCAGGCCAGCAGGGCAGCTCTTGCCCGCTGAGCGAAGGCGCAGCAAACATCCCCCTGCCGCTGACGCCGGGCACGCGCACGAGGATCCTGCCGAGCGGTCTGGCCGCGGCGGGCGAAGACGCGCCCGCGGCCGTGAAGGCGATGATCGCCGCCGGCAACCGCCTGTACGGGACCGCCTACCTCTACGGCGGTGCACATGGCACGTCCCTGGACACGCTGGCGCCCGCGTATGACTGCTCGTCCGCGGTGTCATATCTGCTGCACTGGGGCGGCGTGCTCGGCCAGGGCGCGCTGGACTCGACCGAGCTGGAGAGCTACGCGCAGCCGGGTCCCGGGCGCTACATCACCATCTACGCCAACTCCGCGCACACATTCATCTATGTGGCCGGCCTGCGTTTTGACACGGTCGAAGACCCCGCCTATGACAGCGGCCCGAACTCGGGCAGGCCCGGACCGCGCTGGCGGGTCTCAGCCTCCGTCCCGGACTGGGCCAGCTGGACCGTCCGCCACCCAGCCGGCCTATGAGCGCACGCACGCGGACAGCGCTGCTGCTCACGGCCGTGATGGCCGCCGCCTCGGCGCTCACGGGCTGCACGAACCCCGACGCGCCCGCAGGCAGCGCGGGCGAACCAGGTTCCGCAGCCGCTGCGGCGGCTGCGCCGCGCAGCGCCGGAGAACCCGCGGCGCCCGCGGCGCCCACGCCGGCATCGCAGGCACCGGCGGACGTGCAGGCGAGCGCGCAGGCGGCGCTGGCTGCGTTCGCGCAGATCTACATCAACTGGACGTTCCAGACGCTGACCGGACGGCAGCTGACGCTCGCCGCGATGTCCGTCGGCGCGGCGCGGATCGCCGAGCAGCAGGCCGCCGCCTCGAGCAGGGCGGACAGCACGATCAGCCAGGGTCACATCTTCAACACCGGCCGGGTCGTGAGCATCGCCCCGGACCGGCTCGCTCCAGGCATGTGGATCGTCGTCACGCGCGAACAGACAGGCGGCGACAGCCAGTACGAAGGGCTACCCGCGGGCTACCACGTCACGCTCGCGCAGCTCGCGGCGGTCCCGGGCGGATACGCGGTGACGCAGTGGCTGCCCCACAGCTGACGCAAAGGCTGGATATTGCATCTGGTGCAGCTGGGTCTGCGTCGCGGGCGGACCGGCAGCGGCGCGGGCGTGAAATGTTCGCCGCGTGGCTGTGCGCGTACGGCCGGCTGTGGGGCCTTACCCTCGCGCCCGCCGCAGGCGTCGCGCTCGTCGGGCGGCCGCTGTCCTCGGCGACACGGAAGCTGCTCGGGCTGACGCTGACCGCCAGCGAGAACCCTCCACCCCACGTCTCCCAGATCCTCTCGCTGGCCGCTCACAACATCCCGATCGCCGCCTGGCCGCTGCTGCTCGGCGTCGCGGGATGCGATCGCCGCATCGTGACGAGGCGGGTGGGCGACAGCATGGTCTGGGCGTGCGCGCTGGCGAACACGGTGCCGGTCGGGGGCGCCCTGGGCGCGTACGGGACCGTCCTGCTCGCCTACATCCCGCAGCTTCCGGTCGAGTGGGCTGGCCTCGCGCTCGGCTACGGCAGCTGGCTCGTGCAGCGCAGCCGGCCGATGGGCTGCCGCGAGCGACTGGCGTGGCTCGCCCTGATCACAGCGCTGCTGATGGTCGCGGCAGGACTCGAGAGCCTGGCCGTGCCCCACGGCTGAGCGAGCTCGGCAGCCACGGGCGCGCGTGCGCCGTGTGCGGGGGCAGGGCGAGGGCGGCACCCGCACGGTCACGAGAGCCGGTCCTATACGGATGACCCCGCATCGTTGAAAGCGGCACCCGATCCATAAACGCCGATAGGGCAGCCACCCGCTGCTGGACGAGTGTTCTAGGACGAAACGCCCGTTGCAAGAAATCTTGCGGAAATATGCGCACTTTGCGAACTCGTCTGGAGTCATGCAACATGGACGAAGGTCAAGGCTGACTTGGGGGATAAACGGACATGGACGTTCAGAGAATCCCGGCGGGTGAGGAAAAGCCCGACGGCATAAACAGCGGTACGACAGCAAGACCGACGCGGGCCGGGGCCCTCAGCGCCGAGCGTGTCGGACTGGCGCTCGGGGAATGGCAGGCCGGTGAGCTGGCGGTCGCCCGCAGCTTCGCGCACTTGCACGGCCTGTCTCACGAGCAGCTCGAGGACCTCTACCAGGAGACGACCGTGGTCCTGCTGGACCGGCCGTTCCACACCGAGGAGCATCTGCGGCGCGCGCTGCGCTACGGGATGAGGCAGCGGGCGCTTCGCCTTCACCGAGACGAGCGGCGCCGGGGAGAGATCCTGGAGCAACGCGGGCCGGAGCTGGCGCGCGCCGCCGAGGACCGGGCGCCCCGTCAGGGTCCGGAGCTCGCGGCGCTCGCCCGGGACGACAGGATGATCGTGACCGAGTTCCTCTCCGAACTGGACGAGCTGCAGCGGCGCGTGTTCTGGCTGATGGCCGAGGGCATGCGCTACCGGGCGATCGCACCCGCGCTGCATATCCCGGTCAACGAGGCGCGCAGAGCGGCACGCGCATGCGAGCGCAGGCGCGAGAGCTTCCAGGTGCTGTATGACACCGGCAGGCTGTGCGGGTTCCGCTCACAGACGATCATCGAGCTGCAGGCCGGCGCGAGCGTCGCCGAGGAGCTCGCGCGCGGTGCCTTCGCGCACCTGGAGGCATGCGCGAGCTGCCGCGCGGAGCACAGGACCAACGCACGCAGGCTGCGGCGCAGCTTCCAGGGCCAGGCCGCGGCCCTCCTGCCGATCCCGGTCCTGGCAGGGCGCCTGGGATGGCTTGCGAGGCTCGACCTGCGCATCCGGACCGGCCAGGTGCGCGTGGCCGAACTGGGGTCCGCGCAGGCCGCGGGCGGCGTGCGCGAACGCGCTGGCGCGCTGCTGGCAGGGAGCGGTGCGGCGGTGAAAATCGCGGCGGGCGTCGCGACGGTCGCGGTCATGGCCGGCGGCGCCATCGGCGCCACGCACGCGCTCGAGCACCCGCAACGCCGCGCCGCCGCACACGCCGCAGCGATCAGGGAGCCGGCTTCCGCGCCCCAGAAGGCGCCGGGCACCGTGTCAGTCGCCGCCGCCGAACGAGTGCACCCTGCGCCAGCGGCGCAGCACCCTGCGCCAGTGGCACAGCACCCGATCAGCAGCCGCCGCGCAGCGCAGCCGCAGGGGGCGAGCACGCCGCGCGAACCCGGGGGCTTCGCGTACCTCGGCGTCCCGACCGGGTCAGCGCCCGCCGCAAACGCCACCGCTGCGAGCACCGGCGCAGCCGCCCCGAGCGGCGGCAGGGGCGAAGAACAGCGCGGCGGGGGACCGTTCAGCCCATGAGGATTTCTAAATTCGATGGCCGGTCGGGGCCGCTCACGGTCAGTAACAGGGAGACGGCCCGATCTGAGGGTCCACGGACGCAGAGGAGCGCAAGGATGCAAGGCCACCAGGAGGCGCAGCGGACAGCACGACGACGGGCGCGGCGCCCGCGGCCGCCGGCACGCGCCACAACCCGCATGTGCGCGGCGCTCGCCGTCGCGGCGATCGTGGTGCTCGCGGCGGCCGCGAACGCGGCGGCCGGGGAATGGGTGCAGGTGTCGTGCATCAACCCGAACCAGACAGGGGCAGGGAGCGCCGGATGGATCAGCATGATCGCGGGCGGCGGCTACGGGTCCAACAGCGACGCGTCCTGCGGGCCCGGATCCCCGATGTTCGCGATCCTGTCATCCGACGTCGCGGTGAGCGTCGGATCGGCAGAGACACTCGTGTACACGCCCCCGGCCGGGTCAACGCTGACCGGGGGGACGATCGACGTCGCGCTGTACGCCGACGGCCACGGCCCGGACGCGTCCGGGACCGCCGTCGCGTACACACCCGAATACGCCTATGACGGCTCAAACGTGTTCTTCCAATGCGCGTGGGGGCTCACGCCGTGCGCACCCGGGTCCAACGACTTCACCGGACAGATCGAACTCCCCGCCGGCAAGGGAGGAAACCTGTACCTGAGCGCGGGCTGCGGCAGCGCCCAGCAGGGCACATCCTGCGATGAAGGCGCCAGCAACGGCGCATGGTCGCTCGTCAACGTCTACTGGGCGAACCTGCGCCTGTCCAACAGCGCGAACCCCGCCGCGACCAGCGTCAGCGGCCCGCTGCTGCAGCCAGGCGCCCGCGGCACACAGGAACTCGCGCTCACCGCGACCGACTATGCGGGGCCGGGCGTGTACAACGTGACCGTCCAGGCCGACGGGCATACCCTGTACTCAGGAACGCCGGACAGCAATGGGGGGCTGTGCGTGCCCGCGGGATCGAGCCGGACCGCCCTGATGTTCGACGCGAGCCAGCCGTGCAAGCAGAGCGAGTCCGTCGCCGTGCCGGCCAACACGGCGGGCGTGAGCGACGGGCAGCACACGCTGAAGGTCACCGTCACCGACGCCGCCGGGAACACGAGCGTCGTCTACGACGGCTCCATCAGCACGCACAATGCCCCCACGAACGCTGCTGCGCCGACGATCACCGCCGCCGGCGAGCTTCTGCCCGGCGGCCGGATCTCCGCACAGCCGGGCGAATGGTCGGCGCCGGACGGGACAGGAGCGGTCAGCTACGCCTACCAGTGGCAGCACTGCGACGGCGAAGGAGGCCACTGTCAGATCATCCCCGGCGCCGAAGGAAGTGGCTACACGGCGAGCACCGGCGATATCGGCCACACCGTACGCGCGCTGATCACAGCGACCGACAGCGACGGCTCTCTGTCGGTCGCCACCGCGGCCAGCGACACGGTCGCCGCGCCGCCGCCGCCGGCCGAGAGTCCCGGCGCGCCGAACGGGACAGGCGCCGGCGAGGACGCACAGATACGCATCACGGGTCCCGCAGCGCTCGTGCGCAGCTTTGCGGGGAGCGCACTGACGATCACGGGCCAGCTCATCAGCAGCGCCGGCGCCCCGATCGGCGGCGCAACCCTCGACGTGCGCGAACAGATGCAGGGAAGCAGCTCGATCAAGGTGCTCGGCCATGTGACGAGCACCTCAAACGGCGCCTTCACCGTTCGCGTGCCCGCCGGACCGTCGCGGCACGTCCTGCTCGACTACCGCGCGTTCTCGGGCGACGCGTCCTACACCGGCCAGGCCGGGGTCCAGGAGAGCGTCGCCGCGGGCGTGCGCCTGAGGATCAACCACCGCCTGACGAGCCGCAGCGGGCGCATCGTGCTGTCGGGCACCGTGAACGGGCCGATCCCGCCGCAGGGCGTCGTCGTCGAGATGCTTGTGCACTACCGGGGACGCTGGGAGCCGTTCCGCGACCCCCGGACCAACCGCTCGGGACGCTTCCGCATGACCTACCAGTTCGAAGGCGCAGTCGGACGCTTCCCGTTCAGGGCTGAGGTCCTCGACGGACAGGCAGGATTCCCATACACGGCCGGCGAGAGTACAGCCATTTACGTGGAGACGAGCTGACATGAGGCTGCGAGCGTCAGCGCCCACACTTGGGCTCCTGCTCAGCGCAATCATCGCGCTCGGCGGCGCTCTCGCGAGCGCACCGGCGGCTCACGCCGATCAGCTGACGGTGTTCAGCTGCCACGATCCCGCCGGGAACGCGGTCGGCAACGACGGCTGGAGCGTGCAGCGCACCGCTGATGACTTCATGACCGCCGCCGACACCTGCGCCCATGAAGACAGCGGCTACCTGCTGCTGGAACTCGGAGCGAACGGCAGCGGATATCCGAACGCGGCGCAGGTGCAGTGGGTGTTCACCGCCCCAGCATGGGGGTCGATCGCCAGCTACAGCGTGGGCGTCGCCGGAAGCTACGGCGTGCCGGGCGGGCAGGGCGAGGGTCAGGCATTCATCGACGCCTCAGACGAGAGCGACCCCATCTACGACTATCGAAACCTCGGTGCAGGCCCCGCGGGCGCAGCCACCATCAGCCGCACGCCTCCGGCTCCGGCCAGCTCGATAACCGCCAACGCATCGTGTGACGGGCAGCTCGGGCGGTGCCCGCCGGGGGTCGCCGTCTCGCACCTGTACATCTCCTCGGCGAGGATGGTCCTGAACGACCCGACCACACCGACGGTCAGCGACGTCACCGGCCCCCTCCTCGCTTCGGGCTCCGGGCGCGGCGAAAGCGAAGTGTCCTTCAACGCCGCCGACAGCGGCCCGGGAATCTACAGCGGCCATCTCGTGGTGGACGGTGTAGCGCAGCCGGCGAGCATCCTGAACTCGAACAACGGATGGTGCGTGAACCTCGGGCAGACGAGCGACGGCACTCGATCCTTCGCGCACCCCGACCCGTGTCTTCAGTCCGTGAGCGCGAGCCTGCCGCTCGACACCACCGGGCTCCGCGACGGGCAGCACGCGGTCAAGCTGATCGTCGAAGACGCCTCAGGCAACGCGGCGATCGGATGGTCGGGGATGGTCACGACCGATAACGCCCCCGCGGACGCGGGAGCGCCGACGATCGCCGCGCCGAGCGAGGTCTCGGCCGGGACCGCGCTGACCGCACAGCCGGGGAGCTGGTCGGCCCCCGCCGGCGCCGGAGCCGTCAGCTACAGCTACCAGTGGCAGGACTGCAACATCGAAGGCAACAGCTGCACAGCCATCGCTGGAGCAGAAAGCTCAACCTACGACGCCACGACGAGCGACATCGGGCACACCCTGCGGGTGCAGGTCACCGCCGCAGACAGAGACGGTGCGGCGACAGCGGCGAGCGGCGCGAGCAGCGGCGTCTCATCTGTCCCTCAGTCATCAACCGGACCGACAGGCGGGACGGCGACGGTGGACGCGCCGAACGGCAGCGGCGCGAGCGAGCACGCACAGCTGCACCTGCACGTTCCCGCCGCCGTGGGGCGCTCGTTCGCGCAGCGGGCTCTGAAGATCACCGGCAGCCTGGCGAACGCCCAGGGGCAGCCGATCGCGGGCGCGCAGCT
>Ga0182012_10008689_pt1 | contig 10025 bp, 6 predicted proteins | sample 612S2SmetaG_FD_120486 | JGI IMG/M metagenome (GOLD analysis project Ga0182012, IMG submission 120486) | Permafrost microbial communities from Stordalen Mire, Sweden - 612S2S metaG | ecosystem: Environmental > Terrestrial > Soil > Wetlands > Permafrost | place: Sweden: Stordalen | collected... | reverse complement strand
TTGCAATAAGTCAGAATTCGTTCGACATCGATAGCGGCGACGTTGAGACTTACGGCTGACTCAATTTCCGGAAGCGGTTCGCTCGGTGATTCACGGCGCAATAAAGTTCGATAGATGTTCAGGGCTATCGTGTTGGTCCAAGTAAGCAGCAGTTCCGGTTGCTGCAACTGCGCGCGTTTCTCCCAACCCCTGGCCCAAGCGGCCTGTGCCGTGTCGAGAGCAATCTCGTGGGAAATGCCGCGCGACAAAAGAAAGCGCAAGGTCAACTGGAACCCCTTTTGATAAGCGCTGCTGAAATATTCGTGAGTCATCAAGGGAGTGGCCTCAGGCGATGACTGTTGCGTCGTACCGATTGCGTTCGCGAGCGTCATTCCCAACAGTGAAGCAATCGTACGGCCACAGCCATGGGTAACAGCCACGTTGGGTCTGTTGGTCGAACTGTCGATGGACTGTGACCTTATTTGGTCAACTGACGCCTTATGGCCGTGCTCCGCCCCCGAGCCGCAACCGGCGGCTCATGGGAATCCCATTTCGTCCATCGCCCGCAATCCGGTCGTGTTCATTGGTTCCGGAAACCTCAGTTGACCCGAGTCCCGTTTCTTTTTATCTTTTCCCCATGTCCAGTACAAACCAACATACGCGTACTGTTCCGTTTGGCCAGCGACCGAGTGGCCGTAGCAGAACAAAAACTGTTCGCCCGCATGATGCTTTAAGTGATAGTAGCCGCCAACGTCGATCATCGTGGAAGCTTGTGTCTGAGCCGTGGCATAGCCCTCGCGTCCATGGGAAAAGATCTCGCCTCCCAGCTCCAGTCGCTCGCCGAAGGCATATTTCAGCAGGAATGCACCATACGGGAAGTCGCGGTACTGAGTCTGCGGAACAATCGTCTCACCGCCGCCGCCGTCCACCAGCCAGTGCCCCAAATTCTTCTGCACCCACAACGGAACTTTGTACCAAACCTTCCCCACGCCGAGTCCCTTCTCGTAATTGCCGGTCGGCACTTCGAACATCGGGAACGTGCCAATCTGTGGAATGTACTTCGATTCTTTGATAAAGGCGATTTTTGCACCCAGTTCCATGTCGCTGTAACCGAAAGCGGAAGGGCCCATGCCGCCCGGAGCGTAGATCGGCCGATTGGATGGATGGATCGAACCCCAGGGCGCAATGACGTGCAGCTGCAACCTCGGAAGGGCACCCCAGTTGAACTCAAATGCCGGGCCCGTGGAGTCGATTTCTGCCGGCGTACCGTCCATGCCCCCAAAAATGTAAAACTCATAATGCTGAAAATCAACCGGCACAGGATCATCTGTCTGAAACGGTGGACCCTGCGACCACAGGGTGTAGGGAGCAAATAGGAACACCAAGATGAGCTGATAAACTCGCATCGCCACTCAATGGGATGCTTTTCGGGGCGAATCCACTACATCATGAGCCCGTTCCGAACCGTGAAGGTAAACCGAGCGGTCTATTCCTCCCAACCACCACCTTCCAAAAAACACAGACCCAGCTAAACCGCACACGTTTGCCGTGATGTTCTTTATCCTCAACACCTAGTCCGGCGTAACCACCCGGGGAAGCCCGGTTTCTGATGCAGGCGTCTTCAATCGGTCGATAACCATAGTGGAGGTCTAATTCAACCTCAATGGGGATGAAAGTGGGCAATTATCCGGAATCTGACGACGGGCATAGGGCGACCGGGAACAACATGGCCCAACTACGGGCCCTCGCCGCGATAGTGCAATGCTCCGAGGACGCAATCATCTCCAGCACGACGGCGGGTGTCATTCTCAGCTGGAATCGGGGTGCGGCCATAATCTTCGGATACCAAGAGGAAGAGATGATCGGGCAGCATTTTTCCATGCTGGCGGCGCCTGAGCAGCTTTCCCATCTCGCCTATTTGGCCGAGCAAATATCCCAAGGCGTGACCGTCTCTCAGTACGAGAGTCAGTGCCGGCGCAAGGACGGTCGGGAATTCCTCGCGTCCATCAGCGGCTCACCCATACTGAATGACGCCGGCGAGGTGGAGGCCCTGTCAGGCATTTTACGCGACATCTCCAAACTGAAAAAGACCGAGGACGCCTTAGTCGAGAGTGAAGAGCGCTTTCGCGTTATGGCCGACGGCTGCCCTACGCCGATGTGGGTCACCGATACCGAGGGCGGCGTCTATTTCATCAACCGCGCATTCCGGGAATTCTGCGGTATAGCCCACGAACAGGCGGAGGGTCGCAAATGGGAGTTACTGATTTATCCAGACGACTTGCCGCAATTCATCCGCGAAACGGACCGCGCAATACGAACGCATACTCCCTATCACGCCCAAGCACGCGTTCAGCGAAACGACGGCGAATGGCGCTGTCTTGTGGCCGACGCCGCGCCGCGCTTTTCCCCAGACGGGCAGTTCCTCGGGCATGTCGGTCTGAGCCTCGATATCACCGAGCGCAAACAAATAGAAGATGCCCTGCGGGAAGGCAATGAATCGCAGCGGCGTCAATTCGCCGATAACTCCGTAGCGATGCTGCTGATTGATCTCGCCGACGAACGAGTGGTCGAAGCAAATGAGGCAGCGGCTCGTTTCTACGGCTATTCGCGCGAACAATTGCTGAAAATGTGCGTCGCCGACATCAGCACCCATTCGCGCTCGAATATTCCCCAGATCCTGGCTCGTGTTTCGCGAGCGGGCGATCCGCCGTTCCAGTCCAGACACCGGCTGGCCGATGGGTCGGTGCGGGACGTGGAGGTGTCCACCAGCCACATCCAATATGCGGGACGCACCGTGGTGCACGTGATTGTCTTTGATATCACGGCACGCAAGCGAGCAGAAGAGGCACTCCGCGAGAGCGAATCACGCCACCGCTTGCTGTTCGACGGCTCGCGCGACCCCATGATGACCGTCAATCCACCCTCATGGAAGTTCAGTTCAGGCAATCCAGCGGCAGTTGAGCTCTTTGGAGCCAGGGATGAGGTGGCGTTCACCGAGCTCGGGCCATGGGATGTGCTTCCCGAACGGCAGCCCGACGGCAGCCTCTCGGCCAATCGGGCCAAGGAAGCGATCGATGTGGCGCTGCGTGAGGGTCTCCATTTCTTTGACTTGACGCACCGACGAGTGGACGGCACGGAATTCCACGGTTCCGTAATGCTTACGAGGTTAGAGATCGCTGGCCAGCAATTTCTTCAGGCGACGGTACGCGACATCACCAGCCAAAAGCATACCTTGAGGGCGCTGCAGGAGAGTGAAGCCTTCCTACGCGGTATCACCGATTCCGCACAGGACGCCATCCTCATGATGGACCCGCGCGGCTGCATTACTTTTTGGAATCCGGCAGCGGAGTCGATTCTCGGATACTCCAGTGAAGAAGTGATCGGAAAAGGCTTGCATAAAATGCTGGCGCCGGAACGCTACTTGGCCTCTCATAAAGCTGCATTTCCGGAGTTCTTGCGCACGGGATGCGGTAATGCGGTGGGCAAGACAGTTCAGCTGGCAGCGCGCCGAAAGGACGGGCGCGAGATAGCCATCGAATTGTCACTTTCCGCAGTTCGTCGGAATGGCGAATGGCACAGCGTTGGGATGGTGCGCGACATAACAGAGCGCAAGCTCGCGGAAACACGGCTAAGGGAGGTGAGTGACCGTCTGACGCTGGCGGCGCGCGCGGGCGGCGTGGGCATCTGGGACTACAACTTGGTTACGAACTCGCTTGACTGGGATGAGCAAATGTTTCGTCTTTACGGGATCACATCCGATCAGTTTAGCGGTGCTTACGAGGCTTGGCAGGCGGGGCTCCACCCAGAAGACCGCGAGCGCGGCGACGAAGAGATACAGCTTGCCATCGAAGGAAAACGCGATTTCAATACCGAATTCCGTGTTCTGTGGATGGATGGCAGCATCCATTACATCCGCGCCCTCGCACTCGTGAAGAGGGATGCCAATGGCCGACCGCTGCACGTGATCGGCACTAATTGGGATATCACCGCCCAGAAGCAAGCCGTGGACGACCTCCGGGAAAGTAACCGCGGATTGGAGGAAGCCACCAAACGCGCCAACAACTTGGCGGGGGAGGCTGCCTCGGCCAGTCGCGCCAAGAGCGAGTTCCTCGCCAACATGAGTCACGAGATTCGCACCCCGCTGAATGGCGTGATGGGTATGACTGGGCTGCTCCTCGATACCGAACTGAATGCCAAGCAGCGCCGCTATGCTGAGATTGTGCGCGCCAGCGGCGAATCGCTGCTGACGCTCATCAACGACATTCTCGATTTCTCGAAGATCGAAGCCGGCCGCCTCGAGTTGGAAACGCTCGACTTCAATCTCGAAACTCTGTTGGACGATCTGATGGCCGCTTTGGCCGTGCGGGCACACGAGAAGGGGTTAGAGTTACTCTGCTGCATTGATCCTGCCGTGCCCCGTCTGCTGCGCGGCGACCTTGGCCGTTTGCGCCAGATCTTGACCAATCTGGTAGGCAACGCCCTGAAGTTCACGGCGAAAGGTGAAGTAGTGGTGCGCATCGCACTGCAGGAACAAGAACAGACAGAGTGCGTACTGCGCTTTTCGATAACCGACACGGGCATCGGAATCGCCACAGAAAAGATGACCGCGCTTTTCTCCAGGTTCACCCAAGTGGATGCCTCTACCACCCGCAGCTACGGCGGCACGGGACTGGGCCTCGCTATCACCAAGCAACTCGCCGAACTGATGGGCGGCCAAGCCGGGGCCGCGAGCGAAGAGGGTAAGGGCTCGGAGTTCTGGTTTACGGCTCGATTGTGCCAGCAATCAGATGGGACGGGAACGCCAAGTCCAGTGCCCGCCGTTCTGCGCGGCGTGCGTGTGCTGATCATAGACGACAACGCCACTAGCCGCAAAATTTTGACAACGCGCATGCTCTCGTTGGGGATGCGCCCAGCCGACGCCGAAGACGGTCATGGCGGGCTGAAGGCTCTCTACCAGGCGTTGCAAGACAACGACCCTTTCCGCCTCACACTGATTGACAGGCAGATGCCAGGCATGGACGGCGAGGCGGTCGGCCGTGTCATCAAGGCCGATGGGCGCTTGGCAGACACCCGCCTGGTAATGCTGAGTCCCCTGGAAAGCCAAGACGACAGCCGGCGTTGGGAGCAGACAGGTTTCAGCGCCTATGCCAGCAAACCGACTCGCTGTCAGGAGTTAATCGACACCCTCACCCAGGCGCTGTCAGATAGGGAGCGGCCGCAGCCATGCAGCATTGAGCATCAGCCCGTCCGGGTGTTGCCAGTCTCGTTCGCCGGCTACGCTGCCCGCATATTAGTGGCCGAGGACAATATCACAAACCAACAGGTAGCGATAGGCATTCTTGAAAAGTTAGGTCTGCGCGCCGACGCTGTTGCCAACGGTGTAGAGGCAATCAGCGCTCTGCAAGCCATGCCTTACGATTTGGTGTTGATGGATGGGCAGATGCCAATGATGGATGGCTTCGAAGCGACCCGGCATATTCGTAACCTTCAGTCCCGGGTCCGCGATCACGCCATTCCCATCATTGCCATGACTGCCCTTGCCGTACAGGGCGACCGGCAGCGATGCATGGATGCGGGCATGGACGATTATGTGTCGAAACCAGTCTCACCCGAAGCACTCGCGGCGGCGCTGGCGCTCTGGCTCCGAAAGAAGAACGCTCAATCGGGAAGCTTAGATGCGGCCGCCCTTCCACCTCTCCTCCCCCTGCCATCAGCGGCGCCAGTCGTCTTCGACCGCGCGGGCATGCTCCGGCGCCTCATGAATAATGAGGATCTCGCCACTAGAGTCACCAAGACCTTTCTCGGCGATCTCCCTCGCCAGATCGAGTCCTTGCAGACCTACCTGGACAGCCGTGATGCCCCAGCCGTTGGGCGTCAGGCTCACAAAATCAAGGGTGCATCGGCCAACGTAGGCGGAGAGGCCCTCAGTTCCGTCGCCCGCGAGATTGAGAAGGCCAGCCTCGCTGGTGACTTAATCTCAGCCGCCAACGGCATGGATGAACTGCAGCTTGAGTTTGGCCGGCTAAAGGATGCAATGACCCGCTAACCAGCACTCGCCGCAACCCGTCAACCGACCGGCATCTTGGTAGCATAGCGATGGATCATCGAGCGTTGCTTTACCACTCGTTCACTAGCAGCCCCGAAAAGCAACAATCCTCCATTCAGCAATGAAGAGATTTCAATCCAGGGGCGGTCACCGTTCAGGAAAGCAGGATCGGCGGCAGCTTCACGTGCTTTACGAAGACGATGCCGTTGTCGTCCTGAATAAGCGGGCCAAGCTGCTCGCGGTGCCCGCCGATGATTCCGATACTCCATCCGCGCTTTCTATTCTTTCGGAAGAACTAAAAGCAAAGCGGCAACGCGCCTTTGTCGTACATCGCATCGATCGTCACACGTCTGGCATTCTGCTCTTCGCGAAAACCTGGCCAGATCGAGAAGCACTCGTGCAACAGTTTATCCGGCACACCCCGGTGCGGGAATATCTCGCAGCCGTTCGTGGTCACCTCCGCCTCAAAGAAGGGACTCTCGTTCACTACTTTCGGCAAGAAGGAATGTTTCAAAAGGTGACCACAGAAGGCGATCCAAAATCGTCTCGCGCTGAACTTCGCTATTCGGTTGAACATCACCTTAGGGCCGCATCGCTCGTCCGAGTCTCGCTCGTGACCGGATTACAAAATCAAATCCGTGTTCAGCTTTCAGCCATCGGCCACCCGGTCATCGGCGACAGAAAGTACAATCCATCAGAAAAGCTCGAACGGCGAATTACGCGCGTCGCTCTCCACGCGGCGCGTCTTCAGTTCATTCATCCACGTTCGGGAGAAAGCGTCTGCATTGACTGCGAACCTCCTCCGGACTTTCAATCTCTTCTTCAGGCATTAGGGCTACCCATCCGTCGGGGTCGATGAAGCTCCCGCCAGGCGAGCGAACCGCGCTTTGAGGCGTCGCGATAAAATTCGGCGTCTCGGTTTACTCGATAGTCCGAACCCCCGGCGCGTGATCCCATAGACGTGGACATGACAACACTGGATCAGCTTCGGGGCCAAGTCTGCAAAAACGTGGGCAGTATTGCCGGAACCTGCCACAAGGAAACCAGACTGACCGGCTCCTCCCCGGTTCCACTTTGACGCCATCACCGACTTCGACAAATTGGGAACTGGCCGCTGGGTTGGCCGCATTACTGCCTATGATGAGCAAGGCCAGCAGTGACGACGGAAGCCGGCAGAGTCGCTTTGCCGTTCGCCAGGTCTAGTCGGCACTGTGCCGCATTTTTCTATGGGTTGCGCGAAGCGACCAGGATACGGTCGCAACCAAAACGAGTGGCCCAAGTATCATCACCGCTATAGCCCCCCAGTCGAGCCCCTGGCCACGCATCACCACTGCGGACGCCACCACCGACGTTAGACCGTAGCCGGCGATCAGAATTTGGCGGTATCGGTCGAGCAGCGGCCCAGTGCGGCGGACCTCGCGCAGCAAGCGCTGGTCGAAATCCGGCGGCAGGCTTGGGATAGGCGCGGCCATGGAACGCCGCAACAAACTGTCGATGTCGGCTTCGCGAGGCTCCATCTCAGTCACAAGAATATCCTTTCTCTTTCAGCAGGCCATGCAGAAGCTGGCGCGCACGATGCAGATACGATTTGGCAGTATTCTCTGGAACGCCAAGCAGCGCCGCTACTTCTCCTATGCCCGTACCCAGCCAATAGTACAGTCGTAAGGCCGATTGGTAGACCTCGGGTAGCGTTTGAATGCACTCGGCAAGGGCTTGTTCGCGCTGCGCCGTTTCAGCCTGCCGCTGCGGGCCAGGCTCCGGACTCACCATCCGATAAAGAACGACCTCGTCCATGTGCGGCTCTCGGAAACGAACCCGCGCCTTCAGGTTCACCGCTTGGTTGAACGTGATCCGGTAGATCCAGGAGCTGAATTCGGCCTCGCCGCGAAACGACTCGATCGCGTGGTAAACCTTGAAAAACACCTCTTGCGTTACGTCTTCCGCTTCCGGAATAAACTCCCGGCCCAAAATCGAAACCGCGAGGCGAAACACCAGAGAGCTATAGTGGCGAACCAGTTCCGCAAAGGCTTGCTGGTCGCCGCTCTGTGCGCGTGCCACGAGTTGGGAATCGCTCTCCACCTCTGTTAACGGCCGGACTTCGCCTGTAACAAATGGAAGGCAATCAGGCCTACGCCCAAAAAAGCGAACGGCAGAGGAGATACCCACATACCATGGTCCGCAGCTGGACGATTTAAATAGAGCACAATCATGGCTCCAACCGAAAGAGTCAAAAGAACCGTTCCCAGAATCGGCAAGACCGTCGGATCGGCCTGACGACGTTCTCGCGCTGGCTCCAATGGAAACTCCGGCAACGGTATTCCCTTTTCCATTGCCGCCATCCGCTCCTGATGAATAATTTCGATCCTCTTCTGCCCGCTCCGGTGCTTCAGGTAAAGATAACCAACAATCCCCCCCGCCAACGCGAGGGCAACCATACCATCGCCGATTGTGTAGCTCATTTCTCTCTCACCTCACCTTTAGGACAAGGTGTGCCGAGCGCCGGTTGCAGCGGATCAAACAAAAAGTCGGGTTCCTGATTTTAGAGGCCCATCGCCCAACGGTCTCCACTCACTCGTTCCGCAAAGCCCGCATGGGATCTAAAGACGCGGCCCGGCGCGCCGGCAAGAAGGCTGCCACCGTCGCAGCGGTCGCCAGTACCAGTGCGGCCATCGCCAGCGTAACCGGATCGTTTGCCGCCACACCGAACAAAAGGCCCGCGACGAGGCGTCCTAACATCAGCGCCGCTGCCGTCCCGGCGAGCGTCCCGATCGCCAGCATCAGCCATACGCTACGCATCACCAGCCAAAGTACTGCTGTCTTCTGCGCGCCCAATGCCATGCGGATTCCGATTTCGCTCTGTCGCCGAGCTACCGAATAAGCGGTTACGCCGTAGAGTCCCATAATGGCCAGCAGCAGAGCTAACGCTCCAAAAAAAGCCGAAAGCAAGGCGACAACTTGCTGTTGGCGCACCGAGTCGTTCACCTGAGTTTCAAAACTTTGGAACTCAATGGAGACATCCTGATTTGCTTTCGTGATCGCGTCGCGGATTCGCGGCTGTAAACCCTCAACACCTCGGCTCGAACGAATTTCAAAGCACACGGCAGACCACGGCTGTGCATCCTGGCTGGCCGAAAGGAACGCAGTCTTGAACGACGCGCCCTGATTTAGCGCCTCATATTTCGCGTCTTTCACCACCCCAATGACTCGAAAAAGATCTCGCGGCTTGTCTGGCTCATTCTCCATTCCCACCATTTTTCCCAGCGGGCTTTCAGCCCCAAAAAAGGTACGCGCCGTTGTTTCACTCAAAACGATCGTCTTCGGTGCCGCCAGCGAATCCCGTTCAGAAAAGTCGCGCCCCAGCAGCATCGGCGTTCCCATCGTATGAAAATATCCGGGCGAAATCCGATTCAGATAGACGTTCTCATCATCCTGCGATGCTGGGTGTTTCCCAACCGGATAGGTCCATTGATTCCATTCGGAGCCACTGATGGGAGTTAAGGCTGAACTGGAAGCGCTCAAAACACCGGGAACGCGCCGCAGTTGTTCGAGCATGTCGGCATATAGAGAGCTGCGCCGCTCTTTGGGAACGCCGGCGGTCAGAACATCGACATTGGCAATGAGAACGTTATGTGTGTCAAAGCCAGCGTCAACGTGCAGAATATGATTGATGGTGGACACAAATAATCCCGCCCCCACTAGAAGGATCAGCGTCAATGCTTCTTGCACAACCACCAGTGCCGCACCCAAATTAAGGCGTGAAAAGCTTGTCCCCGCGCTTTGCACCCCCTCTTTCAGCGTCTGATTCGGCGATACGCGAGTCGCTTTTAAGGCAGGCACCAGTCCAAATAGTATTCCTGTAATCGTCGCGACCGAGAGCGTGAATATGAGCAGGTGGCCATCGAGCGAAAGGTCAAACTCGAGTGGCTTACCGCTGGCCGAGAGCAAGCGAACCAGCAGCCTGCTCCCCCAAAGGGCAAATAATAACCCCGCTCCCGCTCCT